>Ga0073934_10003267_pt1 | contig 30484 bp, 34 predicted proteins | sample LarsenN4metaG_FD_76834 | JGI IMG/M metagenome (GOLD analysis project Ga0073934, IMG submission 76834) | Hot spring sediment bacterial and archeal communities from British Columbia, Canada, to study Microbial Dark Matter (Phase II) - Larsen... ...
ACGCTGACGGCGGGGTGACGCGCGAGACCTGGTCGCTAAAACTAGCGATTTGCGAGTCCGTGACGCTCGTCTATGAAGACCTCGATGCGATCGAGCCGGCGATTCTGAGCCGCACTGGCGGACTGAAGAATTTTCACGAGGTTGGCGGCCCCGATCATCTCGCGATGAAGACCGCCATTCGCGTCAAGGCCGGCGAAACCATCGGACGCGCAGACGGCTTTGACGTCATCCTCGAGGACAGGTCGGCCAAGCCCGCGGCGCTCGATCGACCGGAACGCTACGCCGTAAACGCCTACGCGGTCGGCACGGCGATTTCCGCGCCGCCCGCAGTCCTCGAGGCGATTGCGGTCGACGCAAGCAGGCTGCAATGTCCGCTCGATTATCTCCCCGAAGCGGCGGCGCGCGAATGGAAGTCAAAGCTCGGCGACGCTTGGGGCGTGCGGCGCGCGAAGGGCGACGACGCCTGCCGCGCCGCGCTTGTCGATGTTCCGGGCGCCGGGCAGGGCGTCTGGTTCACGGACGCGTCCCATAACGGCCGCACGTCGAAAGTCAGCGCCATCGCGCTCGCGCCGGATGCAGTCGATCCGTCCCGGCCGATTTTCGCGCTCCATGGCCGTGTCGCCTCGCTTACGGCGGACATGGTCGCGCTTGACCCGATGCTCGAAGAGGCGCGCATTGAGGCGGCGCGCGGCTTTCTCACCTTTGAACAGGGCGGCGGCCGCATCAATCCGCCGTTCGACAAGGTAAAGCCCGGGGCGACCTACTGCTATGACGGCCTTCGCGCCAATTTCGTCGGTCCACGGATCAATGGCGTGATCCTTCTCGCCGTCGAAGCGGGCGGCGAATCGCCATTGATGCGCATCGAAGCGCGAAGCGACGCGCTGCGCTGCATCGATCTTGAAGAACCCTGGTCGTTTACAGGCGCCGAGACGACGTTTTATCGCTAACGCGATCGGCCGAAGTCAGTCGCGCGGCAACCATCCGAAGGGCGATCTCGCCCGCGGCGTTGCGGCGATGCCGGCCGCGGCGAAGGCGGCGATGATCGCGGCTTGATCCTCGCCGTCAAGCTCCCGGTCGCGCAGTCCGGTCCGCAAGACGGAGACGCGCGTCCGGCGCGCCGCCTATCGCGAAGAGAGGCGGCGCAGTCAGACGGCGCGAAACCCGATATCGCCGTGCGGCTCAGCCAATGTCTCCATGTCTCCGCGAGGCGGCGGCGCGGCTTCGATATCATCCGTATAAAGATGGTAAAAACTTGGGCGGACTCGGGGTGCAAGCGCCGCCGTCGCGCGCGGATCCCCTTGACCGCTGAAGGTTTTTCGTGAACGTCCCGCCCCAGATCCGAGCCGCCGGCCGGCCGAGAGGGGCGTGCGCTGAAGTGCGCGCGGTTCACCGCGTAAACGCCGCGACGATCAAATACTTGAGCGAGCGCCCCGATTCCGAAATATCGCGCGAAGCTCTAGAAATCGACCGCCCGGCCCTTTCGCTCCCAGTCGCCATAACGGGTGGGTTCGGGACCCAAAGGCCCGCCTTTTTCAGCGGGCGCGGCCTTCGCGGCGACGGCTTTCCGGCGAAGGGCGGCTTCCTGAAGCGCCCGTCGCGCGGCCGGCGTCAGCGGGGCGCCGGGCGCTGCGCCCTCAATCGCCCCGTCCTCGATCTCATTGTCATCCGGCGCGGTCATATTGAAGGACCCTTCCACGCTTCACATATAGCGCGGCGAAAGACGGGGTAAACAGTCCAGCCATGAGCCATCTTCGCACCTATATCCTGCTCGCCGCGCTGACCGCTCTATTCGGCGTCGTCGGCTATGCGATTGGCGGATCAGGGGGCATGCTGCTCGCGCTCGCCTTCGCGGCGGCGTCGAACATCTTTACTTACTGGAACGCAGACAAGATCGTCCTGCGCCTGTATCGCGCGGAGGCCGTCGACCGCTCGCACTCGTCGGGAGTTGTCCGACGTTATGTCGAGATCGTCGAGCGCCTTGCCGACAGCGCCGGCCTGCCGCGTCCGAAAATCACGATCATTGACTCGGACCAGCCCAATGCGTTCGCCACCGGCCGCAATCCCGAAAACGCCGCTGTCGCGGCAACGACGGGGCTTCTTCGCATGCTCAACGAGGACGAGATCGCCGGGGTGATGGCGCACGAGCTCGCGCACATCAAGAACCGCGATACGCTCACCATGACGGTCACCGCAACAATCGCTGGCGCGATCACGACGCTCGCCAATTTCGCGATTTTCTTCGGCGGAAATCGCGACAGCAATAATGGAGGAAACATCATTGCGACGCTCGCTATGATGTTCCTCGCGCCGCTCGCGGCCGCGCTCGTGCAGATGGCGATCAGCCGCGGCCGCGAATATGAGGCGGATCGCGTCGGCGCCGACATTTCGGGGCGCCCGCAAGCCCTCGCCTCCGCGCTCGCCAAGATCAGCCATGGCGCCGCGCGCATTCCGAACGAGACCGCGGAGCGGCACCCGGAAACAGGCCAGCTGATGATCGTGAACCCGCTGTCCGGCCGCGGCGCTGACAATCTCTTCTCGACGCACCCGTCGACGGAGAACCGCATCGACCGACTGATGGCGATGGCGAGCCTTGACGGAATGCCGCGTCGCGGCGACGCCGCCTCGCCTATCGAGGCGGCGTCGAGAGGCCCTTGGGGCTGATTAACCGCGCGTTAAATCATCGGGCTGGGAAGCCGCGCATTTTAGACAAGGCTTAAGGTCGGCCTTTACGTCGCGTCGACTAAGTTCTCACCTGTTGTGAGGGAACGCTTGTCTATGCGCATGGACTTCGCCACGGTCGGCGGCATCGTCGCCGGCCTTTTCGTGGTCGGGATCGCGATCGCGATGTCGGGCGCCGTCGCGATCTTTTTCAATCTGCCGAGCATCCTTATCGTCGTCGGCGGCGCAGCGGCCGTGACCGTCCTGCGCTTCCCCGTCGACGACGTCGCCGCCGCCGTCGTCACCGGCGCGAGGACGGCGTTCTTCGATCACAGGAAGTCGCCAGGCGACCTCCTCGAGGAACTTCGGGGCCTTGCGCAGATCGCGCGCCGGCAAGGGCCGATGGGTCTTGAACGTGCGCCGGTTTCGGACCCGTTTCTCGCGCGCGGCAAGCAGATGATCGCCGACGGACTCTCGAGCGAGCACCTGCGAACGCAGCTCAGCCGCGAGCGCGAGCTTGAAATCCGTCGCATTGTCGACGGCGAGAAAGTGTTCCGTGCGATCGGCGAGGCGGCACCCGCCTTCGGCATGATCGGCACCGTCGTCGGCCTCGTGAAAATGCTGTCGACGATGGAAGATCCATCGACGATCGGGCCCGCCATGGCCATTGCGCTCCTAACGACGCTTTACGGCGCGCTTATCGCCTACGTCATCGCGCTGCCGATCGCCGACAAACTTGCTTCCAAGCTCGACGCGCAAGAGGTCAATCTCTCCCTAATCATCGACGGACTTTGCCAAGTCGCCGAGCGCCGCTCGCCGGATGCGATCACCGACATGCTGATCGTCTACCTTCCGGAAAAGGCGCGCGGGCAGTTCGCCGGCGCGGCGGCTTGAACCATGAGTGCGCGCCGCGGCAAAGGACGTCAGGCGGCGTGGCTCATCACCTTCGCCGATCTGATGACGCTTCTCGTCACGTTCTTCGTGATGATCGTCTCCTTCTCGATTCAGGATCAGACGAAGATGCAGGTCGTCGCTGGTTCGATTCGCGAGGCCTTCGGGGTCGCGCGCGAGCGGCGTTACGCCGGCGAGGTGAGACTCGACGGCCTTCCCGATCCGCGCCAGCCCGGAGCAATCATCCCTTCGACGTCCCCGACGGGCGAAACGATTGCTGACACGCTCGCCGCGCGGCCGGCGGCGGGCATGGACGGCAAGCGCGGCGCCTTTGATGCGGCGGCCGTCGACCGGCGCTCTTATGAAGCGGCGCGCGAAAGGCTGGAGCACGCAATCCTGATGCGCCCAATCGCCAAGGACGCGAATGACGCGATCACGATCAACTTGACCGAATCGGGTCTCCAAGTGCTCATGGTCGATACAGAAGGCCGACCGATGTTTGAGCCTGGCGACGCCGAACCGACGCCCCTTGCCGCGGCGTTGCTCGACGAGACAGCACGGGCCCTCAAGCCGCTTGCTAATCGCGTATTTATTGAAGCCCATGCCGACGCAACCGGCTCAGGCGCTTATTCTCCGTTCGATCTCACCGCCGCGCGCGCCAACAGCGCGCGCCGGATCATGGAGCGCGCTGGGCTCCCCGCCGAACGGATCGCCGGGGTGACCGGAAGAGGCGACGCGGCGCCGCTTTACCCGGAGAATCCTTACGCGCCGGGGAATCGCCGAATTGAGATCATCCTGGAGCCGGCGGCGCCGCTCCTTCCCGAGGATCGTCCGCTCTAGCTTTGACGTGCAACCGTCGGTCGCGGCTCGCGGCGCGTGCCCGCGTCGAAAGGAATCTCGTCGGAAATTCAACGCGCAAACGCCCCATTAACCTTGTCGCGCGAAGGTCGGACCGCCTCGACCGGCTCAGAGCATGTCCTTGTTGTCGACCATCATTCGCATTGTCGCCGACACGATCGGCCGCGCGCTTTTCAGCGGCTCGGCGCGCGAGCTTGTCGACTGGAAACGCGCGCAGTTCCGCGACAAAGAATTTGAGCGCGCCTACCATCGCCACCTCGTCGAGGTCGAGCTGCCGAAGGACCGTCTCGTCAACTATTGCGGGATCGGAATCTACTACATTTTCGGCATCCTCGATTTCCTGACCTTCAAGGAGCATCTCGCTGAGATCTTGATTCTTCGCTGGGGCGTCTGCGGACCGATCGCGCTCGGCATCGTTTCGATGTCGCTGCATCCGCGGTTTAAGAAGCACTTCATGATCGGCACGGCGAGCGTGATGTTGCTCGGCTCCCTGTCGATCATCGCCATGATCGCGCTCGCGCCGCGAAACGGGGCGCCGCCCTACCTCGTCGGCATCTTTGCAATTTTCATTCTGTTCGCTTGCGTGCAGCGCCTGAGCTTCGTCGTCGCGACAGCGATCTATCTCGGTTCATTTGCAGCCTGGTCGGTGACGGTGACGGCGATCTCGCAGAAGGAGCCGGTCGAGGTCATATCAGGCCATTTCTTTTTCGCCTGGATTTCAATCGTCGCTATTGCAACCTCCTATTTCCAGGAAATTCAGTCGCGCCTTGTCTATTTTCGCAATCGCCAACGGGAGGATGACGCCGCCTACATCAGGCAATTGCTCATCGAAGCTACGGCGGCGGACCGTTCAAAATCGAATTTCCTAGCGATTCTCAGCCACGAACTGCGCACGCCGCTCCATCAGATCATCGGCTTCTCCGAGGTATTACAGAACAACCCAGCGGAAAACCCCGGCGAGTTTCTCTCGCATATCAACGCGTCGGCGAAGCAGCTTCTCGCGCGGCTCGGCAAGATGATGCGTTACGCCGACGCGGCGGCGGGCACGATCAAATACGATCCCGAGACGATCGACGCGCCGGAAATCCTCACCGCCGTCGCTGAGCAAATGCGTGAAAAAGCCCAGCGCGCCGGCGTCGCCGTCAACGCCAACCGCCTTGAGCCTGCGTCAATCCGCATAGACGCGCAGCACACGATCTACGCGCTGTCCAATCTCTTTGAGAACGCGATCGCGGCGTCAAAGCCCGGTCAAACCGTGGCGATTTCGGGCGCAAGACTTCCGTCCGGCGCCTACGAAATCAGGATCGACGATAACGGGGTCGGGATGTCGGAGCGGCAAATCGAAGCCGCGCTGAAGCCGTTCTCGATCGCATCGGATGTAAGAACGCGCTCGCTCGAAGGCGTCGGATTGGGTCTGACTCTTGCAGACAAGATCGTGAAGGACCAAGGCGGCGCGATGTCGATACATTCCCGCCCCGGCAAGGGCACGAGCGTCATTATCGAGTTTCCGCCTGCCGCCGAAAAGGCGGCCGCATAAGCATTCAATGCGGCTTTTCAACGACGAGGAAGTAGATCGAGTCGAGCGGATCCGCTTCGACCGTGACGCGCGCGCCCGGCGTTTCGCGGGCAAGCGCGGCCATCTCCTCGCGGCTGCGGAAGAACAGCGTCCAGTCGAGGATGTGCTCCATCGTCCAGATCGTGCCGTTCCTGGAATCGCCGGCGTTGCCGATGATGACCTTGCCGCCCGGACGAACAAGATCATAGGCGCGCGCGACGAAACGCGTCGCCAAGAGCGGGCTGAAATAATCGACGAGGCCGAGCGAATATATGACGTCCTGATCCGCTAGGGCGCCGATTCCCGAAGGGTTGAACATGTCCTTGAACGTCGTGTTATAGGCGCGGATTTCAAGACTTGCGCCGCGCGCCGCGCGGCGGGCGCGATCAGCGGCATATTCAAGCGCCTCTGTCTCCTGATCAATCAAGGTCGCGACGACGCGCGCGTGTGGATCCATACCCGCCGCGATGTGCTCAAGCTCTCGCGCCGGCCCGCAGCCGATGCTGGCTATTCGCCGCTCGCGAGTCATCGGCGAATTCGCGAAATGATCGACGATCATTCCGGAAAGCTTCAGCATGCGCGTATTGATGGGTCGCCCTGCGATCAGGCCGAGGCCGTGCAGGAAATTCTCCCTGATCGTCGCGCCTTCGGGGAGAACGTCGTACATGTAATTCATGATCTTGTAGTCGCCGGGATAGCCCATCGGCTTCACATAGCAGCGATTCCAGCTCGCTCCGCCGACGAGAGCCGGCGTCACTGCCGCTTCCGTATAAGCCTTCATCGCGGCGACGCGGCGCTTGTCGCCGGAAACCTCGAGCGCGAAGTCGTTCCCGCGCAAGAGCAGCGCGCGCCAGGCCGGTTCAACAGCCGTCATTAGATCGGCGAAAATGGCGCGACGCTCGGCCGACGAATAAGACTTCTCAATCGGCGCGAACACCCGGTCGATCCTGGCGCAATGAGCCCCGACAAACGCAGCCACATTGGCGCAGTGCGCGCGGTACTCTTCCGTAACGCCCGCCCACGGCGCCGTCGGCGCAGGCGATTTCGCAACTGCGCGGGCGTTTCGGCGGCGCAGGTCTTCAAGATCGAACTGCTCCTGTTCCAGCGCGAATCCGGCAAATACGCGCCCCTGTAGAACGTCCTTGCGCGCGCAACGCGCCTTGGCGCGAAAGATTTCCTCACCTCGCTGCACGAGCCGCAATACGCCAATGCGGTCAATTCCAACCGTCGCGTCATCAGGGTTGATGATGCGCGCGCTCGCGCCGGAGCCCGAGCCGCTGATGTTCTTCAGCTCGTAAACGTCGTCGTCAAAATGGAGCGACGGCGGCTCGTTTGCGAACAAGACCGCAGCGTCATGGCGCTGGCGACGGAACTGTTTCGCCCGCCCGACTGCGCCGAGCAATTCTTCATAGGATTTCGCCATTGCAAACCCGCACCCGAATAAGCGCCCCGCTTCTGGCGCCTCCCCCAGCCGTCAATTATTCTTAAAAAAGGGTTAATTTCAACCGCCCTCGTCGGAACGGTCTGCAGAAATTGGGCGATCTGTCGGCTATTAAGAGCCGTTTAATCTCGCATTCGTCTTTCCGGCGTTCTTTGCGCTCTCCGGAAAATCGTCATAACTCTCGCTACTTGCGCTCGAAGAAGGCCCTTCATGTCGAGATTTTCATGTCCAGCGACCGCCGTCGCCGGGGTCGTCGCGCTTCAGGCTCTCGTTAGCGGGGCCGCTGCGGGAGGTTTTGCGCTGGAACAACAGAACGCACGCGCACTCGGCGCGGCGTTCGCGGGCGCGCAGGCGCGCCGGACGGATCCCGGCTTCGCCGTTTATAACCCGGCGTCGATCGCGGGCGTCCTAGGGCCCGACCTTAGCGTCAATGCAACAGGCGTCTGGTCAATCACGTCCTATGAAAACGCGCAAGGAACGCTCTTCGGCGTCGCGCCGATCAGCGGCGCTGCTGACGGCGAGGACTTTGACGGCGATGCTGTCATTCCAAATTTCTCAATCGCCGCGCCTTTGAACGATCGCATCGCTATCGGCCTCCTCGTTCACGCGCCTTTCGGGCTCAGCACGAATTTTGGTCCGAGTTCGGTCATTCGATACCAGGCGCAGAAATCGGAAGCGCTTTCGATCGCCGTATCGCCGACCGTCGCGATCGCGTTAACCGACGACCTCTCGATCGCCGGAAGCGTTCGCATTCAGTATTTTGATTTGTCGGTGACGGCGATCGTCGACGCCGGCGGGGTCGCAGCCGCGAATTCGATTCCTGGATTTCTTCCGGGATCAAGCGACCTTCCGGCTTCATTCAACGGCAATGACGTCGCCGTCGGATTCACCGCCGGTTTCATGGCGGCGCTCGGACAACGTGTCGTGATTGGCGGATCATACGCATCAAAAATCTCGCACGATATCGAGGGCGACGCCGTCTTCGATCTCGCCGCGAGCGGCGCCGCTCAGGTCCTTAATGTCGCCGCCGGGCTTTTCGCGCCGACAACCTTTGTTTCCGATTTTACGACGCCGGCGATCGCCGGGCTCGGCGTTGAAATCTCGGCGACGGAGCGTTTTACTCTACTGGCGTCGACGACGTACTCGCGATGGTCCGCTTTCGAAACGGTCTCGCTGATATTCGCGAACCCCGCGCAGCCGCCGGAAATTCTCACCCAGAACTGGGACGACAGCTGGTCGTTATCCGTCGGCGGAGAATACGCCGCCGCACGGGAAACGACTTTGCGCGCCGGGTTCATGTTCGACGACACGCCTGTCAACGACGCGTTCGCCAGTCCGAGAATTCCCGACTCCGATCGCTATTGGGCGAGTGTCGGCGCAACCCAAAATTTCAGCGAACGGCTATCTGCGGACGTCGGCGTCGCCGTCGCATTCTTCGCCGATCGTCCGATCGCGCTTTCGGGCGCCGAGCCCGATGCGCTGATCCGGGGCTCGCTCGCCGCCGACCTCGAAACGACGGCGTTCGCGGGTTCGCTCCGCGTCCGCTACAAGTTCTGAAGCTCACCAGCGCACGCCGTTCCGATGTTCATAGCGCCAGCCCCTTCCGTCGTTGACGGCCCTAAGGTCGATTGCCGGATCGGTATACTCGACGACTTCAGTCTTGGCGCGCGTGCCGACTTCGAGATAGACGACGTCGGAGCTTGAACGATTGACAAGATGGTGGCCGTTCGCCGCGCCCGCCGGGAACGCCGCCGCGTCGCCGGCTTTCAGCGCGAATTCGCCGGCGTCCTCGACAAGCACCGCTTGGCCGGAAATTATGTAGATGAACTCGTCCTCATTGCGGTGCCAGTGGCGATGGGCCGACGCGGCGCCCGGTTTAAGGACCGTGAGATTGACGCCGTACTGCGTAAGGCCGCCTGCCTCGCCGAGCCGCTTTTTGCTGCGGCCGGCGACCGCGTCCGCGTAAGGAGCAGGGTAGCCGGTGCTGGTGATCAATGGCGTTTTCTCGACATCTATTCTCGGCATAGGTTCTCCGACGATCGCTGCTTGAGGCGTCAATTCGCGTGGGATACCAGATCGAGATGGCCAAAATCGATCCCATTGAGCTGACGAAGGCGCTTATCCGCCGACCATCCGTGACGCCGCGCGATGATGGCGCTCTCGACGTCGTGCAATCCGCGCTGGCGGCGATCGGATTTCATTGCCGGCGATTGAAATTCGAGGAGGCGGGGACGGCCCCGGTCGACAATCTCTTCGCTCGATGGGGAACGGAAGACCCGGCGTTCGGATTTGCGGGCCACACGGATGTCGTTCCGCCGGGCGATCCGGAACAGTGGGCGTCGCCGCCTTTTGAGCCGACAATATTGGAGGGCGTTCTACACGGCCGCGGCGCGGCCGATATGAAAGGCGCGATCGCTGCTTTCGCCGCTGCCGCCGAACGCACGATCGAAAAGGCCCCGAAGGGCTCGATCGTCGTTTTGATCACGGGCGACGAGGAAGGGCCGGCGCTCAATGGCACGAAGAAGCTCCTGAATTGGATGCGCGAAGAGGGCGAGAGAATTTCGCATTGTCTCGTCGGAGAGCCGTCATCCGGCGAAGCGCTTGGCGACATGATCAAGGTCGGCCGGCGGGGCAGCACGAATTGCTGGCTTACGGTGTTCGGCGAGCAAGGCCACGTCGCTTATCCGGATCGCGCCCGGAATCCGATCCCGTCGCTCCTCAAGAAACTGTTGACGCTGAGCGAAACGCCGCTCGATGACGGTTATGATCGCTTCCAGCCGTCGAGCCTGCAGGTGACCGACATTCATGTCGGCAATCCGGCCGCGAACGTCATCCCGGCGCAAGCGACAGCCCGGTTCAATGTGCGGTTTAATCCGAACTGGACCGGCGCCAGTCTTGAGGCGCACCTGCGCGAGAAACTCGATGAAGCCGCGCGCGAGACGGGCGCACGCTATGAACTCACAGCGGTCTGTTCAGGCGACGCGTTCCTTACGACCAATGCGCCGTTCTTGGACCTTGTTACCAGCGCCATCCGCGACGTAACCGGCCGCACGCCGGAGCGATCGACGACCGGCGGCACGTCCGACGCGCGCTTTATCAAGGATGTCGCCCCGGTATGCGAGTTTGGCCTTGTCGGCAAGACAATCCATCAGGTCAACGAAAGGACGAGGGTTGAGGACATTCCGGCGCTGGCGATGATCTACGAAACGATCCTTGACCGGTATTTTTCCGCGTTTGGCCACAGCCGATGATTTCTTTCGACCACGCCGCACGTCAGATTGGCGGCGCATGGAAAATGGCGTTCAACGCCGAAGACTGGAAATCCACGCTCGATCGGGGCCTTGACGACGTCTTCGCATCATTGTCCGCTTTGGCGTTCGCGTCGCCGCTCGTCGTCCTGGCGTCCGTCGCCGGAAGGAGGGCCGCATCGCGGATCCCGGAATTTTCCGATTCGATTTACGTATCGGCGCCGCTCGCCGCGCTGATCGTCTCCGATCTCGCGACATTCGCGCTCGACTGGGCGGCGAGCCTTGCGCTTCTCCTGGCGCTCGCTCGTTTGACGGGCGCGGGCAGACATGCGGCCGATCTTATTGTCGGCTACAATTGGATTCAGCCGGTAATCGCCGCCGCGCAGCTGCCGGCGATCGCCCTGATGGCGGCCGCCGCGAGTCGCACGCTCGGCGGAATCGTCGGGCTTCCCGCCTTTGCGTTGTCGCTGGCGCTGCTTTGGGGCATCGTCCGCCGCGGTCTTAACGCCGCGCCGGCGCCGGCCGCCGCGATCGTCGTCCTTCTCATCTTCGTCGGCATCGCCGCTGATCTTTTGTGCTCTGCGGCGCTGAAGGCGGCGCTTGCGGTTCAGGGATAATCGGCGCGCAGAAAGTAGAGGCCCTCAGCGGGGGCGACCTGACCGCATCGACGGCGGTCGCAAGCGCGGAACGCCGACTCGAAATCGGCTTTGCTCCACCGCCCGAATCCGACTTCGACGAGGCTGCCGACCATCGAGCGGACCTGGTGATGCAGGAATGAACGCGCGGAAGTCTCAATGATGACATTGTCCGCATCGCGATGGACCGCGATTGTCGACAGCGTCTTCAGCGGCGAGTCCGACTGGCAGGTCGAGGCGCGAAACGTCGTGAAATCATGTCTGCCGACCAGAAGCTGCGCCGCGTCATGCATGGCGTCGGCGTCAAGCGGCGACGCGAGGCGCCAGGCGCGCCCAGCGTCAAGCGCCAAGGGCGCGCGTCGATTGACAATGCGGTATAGGTAGTGCCGCCGCGTCGCCGAATGCCGCGTATGAAAGTCGGCGCTGACAATCGACGCGGAAAGGGCCGCAATCGGCGCCGGCTTCAGATGGTAGTTGACGGCCTCGCGCACGGTGTCGGGATCGGCCTGCTTCTCCAGGTCGAAATGCGACGGCATCGCCAGCGCATGAACGCCGGCGTCCGTCCGGCCGGCGGAAAATGCGGTGATCCGTTCGCCGGAGAATTTGAAAACAGCATCCTCGACGGCGCCCTGGACCGAGACGCCGTTCTCTTGTCGTTGCCAGCCGCAGAACGGGCCGCCGTCGAATTCGAGGATAAGCAGGTAGCGCGGCATCAGAGGCGATCGCTTGCGCTCAACGAAAATCCCCGGAGGAACGAGGCGGCGTCCTGTACGCCTTTTCCGGCGCGCTGCAGCTTCAAGAGCTCGACCGCGTCTTCGCCGCAGGCGACAATCAATCGGTCGTTCGCCGCGAGGATCTCGCCGGGAGGGCCGGTCCCGCCTGCCGTCCGCGACATCAACGCTTTTATGCGCGCGCCCTTTGCTTCGAACCATGCCCCCGGAAACGGCGAAAGGCCTCTAATCTGGCGGTCGATTTCCCGCGCCGGTCTCGACCAGTCGATCCTCGCGTCAGCGGCGGCGATCTTTGACGCATAGGTGACGCCGGTCGACGGCTGCGGCGTTTCGACCACGACGCCGCGCTCCAGCGCCGACAAGAAGCGGACCAGCAATTGCGCGCCGACGACCGAAAGCCGGTCGTAAAGGCTTTGGGCGGTGTCGCTGTCTTTGATTTCCACAGCCTCCGAGAGGAGGATCGGGCCGGCGTCGAGACTTTCCTCCATGCGCATCACCTGAACGCCGGTGATCTTGTCGCCGGCCATTATCGCGCGCTGGATCGGCGCTGCGCCCCGCCACCGCGGCAACAGCGAGGCATGAAGATTGAAGCAGCCGAGGCGCGGCGCAAGGAGGACCTCCTTCGGAAGTATGAGGCCGTAAGCGACGACAATCGCCGCATCGAGTTCGAGCGCTCGGAACGCGTCGACCGTCGCCTGGCTCTTGAACGTCTTCGGCGTTCTCACCTCAATGTTGTAACGCTCCGCGATTTTCTGCACCGGCGACGGCGTCAGCCGGTGGCCGCGTCCTGCTGGCCTAGGCTCGCGCGTATAGACGGCCGCAATATTGCGGCCGGCGGCGATCAGTTCGACCAGGCTCGTCGCCGCGATTTCAGGCGTCCCCATGAAGGCGAGTCGCATCGCGCGATTTCTCCAAAGCGAGCGTGTCGCGCGCGCCGCATCGATTGGTTAAAATGCGGTTCAGGCGATCGCCGCGAGGCGCTGATCCTTCTTCAGCTTCCGGATGATCCGATCCCGTTTGAGGCGAGAAATCCGGTCGATGAAGAGGACGCCGTCAAGGTGGTCCATCTCATGCTGGATGCAGACGGCGAAAAGTCCCTCGGCGTCAATCGTCTGCTCGTTCCCATGATAGTCGAGAAAGCGAACGCGGCAGCGTTGCGGCCGCTCGACCTCTTCGTAAAATTCCGGGACCGACAGGCACCCTTCCTGATAAAGCCCTGTTTCATCGGAAGGATCAAGGATCTCCGGATTGACGAAAAAACGCGGCTGGGGCTCCTCGCCCTCGCCCGCAAGGTCCATCACAATGATCCGTTTGGGAATGTCGATCTGGATGGCGGCAAGGCCGATGCCGTCCGCTTCGTACATGGTCTCAAGCATGTCATCCATAAGCGCGCGCACAGCATCGTCGACAACCTCAACGGGCGCCGAGCGTTGTCGAAGGCGCGGGTCAGGCGCGGTCAAGATTTCCCGAATGGCCATGACCGCGAGGTATGGCGGGCAAGTCTCCGCGTCAAGGCTGCGGCAGGTCTCGCAATCTCTCGCTTTTCGAAGCCGCTTCCCTTAGGCTAATTGTCGGGTGTTGTTGGGTTTTTTTGGGGTATTCCATGCAGGCGTCGCCGCCCGCCGAAGGGGCTCAGTCGACCGCGCCGATCGAGGCCGCGCCGTTGTTGACGGGGCCGACGGAGTTCCTTTCGATTTTTGTCATCGCCGTTCTGGCGATCTTCGCCATCGTGATCTGGCAGCTGATGCGCTGGCGCTCTGGCCGCCGAGCCCGTGACGCCGCCGCCGGCGCCGAGTTTTTCCAGCCTGCCGGCGAAGGCGCGGAAATTACGTTCGACGAGACCGATCGCGGCGTGTCGCCGGAACCTGCAGCGCCGCATGCTGAAACCGCGCCGTCGCTCGATCAGATATTCGCGGAAGCGGAGATTCCAAAGCCGAAGAGGAAGGGCATCTTCGGCGGGCTTTTCGCAAGAAAGGCTCGGGCGGCCGAAGCGGGGCCGCCGGAAGACATGGCGCAAGCGCCGGAAGTGATCGATCTCGGCGCGGACGGCGACGACCTTGCATCCGTTCGCATTGAACGGCCGCAGCGCAGCGTTTTCTCAGCCGGACGTTACGACGAAGGCGAAGCGGGGGGGGTTGCAGATTGGGCGTCGATTGAGCGAGCCGAACGGCGTCGGCACGAAGAGCAAGCAGCCCTAGCCGCGAGCGAGACGCGTCAACAGGCTGAACATGAGGCTGAGCGTCTCCGGTCAGACGAGGCGCGGCGCCGCGCCGAAACTGAAGCGGCGGCGCGAATTGGGGGATTAGATCGCGCGGCGGCGACCGCGCTTCCGCCCCGGCCGGTCGAGCCGGAGCCGCGCGCGCATCACGAAGAGCTCGCGCGCACGCTTTCAGAAGTTGAGGAGGCGCTTCACGCGCAGCGCGAGGCGATCCAGGCGGAGACCCGCAATCTTCTCGATTCTTTCGCCCGCCGTTTCAGCGATCGGCTGGACGCGCTTGCGACAAGCGTGGAGCGGCGCGCGCCCGCGCGGTCGGCTGACGCGGCCGCCGGCGGCGAACGGCCGCCCGATCTGTCAGACCTGTCAGACCTTCTAACCATGAAGCTCGCCGAACATCAGCAGGCCGTCAGTCAATCGCTCCTCTCATTGTCGAGACGAATTGACGGATTGGGTCTTTCGGGAAGCCAACCGGCGAACATTGCATCCCGAGCGGAGTCCTTGAGCGCGCCAGCGGTCCAGCTGGCGGAAATCGTCAGGAATGCGCTCGCGCCGAATGGGTATGAATTCAACGCCGTTCTCCTGAACAACCGGCGCGCCGACTGCCTCATCAAGCTGGGGCGCCCGCCCGGCCCGATCGCGATCGACGCCCGGTTCCCGGTCGAAGCGTTCGCCGCGCTCAGAAGCGGCCGCGCGGACGCGGAGAATGAATTTCGCAGGACGGCGCTGCGCCACATTGTCGACGTCGCCGAACGGCTCATTGCGCCGGGCCTCACGGCGGATTCAGCGTTGATGTTCATTCCGTCGGAAAGCGCCGTCGCCGAACTGCATGCGAGATTTCCGGATGTCGTTCAGGACAGCTACCGCGCGCGGGTATGGATCGTCTCGCCGACGACACTGATGGCGACGCTGCATACGATCGCCGGCGTGATGCGGGACGCGGCGCTGCTCGCGGGCGCGCCAAACGACGCCAAACGCGCGCTTGCGGAAATTGAGCGCCTCAGCGAGCGAGTCGCCGCGCTCGAAAGCAATTCGCCGCGGGCGCGCCCGGCGATCGCTGACGTTCCATATTCGGGCGAATCTCCCGAGACGCGGCGCGCCGAGGCGAGCGGCGAGGACGGCGAAAAAGGCCTAAAGAGGCTCTTTCAGCCGGCGTCGGAACGGGAGACCGTCCGCCCCGAAGGCGACCTTTATGCGGATGACGAGGCCGGCGGGCTCCCGAAAACTCAAACGCGTCCGCCGTTTCCTCTGCGATAGCGCGCTCAACGCCGAACGAACTCGGCTTCGATCTCGATGACGACTTTGTCGCCGACGACGCTGTCAAAGCGGTCGACGCCAAACGCCTTCCGGCTAAACTCCCCCTTTGCGGAAAAGCCGACGACATAGCCGCCGCGAAGGAAGTCCGCAGCCCCGCCGTTGAAGGTCACGTCGAACGCGACTGGCGACGTCACGCCGTGCAGCGTCAAATCGCCGATCATGCGGCCGGAATTGCCAGCGATCGTCTCGATCCGGGTCGAGCGAAAGACCGCTTCTGGAAAGCGGCCGGCGTCGAGCCAGTCGGGTCCGGCGAGCGTTGCGGCGAATTCATCATTGGCGACGTCAAGGGATGCAATGTCGATCCTTGCTTCGACATGGGACAATTCCGGATCGGCGGCATCAAAATCCAGCGTCGCTTCGAGCTTTTCAAAACGACCGACGTAATTCGCATAGCCAAGGTGATTGACCTTGAAAAGCACTGCGGCGTGTTGCGGGTCGAGCGCATAGGCCCCGGGCTTCAGAGCGGCCGGTTCGCTTACAACCTTCGGCGCGATGATCGACGCGCAGGCGGCTGAAGCAAGTGACAAAATAAGAAACAGCCCCAAAATCCTCGCACTCATGTCCCGTCACCTTCGGTCAATTCGGCCGCAATCCGCGCAGCCCGGATCGCGCGGCAATTTCACGACGCGCGCCGACGATGAAAGTCCGTCAAACAAGAAGAGCCGCCCGGCGAGGCTTTCGCCGAAGCCGACGATCTCCTTGACGGCTTCAAGCGCCGCCATGGACCCGATGACACCGGCAAGCGGGCCAATGACGCCCTCGTCGGCGCAATTGACCTGCTCCTCTCGCGGCGGCGCTTCGGGAACGAGGCAGCGATAACAGGGAAGCGCCGCGCCCGCCCACGGTTTGAAGACTGAAATCTGCCCTTCAAAGCGTCCGATCGCCGCGGAGATGAGCGGTCTTTTCGTTTCGATGCAGGCCGCGTTGATTGAAAATCGGCCGGCGAAGGAATCGATTCCTTCGACGACGAGATCATAGCTGGAGATGATCCGGGAGGCATTGCCGCGATCGAGCTTTTCGCCGTGCGCAACTGTTCGAAGGTGGGGATTGAGGGAGCGCGCAAAGGCGACGGCGCGCTCTGTTTTCGCGTCGCCCACATCCTCGTCGCGGTAAATCGTCTGCCGCTGGAGGTTCGATAGCGCGACGCGATCATCATCCGCGACCCCGAGCAAGCCGACCCCTGCGGCCGCGAGATACTGGATGACAGGACTGCCGAGCCCACCGGCGCCGACGACAAGAACGCGCGCTGACAAGAGCTTTAGCTGCCCTTGCGCGCCGACCTCCTTCAGCAGGATATGGCGCAGAAACCGTTCGCGCGCGTCGGCGTCGAGCATCAAGTCTCCTCCGCCTTGGTTTTGACCAGAGTTCCCCCCATCATTCAACGAATGACCTCAAGGCCGATTGTCGGCGTTCGCCCTCTTGAACCCGAAGACCGCGCGGAATGGACGCGCATGCGCGCGCTCCTTTGGCCGGGCGATCACGAATTGGAGATCGGCGCGCATTTCGACCGCGGGCCGGCGACGGCCGCCGTCTTCGTCGCCGACCGCGGGGACGGCCGGTCGGCGGCTTCATCGAGGTTGGCGCGCGCGCCTATGCGGAAGGGTGCGACACCTCGCCGGTCGCCTATGTCGAGGGTTGGTGGGTCGATGAAGACCTTCGGCGGAAAGGCGTCGGCGCGGCGTTGATGCGTGCGGGCGAGGCCTGGGCGCGCGAGAAGGGCTTTGCTGAAATCGCCAGCGACGCGCTTATTGAAAACGCCGCTAGTCTCGCCGCTCACCGGGCGCTCGGCTTTCAGGAAATCGAGCGTATCGTTTGCTTCGCAAAAGCGCTCTAGAGCTTCGCGCCTTGATCCGGAATCAGGGCGCTCGCTCTAGGCTTTGAATTGCGCGGCGTTCTTGCGCAAAACCGCGCACACTTTTGCGCACGCCGCTCTAACGCTCACCACCAGCCAAAATAGCGGCCAACCATCGCGAGCGCGATCATTGTCGCGCCGACGACGATGAGCGCCATGCCAAGGCCTCGATTGGCCTCACTCGACTCACGCGCGATAAGGCCGACGAAAATGCACAAGAAGCCGACGACGATAGCTGCGTTTCGGAACTCGATCGCCAGTAAGTCGCCGAATGTCATCGTCCTGTCGAGCCGAAGCCTCCTTCTCCGCGGGATGTCTCGTCGAGCGCCTCAACCTCTTCGAATCGCGCCTGCGAAACCGGCGCCACCACCATCTGCGCGATGCGCTCCCCGCGCCGGATGACGAAATCATCCGAGCCGTGATTAATGAGGATGACCTTGACTTCGCCTCGGTAGTCGGCGTCGATCGTTCCTGGCGCATTGACGACGCCGACACCGAACTTCGCCGCAAGACCCGAGCGCGCCCGCACCTGCGCCTCCCAGCCGGAGGGGAGCGCCACGCAAAGACCCGTCGGCACGATCGCCCGCTCGCCGGGTTTTAGCGTCAGCGTCTCGCCTGCCGGGACGGCTGCGCGCAGATCGCAGCCGGCCGCATCGGGCGTTTCATAGGCCGGAAGCGCAAGGCCTTCGCCGTTCGACAAGCGGCGGATGCGCACGAGCGGCGCGCGACGGACGGCGTCATCATACATAAGGGAAATCCTTTCCTCGCTTCAGACTCTACCGCGCCCGGACGTCCCGAAACACCCCTTCCGGCGTCTCGTCCCCATCAAAAGTCACGCCGTTCTCCCTGTCTTTGCAGCGCGGCTTTTTCCGGCTTTTCCGGAAGTCGGCGGCGCCGGCATTGATGCGCGCCGACTTTCCGGCCTTCTATTGGCGGCCGCATTTTCAGGATCTTTCGCGGTCCTTTTGTCTTTGAACAGGCAAAGGTCGGCGATGACGCATTTCGGGCAGTCGGGCGCTCTCGCCTTGCACACATAGCGGCCGTGGAGAATGAGCCAGTGATGCGCGCCATGGAGATATTTGGTCGGCACGATTTTCATCAATCGCTCTTCAACGGCGATCGGCGTCTTTCCCGGCGCGAGGCCGGAGCGGTTCGCGACGCGAAAGACATGCGTGTCGACGGCGAGAGTCGGCTGACCAAAGGCGGCGTTGAGCACCACATTCGCCGTTTTGCGCCCGACGCCCGGCAGCTTCTCAAGCTCCTCGCGCGTTGACGGGACCTCGCCGCCATGCTCAAGGACCAGCGCTCTTGACAGCGCAATGATGTTTTTCGCCTTCGCGCGCCAAAGTCCGATGGTCCTGATATAGGATCCGAGCCTTTCCTCGCCGAGCGCGGCCATCTTCGCCGGCGTGTCGGCGACCGCGAAAAGCGCCGGCGTCGCCTTGTTGACGCCGGCGTCCGTCGCCTGCGCCGACAGAACGACAGCGACCAGCAAGGTGAAATGATTCTTGTAATGGAGTTCGGTCCGAGGGTCCGGCGCCGCGTCTTCAAACCGCCTGAACGCCTCGGCCGCCGCCGCCCGGGTCATTGCCGCCATCTCTGCCTCGCCTTCGCTCGGCCGCGGACGATGCCCGCCGGCTCGCGCGGAAGTCAAATGCTTCGAGGCTGGCGGCGACGCGCGCAGGTGCGCTAACATCGGCGGCATGATCCATGCCAGCGTCATTGAGGACATGCCGCCTGACGAGAAGGGCCGCATGACGGATCTTGAGGCCGGGACGCCGGCGGCGAGCGCGGCGTTTGACGCCGTTCTTTCCCCAAACCGTTCTCTGCCGAATGCGGGATTTCTTGCCGTCATGGCGATTGTGATCGGCGCGAACTTCGTCTTCGGCGTCTATTTCTACGCCATTGGGGCGTGGCCGGTGATCGGCTTTTGCGGGCTTGACGTCTTTCTCGTCTGGCTCGCGTTCAAACTCTCCTATCGGCAGGGGAGGCTACGTGAGCGCGTGCGGATCGCAAGCGGCGACATGCGCGTGTCGCGTATTCTGCCGTCGGGGCACGAATCGCGCTGGCGCATTGAGCCGTATTGGGCGCGCGTCGTCATTGACAATCCCGAGCGTCATGAGTCGCGAGTGCGCGTCGTCAGCAAAGGACGCTCGCTCGTCCTCGGCGCATTTCTGTCGCCGGACGAACGCATGGAATTCGGGCGCGCGCTCGCGTCGGCGCTCGCGAAGGTTCGCGGCGGAGCCTGAGGCGTGATTGCGACCTACCTTGCGCTCGTCGGCGCCGTCGTGATCGCCGGGCTTTTCTATTGGCGATGGGCGAAGCGGACTGCTGCGGAAATCGCTGACAGCGCGGCGCTCGAATGGTCGCGGCTGAAGGCGTCGGAGCCCGATCTTGTCGAAGAGATCGACGAAGTCCGTTTTCGGGAGATTTTCCAACGGGTTCACTTTCCGCGTTTCCCGAAATACGCGCTTGGCATGGCGGCGGCCTTTGTCGCGGCGTTGCCGCTGACGCTCGGAATTCTCTCGGGCGTCGCTTGGGCGCTTGACGCCGTCGGCCTGTCAGCGGACGCAAGCGCACTCGCCAGCGCCATCCCGATTTCCGGCTCGACCGCGGGAGTCAGCAGGGACGACGGCGAGACGATCGCGCTTTACTATGTGCAAGATGTTCTCAAGTTCTATTATTATTTCGGTCTCATCGTCGCGTGGCTGGCCGTCGTCTTCGTCGGGATGCGCCGCTACCACAAGCGCCGCCCCGGTTATCTCGCCGACGAGCTGTTGCAGGAAAGAACAAAGGGCTGAGCGAGGGTGCAATATCTTCACACCATGGTCCGGGTGAGCGATCTTGATCAGTCGCTCGATTTTTATTGCCGCAAACTCGGCCTCATCGAGATCTCGCGAACGCAGAACGAGAAAGGTCGTTTCACGCTGGTCTTCCTCGCCGCGCCCGGCGACTTTAACGCCGCGCGCGAGGAAAAAGCGCCGCTCGTCGAACTCACCTATAATTGGGACAGGGAGGAATATTCGGGCGGACGCAATTTCGGCCATCTCGCCTATCGGGTCGATGACATTTACGCGATCTGCGCGAAACTGATGCGCGCGGGCGTCCTCATCAACCGGCCGCCGCGCGACGGCCATATGGCGTTCGTTCGCTCGCCGGACGGAATTTCGATCGAACTCCTGCAGAAGGGCGAGCGACTGCCGCCGGAGGAGCCCTGGGTGTCGATGCCGAACAGAGGCTCTTGGTGAAGTCGTGGCGCGTCGTGCGAGGATCGCGTGCAAGCCGCTGACGCCGGATCGATGGGACGATTTTTGCGCCGTGATGGGACCGAGCGGCGGCTGCTGGGGCTGCTGGTGCATGTACTGGCGCGCGCCGCGCAAGGATATCGCCGGGCCAGCGCGCCAGTCCTTCAAGGCGCGCATGCGCGCGATTATCCGCAATGGACCGGCGCCGGGCCTCATCGGCTACCGCGGCGCCGAGCCCGTCGGATGGGTTCAGGTCGGCCCGCGGCCAGCGACGCCGAACTGGAACGGCGCGCGCCGGCTCAGCGCGCCGATCGACGCCGGGGAGGCGGATGACGCGAAAATCTGGGCGGTCAGCTGTTTCGTCGTGCCGCGCGCCCATCGGGGGCAAGGCGTCGCGGCGGCCCTGCTTGAGGGCGCTGTCAAATGGGCGCGGAAAAACCGCGCGCGGTTCATCGACGGTTGCCCGGTCGAAACGAGCGACCGCGCCGCCAATCCCGCTTCGATCTATCATGGGGTCGCGTCGATGTTTGAAAGCGCGGGGTTTAAGGAAATCGCGCGGCGGCGCGCCGACCGGCCGCTGATGCGGCTCGATCTTGGATCGCGAACGAACTATTAACGCGCGCCGCCGCACCGTTAAGCGGCCAGTCCGGACCGGTTCATGTCGGCGAAGCCGCTCATCCTCGCAAACGTAACAAAGCGCTTCGGCGACTTCGCGGCCGTCAATGACCTTTCGTTCGCGGTCCGAAAGGGCGAAATCTTCGGCTTCCTTGGCCCGAACGGCGCCGGCAAGACGACGACGCTTCGAATGATCCTCGACATTATTCCGCCGACCTCCGGCGCGATCGAGATCCTCGGCTCGCCTTCCGCCATTTCGGTGCGGCATCGCATCGGCTATCTCCCCGAAGAGCGCGGCCTTTATCGAAAGATGAAAGCGGCGGAGACGATCGCCTATTTCGCAAGTCTCAGGGGCGTGCCGCGGAAGGAGGCGCGCGCCCGCGCGGAAAGGCTCCTTGCGCGATTCGGGCTTGGCGAATTCGCGCGCGCGAAGAACGAGTCGCTGTCAAAAGGCATGGCGCAGAAAGTCCAGCTGCTTTCGACGATCGCGCACGATCCCGAGTTTCTGATCCTCGACGAGCCGTTCACGGGTCTTGATCCGATCAATCAGTCGACGCTTGAAGAGCTGATCGCCGAACTCAAGGCGGAAGGCCGCACGATTATTTTCTCGACCCACACGATGCAGCACGCCGAACGCCTTTGCGACCGCTTCCTCATTCTCGCAAAGGGTGAAAAGCGCTTTGAAGGCACGCTTGAGGAGGCGCGCGCAAGCTTTCCGCCGCGGCTTGTCGTTTGCACGCGCGACGCCGTCGACCCGATTGCGCGGGCGCCGGGCGTAAAGTCGGTCGAGGCGGCGCCGTCGCGCGAAGGGGGCGACCGGGACTATATTGTCGAACTTCAGCGCGGCGTTGACCCCAACACCGTGCTTCGCGCCGCCTTTGACGCGGGGATGCATCTGTCGCGGTTCGAACATACGAACGCGTCCTTGCATGACATTTTCGTGGCGATTGTCGGCGCCGCCGCGGAATCGGCCCTGGAGCCTGCGCGGGAGCAAGCGGCGTGAACGCGGTCTTTCTCATCGCCTGGCGCGAATACAAGCAATATGTCCTGTCGCGCGGCTTTCTGATTTTCCTCGTCACGTTTCCTTTGCTCATCGCGCTCGGCGGCGCCGCGCTCGGCTTTCTTGAAGCCGCCAAGCCATTGCGCAGCTTCGTCGTTTATGACGAGGTCGGCGGCTATGCGGAGGCGATTGATCGCGAGATCGCCGAGCGCGAGCGGCGAAACGTCATCGCCGCTTGGGACGCCTATGTGTCGATCGCAATCGACAAGAGCCGGATTGCGCCGGAAGATCTGCCGCCGCCGTTCGCGCCGGATGCCGTGACGCAGGCGCGGCTGCAGGCCTTCTATGACGCAGGCGGCGTCGGTGGCGCGCGCGCGGCGGCGGGCGGCTATTTGAGGAAGGGGGCGCCGCTGTTCGTCGCCCCGCGCGGCCAATTCGTGCGGCTCGAACTTGTCGATGCGGCGAAAGACGCGGGATCGGTCGAGGCGGCTGCGGACGCGCTGCGCCCGTTTCTTCTGGACGCGAAGCGCTATCCCGGGGCGAATGGCCCGTTGTTCGCCGCGGTGCTGATTCCGAAGGGCTATACCGGCGGCGAGGACGGCGTTGAGGCGCAGTTCTGGAGCAAGAACCTCACCGACCCGTCGCTTGAGATCACCGTGTCGCGCGCGCTGACGACGACGGCGCGCCGCAAGCTCTCGGAGCGGTTCGGACTATCGAGCGGTCAGCTCGACGCCATCGCCGATGTCGATGCGCCGCTGAAGCCCTACCGGCCTGACAAGATCGAAGGCGGCGGCGAACTGCAAGATATCGACCGGTTGAGATCAGCGGTCATTCCGGCGGCGATGACCTATATGCTCCTCGTCGTCGTTTTCGGCGTCGGCAACCTCCTCCTCACCAACACGATTGAGGAGCGATCAAACAAGATCGTTGAGATTCTCCTCTCATCCGTCACCGCGAACGAACTCATGCTCGGCAAGCTTCTCGGCATCGCCGCGGTCGGCCTCACCATGCCGGCGGTTTTCGTCGTCGGCGGATTGGGATTAGCGCTCGCGGGCGGCGGGAACGAGATGCTCGGCGAACTTGTCGGCGTCCTCTTCGATTCCTGGTTTCTCCTGATCTACCTGTTCTATTTCTTCTGCGCCTACGCGATCTTCGCCATGATCTTCCTGGCGATCGGGGCCGTTTCGAATTCCCTGCAGGATGCGCAGTCCTATATGGGGCCTGTGATGCTCATCGTCTTCGCGCCGCTGCCCTTCATGGTGATGGTCTTTCAGAACCCGAACGGCCTCGTCGCGTCGATCCTCACCTGGATCCCGATCTATACGCCCTACGCCGTCATGATGCGCGCGGCGGCCGATCCGCCGATTTCGGAAATCATCGGCGCGACATGCCTGATGCTCGCATTTGCGATAATGCTCGCGCGTGTCATGGGACGGATTTTCCGTGCGGCGATCCTGCAATCGGCGCCGCCGAAAGCGAAGGACCTGATCAGGCTTGCGCGTTCCGGCGGCTGATCACCGCGTCGCCTTCTCGGGATCGTAGACGAACTTTCGATCGCAATAGCCGCATTCCGCCTCGCCGTCGTCGAGCGCGTACCAGACGAGGGGATGGCCGAGCGCGCCGCCGTCGCCGTTGCAGGCGATGCGGCGCTTGTCGACATAGATGATTTCGGGCGGCTCAGGCGCGGTCTTTTCGTTCGTCATAGCCGTTGAATGCAGGCGTCGGCGGCGCTTCGTCAAGCGTCGTGCGATCGTGAGCGGCGGGAGGTTGACCTTCCGGGCGAGGGCCGTGCTATGGCTCGCCGATCCGAAAGCCAGCTCCCGATGTCAATCGTCAAACCCGCCATTTCGGCGCGCGGTCTCAGGAAAGTCTACAAGGCGACGAAGAAAGCCCCCGCCAAGGAGGCGCTGAAAGGCATCGATCTCGACATTCCGGTCGGATCGATCTTCGGGCTATTGGGCCCCAACGGCGCGGGCAAGTCGACTTTCATCAACATCCTCGCGGGGCTCGTGACGAAGACCGAGGGGACGGCGTCGATCTGGGGCTTCGACATCGACAAGAATCCGCGCCAGTCGCGCGCCTCGATCGGCGTCGTGCCGCAGGAAATCAACATGGACGTCTTTTTCACGCCGAAGGAGGCGCTTGAAATTCAGGCCGGGCTTTACGGCGTTCCGAAGGCGGAGCGGCGGACAATGGAGATTCTCGCCGCGCTCGGGCTTGAGGACAAGGCGAACGCTTATGTCAGAATGCTGTCGGGCGGCATGAAGCGTCGGCTTCTCGTCGCCAAGGCGATGGTGCACGCGCCGCCGATTCTCATTCTCGACGAGCCGACGGCGGGCGTCGACATCGAGCTTCGAAAGCAGCTCTGGGATCATGTGCTGAAGCTTCATGCGCAAGGCGTCACCATCGTCCTGACGACCCATTACCTTGAAGAGGCGCAGGAGCTTTGCGACCGCATCGCCATCATCCACGAGGGCGAGGTCGTCGCCTGCGAGCCGACGGAGAAGCTCGTTTCATCGTTCGACTCGAAGACGCTCCTTGTGACCCCGGCGGAAAGCCTCGCCGCGGCGCCGGAGATTCTTCCGTTTACGGCGGAACTCAAAGGAGACGGCAGGATCGCCATCCCCTATCAGCCGTCGAGCTGCGAAGTCTCGTCGATCATCGACCGGCTGCAGCTTGCGGGCGTCAGGATCAAGGACGTGACGACCGTCGAAGCGGATCTCGAAGACGTCTTCCTCGAACTCACTTATAATCGCGATCGTCAGCGCGCTGCCAACGGAATCCAGGGACGGCCCTCCGGCACCGCGTAGGCGGCGTGCTCGCGGAGCGCTTTCGTCACCTCGACGGGATCGCCGTCAAGCGCGTCCGCCGGTATCGCCGGCCCGAAACGAATGACGAATTTCTTGCCGCGCTTGTTCAAGAGTTCGTTGAACAGCGTAATGTCGCGCAGTTCCGTATTGAGTTTCCAGAACCAGTAATAAAGCCAGGAATTTCGCGCCGCGATGTGGGCGGGCACGATCGCGCAGTCGTATTTCCGGGCGAAGATCGCGACCGACGTCAGCCATTCGCGTTCGACGAGCTTCTTGTTTTCGTCCATGTAGGCGAGGCGGCCCGACGGGAAGAGCACGACGCAGCGTTCGTCCGTAAACGCCTTTTTCGCTTCGATGAGCGTTTCCCGGCTCCGCTGGCGCGTGCGCTTTTCCATCACCCATTCGACCGGAATGACGACTTCGGCAAGGCGCGGCGCGACTCTGATTGCGTCGCGATTGGCGAAGAAGCAGAGATCGGGTCGCTTCGCCTTCAGCGCATCATACATGGCGACGCCGTCGGCGATGCCGGTCGGGTGGATCGAAGCGATGATGACGCGTCCCGTCGCCGGCACATGCGCGAAGCCGTGCGTTTCGACGTCAAGGCGAAGGATCGCGCTCACATGCTCCATCGCCGCGCGCCCGGAGAGCGGCTCGATCGCGTCCGCCATGCGGCGCGCCGACGGCTCTTTCAGCAGCGGATAGAGAACGGCGCGATAGAGCGGCCAGAACGGCGACTTGATGAGCCTTCTCGCCCGCTCCTCGATCAGCACGTCGACCATGTGCTTGCCGCGCGAAAGCGCGTCGAGGTCGGAAGGATCGCGGACGCTCATGGCCAGTGTCGTCATCGCTGAAGTTTGCATTGCGGCCGTCAAACAAGCGTTAAGCCGAAGATCATGCGCGCGCCCCGTCGACCGGCGCGGAAAGGCGCGCATCGGCGTCCCTGATCGCTGCGACGACCTTCGCGACCGAGGCGCGCTCCAGCATGCGCCGGCGCCATTCGGCGAGCCTGGGCGCGCCGTCGAGCGAGGGGCCGGCGAGGCGCTCCGAATAGTGAACAGGAAGGAAGACGCTGATGTCGGCGGCCCCGAACGCGCCGCACAGCCACGACCGGCCCTCGAGATCGGCGTCGAGCTTGGCGAAACGCCGCGCAAGGCCCGCGGCGGCTTCCGCGGCGTCGGCTTCAGCGGCGAGCCAGCGCTGATCGTCGGCCGCGTGCTGCTCGGTCCGGTGCATGAGGCCGCGGAGCGGCGGCAGCAGGATTTCGTCCGCATAAAGATCATATAGGCGGCACGCCGCACGCGCGCCAGCCGACGCCGGATAGAGCGGCGGCGACGGATGGGCGTCCTCGAGATATTCGAGAATGACCGTCGAATCATAGATCGCGACATCGCCGTCGACGAGAACCGGAACCTGTCCCTTCGGATTGATCGCCGCCACCTCCGGGAGCTTCGGCTGGTAGCCGCCACTCTGCGTGAACGGGGCCATCACAATCTCGAACGCAAGGCCCTTCTCAAGCAGCGCGATTTCGACCTTGCGCGAGAAGAGGCTCAAGGGGCCGGAATAGAGCGTAATCATGGCCTGCGTCGGCGGCGCTCCTTTTTCGCGTGAATGACCGCGCCGACGGGCGCGTGATAATGCTCGGCGACCGGGATGAAGTCGTTCGCCGTCTCGTCGAAGGCCAGCACCTCGCCTGACCGGATGTCGTAGTACCAGCCGTGAATTTGCGTCGCGCCCGTCGACAAACGCATCGCGACATGCGGGTGGGTTCGCAAATGCGCGATCTGCAGGAGCACGTTCTCCTTGATCAGCGCGTCGAGGCGCGCCGGCTCGCTGAGCTTGCCCGAACGCTCCTTGACGATCAGCGTCGCCGCGCGGGCGAAGGACAGCCATTCGCGGACGTGGGGAAAGTCGTCGAGGCCTTCGGGGTTCAAGGCCCCCTTCATCGCACCGCATCCGGAATGTCCGCAGACGATGATGTGCGGAACCTTGAGGACGCCGACCGCATATTCGATCGACGCAGTCATCGCGCCCGTGTGGTTCGTATGCGGCGGAACGATGTTCCCGGCGTTGCGGCAGATGAAGAGCTCGCCCGGCTCCGTCTGCGTCAGGAGATTGGGGTCAATGCGGCTGTCCGAGCAGGTGATGAACAGCGCTTCCGGCGACTGGCCTTCCGCGAGCCGGCCGAAAAGGTCGCGGCGCTCGGCGAACGCTTCCCGCTGGAATTTGACGACGCCGGCGGCGATCTTGTCCATCCGGCGGCCGGTCCGCCCTGCTGTTGTTTTCGCCTGCTTCGCCATCGCTCTTCCGCCCCCGGCGCTTGCCGCCGCGGTCACGCCGCCTCCTTTTGCAGCCGCGCGAGGTCCGCGCATCCCGCCCGCGCCAGTGCGAGGAGCGCCATGAACTGCTCATCCGAGAACGGCGCGCCTTCGGCCGTTCCTTGCACCTCGACGAGGCCGCCTTTGCCGGTGATGACGAAATTCGCGTCAGTGCCGGCGGTCGAATCCTCAGCATAGTCGAGATCGAGGGTCGGCGCTCCGTTGACGATGCCGGCCGAGATCGCCGCGACCGTGTCGATGACGGGATCGGTCTTGATGACGCCGTTCGCCGTCGCCCACGTCATGCACTGCCGAAGCGCGACCCAGGCGCCGGTGATCGCCGCCGTCCGGGTTCCGCCGTCCGCCTGGATGACGTCGCAGTCGATGAGGATCTGGCGCTCGCCGAGCGCTTTCAGATCGACGACCGCGCGGAGCGCGCGCCCGATAAGGCGCTGGATTTCCTGCGTGCGGCCGGACTGGCCGCCTTTCGCTTCGCGTTTCATGCGTTCGCTCGTCGAGCGCGGGAGCATGCCGTATTCGGCGGTGACCCAGCCGCGCCCCTGGCCGCGCAGCCAGGGCGGGGTCATCTCATCCCATGTCGCCGTGCAAAGGACATGCGTGTCGCCGAATTTCACGAGGCATGATCCTTCGGCGTGCTTGGCGACGCCCGCCTCAAGACTGACGGCGCGCATTTCGTTGAAGCTGCGGCCGGAAGGGCGCATGATTTTCTCCCGCATCGATTGGCGCGCGAGCCCTAGCCTTGGCGCGTCCTTAAGTCGAGGCCGGCGCGCGGTCACGCAGAATTCATCGCGCCGCCGCTTTTCGGCGCGGTCAAGCGCCGGTAGGCCTTGCGGCGGGTCATGAAGGAAGGGATCGCCATGAAACTCACGAAGGCGCTGTTCGCCGCGGCGATGCTCGCCATGCTCGGCGCTTGCGCGAGCAAGGGTCCGACGGCGCCGTCGGCCGCAGCGCCGGAAAGCGACGCTGCGCTCGCCGCCGCCGTCGCCGGCGCCTGGCGGACGCCCGAAAATGTCGCGCGCGATCGCTACCGGAAGCCCGCCGACGCGCTCGCCTTCTGGGGGCTCGCGCCCGGCATGACGATCCTCGAGCTCTCGCCCGGCGGCGGCTACTGGACGGAGATGCTCGCGCCCTACGCGGCGGCGACGGGCGGACGCTATATCGCGACCGCCGCCGACCTCGGCAATCCGGAGCTTTCGCAGGCCGCGAAAGAGACGCGCGCGAAATTCGAGCAGCGCTTCGCCGACGCGGCGCTTTACGGAAATGTTCAGTATGTGAACTTTGGGCCGAAGTCGAAGGGGCTTGGACCCGACGCATCGGTCGACTTCGTCCTCAACGGCCGCAACATCCATAACTGGATGGCGGGCGGCATTCTCGACCGGGTGCTCGGCGACGCCTTCGCGGTCTTGAAGCCCGGCGGCATCCTCGCCATTGAGGAGCACCGGAACGCGGAAGGAACGCCGCAGGACCCGAAGGCGACGACCGGCTACGTGACCGAGGCTTTTGTGATCGAGGCGGCGACCCGCGCCGGCTTTGTTCTCGAGGCGCGCTCCGAAATTCTCGCCAACCCCGCCGACGATCGCGACCATCCCTTCGGCGTCTGGACCTTGCCGCCGATCCTTCGGACGGCGCCACAAGGACAGCCCGCGAACCCTGCTTTCGACAGCGCGCCCTATAAGGCGATCGGCGAGAGCGACCGCATGGCGCTCCGCTTCGTCAAGCCGCGCTGAGGCGGCGCGCGCGTCCCGATCAGGATCGGCGGCCGGCCGCCGCCCATTCTCGCCGGGAACCGCGCGGGCCGCGCCCTTGCTTTCGCGCAAGGGCCCGGTAACCTCTTCCTGTGGCATGGTGAGGGGGCGGCCGACCCGATGACCCCCGTCAGAGCGCTGTTCGCGGGCTTGCTCGGCGCGGTGATTTTCGCCGCGGGGCTTTTCATTGTCGCCAAGGCGGCCGGCGCCCGCCCGCACGATCTTGCGCCCCTGTTGTCGATCGGGCGCACGCCGTTTTCGCTTTGGTGCTTTCTCGCCGCATGGGGCGCCCTTGCGCTCGGCGCACTCGGAATTCTGGCGGCGTTTTTCGCTTTCATCGCGCCGGAGGAGGACGAGGACCCGCGCCATCGCCGCCGCGGCTTCCCGAAGGCGCTCCCGCCCTTCCTGATCGCCGTGGCGCTGGCGCTCGCTTATCTCGCGCTCGCCTGCGGAACGAAGTCGTGGATTGACGAGCCGGTCGCCCTGCCGGCGACGCCGGCGTCGGTGACGCTTGGCGAGGAGACCGCCCTCCTTGGCGAGGAGAAGCCGACGGACGAACCGGCGCCGCCTCCGCCCGAACCCTTCCCCGCTGAACCGGTCGGCGTCGGCGCTGCCGCATTCCAGTGGCGCTACATGGACCCCTTGATGCGGGACGCCGGCGGCGTCTGGACAGGCGCGAGCGAACCTTTCAACGACGATGCCGAGGCGGCGCGTCTCCTCTGCGGCAAGGCCTGGGTCGCGGTTTCGGGATCGGCGTCCGAAGAGGGGCCGGCGGCGCGCAACGAAGCGCGGTCGCGCCTTCGCACTTTGCGGGCGATGTCGCGCGCCGGACGTTTTCTTGATCGCCACCCCGACTGCGGCCCGACGGTCGTCCTGGGGCTCGATCTTGGCCAGCACGTCGCGACGCGCGTGACGGACGACGGGGCGGGCGATGGCGGCGCGGCGAGCGCCTATCAGCGACAAATTCTCGTCGTTTCGCGCGCCAGAGCCGCCGGCGAAACGGCGCTCAACGCCGCCGCCGCGGAAGCTGAACTCCGGGCGTTCTTGTCGCGCCCTGAATACCGCGCCGACCTTCTCGCCGGCCGCGACTTCCAGCGCGATCCGATCATTCTTCAGCCTTGAGCGCGGCGTCATTGGCGATGCGCGCCGACTGCGCCTATCTATTTCCCCATGAGCGTTCTTAACGACATCGACGCAAGGGCCCGCGAGGTCTTCCGGCAGCTTGTCGAAACTTACATTGAAACCGGCGAGCCGGTCGGCTCCAGAACCCTCGCGCATGACCGGCGCCTTGCCGCTTCGGCGGCGACGATCCGCAATGTCATGGCCGATCTC
>Ga0073934_10003270_pt1 | contig 30468 bp, 29 predicted proteins | sample LarsenN4metaG_FD_76834 | JGI IMG/M metagenome (GOLD analysis project Ga0073934, IMG submission 76834) | Hot spring sediment bacterial and archeal communities from British Columbia, Canada, to study Microbial Dark Matter (Phase II) - Larsen... ...
CACCTCGTCGATGCCGAGCTCGTCCATCGCCGCACGCACGTCGAGGTAGCTCTTGCCGCAGGTGATGATGCCGATCTTGGGTGCCTGCCCGCCGCTGGTGACGAGGCGGTCGATCTTGTTGGCACGGGCGAAGGCCAGGATGGCGGCGCGCTTGTAGTCGTGCAGGCGCGCCTCCTTGTCGAGCGCCTGATCGCCGAGCCGGATGTTGAGCCCGCCCGGCGGCATCACGAAGTCGTCGGGGATCTTGACCTGCACGCGGTCGAGGCGGGAATCGACCGTGGCGGTGGCCTCGATGTTGTCCTTCACGCACTTGATGCCGACCCACACGCCGGCGTAGCGCGACAGGGCGAAGCCCAGGATGCCGTAGTCGAGAATCTCCTGCACGCCGGCCGGGTTCAGGATCGGGATCATGAAATCGAGGAAGGCGAACTCGGACTGGTGCGCGCTGGTGGAGCTTTCGCAGGTGTGGTCGTCGCCCATCAGGGCCAGCACACCGCCGTGCCTGGACGTGCCCGCATGGTTGGCGTGGCGGAACACGTCGCCCGTGCGGTCGACGCCGGGACCTTTGCCGTACCACATGGCGAAGACGCCATCGAATTTGCCTTCGCCCCGCAACTCCGCCTGCTGAGTGCCCCAGACGGCAGTCGCGGCCAGATCCTCGTTGAGGCCTGCGCGGAAGACGATATCGTGCTGTTCCGTCAGCGACTTCACGCGCTGAAACGCGCCTTCCAGCCCGGCGATGGGCGAACCGCGGTAGCCGGAGATGAAGCCGGCCGTCTTCAGTCCCGCTTGTTCGTCGCGTCGCTTCTGCATCAGGGCGAGGCGGACGATGGCCTGCGTCCCTGTCAGGATCTGCCACGGTTCCCCGAGGTCGAACTTGTCATTCAAGCTGACAGCGCGCTTCGGCATCGTTGCCCTCGGTCCTGAGATTAGGTCAGCAATGTTGACATATTAACGGGTTCCTGCGGGCTTGCCCACGGGTGCTCCGGCCGGCCGGTCATGTCTTTAACGCATATCGTGTAGGTCGGGTTTGCAACGCCTCGTCGGGTCTCCTGACACAGTTGTGATCACGACGTGGCGGCACAAGTCCCAATTGCGACAATCGTGTGACCCGCATGCACTAACGAAGCAGCCTCCAGCTGAGTTATACGCAGACGTACCAACCAACAAAACAATGCGCCCCTCGCGGTCTCTCGGCAATGCGGGACGGGCGGTGGAGACAGAGATGATCGCAGGATCCCTGGTCCGCGTTTCCATGGCCGCCCTGATGGTGCTGGGTGGTGCAGCGCTCACGGCGCCTGCGGCTCTTGCCCAGGCTTGGAGCTGGGGTGGCGGCAACGAAGTCGCCGGCAGCGGCAAGGAAGAGGTCAAGTTCAACGCCAGCTTCAAGAAGGGCGAGGTCATCGTCAGCTTCTCCGATCGCCGGCTTTACCTGATCACCGGTCCCGGCCAGGCGCTGAGCTACCCGATCGCCATCCCGCGCGAGCAGAGCCGCTGGCAGGGCGTGATGACGGTGACCGACAAGCGGGTTAATCCTTCGTGGACGCCGACGCCTGAGATGCGGCGCGAGAACCCGCGGCTGCCGTCATGGGTCCCGGGTGGCCATCCGATGAACCCAATGGGCGTGCGCGCGCTCTACCTTGGGTCGAGCATGTACCGCATTCACGGGACCGATGCGCCGTGGACGATCGGGCAGCCGGTCTCCAAGGGCTGCATCCGCATGTACAACCAGGATGTCGTCGACCTGTTCGACCGGGTTCCGATCGGCACCAAGATCACCGTGACGTGGCAGAGCTTCATGGGCGGCTCTCGGTCGGATGGCGAGCGGGTTGCGGAAGCGAAGCCCGAGGCGACCAAAGCGTCGCAGCGCCGCCGTCCGGCCCGGACGGACGAGGACGGTGACGCGGCGGCCGAGGTGCGGCCCGAGCCGGCCAAGGCGCAGCCGCAGCAGCAGCAACGCCGCCGGGTCAGCCAGACCACCAAGGCGCCTGCGGATCAGGTGCAGGAGAACTGAACAGCCCGTCGGGGCCGGTTCGTGTGAGGGGGCCTTCGGGCCCCTTCGTCGTTTCCATCTCGCAGTTGCGCAGGAATTGTCAGCGCCCTATAAGCGCGCGTCCGCGATCCGGCGGGCGAGCGCTGCGGCACCCTTGGAGGCCGGGCGCGTTGGGCCCCTCAGGGGCCGTTTTCGATTCGAGGTACGTCATGGCCAAATACGCTGTTATCCCGGCCACGGCGCGCCCGCGGGCCGGTAAGGGGGCCGCCCGCCAAGCGCGTCGCGATGGTCGTGTTCCTGCTGTCATCTATGGTGACAAGAAGCCGCCCGAGACGATCGCGCTCGATGGCAACGAGCTCTGGAAGACCGTCCAGAAGGGCAAGTTCACGTCGACCGTGTTCGAAGTGGACATCGACGGCCGCAAGGAGCGGGTGCTGCCGCGCGACGTGCAGCTCGATCCGCTGAAGGACACCCCTGTCCACGTCGACTTCCAGCGTGTCGGCGCCGACAGCCGCATCCGCGTCGACGTGCCGGTCCGGTTCATCAACGAAGGCCTGTCGCCGGGTCTGAAGCGCGGCGGTGTTCTCAACATCGTGCGCCACGAAGTCGAGGTGATCTGCCCGGCCGACGCTATTCCGCAGTTCTTCGAGATCAATCTCGAAGGCCTGGAAATCGGCCGCTCGGTGCACATCTCGGCCGTGGCCCTGCCGGAAGGCGTTCGCCCGACGATCACCAACCGCGACTTCACGATCGCGACGATCGCCGGTGCGGTGAAGGAAGAGGCGCCGGCCGAAGGTGCGGCTGCTGCTGCTGCTCCGGCTGCTGCGGCGGCTCCGGCCAAGGCGGCGGCTGCGGCGCCGGCCAAGGGTGGCGCGGCGGCTGCTCCTGCGAAGGCTGCTCCGGCCAAGAAGAAGTAAGGGCTGTCCGACGGGACACCCTTCGGCAGAGGGCGTGGGCCATGAAGCTGTTCGTCGGGCTCGGCAATCCGGGAGCGGAGTACTCCCAGCACCGGCACAACGTCGGCTTCATGGCGATCGACCGGATCGCCGACAAGCACCGATTTCCCGCCTGGCGCCGCCGGTTCCAGGCGGAGGCGGCAGAGGCGGACATCGGTGGCGAGCGGGTGCTGCTCCTCAAGCCGCAAACCTACATGAACGAGAGCGGGCGCGCCGTCGGCGAGGCGGCGCGCTTTCTCAAGATCGCGACCGGCGACATCGTCGTCTTCCACGACGAACTCGACCTCGCACCGGGCAAGCTTCGGGTGAAGGTCGGTGGCGGCAATGCAGGCCACAACGGTCTGCGCTCGATCACGGCGCATCTCGACAACGAATATGTCCGGGTGCGGATCGGGATCGGCCATCCGGGTCACAAGGATGCCGTATCGGGCTACGTGCTGCATGACTTCGCGAAGGCGGAAGGCGTCTGGCTCGAACCGATGCTCGACGCGATGGCGGACGCGGCGGCCCGACTGGCGGCAGGTGACGCGCAGCGGTTCATGACCGACGTCGCCCGCGCGCTCGGCGAGACGGCGGAGCCGGCGCGAGCCGAGCCGAAGCCGCCGCGGAAGACGGCCGAGGCGGGCAGCGTTGGTGGCGGGGGTCGGCATCCGGCCGGCGAACGGGCCGCGAAGCGCCAGTCGGCGCTTGCGGAAAATCTCGCCAAGTGGCTGCAGCGCAAGGGCGAGAGCTGAGCGCACGGGCGGGGGCCAAATCCCAGTCCAAGTCCATTTCCAGGCAACGCGTCGCACAACGCGGCGAACGAGGTCGACCATGGGTTTCAAGTGCGGGATCGTCGGGCTGCCGAACGTCGGCAAGTCGACCCTGTTCAATGCGCTGACGCAGACGGCGGCGGCCGAGGCTGCCAATTATCCGTTCTGCACGATCGAGCCCAACGTCGGCGACGTTCCGGTTCCGGACGAACGCCTCGACAAGCTCGCCGGTATCGCCAAATCGGCGCAGATCATTCCGACGCGGCTGACGTTCGTCGACATCGCCGGTCTCGTCCGCGGGGCCTCGAAGGGTGAAGGGCTCGGCAACCAGTTCCTCGCGCACATCCGCGAGGTCGATGCTGTCGCCTACGTGCTGCGCTGCTTCGAAGACGACGACATCACGCACGTCGAGGGGCGGATCGATCCGCTGGCGGACGCCGAGACAGTCGAGACGGAGCTGATGCTCGCTGATCTCGACAGTCTCGAGAAGAGACGCATCCCGCTCGATAAGAAGGCGCGGGCCGGCGACAAGGACGCCAAGGCCCAGGTTGCGCTGATGGACAAGGCGCTCGTGCTTCTGCGCGAGGGCAAGCCGGCGCGGCTCGCGGAGATCACACCCGAGGAGCAGCAGGCCTGGAAGATGCTGCAGCTGCTGACGTCGAAGCCGGTGCTCTATGTCTGCAACGTCGACGAAGGGTCTGCGGCGACAGGCAACGACTTCTCCAAGAAGGTCGAGGATCAGGCGAAGAAAGAGGGCGCGGGCTGCGTCGTGATCTCGGCGAAGATCGAGGCGGAACTGGCGGCGCTCGCCGCCGATGAGCGCGGCGCCTACTTGCAAGAGCTCGGCCTCGAAGAGCCTGGTCTCAACCGCCTCATCCGGGAGGGCTACAACCTTCTGAACCTCGTGACCTATTTCACGGTGGGACCAAAAGAGGCGCGCGCCTGGACGATCGAGACGGGAACCAAGGCGCCGAAGGCGGCCGGTGTCATCCATACCGATTTCGAAAAAGGCTTTATCCGCGCCGAAACAATCGCCTACGACGATTACGTGACGCTCGGCGGCGAAGTCGGCGCCAAGGACGCCGGGAAGATGCGGCTCGAAGGCAAGGAGTACGTCGTCAAGGATGGCGACGTGCTGCACTTCCGCTTCGCCAATTGATCGGCTAAGGGTTCATGCGTGCCGTCCACGGACGATCCCGAGGGCGGCATCTCCCGGGTGGTCAGTCGATGGGTCACGTCATGAACTCGCCTCTTCCGATCGGCCAGCGCAACACCGCCGACGGCCTCATCAAAATCGACCTCGACGAGCGGGCATTCGTCTACCCGCAGAACAAGGCGCTGCTGCAACTCCATCTGCAGCTCGTGCGTCCGGATACGGTGCGGTTCGAGGCCGTCTACGCGTTCAACCAGAACCGCGAGAGTCCCGTCCTTTTCGAGATGTCGGGCGATGATTGCGCCGAGTTCAGCCGGCGGCTCGTCGAAGCGGTCTATCGCGCGCAGAGCACGCAGGTCGTGTCGCCGAGCGTCAGCTTGTCGATCACGGTCGTCGCGAACGGCTACATCCTCCAGTACAACGATCCCAAGGGCCCGATCGAACTGTTCCTCGGGTCGCCATCGATCTGGCGGGTGTGCAGCGGACTTTCGCGAGCCGTCGATTTCCTGGCGCCGATCGCCAGCAACTGAGATCTGTTTCGGTCTTTGAACAGAGCGTGCCTCACGCTCTAGACTGCGCGGATGGCCGATTCCGTCTTCGCGCGCATCAAGGCTGATGCCATCGTCGCTCTCCGCTGGATCGGCCGGGCGCTCGAGTGGGTGCTCGCGCTCGTTCTGCTGTTCGAGGAGTGGGGCTGGCGACCGCTCGCTGCTGCCGTCGGCCGGCTCGTCCGGTTTCCCTGGTGGGCGCGATTCGAAACCTGGCTGGCGACGTTGCCGCCCTATGGCGCGCTGGTGATGTTCGCGGCGCCGTCCGCGCTGCTCTTCCCACTCAAGCTCGCGGGACTGTGGCTCGTCGCCCACGGACAGTTCGTGGCTGCGGTTCTGCTCATCGGCGCCGCGAAGCTGGTCGGCACGGCGCTGGTGGCGCGCATCTTCCTGATCACGAGGCCGCAGCTGATGACGCTCGGCTGGTTCGAACGCCTCTACGAGTTCGTGGTCGGCTGGCAGGGAGTGATCTTCGCTCGCATCCGCGCGACCTGGGTCTGGCGGATGGGGCGGGTCCTCAAGTGGCGCGCGGCGGCGGCCGTCCGCCGTATCTGGGCCGCTTATGGTCCGCCTGTCCGCGACGTTGCCCGCCGTTTCGCGCAGCGTCTCGGTTTGGTCAGGCGTTGACGAATTCCGAGCGGCGGTAGCCCTGGAGATAGAGCAGGGCCGTCAGGTCGCCGTGGATGATGGCAGCGTCCGCTTCGGCCGCGACCAGCGGTTTCGCGCGATAGGCGACGCCGAGACCCGCGGCCTTGACCATCGCAAGATCGTTCGCGCCATCGCCGACGGCGAGCGTTTCAGGGCCCTGCAAGCCGCGCTCGGTGGCGAGCGCCTGCAGTGCGGCGAGCTTCGCTTCGCGGCCGAGGATCGGTTCGACGACGCGGCCGGTGAGACGGCCGTCGGCCGTTTCGAGCGTATTGGCGAAATGGTTGTTGAAGCCGACCGCCTCGGCGATGCGGCTCGTGAAGAACGTGAAGCCGCCCGACACCAGGGCGCAGTAGGCGCCGTGCGTCTTCATGGTGGCGACGAGGGTGCGCGCGCCCGGCATCAGCTGAAGGCGCTCGTCGACGACGCGCTGAAGATCGCCGACCGGCAAGCCCCGGAGCAGGGACACGCGCTCGCGGAGCGCACCGGCGAAGTCGAGTTCACCGCGCATGGCCCGCTCGGTGATGGCGGAGACGACATCCTTCACGCCGGCGAAGTCGGCGATCTCGTCGATGCATTCCTGGCGGATGATCGTGGAGTCCATGTCGGCGACGAGGAGCTTTTTTCGTCGGGTCTGCGCGTCTCCGGTCAGGACATTGATGTCGATGGTCAGGCCATTGAGTTCGCCGGCGATCGCGACCTTGAGATTCGAAGCGGTCTCGATCTCGTTGGTGACGAACTCGGCCTGCCAGGCTTCGTCCGGCGACAGCCAGGATTGGGATCTGCGTAACTCGCCCGGGATCAGCGACCAGGCGCGTTCGACCGCAAGCGCGCTCAGCGAGGGCGCTTCCGGCGGACTCGTCAGGACCAGGGCGTAAATGGGCATGAATGACCTTCGGCTGCAGCGTCGCGGGACGCGCGTCTTTTCTGGTACATCCCGTCAGATATGGGAACGCCGCAAGCCATCGTCATCGCAGGTCCGACCGCTAGCGGCAAGTCTGCGCTCGCGACCACACTCGCCCAACGCCTGGGCGGGGTGGTCATCAACGCCGACAGCATGCAGGTGTATCGCGAACTGCGCATTCTCACCGCCCGACCGACGCCGGAAGACGAGGCTCTGGTTCCGCATCGGCTTTACGGGCATGTGGCGGCGGCAGATCCTTATTCGGTCGGCCGCTACATCACGGACGTGCAGAGGGTGTTGGACGACGCCCGCGCGGCGGGGCTGCTGCCGATCATCGTCGGTGGCACTGGGCTCTACCTGAAGGCGCTCTTCGATGGTCTGTCGCCCATCCCGCCGGTCGATCCGGGCGTTCGGAGCCGGTGGCGGCAGGCGGCCGAAGGCGCCGAGCCCGGTGCGCTGCATCGCGCGCTCGCCGAGCGTGATCGCGAGATGGGAAAGCGTCTGGCGCCCGGTGACACGCAACGCATCGTGCGGGCGCTGGAGGTCGTGGAGTCGACCGGTCGGTCCTTGGCGGCATGGCAAGCCGAGCGCGGGGCGCCCACGCTGGCATTCGAGAGCTGTGCCTGCCTCGTTCTGGCACCGCCACGGCCCGAACTCTACGCCCGGGTCGATGCCCGCTTTGCGGCCATGGTGCGGGCCGGAGCGATCGATGAAGTCGTGCGCCTTGCGGCCCTCGGGCTCCCCGATACGCTGCCGGCCATGCGGGCCGTCGGCGTGCCGCTGCTGCTCAGGCACATCGCGGGCGACTTGCCGCTCGCGGACGCCGTCGCACTGGGGCAGCAGGACACCCGAAACTACGTCAAACGGCAGCTGACATGGCTGCGCCGTTATATGATTGCGTGGAAATGGTCAGAGTCGCAATTTATGGAAACCCATGCCGATGCCATCGGCAATCTTTTTTGATTTGCGCTTGACCTGAACGTCTCCCGAGCGTACGGGGATCACCGCGACGAAACACGCCGCCGGGGCCCGCAGCCTCGGCGGTCACTTTTTGCGACGGAGACGCGACCATGACCCGCCCGATGTCCGGTGCCGAGATCGTCATCAAGGCCTTGCAGGATCAGGGCGTCGAGTTCGTCTTCGGCTACCCGGGCGGCGCCGTGCTGCCGATCTATGACGAGTTGTTCCAGCAGGAGAAGATGCGCCACATCCTGGTGCGCCAGGAGGGAGGTGCGGTCCACGCCGCCGAGGGTTACGCGCGCTCGACGGGCAAGGTCGGCGTCGTGCTGGTGACGTCGGGGCCGGGCGCGACCAATGCCGTGACGGGGCTCACCGACGCGCTGATGGATTCGATCCCGGTCGTCTGCCTCACCGGGCAGGTGCCGACGCACCTCATCGGGTCCGACGCCTTCCAGGAGTGCGACACCGTCGGGATCACCCGTTCGTGCACCAAGCACAATTACCTCGTGAAGAACGTCAACGATCTTGCCCGCGTGCTGCACGAGGCGTTCTACGTGGCGAAGAGCGGCCGGCCGGGCCCGGTTGTGGTCGACATTCCGAAGGACGTTCAGTTCGCCACCGGCGCCTACGTCGGACCGGGCAACATTCAGCACAAGACCTATCGTCCGAAGATCAAGCCGGATCAGCCTGCCGTGCGCGAAGCCGTCGAACTGATGGCCGCCGCGAAGCGGCCGGTGTTCTATACGGGCGGCGGCGTGATCAACTCCGGGCCGAAGGCATCGCAGCTGCTGCGTGAACTCGTGCGCCTCACCGGCTTCCCGATCACCTCGACGCTGATGGGGCTCGGTGCTTATCCCGCGTCCGACAAGCAGTGGCTCGGGATGCTCGGCATGCACGGCACGTACGAAGCCAACATGGCGATGCACGGCTGCGACGTGATGATCAACATCGGCGCGCGCTTCGACGATCGCATCACCGGGCGGCTCGATGCGTTCTCGCCGACCTCGAAGCGTATTCACGTCGACATCGATCCCTCTTCGATCAACAAGAACGTACGCGCCGACGTGCCGATCATCGGCGACTGCGCCTACGTGCTCGAGGACCTCATCCGCGTGTGGAAGGCCAAGGCGCCGCAGGTCGACAAGGCCGCACTGAAGGGCTGGTGGAAGCAGATCGACCAGTGGCGGGGGAAGAAATCGCTCGCCTACAAGCCTTCGCGCGATTTCATCATGCCGCAGTATGCGCTCGAGCGGCTGCAGGCGCTGACCAAAGATCGCGACGTGTTCGTGACGACCGACGTCGGCCAGCATCAGATGTGGGCGGCGCAGTTCGTCGGCTTCGAAGAGCCGAACCGGTGGATGACGTCCGGTGGCCTCGGTACTATGGGTTATGGTCTTCCGGCGGCGATCGGCGTGCAGCTCGCGCATCCGAAGTCGGATGTCGTCTGCGTGTCGGGGGATGCGTCGATCCTCATGAACATCCAGGAGATGTCGACGGCCGTGCAGTACCGGCTGCCGGTGAAGATCATGATCCTGAACAATCAGTACATGGGCATGGTCCGCCAGTGGCAGCAGCTCCTGCATGGCAACCGCCTGTCGGAGAGCTACACGGAGGCGCTGCCGGACTTCGTGAAGCTGGCTGAGGCCTATGGTGCAGTTGGCATCCGCTGCGAAAAGCCGGCGGACCTCGATGGCGCAATCCTCGAAATGCTGAAGACCCCGAAGCCCGTGCTGTTCGATTGCCGCGTCGCCAATCTCGCAAACTGCTTCCCGATGATCCCGTCGGGCAAGGCGCACAACGAGATGATCCTCGGCGAGGAGGTCTCCGACGAGGAGATCGGCAACGCGATCAGCAAGGAAGGCAAGATGCTGGTGTGACGGCCGGCACGGCTGCACGCGACGATCGAGCTTAACTCCGGGGGGCACGATGCACATCGTGATCGGCAACAAACTCTACTCGTCCTGGTCGATGCGGCCGTGGCTCGTGCTCGCTGCGTTCGACATTCCGTTCACCGAAACGGTCGTGCCGCTGTCGCAGCCCGATACCTCGACGCGCATCCGCCAGTTCTCGCCGTCGGGCAAAGTGCCGACGCTGGTGGACGGCGACGTGACTGTCTGGGAGACGCTGGCGATCATCGAGTACCTGGCCGAGAAATTCCCGGGCCGGAACATCTGGCCGGCGGACGCCAAGGCGCGGGCGCATGCCCGGGCGGTCTCGAACGAAATGCATGCGGGGTTTCAAGCACTGAGACAGGCCTGCCCGATGAATCTCGCGAAGCGGTTCGCCCGGAAGGATCGTGGTGATGCGGCGCGTGCCGACGTAGCCCGCGTGGCGCAGATCTGGGCCGAGGCGCGCAGCCGGTTCGGTGCGGGCTGCTCGTTCCTTTATGGAGCTTTCTCGGCTGCGGACGCGATGTACGCGCCGGTGGTGACGCGGCTCGACACCTATCAGATCGAGGTCGACGCGCCGACGCGGGCCTACATGGACGCCGTGCTCGCGCACCCCGCTTTCGTCCGGTGGCGGACGGAAGCGCTGGCGGAGCCTTGGACGATCGAGAAGTACGAGGCCGGCGAGACGGCCGTCGAAGTATTCCACCAACCGGCCCGTTGAACGGGGGATCTGATGCCGAACAGCCAAAAACAATCGCACTACCCCGATCCCGTCGGCCGGCAGGAGATCGTCACCCGCACGCTCGCGGTGCTGGTCGACAATGAGCCGGGCGTCCTGGCCCGGGTCATCGGCCTGTTCTCGGGCCGCGGCTACAACATCGACTCGTTGACGGTGACCGAGACGGAGCACGAGAAGCACCTCTCGCGCATCACCATCATCACGCGCGGCACGCCGGCGGTCATCGAACAGATCAAGCATCAGCTCGATCGCATGGTGCCGGTGCACCGCGTCGTCGACCTGACCCTCGAAGGCGAGGCACTAGAGCGCGAGCTTGCGCTCATCAAGGTGGCGGGCAAGGGCGAGAAGCGCATCGAGGCACTGCGGCTTGCCGAAATCTTCCGCGCATCCGTCATCGACGCCTCGACGGATCACTTCGTCTTCGAGCTGACGGGCCGCACCAGCAAGATCGAGCAGTTCATCTCGATCATGCGGGAGCTCGGGCTCGTCGAAGTCTCGCGGACGGGCATCGCGGCGATCGCCCGCGGCCCGGGTGGGATGTGAGGATCGACATGCGCATCGCGTGCCTGCACACCATCGGCGCGAACGTCGCCGTGTTCGATGCGGCGGCAGCGCCGCTTGGCCTGACCGTCGAGCATGCCGTCCGCGACGACCTTTTGAAGAGCGCTGAGGCGGCGGGTGGAACGACGCCCGAGATCGATCGGAGTACGGCCGATGCGCTGCTCGAACTGGTGCCGATGGCCGATGCTATCCTGCTCACCTGCTCGACGGTCGGCCGCGGTGCCGAACTCGCCGCTGCGGAGGCGAAGATCCCGATCGTTCGCGTCGATGCGGCGCTCGCCGAGCAGGTCGTTGCGGCAGGTGGCCGTGCGATGGTGCTCTGTGCGGCCGCGACGACGCTCGAACCGACTCGTCGGCTGTTCGAGCGGACGGCGCAAGGGGCGTCGATCGAGATCGATTACGAACTCGTGCCGGGTGCCTGGGCGCTCTACAAGGCGGGTGACATCACCGGTTATGCGCGGGTCATCGCCGCGGCGGCCGATGCGGCGTATGCGGCCGGTTACACGACGGTCGCGCTTGCGCAGGCCTCGATGGCATGCGCCGGGGAGTTCACGACGAAGGGCGTGCCGCTCGCCAGCCCGGCTGCGGGATTGGCCGCCGCGGCGCGGGCCTGGCAGGCCTGAGGGTCAGGCCCGCCCTTGTGCGACCAAGTATCGTTAGCCGCGACGGCTGCGCTTGTCGGTGAAGTGCTCGAGCTTGTCACGGGCCCGGTCCGTGAACTCGACGTCGCCCTGCGGCGTGATCGACGTTCCGGTGGCGGTGCGGAACGCGGCGGCGCCCTTCAGAGCCAAGTAGACGACCTGCGCCGTCGGCTTGCTGGAGAACGTCACCTGGAAGGCCATCGGACGGGGATGAATGGCGCCGGCCATCGTTCGTTCGCAGCGACCTTCGCCCTCGGCCTTCTCGCAATCCTCGAGCCGCTTGTACTTCGGCGCGTTCTTCTCGTGCCGCTCGATGGCCGCCTCGAAGAGCTTGCTGCATTCCTCCGGCTTCAGACGGTTGCCGGCGGCGCAATCGTCGAGCGAGGCGTAGATGACGCTGTCTGATTTGCCGGACTTGTTGCCGGCCGGCTTAGCATTGCCGCATCCGGCAACCACCAGGGCACCGAGGCAGGCCAAAGCCACTTTCAAATACGATCCCGCAGCGCGACGCATGCAACTCCCCACGCTCGAACGGTCGCGCAACTGCCCAGGCAGGGCGCGCCCACTACAACTCGGCTAGAGTTTAGGGAAAGAGAGTTAGGATCCCATTAACTCGTCGTCCGACGGCTGAGGATCGTCAAGGCTCTATCAGCAGGTGCTGGCGCGTTTTCAGTTCCGCGAGGATGACGGCCGAACCTCGCACGACGGACTGCAGGGGCTGTTCCGTCAGCGACACCGTCACACCGAGGCGGCGGGAAAGCTCTTCGTCGAGGCCGCGCAACTGGCCGCCGCCGCCGCTGAGATAAAGGCCGCGCCGGGAGATGCTGTCAGCATGGTCTGACGGAAGATCGTCAACCGCGCGTTCGATGAAATCGGCGATCTCCTCGACCGGACCGCTCAAGGCTTCGGCGACATGGTCGGGCGTGAGCACGACGGCTTTTTCCTGACCGCTGTCGATGTCCCGGCCACGGATGCGGATCTCCGCTTTGCGGCGGCTGCCGCTTCGGGCGCTGCCGGCGGCGATCTTGATCCGTTCGGCATTGAGTTCACCGACGACGAGCCGATATTCGCGGCGGATGTAGCGGACGATCGCCTCGTCCATCGCGTTGCCGGCGCAGCGCAGAGAGCGCGACTGCACGACCTGGCCTTCGGAGAGCACGGCGACATCGGTCGTGCCGCCGCCGATATCGACCATCATGATGGCGCCGGCGGCGTCGACCGGGAGGCCGGCGCCGATCGCGGCGGCGACTGGCTCCTCGACGAGGTAGACGCGGCGCGCCCCGACCTGCTCCGACGTTTCGTAGACGGTGCGCCGATCGACAGGGGAGGCGCCGGCCGGAACAGAAACCAGGATATTCGGCCGCCGGAAGCCGAGCATCGATTTCGTCCGCTTCAGGAAGTGGCGGAGCATTTCTTCGGCGGCCGTGTAGTCGGCAATGACGCCGTCACGCAGCGGGCGGATGGCATCGAGCTTTTCCGGTGCGCGGGCGATTACTTCACGGGCGGCAGCGCCGACGCCCATGATCTCGCGGGTAGCACCGTGCAGACGAACCGCGACGACCGAGGGCTCGTCAATGACGATACCGCGTCCGGCGACGTGCACCAGCGTGTTGGCCGTTCCGAGGTCGATCGCAATCTGATCCGAAAACATGTCTCTCGCGCAGGGCCGCGCAAAAACCGTTCCTGCTCATAATCCGGCAGGGGCGGCAGGTCCAGACGACGCAGTGTCCGTCTGGTGAACGCTGTCGCGGCCCGCCGGGGTCTCCGACGGGCCGCGAGGCGGTGCGATTCTCGCGCGCCGGGTCAGGCCGAGACGGGCGTCGTCGAGTGGATGCGCCGGCCGGATTCGCCGCGCGTGGCGCGAGAGATCAGTTTGTTGAGCGCACCGAGGTAAGCCCGGGCCGATGCCGCGAGGGTATCGGGGTCCGCGGACTTCGCGGTGACCGAGCGGCCGTCCTTGTCGACGAGACGGACCGAAACCTCGGCCTGCGCGTCGGTGCCCTCGGTCACGGCGTGGACCTGGAACAGCTCCAGCTTCGCCTCGTGCGGAACGAGGGCGTGGATCGCGTTGAAGGTCGCATCGACCGGGCCGTTGCCGGAGCTCTGGACGGTCTTGTGCGTGCCGTCGATGTCGAGCGTCAGGGTCGCGAGTTGCGGTCCCTGGGTGCCGGCGATGACCGTCAACGCGACGAGCCGGATGCGGTCGTTCGCGGTGCCGATGCCTTCGTCGAGCAGGGCCTCGATGTCCTCGTCGTAGATCGTCTTCTTGCGATCGGCGAGCGCCTTGAAGCGGTTGAAGGCGTCTTCGAGCGCGTTCTCGCCGAGTTCGTAGCCGAGATCCTTCAGCTTTGAGCGGAAGGCGTTGCGGCCGGAGTGCTTGCCCATGACGAGCGAGGTCTTCGACACGCCGACCGACTCCGGCGTCATGATCTCGTAGGTCTGGGTGTGCTTCAGCATGCCGTCCTGGTGGATGCCGCTCTCGTGCGCGAAGGCGTTCCGGCCGACGATCGCCTTGTTGTACTGGACCGGGAACGACGTCACGGCCGAGACGAGCTTGGAGGCGCGCGTCAGCATCTTGGCGTCGATGCCGGTGTCGTAGGGGAGGATGTCGCCGCGCGTGCGCAGCGCCATCACGATCTCTTCGAGGGCGGCGTTGCCGGCGCGCTCGCCGATGCCGTTGAGGGTGCATTCGACCTGACGGGCACCGGCCTTGATGCCGGCGATCGAGTTGGCCACAGCGAGGCCGAGATCATTGTGGCAGTGCACGGAGAACACGGCCTTGTCAGAGTTCGGCACGCGCTCGCGCACGGTGCGGAACATCTCGAAGTATTCCTCCGGCACGGTGTAGCCGACGGTGTCCGGAATATTGATCGTCGTCGCGCCCGCTTTGATGGCGACGTCGACACAGCGGCAGAGGAAGTCGATTTCGGTGCGGGTGCCGTCCTCAGCACTCCACTCGACGTCCTCGACGTGATTGCGCGCGCGCGTGACCGAGGCGCGGATCATTTCCAGCACTTCCTCGGGCTCCTTCTGGAGCTTCCACTTCATATGGATGGGAGAGGTCGAGAGGAACGTATGGATGCGCGGGCGCTTGGCGTGACGGACAGCGTCGGCGCAGCGGTCGATATCCTTCATGCTGGCGCGCGAGAGGCCGGCAACGACGGCGTTCTTGACGCGCTTTGCGATGGCGCTGACCGCCTCGAAATCACCGTCGGAGGCGATCGGGAAGCCCGCTTCGATGATGTCGACGCCCATGATGTCGAGCAGGTCGGCGACCTCGAGCTTCTCTTCGAAGGTCATGGTCGCGCCGGGGCATTGCTCGCCGTCGCGCAAGGTGGTGTCGAAAATGAGCACGCGATCTTTGCCGCCCGAGGTGCCCGAGGTGGAGGGAGTCGTCATGGTGAGTATCCTTGGCAATTGGCCCGGCCGGCTGCCGGAGAGTTGGTCCTTCAGCGATCCTGTATCCCCTGAGCGCCCGCGCCGGACGAACCGGCCCTGACGATGCTCAGGGGCTGGTAAGGAGCAGGCCAAGAAGGAGCGCACGCGCACCGGCAGCCGACGGCTTCGCCGTGGCATCTGCAAGTCCGGTCTTGGTCAATTCGCGTGGCACGCGGAATCCCATGCGTCGTAACGACGACAGTGTGCAGGGGCAGAGTAAGCCGAAGGTTACCGGCGTTGGCAAGGGCAATCTGTTCTGTGCTCAGGCGATCCTGATCTTGCCTTCGCTGACGCGGACCGCGCCGCCGCCGATACGGACGGTATCCAGCCGGCCGCGTTCGACTTCAAGCGTGAGGGCAACGAGGCTCGGGCGGCCCATCTCGTAGCCCTGCTCGATGATGCGCTTGTGGTTGCCGTCGGGGAGCGCATCGAAGTGCTGGACGACACCGGCAAAAGCGGCTGCGGCCGAGCCGGTCGCCGGGTCTTCCTTGACGCCGACCATCGGCGCGAACATGCGGGCGTGGAAGCTCGACGTCGCGTGCACGGTCTGGCGGCAATAGAGGTAGGCCTTGGCGCTGGCGCAGCCGCCGAACGTCGACTGCCAGTGCTGGCTGTAGACGTCGGCCTTGGCGATGGCTTCAAGGGAGGAGACCGGAACGAACACGAACGGGACGCCAGCGGAATAAACGCTCGGGCGATGGTTCGCGAACCCGATTTCGCTCGGGATCAAACCGAGCGCGGCGGCGAGTTGCTCGTTCGAGGGCGGAGCGCCGGCTGGTTCGGGAAGCTTAGGGGCATCGAACTCGGCATGGGCCGTGCCGTTCTTGAGGCGCACGCCGATGCGGACCGTGCCGATCGTCTCTTCCAGCGCCACGAGGGCGTCGCGCTCGCTGCCGGTGTCGGGCGTTCGGAGATCGGCGAGGAGGCAGGCCGTGCCGATCGTCGGATGTCCCGCGAAGGGCAGCTCCTGCGCCGGCGTGAAGATGCGGATCTTGGCGGAATGGGCGGGATTGACGGGGCGCTGCACGAACACCGTCTCCGAGACGTTGAATTCGCGGGCGATCGTCTGCATCAGCTCGGTGTCGAGCGCGTCGGCGCCCAGCACGACGGCGAGCGGATTGCCGCCGAACCGGCGGTCGGTGAAGACGTCGAGCGTATAGAAATCGAGCTGCATAACGGTCCTCTCGGCCAGCCGGTCGGAGTTAAGCGGAGAACGGCGCGCTGACAATGGCTGATCAGGGGAGCAGCGCGTCGATGAAGCCGCGCGTCCATTCGGGAACGGGCAGCCCGGAGGCCTCGGCGCGCGAGCTGACCGGCACGATCTCGACGAGTTCGCGCTCGGGGTCGTGGGCGAGGCCGGCGATCATCGCGTCGCGCAAGTCGCGGGTCGGCAGCGCAGAGCGGTGGACCGCGCCGATGGCGAGTTGCTGGCCGAGCCGGGACAGGATGAAACCCGGGTCGCGCGCCAGGGTGGCGCTGTCGAGGCCGGCCTCTTCGGCGATCTCGCGGGCGATGCTCGCCGCCACGTCGATGGTGCCATCCGGCCCGACATCTCGGGGATCGATGAAGCCACCGGGCGGATAGAGAAGTCCGGCATTCAGGTTGCCGGTCCGCTGGCGACCGAGCATCAGGGCGCCGTCCGCCGACAGGATGAGCGCCGAGCCAAAGGCGTCACAGACATCGGTGTCGGCGTAGCCCGTTTCGCGCCAATGCAGGAACGCCGCGAACTGGATGATGGCGGCGCGGGCTTCGAGCTTTTCCGCGACGAGCGCGGCTTCGACGGTCAGCAGGATGCGACCGTTGAAGAAGGCGGCACTTTCTGCCGAGCGGCGCTGCCAATGGGCGGCAATGGCCGCCGTGTGGCGCTCGGCGTAGGTCCAAGGGGCATCGGTCAACGTGAGCCGGCAATCGCGGATACGGGTCACGCCCTCGGGGACGGCGATGCCGGTCATCGTTGCGGCCCTCCGAGCCGGTGCCGGCGCCGGCGAAACTGAGACTTGAACAGACGGCTGATTGAATGAATTGAAATAGCTCGCTTATTCGGCTCGCGCATTCGCAAAATGACCGCGCCGCGGCCATCTCGCCGTCGTCCTTTGATCACATTCGAGTTGATCTATACCACTCGACGAGCGGACGCGCCCTGGGGGGCGGCAACGGTTCGACAGCACGACACAGCGCGGTCCAGACCGCGACCCATGGAAAGCGGGGTGCCGCTGCAACGGCACCCTGCCCGCGAGGTGGATGCTTCAACATCCATCTCGTACCGGGCCGTCTCGTCTGAGACAGCCCGCCGCCGGAAGGCTTGCAACGGCCGCACCGCCACACACCTCCCTCCCCGAGCGGCGTTGTGGGCCTTCCGGAGTGGTTTTCCCGAAAGGCCGGTCGGTGCGTCGTCTGCGGAGCGCGGCCCGTCAGGCCAGCGCGGCCGGATAGCCAGAATTCAGAGGCAACCACTCCAGGTGGTGCCGCACTTCACGTACTTGATGGCGTCCCAGGCGCAGCAGGGCACGGCCTTGTCACAGACCCACTGGCGCCGCTCTCCGTCGGGGAATTTATAGGTGCAGACCTTCTCGTTCTTGCCGGCCTTCGGCGCGGGCGAGGCTTTCTTTTCCTGCGCGAAACCGGCTGTGGGAGCGAGGGCGATGGCGAGTGCCATCGTGGCGGCCGCGAGAATGCGAGTCATGGCGAGAGCCTCCGTTCGACGAGACATGCGGACCGGACTGTGCCCCCGCCCGCGGCGTCGCGCTATGGCCGGCGCGCCTCTATCACCGGAAACTTTCAGGCCTGTCGATGCCGCCCGGTGAACGGCAGATGAATAGCGCCTTCATGGATCTTGCAGCGAACGGACCTTTGTTCGCCATGGCGCCATGGTTCTCTCTCGACAGTGGCCAACGACGAAGCGGCCACGTCAACCGAGGACGAGACGACCCCATGAAGAAGATCATTACCGCGGCCGCTCTGAGCGTTGCCCTCACGGTGCCTGCGTTCGCTCAGTCGGCTGCGCCCGCGACGACGGCGCCGGCCCAGACGCCTGCCGCCACGACGCAGCCCGCACCGGCGACGACGCCGGCTGCGCCGAAGATCGAAGCTTCGAAGCTCGGTGGCCCCGGCACCGCGACGGCCGCTCAGCCGTCGGGTAGCGCCGTGACGCCGGCCGCACAGCCGACAGGTAAGGTCGAAGCCGGCAAGGCGGTGACCCCGGTCGCCGCGCCGAAGACCGATGACAAGAAAGCCGATCCGAAAGCCGCGACCGGCAAGACCGACACGAAGGTCGAGGCGAAGCCCGACGGCAAGACGCAGCCGCAGGCGAAGGCTCCGGAAGCCGGCAAGACGGATACCAAGAAGCAGTAAGCTGCCTGCAGCGCCCCTCGCTGCTGTCCCCTGAAACTGAAAACCCCGGCAGCTTGCTGCCGGGGCTTTTATTCGTGGGGAGATGATTTGACGAATGACGATGCGGTTGGTAGCCTTGAAACTCGAACCTGCCGTTTGAGCTTCGACGGAGCCGCCGTGTGCGCCGTTACACGTCTTTGACGATCGTCGCCGGGGGAGCGGCCGGATTGTTCTTCGGCTTTGCAGGTGAGGCTGCGGCATCGCGCTGCGCCTATGGCACATACACTGTCGTCGCAGGCGATACGTGCTCGAAGGTCTACACTAAACTCTATTGCAACAAGGCGACACTCTTCGCGAAGTACAACGGTTTCGCGTGTAGGTCGTCCGCATTGTGGACTGGTCGCTTGTTGTGCCGTCCCAAAAGGGTTGGCGGAATCTGCCAATAAATCGAACTTCGGACCTATGATGTCGGACCTTTAGTATCCGGCGGACGAGGCGGCCCACTCGCAAAAGCCGGAAGTAAAAGAGCCGGACCTGGTGGTCCGGCTCCAGCACTCTGCCTGTGTCTTGGCGCTTAGTTCTTACTCTTGTCCACGAGCGCCTTTTCCTTGATCCAGGGCATCATGGCGCGCAGCTTGGCGCCGACTTCCTCGATCGGATGGGCGTCGTTGAGGCGGCGCGTCGCCTTGAACTTCGGCTGGCCGGCCTTGCACTCGCGGATCCACTCGGTCGTGAAGGCGCCGGACTGGATGTCCTTCAGGACACGGCGCATCTCGGCGCGCGTCTCGTCGGTGATGATCCGCGGACCGGTCACGTACTCGCCGAACTCGGCGGTGTTGGAGATCGAGTAGTTCATCGTCGCGATGCCGCCCTCGTAGATGAGGTCGACGATCAGCTTCACTTCGTGGAGGCACTCGAAGTAGGCCATTTCCGGCGCGTAGCCAGCCTCGACCAGCGTCTCGTAGCCGGCTCGGATCAGTTCGACGAGGCCGCCGCAGAGCACGACCTGCTCACCGAAGAGGTCGGTCTCGCACTCTTCCTTGAAGGTCGTCTCGATGACGCCGGCGCGGCCGCCGCCGATGGCGGCGGCATAAGAAAGGAAGATGTCGTGGGCGTTGCTGCTCTTGTCCTGATGGATGGCGATCAGGCAGGGCACGCCGCCGCCGCGCTGGTACTCGGAGCGGACGGTGTGGCCGGGACCCTTCGGCGCGACCATGCCGACGTCGAGGTCGGCGCGCGGCTCGATCAGGTTGAAGTGGACGTTGAGGCCGTGCGCGAACATCAGCGCCGCGCCCTTCTTCATGTTGGCGTGCAGGCTCTCACGATAGATGTCGGCCTGGAGTTCGTCGGGCGTGCACATCATCATGACGTCGGCCCACTTGGCGGCCTCGGCGACTTCCATCACCTTGAAGCCGGCCGCTTCGGCTTTCTGAACGCCGGCAGACGTCTTGCGGAGCGCGATGGCCACGTCCTTGACGCCGGAGTCGCGCAGGTTCTGCGCATGGGCATGGCCCTGGCTGCCGTAGCCGATGATGGCGACCTTCTTGCCCTTGATCAGATTGATGTCGGCGTCGCGATCGTAGTAAACGCGCATGGCGTCCGTCCCCTTCCTCAGGTTACTCGCAGAGTTCGTTGATCCGAGGCGTTGGCGATAGCCAATCGGCGCTGGGTTTCCAAGGAGATATTTTGCGTGGGCGTCCATGCGGCGGCGCCGGGACGTCCCGCCGCTCGGGCCTCGGTGCGGCGGCTTGGCAGGTCGGCCGGCGCGTGGCAGCCTTTCGGAAAAGGGGCTGAGACCCCACCGGGAGGATCGCCGACCATGAAACTGCTGTCAGCCGTCGCAGCTGCCTCTTTCGCAGTGCTCGCCAACACCCCCTCGGCGCTCGCGCAGGACGCGTATCCGAGCCGCCCCATCACGCTTATCGTGCCGTTTGCGGCGGGTGGGACGTCCGACATCATCGCCCGGCTTGCCGCCGAGCAGATGAGCAAGCATCTCGGTCAGGCCATCGTGCACGAGAACACGGCCGGGGCCGGCGGGACGATCGCGCTCTCTCGCGCTGCCCGCGCTCAGCCCGACGGCTATACGATTGCGATCGGCAACAGTGGGACGAATGCGGCGTCGTACCTGCTCTACAAAGACATCAAGTACACACCGGATGACTTCCAGCCGGTCGGGCTCGTCGCCAAGACATTGCCGGTCATCGCGCTGCGGAAAGATTTTCCCGCCGCCTCGGTTGCCGAGTTCCTCGACTTCGCGCGCAAGAACCCCGGCAAGGTCAATCTCGGCCATGCTGGTGTCGGGTCATCCAACTTTCTGATCTGCAAGGCTTTCCTGCAGGCGGCGAAGGTCGACGTGACGCTCGTCGGCTACCGCGGGGCAGCGCCTGCGCTCAACGATGCTGTGGGCGGCCAGATCGACGGCGTTTGCGACGCCGCAGCCTCCGTCGCCAGTTCGATCCAGAGCGGACACGTGAAGGGCCTCGTGATCTCCTCGCCGGAGCGCCTTGCGACGATCCCGAATGTTCCGACGGCGGCCGAGGGCGGGTTGCCGGCGTTCCAGCAGCAGGGCTGGAACGGCCTGTTCGTGCCGAAAGGCACGCCGCCCGAAGTCGTGGCAAAGCTCAACGCCGCATTACGAGCCGCGGTGGCCACCGACACGTTCCAGAAGCGGATGGCAGAACTCGGTTCATTGCCGGCGGCGGGGGACGAACTCACGGCCGAGCATGTCGTGAAGCTGGTGCCGGCTGAGATCGAGCGGTTCCGCGAGTTGCTGGCCGACGCAAAGTAGTCAGTCGTACGCGCAGCGGAAGCCGATGTAGACGGCATAGAAGTCGGCGGCTTTCCATTGAGCGCCTTCAACGCGGGCCATTTCGGGCCCGTACCACCAGGAGCCGCCCGCCGTCAGTGCCTGGTCGCCGCGGCGGTCGGCCACCCACTCCCAGACGTTGGCGCCCATGTCGTAGAGACCGTTGACGCCCGCCTTGGTCGTGGCGACCGGAACGTGGCGCTGCCGGCTGTTGTTCATGCCGCCGGGTGCGTCGCCCACGGGGTAGACATAGGTTCGCCCCGAGACGAAGCCGTCTGGAGGGCTCGTGCGGCTCTCGGTGTAGGCGGCCTGGCGCCACTCGGCGAACGTCGGCAGCCGCCCACCGGCGAATTGGCAGTAAGCCGTGGCTTCGGCGTGGGAGACATGGACGGCGGGCTCGTCGTCCTTCGCCGGGCTGCCGTACGGGGTCGCCCAGGTCCAGCCAGGCCGGCGGGTCCAGCCGGCCGCGTACTCGAAACCGCCACCCTCGCGCTCGGCGGCGGTCTTCATGGCGCGAGCCTCGAGAAAGCGGCGGAAGGCGCCGACCGTGACTTCGGTGCGGTCGATCGCGTAAGCGGCGATCCGAACCCGCTCGGTGGTGGCCGGGGCGGTGGTCGCTTCGGCTCCGGTCACCAGCAAGATGGCGGCCGCGCCTGCCGAGATCACCCGTCCGTTCGCCATCGTCATCCCCCGCCTGATCAAGCCGCCCGATACCGGTCGAGCGTCGCCCGGTCGATCTCGATGCCGAGGCCCGGGCCGGTCGGGATCGATACGCGGCCGTTCTCGTGTTCGATCGGCCGGGTCATGATCGACTGGCGGAACGGATGCTCGGAGCGATCGAATTCGAGCATGGGCTCTCGCGGCGTCAGGCGCGGCGGCACGTGCGGCAGGGCAGCGAGCAGATGAAGCGAAGCGGCGAGGCCGATGCCGGTACCCCAGACGTGTGGCACGTAGCGAACTCCGAAGGCGGCGGCCATATCGGCGATCTTCTGGCACTCGGAGAGTCCCCCGGCGGCGCAGGTGTCGGGCTGGACGATGTCGATGGCGCGCCGAGTGAAGACTTCGCGGAAGCCCCAGCGGGTGAACTCGCATTCGCCGCCGGCGACGGGGATTGGCTGGCCTTTGCGCACTTCCACGTAGCTGTCGAGATCATCGGGAACGACCGGTTCTTCGAACCAGCCGATGTCGAGATCGGCGACGGCGCGGCCGAGGGCGATGGCTTCCAGCGCGTCGTACCCGTGATTGGCGTCGAGCATCAGGCCGACGTCGGGGCCGAGAGCATTGCGAACGGCTTTGATGAGACGGACATCCTCGGCGACGCCGAAGCCGATCTTCAACTTCACGGCCTTGAAGCCCTCGCGGGCGTAGCCCTTCACTTCCTCGACGATGTAGTCGAGCGGGTCACCGGTGCCGCGCCGATAGGTGCCTGTGGCATATGCGTCGACGGTGGTGCAATTGGCGCCGCCGAGCAAGAGGTGGACGGGCGCGCCGTAGTGGCGCCCCTTGAGGTCCCAGAGCGCGATGTCGATGCCGCTGATCGCTGAGATCACCACGCCTTTCTGGCCGTAGTCGCGGAAGTGATTGTAGAGGTCCATCCAGATGACGTCGGTGGCGCGCGGATCGCGGCCGACGAGGCGTGGCGCGAGGGCGGCCACGATGGCGGCATTGATGCGGGCCGGGCCGTAGCATTCGCCCCAGCCAGTGAGACCGTCTTCACTGACGATCTCGACGACGCAGCTCGCACGAACCGTCGTCGAGGAGAATGACCAGCCGAACGGCTCGGACAGCGGGGCTTCGAGAACGTGCGTCCGCACGGTGGCGATCTTCATCGGCATTCCTCCCAGTCGCGCCGCCGCTTGCCGCGGCTCTTCGCCCTTGGCTCGGCGTCCCAGGGCCGCCATGTTCCTCGGGCTTGAGTTGTGAGCATGCTGCGAACGGTCGGACTGTCCATCCTTCTCGTCTTTCTTTTGCCGCTGGCGAGCCATGCCTTGTGGTGGCAGCTCGGCGACCGCGCTTCGTCGTGGTCGACGGCCGACTGGTCGTCGGCGGGTCTGCTGCCGCGGGCGCGTGAGGACCCAGAGGCGGCAGTCTACGTGATGGCGGGACGGACGGGACGCTGGAAGGGCATCTTTGCCCATCACACGTGGATCGTCGTGAAGCCCGCGGGCGGAGCTTACACGCGCTACGAGGTGGTCGGCTGGGGTCGTGCGCTGCGAACGGACGCCTACGCGCCGGACGGGCGTTGGTACGGCAACACGCCGGAGATCGTTCTCACCGTTCGCGGTGCCGAAGCGGAAGCCATGATTCCGGAAATTCGGCGCGCCGTCGCCGCCTATCCGCACGGCGACCACGGGGCCTATGTCGTCTGGCCCGGTCCCAATTCGAATACGTTCGTGGCGGCCGTCGCCCGAGAGGTTCCGGCGCTCGCCCGCGCACTGTTGCCAACGGCCATCGGCAAGGATTTCGCGGGCTGGCCGTTCTACCTCGGGGCCGCGCCGAGCCGGACGGGTGTTCAGGTTTCGCTCGGCGGTTTGTTCGGGGCGACGGTCGGGTGGATCGAGGGCGTCGAGGTCAACCTGCTCGGGCTGATCGCGGGCGTCGATGTTCGCCGGCCGGCACTCAAGATTCCGGGCTGGGGGCGGATCGGGCTGGCGGCGTCGTGATCGACCGGGCAGCCACTGGAGCGTTCCCCAGATTGCCGCTATGACACTTTTGTGACAGCGGCTCGGCGAGACGGATGACGGATCAGACCGCAGGGGGAGGGGCGAGGGTCTTCGGACCGGCGGCGCGCAACGTCATTGCCGCGCGCTCCGTCTATTGGCTTGTCGGCCTGATCGCCGGCCTCGTCGCCCTCCGCATCTACGTGTCCGAAGGCGGACCGGCGACGATGACGTTCACTGCCGCGGTCAACGGTGCGATTGCCGGTGTCGTGCTGCTCGTCTGTCGCAGACCCCTGGTCGCTGCGGTGCTGGTCGGCAGCCTGACCTTCATCATCACGGTCGCCGCTGCCACCAAGCGTCAGCTCCTGAATATTGTTCTGCATGCCTACGATCTGGTCTTTTATCTGAAGTCCAGCTCGACGGTCAGCTATCTGTGGGCGGATTACCGCTTCTATGTGCTTGCGGCGCTGGCCGCCGTCCTCATGCTGATCGCAGCGACGGTGGTGGCTTATCGGGTCGACGGGACGCGTGTCCGCCGTCGCCACGCGCTCGCGGGTACAATGTTCTGTGTGGTCGTCGCGACGGTCGCGGTGCACATTGCGGGCGATCGGCGGCACACCCACTTCGAGTACCGCGGACAGTATTTGTCGTCGTTCTACCGCTCGTGGTCGGAGACGCTCGAGACGCTGTGGCGCGGGCAGATCATCGAGGCAGCACCAGCGCCTGCCCGCGGTCTCTTCACCATACCGACCGACTGTGCGCCGACGGAAAAGCCGCCGAACGTCATTCTGATCCACCACGAGTCGATCGCGCCGCCGTCGCTGTTTCCGCAGCTGAAGTACGATCCTTCGATCGATCCGCTGTTCCGCTCGGACGACGGCAAGAACTACATCCTGCGCGTCGAGACTTACGGCGGCGCCTCATCGCTGACCGAGTTCTCGGTGCTGACGGGGCTCTCGACCTACTCGTTCGGCGGGATGCGCCAGTTCATCCACTTCGTGATGGCTGGGAAGATCAAGGATACGCTGCCACAGGCGCTCGAACGCTGCGGGTATCGTAACGTTCTCTTCTACCCGATGCTCAAAGGCTTCGTATCGGCCGATCGGTTCTTCGCCGGCACCGGGCTCAACGAAATCTTCGACCTCAGAGACCAGAAGGCGCGGTCGACGAAAGAGCGCGACATCTTCTACTACCGCAATGCGATCGACGAGTTCGAACGGCATATGAAGGCGTCGTCGCGGCCGATGTTCGCGTTCATCGAGACGATGGCGACGCACTGGCCCTATCACATCCCGTTCATGCCCGAAGTGAAGGTGCCGGGCGGCGCGCCGGGGACGCATCCTGAGCTTTACGAGTATCTGCGCCGGCTCTCCATGGCGAAGATGGATCTCGCTCAACTCAAGAGCGAATTGGCGCGGCGTTTCCCGAAGGAGCGCTTCCTCATCGTCCGCTATGGCGACCACCAACCGATGGCAACGCGCATGCTGCTCGGCTTCAAGGAGAACACCGAAGCCGAGGACGTCCTGGTCGATCGTAACTCGGTGGCCTTCCTGACGTTCTTTGCGATCAACGGGGTCAACTTCACGCCGAAGCCGCAGAAACTTCCGGATATCGTCGACGTGCCGTACATCGGCACGATGCTGCAGGCGGCGGCCGGGCTGCCGCTCTCCGACAGCTATGTCGAGCGCCAGCGACTTCTGGCGGCCTGCGAGGGCCGCTACCACGGTTGCGAGGATCAGGACCGGGTCCTCGACTTTCACCGCCGGATGATCGACTCGGCGCTGCTCAAGGTGGACTGACCCAGCAGTTGCGCCACCCCGTGGTGGCGTTACGATCCAGGTCGGCTTTCTGCCTCGGGGTCTTCGATGCGGCATCTCCTTGCTCTCGTTGTCGTTCTTTTGGGTTTCGTCGCCGTTCGGCCGGCCGTCGCAGAGGACGTCGACGTTGAACTCGTGCTGCTCGCCGATGCCACGGGATCGATCGACGAGGGCGAACTGCGCTTCCAGCGCGAGGGCTACGCGGCGGCACTCACGCATCCCTCCGTGATCTCGGCGATCACCGGTGGCGGTAAGCGCCGGATCGCGCTCGCTTACGTCGAGTGGGCGACAGCCAACAGTCAGCACATCCTGGTGCCGTGGACGATTATCGACGGCGCTGCATCGGCCCGGGCGTTCGCGGAGCGGCTCGTCGATCCGGCAGTGCCGCGCATGACGTTTGGTGGTAATGCGATCGGCAGCGCGCTGGCCTTCGGACAGGCGATGATCGAGCGGAACGCCATCCGCGGCGAGCGTCGCGTCCTCGACCTGTCGGCCGACAGTGCGAACAGCTGGTCCGGGGTGCCGCTCGAAACAGCCCGGCAGGCCGCGATCTCGGCTGGCATCACGATCAACGGGCTCGCCATCCTCTGCCGCGACGACCGCTGCGGCGGCCGGCCCATCGGCTACAACCTCGAAGAGGCCTTCCGCCAGACGATCATCGGCGGGCCCGATGCGTTCGTCGTCACGGTGGAAGACGCGCCGAGCTTCGAGGCCGCAGTGCGCCGCAAGCTTATTCTCGAGGTTTCGGGCGTCAGACCGCCGCCAACGGTGCGGCACGCCGCAACGGATGCCAGCGGCCGGCTGCGCTGACCGCCGCTGCAGCTTTCAGACATGCCAGGAGACGTTATGGCCGATACGCCCCGCATCACCGAGATGACCGTCGTGCCGGTCGCCGGCATGGACAGCATGCTGCTCAATCTCTCCGGTGCACACGGACCTTTCTTTACGCGCAATGTCATCGTGCTCAAGGACTCGAGCGGTCGGACGGGCGTCGGCGAGGTGCCGGGCGGCGAACGCATCCGGCAAACGCTGGAAGAGGCGCGTGATCTCGTGGTCGGCCGGAGCATCGGAGACCGGCACGCGGTGCTCGATGCCATGCGGCAGCGCTTCGGATCGCGCGATGCCGGCGGACGTGGCAACCAGACGTTCGATCTGCGCGTCGCCATCCATGCCGTGACCGCCGTCGAAGCGGGTTTGCTCGACCTCCTCGGACAGTACCTCGGCGTGCCGGTCGCGGCCCTGCTCGGCGACGGTGTCCAGCGGCGCTCCGTTGAAATGCTCGGCTACCTCTTCTACGTCGGCGATCGTCGCAAGACGTCGCTGCCGTACCGCGGCGAGCAGGCGGGCGACGACTGGATCCGGCTGCGTGACGAACCGGCGTTGACGCCGCACGATGTCGTCCGTCTCGCGGAAGCGGCGGAGGCGCGCTACGGGTTCAATGACTTCAAACTGAAAGGTGGCGTGTTCGCCGGCGCGGTCGAGATGGAAGCCGCGGCCGCTCTGAAGGCCCGCTTCCCCGACGCGCGCGTGACGCTCGACCCGAACGGCGCGTGGTCGCTCGAAGAGGCGATCAAGGTTTGCCGCGGTTCCGGCTCGATTCTCGCCTATGCGGAAGACCCGTGCGGCGCCGAGCGCGGGTTCTCGGGTCGTGAAGTCATGGCCGAGTTCCGCCGCGCGACGGGGTTGCCGACGGCGACCAACATGATCGCGACCGACTGGCGCGAAATGGGCCATGCCATCCAGCTCCAGTCCGTCGACATTCCGCTCGCCGATCCGCACTTCTGGACGATGGCTGGCTCGGTCCGAGTCGCGCAGATGTGCCACGAGTGGGGGCTGACCTGGGGCTCGCACTCCAACAATCATTTCGACATTTCGCTCGCCATGTTCACGCACGTGGCGGCAGCGGCGCCGGGTAAGATCACGGCGATCGACACGCATTGGATCTGGCAGGACGGCAGCCGGCTGACGAAAGAGCCACTGCGCATCGTCGGCGGCCATGTGGCGTTGCCCGACCGGCCGGGGCTCGGCATCGAGGTGGACATGGCGCAGCTTATGGCCGCTCATGAACTCTACAAGACGCACGGTCTCGGCGCGCGCGACGACGCCGTGGCAATGCAGTTTCTCATCCCGGGCTGGACCTTTGACGCCAAACGGCCGTGCCTCGTGCGCTAGAGGCAGGGCCGCTCTTCGAAAAGGGTGGGGAATCGAGTCCGGCTTTGCTTAAAGTCTGAGCAAGCTGCCGTGCCTCTGACCGGATTTCAGAACCCTTGCCGTACCCGATCGTCGACGCCACGAAGCTGTTCAGCAATCCGGATTTCGGACGCACTTGGGCTATCGGTGCTCTGACGGGGGTTGCGAGGTGGCTCGAATTCGTCGCGCTCGCGATCTTCGCATACGAATTGACGCGGTCGCCGCAGCTCGTCGCGCTGCTCGCCGTGCTCCGCATGCTGCCCTACGTGGCGCTCGGCATGATCGTCGGCGGGCTCGCCGATGCGCTCGACAGGCGCGGATTGCTGGACGGCAGCTTGCTCATCATGATCGTGGTGTCCGGGGTGATGGCCATCCTGTCGGCGGCGGGGCTCGTCGGCTACACGGCCGTGGCCATAGCCACGCTGTTTTCTGGCGCGTTCTGGACGGTCGATATGCCGGCGCGGCGCCGGCTGATGGTCGATGCCGTCGGGCCAGCGCGCATGTCGGCTGCACTCGGCTTCGACAACTCGACAATGCATGCGACCCGCGCGCTCGGACCGTTGTTCGGTGGCCTGATCTATGAGTTCGTCGGCATCGCCGGCATCTACCTTCTCGTGACGATCGGCTATGCAGCCTGCCTCCTGCTGTCGCGGCGTATCTCTCGTGGGCCGGGGTCGTCCGCCGTGACTTCGGGGCAGCCTTTTTCGCTCCGCCAGCTCTTGCCTCCGGCGACGCTGCTGAAGGATCCGCGTATCCAGATCGCGATGGGCGTGACGCTCGTCTACAATCTTTTCTGCTTTCCGTTTTCGACCATGGTGCCAGTGATCGCGCAAAACGATTTCGACCTGCCGCATGCGCTGGTCGGTGCGATCACGGCGTGTGACGGGCTCGGTGGCATGCTGGGCGCTCTCGTCGTCGGAGCCGTGGTGCGGGAGGGAACGCTTTTCCGGTTCTATTTCTTCGGAACGCTGGCGTATCTCGTGATCATCGGCCTGCTGTCCTTGCACCTGACGGTGCTGTCCGCCGTTCCAGCGCTCCTTTTGATCGGGGTCGCTTCGGCGGCTTTCTCAGCGACGCAGTACGCGCTGATCCACGTCCTGTCACCGCCCGAGATGCGCGGTCGTGCGACCGGATTGCTGTCTATTTTCATCGGAACGTCGCTCGTCGGGCATTATCACGCCGGGTTTCTGTTCGAGCGGCTAGGTTCGGTCGTTGCCATGCAGGTTATGGCAGCGGAAGGGCTCGCGATCATCCTCCTGCTCGGTTTTGCGTGGTGGCGGCTCGTCCTTCGCGGCCGCTGATTATTCTTCCATTCGTTCCCGTGAAAATGCGGGGATTGTTTTCCATTTTTCTCCGCCATCAGGATTTCCTATGAATTTGATCAGGATTTACGCGGCGGCAATGAAGTTCGGCGATTTTTCGGCGATTGGCATGTGCGGAGCAAACCATGCGGTCGCCTTTGAAAACTTTCAAGATTGCCCACTCTATCAGCGCCTTGTTGGTCCTGGGCATGGTCACCCTGGCCGGGTCTCTCGTCGCCGTCGTCCACTATCGGCTCGTCGCTGACGGCGAGACGAGAGCGTCCGAGCGCCAGCTCGAATCCCTGCGTGTTCTTGCAACTCTGCTCGAACCGGCGCTGCCCGGCACGCGCGTCGAGTGGACGAGCGGCGGGGAAGTCGGCCGCATGACGGTCGAGACGCCCCCGAGCTTTCAGGACCACGCCCTCATCGATCGTGTTTCGCGCATCACGGGGGCTCCCGCCACCGTGTTCGCCTTCGATCCGGTCAAGGACGATTTCGTCCGCGTCACGACATCCGTGAAGCGGCCGGACGGAACCCGCGCCGTCGGAACGACGCTCGGTAAGGCGAGTGCCGCCTTCGAGCCGGTGCGCCGCGGGCAGACATTCCTCGGCGAAGCCAAGATCTTCGAGGTCCCCTATCTGGCCGTCTATATGCCGGTATTCGACGGCAACAACCGAGTCGTCGGCATCCTCTTCGCCGGCGTGAAGAAAGCCGATGTCGGTGCTGCGGCCGAGAGCGTGAGCCTCAAGATCGCGGCCATCTCGGCCGGTCTGCTGCTGATCGCTCTGGTCACCGGGTGGTTCGTGGCGCGCGCAATCTCGAAGCCGATCGCTGAACTCTCTCATCTGACCAGCCGCGTCGCGGACGACGAAATGGTCGGCGAGATTCCTTATCAGGACTGGCGCAACGAAATCGGTGCGCTGGCTCAGTCCGTCGTCGTGCTGCAGGATCACGTGGCCGAGCGGGCGCGCCTCAAGGCCGAGCAGGAAGAGGAACACGCGGCGCGCGAGAAGCGTCAGGCGGAGATCGAGCGTCTCGTCTCGAGCTTCGATCGTGAGGTGACTGAGATCGTGACCGATGTCTGCGGACGCCTGCAGAAGCTCGAAGGGACGGCCGAGACGCTGACGAAGGCGGCGACCTCGACGACCGACAAGGCGACGAGTGCGGCTGCGGCTTCGACGCAGG
>Ga0073934_10003272_pt1 | contig 30453 bp, 21 predicted proteins | sample LarsenN4metaG_FD_76834 | JGI IMG/M metagenome (GOLD analysis project Ga0073934, IMG submission 76834) | Hot spring sediment bacterial and archeal communities from British Columbia, Canada, to study Microbial Dark Matter (Phase II) - Larsen... ...
CCGCTCCACGGCCGTCAACGCCTTGCGGAACGCGTTTAGCGCGTCGCGCCGGCGGCTGAAGCGGGATTCGCGGGGGGCTGCAACCCGCTTTTGGGCAGGCCGCGGGAAACTGGCGGCTCCGCATGGTTTCTCGTCGGCGGATTCTAATTGGTCGCCCGGTTGGAACGACCCTTGCGACGCAAATCACCAGGAAAGGTCGTATCCGGTTAAAAAAGTATGGTTATTTCATCACATAACAGTTGCGAAATGCGGCCGGATCGGCTGCAATATCTTAAGGGGTGTCAACGTAAAACGCTTCCGGGCGTTGATCAGGGGCGACTTTGAATGAGCCGCAAGAAATCCGGCCAGACGAAGCGTATTATTAGTCGGTGGTTCAAAGAGCGGCAGATTTACCACCGCAGCGACGGCGTCGTTCACTTCATTTCCATGTCGACGAGGACCCAGATAGCGCTTGCCGCTGTCATCGGGGCGGCGTTGTTGTGGGTCGCCTACGCATCCGTGAACGTTGTCTTCAAAGAACAGATCATCGTCGCAAAAGAGCGTGACCGTCGCGTCGCCGAAACGACTTTTAACAAGCGCCTCGCCCAGTCCCAACGCGCCTATGATGACGTCAGTTCTCTGAACGTGATCATGCAGCAGGAATTCGACGCCACCATGGCGGAGATTTCGGCCCGGCATCAGACGCTTAAGAGCATGGTCGAGCGCAAGGCGTCGGCGGACATTGACCTTGAAACGCTGGCCAAGGGCCTGTCGGAAGCGGGATCGCCGAATGGGCAAAAGCCCGCGAACGGCAATCGGATCATGATTGACGTCGCGCCGGCCGAACCGACGCCGCGCCAGTCAAGGGTGTCGCTCTTGCGAAAGCAGGCGACCCAGGAGGCGCAAGCGCAGGGAACGACGGTGCCGGCAAACAGTCCGGCGGCGCCGGCGCTGTTGCAGATGCGAACCGCGTCCGCGGATCTTTATGTCGAGCAGGTATTGCTGCTCGCCTCGCTAGAGGAGACCGCCGCCAAGCAGATTGACGAGCTTCGCCTTGTCCTTGCGAGCACCGGCGTCGGCTCTGAAAATCTCGTAGAATCGCCGAAAATCTCCAATATGGTGCTCGCGCAGGGCGGACCGTTCATCGACGCGTCGAACCTTGCCAGCGCGTCTTCTGCGTTCTTCCGCCATGCGAACCGCGCCGCGCTGATGGTCGATGAACTCCGTGAGGTGCAGGACGCAATCAACAAGATCCCGCTTTCGTCGCCGCTGACAGGCAGCCGCAAGTTCACAAGCGGATTCGGCGTCCGCCGCGACCCAATCAACGGGCGCGCCGCAAGCCATCATGGCATTGACTTCTCCGCGGCATGGGCGGCGCCGGTCACTGCGACTGCGGCCGGCCTCGTCAAGTTCGCCGGCGTGCGGCAGGGCTTCGGGCGGTGCGTTGAGATCGACCACGGCAATGGTTTCGTCACGCGTTACGCCCATCTTAACCGGATCGCGGTACAACATGGCCAGCGGGTGAAGCTGCACCAGAAGGTCGGCGAGCTTGGCAATAGCGGTCGCAGCACCGGCCCGCATGTGCATTACGAAGTGCTTTTCCGGGGCCAACCGAGGAATCCTCTGCGTTTTATTGAGGCTGGCAGATATGTTTTCGAAAGCTAAGCAGAAGTCGCCGACTGAAGAGCGCGCGAAAGCGCCGGCAGTTGAGATGAGTTCGTCCTCATCGACGCCGGCGGCCGCGCAGGCAAAGAGGTCGAGTTCGATGCGGGCCGCAGGCGTTCCATCCATAATCTCAGCTGACGTTGTCCTTCGTGGCAACATCAATTCCGGCGGCGAAGTCCAGTTGGATGGGGCGCTCGAAGGGGACATAAAGGCGGCGACGCTCATCGTCGGCGAAAAGGCGTCCGTAAAAGGCGAAATCATCTGTGAAAGCGTTGTCGTTCGTGGGCGCGTCGAAGGAGGGATCCGCGCGCGGCAGGTCGCCCTCGCGGCGACCGCTCACATCATCGGCGACATACTTCATTCCTCGCTGTCCGTTGAAAGCGGCGCCCATTTCGAAGGCAATTGCCGGCATTCGGACGACCCCTTGTCCGACGCATCCGCAAGCGACTTCCGAAAGACCCGGCCCGGCGGTCCCGCGCCGAGGCCGATCGCAGCCTCGGCGCCAGATGAGCACCGCTCCTCCGCCGCAAATGAGGCGCCGTCGTTCCTGAGCGGCGCTCGATCGCCATTGCGGTAAGATCCCTGACTTGGCGAAGAAGCGCGCCCGCCAGGTCGTCGGGTGCGGATCCCTTGTCACCCACGACGATCAAGTGATTGTTCTGGCGCCCTTTCGCGCGAAAAGCCGGTTTCCACTGAAGCGCCCTGCGCACTGGCGGCGCTCTTTTCAATCGGAGCGCGCCGTTCAGGCGTCGCCGGTGACGCTTTGCACCAATGAGGCCGCCATAAACGCATCAAGATCGCCGTCGAGCACTCTGCCCGGGTCAGGACTTTCGACATTGGTTCGGAGATCTTTGACCATTTGATACGGCTGCAGGACATAGGACCTTATCTGATGTCCCCAGCCGATGTCGGTTTTGGCGTCTTCCGCCGCTTTCGCCGCAGCCTCGCGCTTTTGCAATTCTCGTTCGTAAAGCCGGGCGCGCAGCATGTTCCAGGCAGTTGCGCGATTTTTGTGCTGCGACCGCTCATTCTGACATTGAACGACAATGCCTGTCGGCAGGTGCGTTATTCGCACCGCGGAATCGGTCTTGTTGACGTGCTGGCCGCCCGCCCCTGACGCTCGAAACGTGTCGACCCGACAATCGCTCTCCTTAAGATTCACTTCAATTGTTTCATCCACGACCGGATATACCCACACCGATGCGAAGGAGGTGTGGCGACGCGCGTTCGAGTCAAACGGCGAGATGCGGACAAGCCGATGAACGCCGGACTCGGTTTTCAGCCATCCATAGGCGTTTCGCCCGGAGACTTTCGCCGATGCGGACTTGATCCCCGCTTCTTCGCCAGGTTGCTGGTCTACGACTTCGACGGCGTAGCCGCGCTTTTGCGCCCAGCGCATATACATCCGCAGCAGCATCGCCGCCCAATCATTCGATTCCGTGCCTCCGGCGCCCGGATGTATTTCAATGTAGCAGTCATTGGCGTCGGCCTCGCCTGAAAGCAATGCTTCGGTTTCGGCCTGCGCGGCGCGCTCAGCGAGCGCCGTCATCAATTGAAGCACATCTCCGGCGGCGCGCTCGTCCCGTTCTTCCGCGGCTATGGTCGCCAGGACTTCGAGATCGTCCCGTTCGGCGCTGATCTCGCTGATTGCTTTGATTTGAGATTCGAGCGCGGTTCGCTCCTGCATGAGTTTGCGGGCGGTTTGCGGGTCGTCCCAAAATCCTGCGTCTTCGGACTTTGCGTTCAGTTCGTCGAGACGCGCGCGCGCTCGGTCCCAGTCAAAGACGCCTCCTCAGCAACTCAAGCGATCGCTTGATCCGCTCAGAAAGAGTTTCAATGTCGGTGCGCATGACGATCCTGGCTCGCTTTCGCCGCGTCGACGCGCCGCGGCGCGCGCTCTTTAATAGAGCCCGTTGAGATCGTCCACCGTCGACTGGTTTGGCGTTTCTGCGGGCGACTGCGGCGCGGCGCTGAAGGGGTCGAGACTGTTGAGGTCGTCGACGCTCGGAGCGGAAGTGATTGAGTCCTCGGCCTTGAACGCTTCGAGAATGACGTTGGGATCGCCGGGGCCGGCCGGTCGGCCAGTCTTGGCGTTCACCCGGACCAATCGAATGCCCGACGGAATTCGGAAGGGAATTCCCGCCTGGTCCTTGAGGGCTTCCGACATGAAGTCCCCGAAGATCGGCGCCGCGACGCGCCCGCCGGCTTCGCCTTGACCCAAGGTTTCGGGCATATCGAACCCGACAAAAACGCCCGCGGCGAGATCAGGCGAAAATCCGACGAACCATGCATCCTTGTATTCGTTCGTCGTTCCGGTTTTCCCGGCGACAGGCTTTTCCACGACCTTCTTGACGGCCGCGCCCGTGCCTCTCGCGACCGCGCCTTCGAGCATCGAAACGATCTGATAGGCGGTTCGGGGATCAATGATCTGCTCGCGGTCGTCGGTCAGCTGCGGTTCAGGCTGCTCCGCCCATGCAAGGCTGCGGCAATTCGGGCATTCCCGCGCATCGTGGGCGAAAATCGTCGCGCCGGTCCGGTCCTGAATGCGGTCGACCACAAAGGGATGCACGCGCTTGCCGCCATTGACGAAGGTCGCATAAGCGGCGGTGATGCGCATCAAAGTCGTCTCGCCCGACCCAAGTGATATGGCGAGCTCCCGCGGCAGATTGTCGGAAAGATCGAACTTCGTTACGTAATCCACAATCCGTCCGATGCCGAGGTCCTGCGCAAGGCGGGCGGTCATCGTGTTGCGGGACTGCTCGATGCCGAGGCGTAGCGTGCTTTCGCCGTAAAAACGGCCCTCGGCGTAGTTGCCAGGCTTCCACCAGCTGTCGACGCCCGGCGCCACAAATGGAGCGTCAAGCACGATGCTGGAGGGCGTATACCCGCTATCGAGCGCGGCTGCGTAGACGAAGGGTTTGAAGGTCGACCCCGGCTGGCGTTTCGCCTGGATCGCGCGGTTAAACTCCGAAAGATGAAAAGAAAAGCCGCCGACCATCGCGAGCACGCGGCCAGTGTGCGGATCAATTGCGACAAGCGCGCCATTGACGGCAGGCGGCTGTCGCAGAGCGTAGGCTCCTTCTTGCTTTAGCGCCTCCACATAGATGACATCGCCGCGCTTAAGGACGTCATCGACGGAGGACACTTCTGGGCCGACGGCGTCGACTGACTTGTAACTGCGCGCCCATTTCATGTCGTCGACGGCGATCGCGCCTTCGGTCCCGTCCGCGAACCCGATCTTTGCGGACTTGCCCTTCGCCTCGAGAACGACAGCAGGCTTCCAAGGTTCGAGATCTTCAGACAGGCGCTTGTTGGCGAAGAGCGTCTTTTCGACCGCCTCGAGGTCTTCCGCCCAGTTGTCGCCGAGCGTCATCGACGAAATTGCGCCGCGCCAGCCATGCCTTTGGTCGTAGTCAACGAGCCAGCGGCGCAGCGCGGCGCCTGCAACTTTCTGGAATCGGGGGTCAATGGTCGTCCGGACGGCAAGACCGCCATCGTAAAGCGCGTCGGTCCCGTATTTCTCGGCGACCTGCTTTCTGACTTCTTCGGCGAAATATTCGGACGCCCAATCCCGCGCGCCGAGCGCCGGTGCGATCTTGGCGTCGAGCGGCGAAGCCTTGGCCGCCTCCATCTGTTCCGCCGAGATCTTGCCGTCTTCGTACAGGCGCCCGATGACCCAATTACGCCGATCGAGCGCGCGATCATGATGGTCTACGGGGTGATAATTGTTGGGGGCTTTGGGGATCGCCGCAAGGTACGCCGCCTCCGCGATCGTAAGCTCATCAAGGGACTTGTCAAAATAGTTGAGCGCTGCCGCCGCGACGCCATAGGACCGGTTGCCGAGATAGATCTCGTTCAAATAAAGCTCGAGGATGTGGTTCTTAGTGAACGCCCGTTCGATCCGGCGGGTCACCAGCCATTCCTTCATTTTGCGCTCGATTTTCTGTTCGTTCGACAACAGAAAATTCTTGGCGACCTGCTGCGTGATCGTCGAGCCGCCTTCAAGGCGCCGGCCGCGAAGAAGGTTGCCGACATTTGAAATTTGGGCGCGCAGGATGCCTTTGAAATCGAGCCCCTCATGCTCGTAGAATTTCTTGTCCTCCGCCGAAATGAACGCGTCCTTCACAAGATCGGGGATCGCCTCATTCGGGACGAACAAGCGGCGCTCGCGCGCGAACTCTGCGACAAGCGAGCCGTCATTCCCATAAACGCGCGTTGTGACCGGCGGAGCGTACTCCGCGAGGACTTCATAGTCGGGCAGGTCCTGGCTGAGGCTGAACATGTAGACGCCGAATGCGCCGATCGCGAGCATCGCGAGAAGAACGCCGCCCGCCAGCAATCCGCCGATGATTTTCACGGATAGCGGAAGCCGCCCGATCGCCGCCTTAGCTGCGTCGATCGACCTTTTCGGCGCGCGCAGTTTCTCGGCGCCGTCGTCATTCGAAATCAATTCCTCAGACATTACTCGCCCTCAACTCAGATCGCCCGCGCCGCCGCCGCTCATGGTTCTCGTATGCGGCGGAATGGAGGCCGCCCAACGGCAATTATACCCGTAAAGCTCCCGATTGATCGAGCCTCAGGGCAGGGAGGCGGCCGCCCCGCTTCGCGCCTGGGGCGCAACCGCAGAGCGCTTCTCGAAATAGGTATCTATCGCCGTAACGACGGCCCCCATCGTCCTTTTACGCCATGTCGGGGATTTGAGGTTCGTTTCGTCCTGTTTGTTCGAAATGAACGCCAATTCGAGCAGCACGGCCGGCACGTCGGGCGCCAGCAAGACCTTGAAATTCCCCCGTCGGTGCGTGTTGTTCAGAAGCGGCGTCACCCCGGCCAGCTTGCCGATCAGCAGTTCGGCGAAAATATCGGATTCGTTCTCAGTCCGGCTTTGGGCGACCTTATAAAGCGTGCGCCCAAGGCTTGGGTCCTCCCCGACGTTATAGTCGTGCACCACGTAGTTTCCCGTCGCAAGCGCTTCTCGGACCGACCTCTCTGTTCCTTCATCGGAAAGCGTGTAGACGGAGCCGCCGCGCACTTTCGGATCTGCATGGGCGTCCGCATGAAGCGATATGAAGAGATCGGCCTTGGCGTCACGCGCAAAACGCGATCGCTCTTCATGCGCAATTCGAACATCCGCCGACCTCGTCAGCACGACTTCATATTTTCCGGTCTGCGTGAGCGCGTCCGACAGTTCCAGAGCCGCCGCAAGGGTCGCGGCGCTTTCCGTGGATCCAGAGGGCCCCGCAGCGCCGGGATCGGCACCCCCGTGTCCGGCGTCAATGACGATGATGGGGCGGCGAGCCGAGGGCGCAAGGGTCGGCGGTTCGGGCGCTGCAATCGAATTATACGACGACGCTTGCGTCGGCGAGACCACCTTAATGACCTCGGCAATGCTTTCAAATTTTCGCGGTGGAAGGCTTGCGGCGAGCGCACCCGGCGGCGCCTCCAGGAGATCAATCACCAGCCGATGGCGCGAGTTCGCCTCACTTGGCGCAATAACAAGAATATCCTTGATTCTGGCTCCTTTTGCGAGCGCCAAGTTTACCGTTGCGCCCGTCGCCGTCGCCGCCGCCGAATAACCGGCGATATGGCCAGCGCCTCGTCCCTTTCGCGGAAGTTTCGGCGAAAGCTTCGCGCCGTCGAACGCGATGTCGAGCCGCTCCGACCCCTCGCCGCTCGCGGTCAGCTCATACGCGAGCAATCCATTGGAATCAAAGACTATTCTCGTCTCGGAGGCGGATGTCGCGCCAAATCGGACGGCAACAATGTCGGCTGCGAGCGCGGCGCTGGAGATCGCCGACAATTCGCCAACGCCGATCAAAAATGCGGCTAACACATTGAATTTGAGCGATAATATTCCCACGTGACTGCCTGTATGCCCGCTCGTCCGGCGCGGGTAAGTTGTGGCCGCCCCTTATTAATGCGCGCTTACCGCCTAAGCTATTGGCGGATGAAAGCTTGAGTCGCCATTAACCGCCGCTTTCCTTTTTCAATATGCTAATGCATGGTCGAATCAGCGTGGTTTGGATTCGCGCGGGTCCGCGCCCATATCACGCCTTGAATTCCCGCGCACGGGCTCGTCTCGCGCGCTGTTCGAATTGCGGCGCTTGAAGCCTTGGCCCTTTGGGCAAGGGCGGCAAAGAATCCGCGACGGCGCTTCGCTCCCTTGGAGAATCGGAAGCGCCAGGCTGACCGGAGATTGCGTTTCCGGAAGGCAATGGACCGCCTGGCGCTGACGCGTCGGGAACAATTGAACCGCCGGGCGATCTCGCTCGGCATTGAGTGAACCAAGAGCGGAATGGCGCTTGTGATCGCAATCAGTGGTTTGGCCGGCCTTGAAGGCGCCGCCGCCTCGTTTGCGCGGCGACCGTGGCTCGACAATCCAGACAGCGCTCCGGCCGAACGCCGACGCTGCAAACGAGACTTTAATGACAAAAACAATGCTTATCGACGCGGGAAATCCCGAAGAGATCCGCGTATGCGTGCTTCAGAACGGCAAGGTTGAAGACTTCGACTTTGAGTCGGCTACGCGGAAACCCCTTCGCGGCAACATTTATCTCGCGAGAGTGACGAGGGTTGAACCGTCGCTTCAGGCGGCGTTCGTGGAATTCGGCGGAAACCGCCACGGATTTCTCGCCTTCAATGAAATCCACCCCGACTACTACCAGATCCCGATCTCCGATCGTCGTCAGATTCAGGAAGCCGAGGCGGAGGAGGCTGCGATCGCGGCCGCGCTGAACCTTACGGATCAAGGCGAGGACGGGGGGATCGAGGAAATTGACGCCGACCTCAATGAAGAGGCTGCCGCAGAGAGCGACGACGCAACCCATTCGGAAGGAGGCGAGCGCGGCGAGAGCGCGGATGAAGCGCCGGTCGCTGAAAGCGCTGACCCCGAACCAATGGGCGCCGAGGACGATGCGGCCGCGGACGATAGCGAAGACGGCGCGCCTTCTCAGATTGCGGAGGTCGCCCACAACGCGGAAATCGTTGAGGCCGGAATCGAGGATCCCGGCGAAGACATCGTCATCGAGGACGACGTCGAGGACGATGACGGCGAGGAAGACGGCGCGGCGGCGAAGCCGCGAAAGCAGGTGGACGAGGCGCTCGCCAAACTTTCACGTCAACAGCTGATCGAAAAATACAAGGATGCGCGGCGAAAACGCGCGCGACTCCTTCGCAATTACAAAATCCAGGAAGTCATCAAGCGGCGCCAAATCCTGCTCGTGCAAGCGGTGAAGGAAGAACGCGGCAACAAGGGCGCTGCGCTGACGACCTATCTGTCTCTCGCCGGACGCTATTGCGTGCTGATGCCGAATACGGCGCGCGGCGGCGGCATATCGCGCAAGATTCCTGTCGCCGCCGACCGCAAGAGGCTTCGTCGCATCGTCGACGGTCTCGACGTGCCGACCGGGATGGGACTTATTATCAGGACGGCGGGCGCAAAGCGCACCAAGGCGGAAATCAAGCGCGATTACGATTATCTCGTTCGCCTTTGGGAAAATATCCGAACACTGACGCTGAAATCGATCGCGCCCTGCCTCATTTATGAGGAGGCGAGCCTCATCAAACGGGCGATCCGCGACCTTTACGACAAGGATATTGGCGAAGTCCTGGTTGAGGGCGACGGCGGCTACCGCGAAGCGAAAGACTTCATGAAGATGCTGATGCCGTCGCACGCGAAAAACGTGCGCGCCTATAAGGAACGGACGCCGTTATTCCTTCAATACGGCGTTGAATCGCAGCTTGACGCGATGTACCGGCCGACGGTCCGGTTGAAGTCCGGCGGCTATATCGTCATCAACCAGACCGAGGCTTTGATAGCGATCGACGTGAACTCCGGTAAGGCGACGCGCGAGCGCAATATCGAGCAAACGGCGCTCCGCACCAATCTCGAAGCCGCCGACGAAGCCGCCCGGCAATTCCGACTGCGCGACCTTGCCGGCCTTATTGTCATCGACTTTATCGATATGGAAGAAGGTCGCAACAATCGGGCGGTCGAGAAGCGCCTTAAAGACGCGCTGCGTCACGATCGGGCGCGCATCCAGCTCGGACGTATTTCAGCATTCGGCCTATTGGAAATGTCCCGCCAACGCCGCCGGTCCGGCATCGTCGACGGGACCACGCATCTTTGCCCGACATGCGGCGGCGCCGGCAATGTGAGATCGCACGAAATGGCCGCGCTTCGTATCCTGCGCTCGGCCGAGAATGAGGCGATCTCGAGCAAAGCCAGCAATATTCAGATCAAGGCCGCGCTCGATGTGACACTCTACATCCTCAATCATAAGCGGGAGTGGCTGCGCCGGATCGAAACCGATTATGGCGTAACGATCGAAATCGCAGCCGATCCGGCAAAGGCGGGCGACAATTTCGAGATCGAAAAGACGGGAGCGCGCGCAGAGATCGGCGAGCAACAGGTTGTCGTGCGCGCCGACACGACGGAAACGATTGAGCCGCTGGCTGAGGAGACTGTCGATGAATTCGGGGCGAACGAGTTCGCCAGCCCTGAACGCGCCGCTCGCGACGCTGTCGACGAGGAGCGCGGCGGTCGTCGACGCCGGCGCAGACGCCGACGCCGGCACGACGGATCAGAGGCGCGTTCAGAGGATTCGCAGACCGTCGACGCCGGCGCATTTGAGGGCGATGCCGAACTTTCGTCCGGCAAAGTGCCGGATGAAGATGAAGCCGAGGCTCGGAGCTACCAGCCGGATCAGCGCGGTCTTGACCGCCCGTCAGGCGACGAAAGCGAGCGCGGGCGCAAGCGCCGTCGACGCGGCCGGCGCGGCGGGCGGCGCGGCAGACGACCTGACGAACGCGATCCCAATCGCGAAGGCGAAGCGGGGCCGGCCGCCGGTTCGGATATCGGTCTGGATGACGCACAACCGTCAATCGCGGCTGAGCCCTATGAGTGGAAAGAGCCTGAGGCCGCTGCGCCGTTCCAAAAGGACGCACCGCAAGTCCTCGCGGCTTCTATGGAGCCGGCAAGCGGCGCGGCGCGCCAGGAAAAATCGGACTATTCGGCTGACGCGGCCGCATTCGTCCAAGAACCGCCTCCCGCCCGGGAGGAATCAAGGCCGCCCGCTGCGGTGGACCGGCCGGTCGAGGCGGCCAAGCCGGCGCGCAAGGGATGGTGGAATCGGGCGCTTGGAGGGTGATCGACGGCGATCGCCCGCAAGGCCCGCCAAGTCACATTTCCGCCACTGCGCGGCGGCAATCTTGATCAGCGCGGAGGTTTGAGTTTGGGTTCCTTGGTGAAGGATTTGCGGCGACGGATGACGGCGGCGGCCACCGCCGTACTGGCGTTTGCGGCGTGCAACGGCGCGCAGGCGCAAAGCGTCCTCCGCGACGCCGAAATTGAACAGTTCCTCGATGATTACTCGCTGCCGGTGTTTCGTGCGGCGGGACTTCCCGCCGAGCAAATTCAGATCCTGATCATCGGCGATCAGACGCTGAACGCCTTCGCCGGCGGGCTCATCATGGGCGTGAACACCGGCCTCTTGACGATTTCCGACACGCCAAGCCAGATCCAGGGCGTCATCGCCCACGAAGCGGGACACATCGCCGGCGGCCACAGCGCACGCTCCGACGACATGATGGCTGCGGCGACGCGTCCAATGCTCTTGAGTCTTGTGTTGGCTGCGGGCGCCATCGCCGCCGGCGCGCCCGACGCCGGCATCGGCATACTGGGGCTCGGCCAAACGGTCGGAATCGCAAACGCCCTCAAATACAGCCGCGGGCAGGAATCGGCGGCGGACCAGGCGGCGCTCACCTATCTCGAGGCTATCGGACGCTCCGGAAACGGATTGATCGAGTCGTTCTCGAAAATGCGGAATGAGCAGCTCATACACGGCCAGCGGGTCAACCCGTATCTGCAGAGCCATCCTCTTGCCGTGCAGCGGATCACCGCGCTCGAGGAGCGGGCGAAGGCGGGAAAATATTTCGGGGTTAAGGATTCGCCGGAGGAGATCGAGAGGCTGCGGCTCATTCAGGCGAAGATCCGCGGCTTCATGCAGGACGTCAACGTGACGCTGCGGCAATATCCTTTGTCGGACCAGTCGGACGCCGCAAAATACGCCCGCGCCGTCGCCTATTACCGGTCGGCGGATATCGAGCGCGCGCTAAAGGAGATCGACAAGCTCCTCGCGGCGCATCCCGACAATCCCTACTACAATGAATTGAAAGGGCAGATGCTGTTTGAATACGGCCGCGTTGCGGAATCGATTGAACCGCACCGAAAGTCGGTCGAACTCGCGCCTGGCAAGGCTCTTCTTCTCATCAATCTCGGACGCGCCGAAGCCGCAACCGATGATCCGACGAAAGTCGCCGATGCGGTCAAGAATCTGAAGGCGGCGCTGCTCTTGGAGCCCGACAACTCGTTCGGCTGGTTTGAACTCGCCCGCGCCCACGGGGCGCTCGACAACGAACCCCTCGCCGACCTGGCGATGGCCGAGTCGCGGTATCATGAGGGCGCAAAGCCCGATGCGGCCAAATTTGCGATGCGCGCAAGGAGCGCCCTGAAGAAGGGCTCGCCGGAGTGGCGTCAGGCGACCGACATTATTGTCGCGAGCCTTGGATCTGACCCAGCGACCGGCGCAGGCGGGCGCGAAACGGACGAGGCGCCAAAGCCGGAATCGGACCGCCGCCCTGACGAAGTCCCGGACCCTCAAGCCAATTAAGGGTCCGGCAAGAGAGTCGGGCCAAGCAATAAAACGCGCAAAGGATGGGGAATGCCTCGTGAAACAGCGTCTTGTTATCGTCGCCGCGCTTGCTGGCTCCGCGTTTTTCGGCGCCGTCGCCGCAAACCTTGTCGCCGCGCAGCAGTCGAGGCCGCAGACCCCGTCGAATATTGATCGCGCGGCGATTGAGCAGATCGTGCGCGACACGATTCGCGAGGATCCGGCAATCATCGTCGAGGCGCTCAATCTTTACTCGGAAAACCACGTCAAAGACACGGCGCGAAAATACTTGCCGGAACTGCTGTCAAACGAAAGCGGATTTGTCGCCGGCAAGAACGTCGGCGCCGCGAAAGTCTCGGTCATTGAGTTCTTCGATTACCATTGCGGCTTCTGCAAGCGGAGCGCCGGTTTCGTTCAAGATCTCATCAAGAACGACGCGTCAGTCAAAGTTGCGTTTCGAGAATATCCGATCCTGCGGGAAGAATCCGAGATCGCGAGCCGCTACGCGCTCGCGGCGCGCAAGCAAGGCAAATACGTCGACCTTCACTTCGCGCTCCTCAGGGAGGAGGGCGTCGTCAAAGAGGCACGCATCAAGGAGATTGCGAAGGCCGTCGGCCTCGACGTCAAGCGCCTCGAATCCGACTCGAAGGACCCCGCCTTCGACGAGATTTTCGATAAGGATCGCCGGGCCGGCCAGGAAATGGGCATCGACGGAACGCCGACATTTATCATTGCTTCCGCCGACGGCGCGTTCATCGAGGTCATTCCGGGTTTTCGCCCCGATGAAGTCAAGGCCGCCATCGCTGAAGCCAAGCGAGCGCGGTGACAGTTAAATCAGCCCGGCGAGCGGCGAGGACGGATCCGCGTATCGCCTCTTGGGCATGCGGCCGGCAAGATACGCCTCGCGGCCGGCGATGACGGCGTTTTTCATCGCCGAAGCCATCAGGACCGGGTCCTTCGCCTCAGCGATCGCCGTATTCATGAGCACGCCGTCGCAGCCGAGCTCCATCGCGATCACCGCGTCGGAAGCTGTGCCGACGCCCGCGTCTACGACAACCGGAACAGACGCCTGCTCGACAATCAAGCGAATATTGACGGGATTTAGAATGCCGAGGCCGGAGCCGATCAGCGAACCGAGCGGCATGATCGCACAACATCCCGCGTCCTCGAGCTTGCGGGCGTAAACGAGATCGTCGGAGCAATAGACCATCACGTCGAAGCCGTCCTTGGTCAGCAGCTTCGCCGCTTTCAGCGTCTCCTCCATTTCCGGATAAAGCGTCTTCTGGTCGGCGAGCACCTCGAGCTTTACGAGCGACCAGCCGCCCGCTTCACGCGCAAGGCGCAAGGTGCGAATCGCTTCATCGGCCGTGAAGCAGCCTGCGGTGTTTGGGAGATAGACATATTTCCTGGGATCGAGGAAATCGACCAGCATCGGCTTGTCGCGGTCGGTGAGATTGACGCGCCGGACCGCCACCGTAACGATTTCGGCGCCCGCCGCTTCCGCCGCGCGCGCATTCTCCTCGTAGGTCTTGTATTTTCCCGTTCCGATGATGAGACGTGAGTTGAATGCGCGGCCCGCTATGACGAGTTTTTCGGACGCCATCAGCCTCCTCCCACGAAATGGACGATTTCAAGCCGATCGCCTTCGGCGAGCGCCGTCGCGGCGTAGTGGGAACGCGGAACGATTTCGAGATTGCGCTCGACCGCCAATTTGCGCGGATCAAGGCCAAGCGCCTCAATGAGGCGCGACACGGTCGCGCCGTTTTCGATGCGCCGGGGCTCTCCGTTGACCGTCAACTCCATCCCGACTTCGCCTGTTTGCACTCTCGCAACGAACAGGCTTGTATGTGTAGGCTCTGCGGGCGCGATGCAAGCGCTGCGAGCCGGGACCTTTCGCCGATGATCGTCTACATTTTGAACGGACCCAACCTCAATCTCCTTGGGACGCGCGAGCCGGAAATCTACGGCGACGCGACGCTTGAAGACATCCGCAAGGCGGTCGACGCCCGCGCCGCAGAGGCGGGCTTCAAGACCGAGTTTCGCCAATCGAACCACGAAGGCGCGCTTGTTGACTGGGTCCAGGAAGCAGGCGCGAATGGCAAAGGCCTGATCATCAACCCCGGCGCATACACCCATACGTCGATTGCGCTCCATGACGCTCTCAAAGCCGTCAGCACGCCGAAAATCGAACTCCACCTCTCGAATGTGCACGCGCGCGAAGGCTTCCGCCGCCAGTCCATGGTGAGCCCGGCGGTCACCGCGGTCATTTGTGGTCTCGGCGCCGCGGGGTACCTTACGGCGCTTGACGCCCTGTTGCGGCTCATTGACAAGAGAGCCTTTCCCTAGGGCCCGCCGAAAGGGGACAGCCGGCACTGATGAGCGCATATAAGCCAAACGCGTCGGAAGCCGCCTGGATCCGCGAACTTGCGACGATCCTTGACGAGACGGGCCTTTCAGAAATCGAGATCGAGAAGCCGGACGTCCGCGTCCGCGTCGCGCGCGGCGCGGCGCCGGCGATGGCGTACGCCGCCGGCCCGGCGCCCGCTTCGCCGCCGGATGCTTCCAGGCAGGTCGTCAACCGGCCGGCGGACGCGCCGGCGGCGCCGCCGGCGAACGCCGTCACCTCGCCGATGGTCGGCACGATCTACCTCGCGCCGGCGCCGGGCGCTGATCCCTTCGTCAAGATCGGCGACAAGGTCGCGCAAGGCCAGACTTTGATGATCGTCGAAGCGATGAAGACCATGAACCCGATCGCCTCGCCGAAGGCCGGCGCCGTCAAGCAGATTCTTGTCCGCGACGCGCAGCCCGTCGAGTTCGGCGAGCCGCTGGTCGTCATTGAGTAGTCCCGCGCACGTTCAACCCGCACCGGCCGCCGCTCCATGTTCCAGAAAGTCCTCATCGCCAATCGCGGCGAAATCGCGCTTCGCGTGCATCGCGCCTGCAAGGAGCTTGGCATATCGACTGTTGCGGTCCACTCGACGGCGGACGCCAACGCGCTTCACGTTAAACTCGCGGATGAAAGCGTCTGCATCGGGCCGCCGCCGCCAAAAGACAGCTACCTCAACATTCCGGCGATCATCTCGGCGGCCGAGATCACCAATGCTGACGCCATCCACCCGGGCTACGGCTTCCTTTCAGAGAACGCGCGGTTTTGCGAGATCGTCAAGGCGCACAACATCGCCTTCATCGGACCGGACCCGCACCACATCCGCACGATGGGCGACAAGATCGCCGCCAAGGAAGCGGCCGGCGGCGCGGGGATTCCGCTCGTCCCCGGCAGCAAGGGATCGATCGCCTCCCTCGACGACGGCCGTCGGTGGGCGAACGAAATCGGCTTTCCAGTCCTCGTCAAGGCTGCGGCCGGCGGCGGCGGACGCGGCATGAAGGTCGCAAGAACGCCCGCCGATCTCCAGGAGGCGATGTCGACCGCGAAAGCCGAGGCCAAAGCCGCATTCGGCGATGATTCCGTCTATCTCGAAAAATATCTCGAGCGCCCGCGGCACATCGAAATCCAGATCATCGCCGACAGCCACGGCAACGTCGTCCAACTCGGCGAGCGCGACTGCTCCTTACAGCGGCGCCACCAAAAGGTTCTCGAGGAAGCGCTATCGCCGGCGCTCACGGACGGCGAGCGTCGCGAAATCGGCGAAATCGCGAGGCGCGCGATCGCCAAGCTCGGATACCTCGGCGTCGGCACGATCGAATTTCTCTACGAGAACGGGCGCTTCTATTTCATCGAGATGAACACCCGCCTGCAGGTCGAGCATCCGATCACCGAGCAGGTCACGCGCATAGACCTTGTGCGCGAGCAGATTCGCGTCGCCGCCGGCATGCCGCTCTCATTCAAGCAGGACGACGTCATATTCCGCGGCCACGCCATTGAGTGCCGCATCAACGCCGAAAACCCGAAGACCTTTCGCCCCTCGCCTGGCGAGATTTCGTATTTTCACGCGCCCGGCGGCCCGGGCGTCCGTTTCGACAGCGCCATCTATTCCGGCTATCGCATCCCGCCCTATTACGACTCGATGGTCGGCAAGCTCATTGTCTTCGCCGACGACCGCGAGTTCTGCATCAGGCGCCTGAAGCGCGCCTTGAACGAGATGCAGCTCACCGGCGTTGAAACGACGATCCCGCTCTTCCTCGAGCTTCTCGATCAGCCGGCCTTCCTCAAAGGCGACTATCACATTCATTGGCTTGAAGAATGGCTCGCCGGGGAGCCGCCCTGAGCCTTGCGTACGCCTCCGGCGCGCGGGATATTTCCGGAATGCCGCGTGATTCCGCGTTCAGGATCGATCCCGACGAGCTCTTGAAGGCCTACGCGCTCGGCTATTTTCCGATGGCGCGCTCGCGCCATGACGAGGCGGCGATCTGGGTGCTGCCGGACGTGCGCGGGGTGTTGCCTCTCGCCGAGGCGATCGCGCCGAGACGGCTCTTGAAAACCTTGCGGCAAGAGCGTTTCGACGTCCGGATCGATACGCGGTTTTCGGATGTCATCGCCGCTTGCGCGCGTCGCGCGAAGGGACGCGAGGACACTTGGATCAACCCCGCGATCGAAGAGGTCTATCTCGAACTTCACCGCGCAGGGTTCGCGCATTCCGTCGAGTGCTGGCGCGAGGGCCGCCTTGTCGGCGGGCTTTACGGAGTCGCGCTCGGCGCGATCTTCTGCGGCGAAAGCATGTTTTCAATCGAGCGCGACGCCAGCAAGATCGCGTTTCTGCATCTTGTCGCACGCCTCAAGGCGACCGGATTTATGCTCCTCGATACGCAGTTCTGGACGCCGCATCTCAGCCAGTTCGGCGTCCGCGAATGCCCGAACGCCGCCTATCAGACGATGCTGGAAAAGTTCCTGCCGGCGCGCGCGGACTTTCGCGCCAGTCCCGCTCAGCTGTCGACCTTGACCGTTTTGCAGTCGATCACCCAGACGTCGTAGACGGGATGTTCGACGCCATTCAGCGCCGGGCTCGAGGCGAACATCCATCCTGAGAAGATCATGTTCTCCGGAAGTTTCGGTTCGCCCGCCGCGCCAGTCTCGACGACAGGCGGCGGCGCTGCGTCGCGATCGACCGGCGTTTCGTCGCGCTTTTCTTCGCGGCGCGACTTCTTGTCGAGCCTGACCTTGAGGTCCGGGAGAAGTTTCGCGCTCTTGTCGACAATTTCGACGAACGCAGTCGTCTCGGGGAATTCCTCCGGCGGGCGCTTGTCGCAAAAGCGCGGCGTGATCTCGAGCGCGCCGTAGACCGCGGTTTCGTTCATGGCGATCTCGATGTCGACGTATTTCGCCGTAATTTTATTCAGTGCACGGAGCGTAACCGACACCGGCTTTCGCTTCTCGACGGTTTCGATATCCGGAAAGTCGGCGTTTTCACCTTCGCTGAGCGCGTCGAGCTCGCTTGGCGCCGAAGGCCGCGCGTCAAGGCCGTCAAGCGCCGGATCGCCTTGCTGCGCCATGGCGGCGGAGGCGCACATGAAGCCGAAAGCGAACGCAACGCGCTTCATGGAACGTCTCCTATCGGATCATTGACGCCGGAAGCGGCCCCTTCGGCCTCCGGAACCGGCGCTTCGCCGGATTTGCCGCCGCTCGTGAAATCCTGCATGGCGAGGCCGAGAAGGTCGACCGAGCCCTGCGTGATGGCGATCGTGTCGCCCTCGCCCAGCATGACGTCGCTGCCGCCCGGCTCGATCGCGATGTGCGCGCCGCCGAGAAGGCCGTCGGAGACGACTTTGGCGACGGAGTCTTCTGGCACCACGACGCCGTTCGCGACATTGAGGCGGACCCGCGCCTCGAACGTCTCCGGGTCAAGAGCGCTGCCCGAAACGGCGCCGACCTTGACGCCGGCGATCCGGACTTCGGACCCCGGCGTGACGCCGTCGATGCGCCCGAAGACGGCGGTCAAGGAGTAGGTGCGCGCCGTCAGCGCGCGTCCGCTCGTCTCATAGGCGTAAGCGAGAAAAGCGATCGCCACGGCGAGCACCGCGACCCCGACGATCGACTCGAAGATCTGCCCCTTACCCATGGCGCATCCCTCTACGCGTTTTCCGGCGTCCAGGCTTCATATTCCTCAAACCGGGCTTTTCCGTCGCGAGCCGCGAGCGATCCTGGCGGATGGTAGGCGAGCGGCGTGCCGGTCATGTTCGGCAAATGATCCTTTTCCCAGCCGCGCCGCTTCAAGGGCGAGACCGTCGGCGGATCCTCGAAGGTGTGATGCAGCCAGCCGTGCCAGTCCGGCGGCACGCGGCTCGCCTCGGCGATGCCGTGATAGACGACCCAGCGCCTGATCTGGCCATTAGGGCCGCTCGGGGAGCGCTCCTCAAAATAGCGGTTTCCCTGCTCGTCCTTGCCGACAAGGCGGGCCCGGCGGCGCCAGAGCGTGAAAGAGGTGCCGTAAGTCGTTGAATCCCACCAGGCGAAAAGTTGCTTGAGCATTGAGGCTCTGTTCTTCTTCCGGTTCGTGCCTATATGAATCGGCCGGAATATGGCGCCCGCCGTTCGCCCCGTCCACCGACGCCGCTTGTCGATCCGGCGCAAGCCGAATGGCCCTGAATTCGATGGCGAAACGGCGAAATAGTTCCGTAAAATCAGAGAGTTTTTGCGCCCGAGCGCGACTCTTGAAAGATTGAGGACGAGCGCCGCGGCCGCTAGACTGCGGGCGGCTCCCGAGGAAAATTCCGCCAAATGCGGTTTGAACGACGCTTCACGACCGGAAAGGGCGGTCCCTATTCCGGAATCAGGTTCCGGACGACGGACAGCGAAATCCGTTCGGCCTCGGGCGCCCTGTTGCACGAGGCGCGGGATATCGAGGCGCCGGCGGACTGGAGTCAGACCGCGGTCGACATTCTGGCGCAGAAATATCTGCGCCGAAGCGGCGTTCCGGCGGCGACGAAAAGGGTCCCGGAAAAAGGCGTTCCGGAATTCCTGCAGCGCTCGATGCCGGACGTCGCCGCACTCGCAAAGCTCCCCGCCGACCAGCGGTTCGGAGCGGAAAAGAGCGCAAGGCAGGTCTTCGACCGGCTCGCTGGCGCATGGGGCTACTGGGGATGGAAGTCGGGGCTGTTCGTCTCCGCAGACCAGGCGCAGATCTTCGTTGACGAGATGAAGGCGATGCTGGCGCGCCAGATCGGGGCGCCGAACAGCCCGCAATGGTTCAACACGGGCCTTCATTGGGCTTACGGCCTCGAAGGCGAAAGCCACGGGCACTTCTTTGTCGACCCGGACACGAACCGGGTCGTTGAATCCGACAACGCCTATCAGCGCCCGCAGCCTCATGCCTGCTTCATCCAGTCCGTCGACGACAATCTGGTCGGCGAAAACGGCATCATGGACCTTTGGGCCCGCGAGGCGCGCCTTTTCAAATTCGGGTCGGGCGCCGGCACGAATTATTCGGCGCTGCGCGGCGAGGGCGAGCCGCTTTCCGGCGGCGGCAGGAGTTCCGGCCTCTTGAGCTTCCTCAAGGTCGGCGATGCGGCTGCGGGAGCCGTCAAGTCCGGCGGCGTGACACGGCGCGCGGCGAAAATGGTCGTCGTCGACGGCGACCATCCCGATATCGAGAATTTCATCCGGTGGAAGGCCGTTGAAGAAGAAAAGGTCGCAGCGCTGGTCGCGGGATCGCGCGTGCTTGCGCGCCATTTGCCGAAAATCCTCGCCGCATGCTGGGCGATCGACGGCGACGACCGCTGCAATCCGCGCGTCAACGAAGCGCTGAGGAAAGCGGTGCGCGACGCGAAGAAGGCCGGCGTTCCGGAAGCCTCCTGCCGGCGCGTCATCGAATTCGCCCGCACCGGCGCCAAGGCGATCGCGGTCGACAAATACGATCTTGATTGGGATTCTGAGGCCTATCGCACCGTCTCCGGCCAGAACGCCAACAACTCCGTGCGCCTTACCGACGCCTTCTTCGAGGCGCTTTCCGCGAACGCCGACTGGGCGCTGACGCGCCGATCGGACGGCGCGGTCGCGAAGACGGTCAAGGCGCGCGCCCTCTGGCAGCTCATCGCCGAGACCGCCTGGCGATGCGCCGATCCCGGCTTGCAGTTTCACGACACGACGAACGCCTGGCATACTTGTCCCGCCGGCGGCGAAATCCGCGCATCCAATCCGTGCTCGGAGTATCTTTTCCTCGACGACACGGCGTGCAATCTCGCCTCGATCAATCTTTTGAAGTTCAAGACCGAGGACGGCTTCGATGTCGCCGGCTTCGAACACGCGTGCCGGCTGTGGACGACGACGCTCGAGATTTCCGTCGCGATGGCGCAATATCCCTCGGCGACCATCGCGCGAAAATCTCACGACTATCGAACGCTTGGCCTCGGCTACGCCAATCTCGGCGCGCTCTTCATGGCGTCGGGCGTTCCTTACGACAGCGCGACAGCGCGCGCGATCGCCGCCGCCGTCACCTCGCTCCTGACGGGCGCCGCCTATCGCGCTTCCGCGGAAATGGCGGGGTCGATCGGCGCCTTTCCCGAATGGCGCGCCAATCGCGACTCCATGCTCAAGGTCATCCGCAACCATCGCCGCGCGGCGGTCGGCACGCGCCAGGGCGGCGCGTTCGAGGGCCTCAAACGCGCGCCGCGAACGCTCGACGCCGCGGCCTGTCCCTGGCCCGCCCTCGCCAAGCGCGCGCAGACGGTCTGGAACGAAGCTTATGAGCTCGGGACGCTTAACGGCTTTCGCAACGCGCAAGTCTCGGCGATCGCGCCGACGGGGACGATCGGCCTCGTCATGGATTGCGACACGACGGGGATCGAGCCGGACTATGCGCTCGTCAAGTTCAAGAAGCTCGCCGGCGGCGGCCAAATCAAGATCATCAACCGCGCCGTGCCGACCGCGCTGAAGACGCTCGGCTACAGCGACCGCGAGATCGCCGAGATCGTCGATTATGTCGTCGGGCGCGGCACGCTCGACGGCGCGCCGGGCGTCTATCCGGAAGCGCTTCGCGAGGAGGGCTTTGCAGACAAGCATCTGAAAGCGCTCGACGAGAGGCTGAAACTCGCCTTCGACATCACCTTCGCCTTCGCGCCCGAAGCGCTTGGCGAGGATTTCTGCCGGCACATTCTCGGTTTTTCCGACGAGCAGATGGGCAACTCGGGCTATCAGACGCTTCGCGATCTCGGATTTTCCGACGAGGACATCCACGCGGCCAATCTTTATTGCGTCGGCGCGATGACGATCGAAGGCGCGCCGCATCTGAAGCTCGAGCATTATTCGGTCTTCGACTGCGCAACGCCGTGCGGACGGATCGGCGAGCGCTCGCTTTCCGTCGATGCGCATCTTGAGATGATGGCCGCCGCGCAGCCTTTCGTCTCCGGCGGCATCTCGAAAACCGTCAACCTTCCGAACCGCGCGACGGTCGCCGCATGCGGCGAGACTTACCTCAAGGCCTATGAACTCGGCGTCAAGTCGATCGCGCTTTATCGCGACGGATCGAAGCTCTCCCAGCCGCTCGCGGCGACGCTTCTTTCCGCCGAGATGGAGGAGGAGGAGGACGAAGATCTCGCCGCGCGAATTGCGGACGCGCCGGCCGCCGAGAAATCCCGGATCGTCGCCGAGCGCATCGTCGAGCGCATAATCGAGCGGACGCCCGGGCGGCGGCGCTTGCCGGACCGGCGCAAGGGCTACATCCAGAAGGCGATCGTCGGCGGCCACAAGGTCTACCTTCACACCGGCGAATTCGACGACGGCGAGCTTGGCGAGATCTTCGTCGACATGCACAAGGAAGGCGCCGCGTTCCGCAGCCTGATGAACAATTTCGCGATCGCCATCTCGCTCGGCCTCCAGTACGGCGTGCCGCTTGAGGAGTTCGTCGACGCCTATGTCTTCACGCGTTTCGATCCGTCGGGGCCCGTCGAAGGCAACGACCAGATCAAGCACGCGACCTCGATCCTCGACTACATTTTCCGCGAGCTCGCCATTTCCTACTTGGGCCGGTCGGATCTTGCGCATGTCGATCCGTCCGAATCGGCGGTTGACGCGATCGGCAAAGGCGTTTCGCGCGAGAAGGCGCAAGAGGACGCCTCGCGCCTCATTTCGAAGGGATTCTCGCGGTCGACGGTCAGCGACAACCTCGTCGTCCTTCGCGGCGGCGAATTCGACCGGCTGCGCAAGCCCGCCGAAGCGGCCGCCTCGCAATCGATCGGGCCGCCCGAGATCGAAGCGCAGGTCGCCCGCCTTGCAGAAGCCGTCAACCGCAAGGCGCCGCCGGGGAGCCTTGCCGCGCCGATCGGCCGCGAGCGGCAGGCGCGCGCCAAGGGCTATGAGGGCGACGCCTGCTCCGAATGCGGACAGTTCACGCTGGTGAGAACCGGGGCGTGCCTGCGCTGCGACAGCTGCGGCGCGAATTCCGGCTGTTCGTGACGCGCCATTTTTAAGCAATTGAAAACCAAGTCTTAAGCGATCCTTGGTCCTTCGACGCCGATAATCCGAAACGGGCTTTCGCGCGCCCGGTTCTGGAATTCGGACATGCTCCGCCTTGTGCTGCTCATTATGCTGTTGATGCTGGCGATTTTCGGGATCGTCACCGACCTTGTGGCCAAGAAGACCGGACGGCGCGCCGCCGATCCCGTCGGCGACGCCATCCGGTCGATCGCCAAGCCTTTCCAGGGCGCGGACCGGATCGCGCCCGGCATCGGCGACGCCATCGACCGGGTCGACGCCGAACTCGCCGAGCTCGTCAAAGGCGAGAAAGCCATCGGCGCTCCGCCGAGCGCGGCGACCGCCAACATCAATCTCTCGGGCGCGGATTTCACCGGCGCGCGCGCGCCGAAGTCCGTCTATGCCGGGGCCATCATCAACGAGACGCAATTTACGACCGCGCTCCTTGACGGCGCCTCCTTCGAAGGCGCGACCGGCGCCGGCGCCAAATTCGTGAAGGCGCGCATGGCCGCCGCCAATCTCTCGGCCGCCATGCTGCCGCGCGCCGACTTTTCGGGCGCCGACCTTAAAGGCGCGGCGCTCCGCGCCGGCGACTTCTCGGGCGGCGATTTCACCGGCGCCGATCTTACCAATGCGAGCCTTTCGGCCGCCTCGATCGAAGACGCCGTTCTTGCAAGAGCCTTCGCGCCCGGCGGCCAGTTCGTCGACGCGCTGGCGGCGCGGGCGGACTTTTCCGGAACCGATCTTCGCGCGGCGCGGTTCGCCGGCGCCGACCTTCGCGACGCCGTCTTCGCCGGCGCGGACCTCAGCGGCGCCGACTTCGCCGGCGCGCGCCTTCAAGGCGCCGACCTTTCCGCCGCCGAGGGACTGACCGCCGAACAGATCGCAGCCGCCTGCGGCGACGCGAGCACGAAGCTTCCGCATGGCTTGACCCTTACGCCGTGCGAATGATTATTCGCGCTCGCGCAATAACGTTTCGCCGGGATCAAGCGCCTGCAGCACGGCGAGAACGAGCGGCGAGAGCCCCTTGATCTCAAATCCCGGCGTCACGCGCGGATCAACGCGCCCTCGCTCGACCCTGTCCGGGACGCCGGCCCGCCAATCCGGCGCAATGAGCGCGCGAAGCGCGTCCGCAGTCGTGAAGTAGGGCGCGAGCGATTTCAGCGTGCGCTCGCCGGCGACGACGACGGCGTCTTTCGCCGCGCCGATCGTCCGGCGAAATCCGTCGATCACTTCGCCGACGCTTCGCGCCCGCTCGCCGTCGTAAAAGACATGCCGGTTCGCCGCCGCCGCCGCGGGAAGGAGCGTCGCCGCGGTTTCATCGGCGCCCGCAGACAAGAGCGTCTTTGCGCCGCCGGCGCCGAGGAAATGCGCCGCATAAAGTTCCGCGGCGTCGATCGCGCGGCCAAGAGCGCCCTCAAGCGCGGCCTTGTTCTCGCGCGCGAATTCGCCGGCGAGCGCTGCGGCCGTTTCGGCGTCAAAGCGGAGATCAAGAATTTCCCGGCGCCGCGCGGCGTCGGCAACGACGAGGCGCCCGTTCGGCCCCGCCGCAATGTCCGCCGCATAGTCGGCGAGCCCGTGGGCCGCGCCGTATCGTTTCATGGCGTCAAGCCAGGTCTGCTCGATGAACTGAAAAAGGCCCGCGGCGCTTGAGGTCGTCGCCCTCGCCTCCGGATTGAGCGAACTCTCGCGCGCGGCGACGCGGTAAAGATAGTCAAAGCCGACGCCGGTCTTCTCGGCGGCTTTCCGGAGCGCGCCCTGGACCGCGGCCTTGGCGGCGGTCGCTGAATGGATGGGATCAGCCATGGCGCGCTTCCAATACGCAACAACGCTCGCAAATCATGGTCAAGAAACTCCTAAGGGATTGAACCGGGCCGCCGAGAAGGCGGCGATCAAGGGGTCCTTGCGCCCGCCGCAGACGAGGCCGGCGACAGCGTCCGCCGTCGCGGGCGCAAGGAGAATGCCGTTTCGATAGCAGCCGAGAGCGAGGATGACGCCGTCCGCCCCAAGCGCGGGGCCGATAATCGGCGCGGCGTCCTTTGTTGCGGGACGAAGCCCGGCCCAGCGGGCGATCTCCGGCGCCGCTTCGAGGGCCGCGAACGCCGAAACGGCGCCCCGCCGTAGCGCCTTGACGCGCGCATCGTCGGTCGTCAGCGACCAGTCGCCCGCGATTTCCGTCGCGCCGACGACGATGCGGCCGTCCGACTTCGGACAAAGATAGGCGCCCTTCGTCCTGACGACGCGGCGCGGGCCGCCCGCCGGCCGCGCGAGCGCCAGAGCCTCACCCTTGACCGGAAAAAGCGCGCCTTCGGGGACGAGCGGGTGCAGCGCGCCGCCTGATGCGGCGTCAACGAGCGCCGGCAGGCGCGCGCCAGTCGCGACAATGGCGGCGCCCGCGCCGATGCGTTCTCCGTCGGACAGCGTCACGCCGTCCATGCGTCCGTTGGCCGTGCGAATTTCGACGATGGTCCTTTCTCGGAGCAATCGTCCGCCGTCCTGCTGGAACGCGCGCAGGAGCGCTGCGCGCACGCGGCGCGGGTCGACCTGGCCGTCTTCCTCGGAATAGCGCCCGGCGACGACGCGCGGCGACAAGAAGGGCTCGAGCGCGAGAACCGCTTCCCGGCCGAGGACCTCGCCGCCTTCATGGTCCGCTTCGAAAGCGGCCGCTTCCGCCTCGTCGAACGCGGCGGAAAGGACCCCTTTTGCGAAATCGCAATCGACGCCCGTCCGTTCAGCGAGGAGCGCTGCAAGCTGCGGCCAGGCCGCGAGGCTTCTCCTTCCGAATGCGGCGAGATCATCGCTCGCCTTGCGCAGCGCCCCTTCGAAAGAGGGCGCGAGCATCCCCGCCGCAGCGTCCGTCGCGGCGGGCATCCCGGAGTCGACGACGATCGCCTGGACGCCGGCGCGCGCAAGCGCAAAGCCCGTCATCAGGCCGATGACGCCGCCGCCGGCGATAATGACATCGGGCCGGCTCATGACGCGCTCCGGCGCCTCTCGCAGTTCGCCCGCATCATTCCTCGATCTTTTTCGCTCCGGAGAGCAGCATCGTTTTTTCGCGCGAGCCGGCGGACGAGCCGAAGAAGTAGTTGACGACCGCCGCCGTCATCGTCGCCAAGGCGCCGAGCATGATCGAGAACTCCGTCTCGGCGCCCGCGGGCAGCTTCTTCGCCAGCATCGCCGCAAGCGTGATGAAAAATCCGGCGATGATCAGTGCGCCGAGTATCGAGGGCGTCCAGTCGCGCATCTTCGCCTGCCGGTCGCGCGCGCTCGCGCGGTCGCCGGTGTCGATGCGGCGCTCTTCGAGCGCGGCGTTGCGCAAGGCCAGCCGGAACTCGTTCTCGGCGCGCCTCAACGCGATAAGCTGTTCCGCATTGGCGTTGGCGACGGCGTCCGCGAGTTCTTCCTCCGTCGCGCCGTCCTTTCCGAAAATCGCCCGCGCAATCGCCGCAACCGCCGCGCCCGCGAGCGGTCCGCCAAGCTCGGCGGCGATCTTCGGCGCGGTTTTGGCGATCGCCTTCCTGAGGCGCCCGCGTCCCGACTTTTCTTCCTTTTCTTCGGCCATCGGCCATCTCCTTCAATGAGGATCGAAATCGACCCTTGCCGATGATGATAAAGCCGCTCCAGGGGGTGGGGGATAAAGTGGGGGATAAAGTGGGGGATAACTTTGTCTGACATTGTAACACGCTGAAATCATTACAGAATCTTTATCCTCAAAAAGTTTGCGGATTGCGACGGATCAATCCAAGGTTGATTCGCTTGTCGGCCCCTTGGGCGAAAACTTCGGGCTGGCGAAATCAGATCGGCGTTGTTCCATGGGTTGGCTTGCACTTCTTGCGGCGCTCGCAGCGATTCCGGCGATTTCATCGTCGAGGCTGGCGCGCCGCGCCGCGGCGGCGCCCGCTTTGACGATCTGCGCCGGCGCCGGCCTTGCGATCCTGTTCGGCCTTCTGAAACTTCCTGAGCCTCCCGCTGATTTCATCGCGTTCGCCGCCAAGGCGGGGCTTGCGATGCTCGGCTTTGCTTCCGCGGCGCAGCTCCGCGTTTCAAAGCTCGCCCGCCAATGTCCGTCATCCTTCCGCCTGACATGCGGCGGCGCGCCGCTTTATTTCGTCGCCTGTTCGCTTGCGGCGTTCATCATGCTCCCGGCGCTGTCGATACCCTCGGCGATGCTGGTCGGCGGCGCCTTGATGCTCAACGGCGCCGCATTCGACCGCCGCGCCGTGATCGACACCCCGGCGCCGTCGGGAATCAAGGCCGCTGTTCGGAACGAGAGCGCCGCGATCATCGCCCTTGGAATTCCGCTCGCCGCCCTCCTCGCCGCCAACGCGACGGTCTCGACGCCCGACGAACCGGCGCTCCTGCCCTTGTTTCAGTCGAGCCTCGCCGTCCTTAAAGGTTTCGCCTATGGCGGCGTCGCCGGCCTTGCCGCGTCCTACGCCGGCGCGGTCTATCGGCGCCGCACGATGCAGCAGCGCGCGCTCGACGGGCAGTTCGTCATTGTCGCCGCGGTCGCCATGTTCGCGCTCGGTCCGGCGATCGGCTGCGACCCGATTGTCGCAGCGACCTCAGTCGGCCTCCTTTGGGGCGAGCAGACAAGCGCGGCCTCGACGACCCGCCTCAGAATTCGCCGCTATGTCGACCGCGCCGTCACGCCGATCGCCTATTTCGCCTTTGGCGCGGTGCTGGCGCCGCGCATCTTGCAGGCTGACATGTTGGCGATCGTTTTCGCGCTCGCCGCAGTGTCGGTGATGCGCGCGGGGCCGAGGCTCGCGATCCTGCAGACGCCGATGCTGCCGAAGGAGAGCCAGATGTTTCTCGCCTGGTTCGGCGGCGCGCCGGGCGCCGCCTCGGCGCTTTTCGTAATGACCCTTGTCGGCAATCCGGCGCTGATCGACGCCGACGCCGTCCTGATGACGACGACGCTCGCCATCCTCTTCGGCGTCGCCGCTGCGCGCCTTACGTCCCGGCCGCTTGTGAGGCTTTACGTGCGCCAGAACGCGCTCGCAAAGCGGCGCCGGGCGTGGGCGGGATAACGCGACCGCCGGCCATTGACTCCGCAACGCCGGCGCAGCGACTATTTGCGGCGCGCGCCCGTAGCTCAGCTGGATAGAGTGCCAGACTTCGAATCTGGATGTCGGGAGTTCGAGTCTCTCCGGGCGCGCCAAATTATGCACGTCCGACGTGGCGCGATGGTTGGCGGCTGGCGCCTGAAAGGCGGTCGCCAGTCGCCGCGCGAAGTGGCGCGGCGAGAAGCCAAAAGCCGGGCGCTCCGCTCCAATTCGAGTTCGAATGAACCTCAGATCCGCGCCAAATATTTCTCTCGCGCCTGGCGATCAAAGTTTTCCACAAAAGGTAATGGCTTCTTAACCGGCCGCGGCGATGCCGAATTGCAGGATAAGCCCTTGAACCGGCGGTTCAATTGGCGTTCACTATAAATTCGGCTATTCGATGCTATTGCGGACGCCGGGCGAGGCCATGACGCGAATAGCCGAGACAGACGAGGCTGTGGAGCAGCTGTCGACCACTGAAGGGACGAGAGTCCGCTTGCAGGGAATCGTCGAAGCCGGCGATGAACCGGCGCTCGCTGTCGCCCGCAATTACGCCCATTGGGCGCCCGTCGAAGCGCAGAGCCATCAGCGCCGCATCGGAAAAGTCGCTCGCGACATTGAGACCGGCTGCCGGATGATGGCGGCGTTCATCTTCGCCGCCGTCTTTATCGGATGGCCGCTCGGCACCATGATCGGCCATTTCTCCGGCGCTGGCGCCGTCACTTTCGAGGGCTGGTCGCTCGGCGAGGCCTACAAGGGTTACGTGCTCCTCGGCCTTATTGGTCCGCCGGCGTTCTGGCTGCTCGGCCATGTGGCGGCGCGAGTGACCTCCCTCGTCGGAGCCGGCGAAGCGATCGCCATGGCGGCGCAAAAATTCGTGCAGCCCGATGAAGCGGCGATCGCCAATGTGCAGACGGTCGGCTCGGTTGTTCGCAGCCAGATGGCGGCCTTGAACGCCGGGATCGACGACGCGCTCATTCGCCTCGCCTCCGCCGAGGCGATGATCCGCCAGCATGTCGGCGCGATCGAACAGGCGGGCGCGGCCGTCGAAAGCCGGACGTCCTCCGCCGCCGAGCGCGTCGCCGCCGAACGCGCGCGCCTTATTGATCTCACGGAGACGTTGAACGTTCGCGCCGACGAATTCGCGACCGCGATCGCGGAAAAAGCGCAGGCGAACATCGCCGCGCTTGAAAACGCCGGAACGGCGACCTTGAGCGCCGAGGCGCGCTTCGACGATCGCCTGGCGCGCCTTGAGGCGGCGGCGCAACGCGCATTGCAAAGTTTTGAGGCGCTGTCGCATGCGCTCAATGAAGCGGACGCTCACATGCGCACGACCGGCGGGGCGATTGAAGCGTCCGCCGCGGAGGTCAAGCGCGCCAGCGAAGTCGCGGCAAAAATCGCCGAGGCGGCCTCGGAATCGGCCGCCCGCAATGCCGCCAATGTCGGCTTGTTTACAGGGCAAGCCGCGGACCGCGCGCGCAAAGCGGCCGACGAAGCGATTGAAACCGCGCGCCGGGAAGCCGAACGCGCGTCGGAAAGCGCCGTCGAATTCGCGACCCGCGAAGCCAATCGCGTCACCGAAGCGGCGGCAAGAGCCGTCGAGGATGTGAGGGCGGCGACCCGCAGCGCCGTTGAATCCGCCGCGAGCGACGCGGAAAAAGCCGCGGCGGCGGCAAAGCTCGTATCGGAAGCGGCGCGGCTGACGACCTCGGCGGCGCGCGAGGCTTCGGAGGAAGTGAAGAAAGCCGGCGAGGCCGCCCAGAAAAGCGCGACCGACGCCGTCGGTCTCACCGAGGCCGCCGCGCAGCGCATCGAAGCGCGCAACAAGGAACTGGCGGCGGCGAGAGCCTCGCTTGAATCGGAGAACGCGCGGCTTGAGGCGCTGATCGACGAACAGCGAAAGCGCGCCGACCGGCTCGCCGAGGCGATTGCGACGCAAACGGAGCGTCTCTCAAAGCTCGCCGAAAACCAGCTTCGCGAACAGGAAGCGGCGGCGCGGCTCGCCGAGGCGCAAGCGCAAATGCAGCAGGCGCGCGCGGCCGAGGCTGCGGCGGAAATGGAGCGCCTCGCCCGCCTTGAAGCCGAACGCGCCGCCGAAGCGGCGAAGGCGGAGGCCGAGCGTATCGCGAAAGAAGAGGCCGCGCGCGCTGAAGCCGCGAAAGCCGAGGCTGACGCGAAGGCGAGGAAAGAGGCCGCCGAAAAAGACCGGCACAAGGCCAGGCAGCCCGCCGGCGCGCGCGCAAACGGCGCGAGCGCCTCCAACGTTCTCGAACTTGGCGCCTCATCGCGACGGGCGGGCGCGAAGACGCAGGACGCTGCGGCGACGGCGGCGAAGCTCGACGATCTTGCAGAGACGATCGCGCGCCCGAAGGCGGCGCGCGATCAGGCGGACCCGTCGAAAGACGATGAACGCCGCAGCAAGGACGGCGTCTCATGGCGCGAGATCCTGTCGGCGACCGACGACGCCGAGCCCCTCGATCTCGGCGCGGCGACGCGCGAAAGCGCGGAGGGCCGGGAAGAGGCGGCGCGAGCGGCAGCGAATTCCGCGATGAAGATCATCGCCGGCCTGCAGACATTCACGCTCGACCTCGAAACCCGCCTTTACGGCGAGCCGCCTCCGGCGCTTCTCGAGCGCTTCGAGCGCGGCGACCGCAACGTCTTCGCCAATCGCCTCCTCCGCCTCAATGAAGCGGACGTGAAACGTCGCATCCGCGCCGAGGGAAGCCGGGAC
>Ga0073934_10003273_pt1 | contig 30451 bp, 33 predicted proteins | sample LarsenN4metaG_FD_76834 | JGI IMG/M metagenome (GOLD analysis project Ga0073934, IMG submission 76834) | Hot spring sediment bacterial and archeal communities from British Columbia, Canada, to study Microbial Dark Matter (Phase II) - Larsen... ...
CATTGCCGATTTGATTTTCGCGTGAACGGACAAATTCATCGCGGGTTTCAAGGCCGTAATCAAGTTTAATATCGTTTCGCTGCGGCCGCTCATTTAACGGAAGGTCGGCCGGGGACAGCAATTTGGTCAATGCTCCGTCGCTTGTCGAGGCGATATACAAATCGCGGGGCATTCGTCCTTCGGCATTCCAGAAAAACGCCAAAAAACGGCCATCCGGTGAGAGTTTTTCGCCTTCTGCCCGCATTCCTGCGATTGAAGGCTCAGCCATAATGGCACGAATGTTCAATGTTTGCGCCCGGACGGTAAAAACAAGTGCAACTAAGGACAAAAATATTGCGACAAACGTATCTCTGGTTTTCATATGTTTAAACGATTTATTCCAGCGGGCTGGGATTTATCGGACATTGTAGAGCAAAATCCATCTTGCTGCATCCTGCAGTGTATAATTTACTGTCAAAAGTGTAAATTTATGGTTGAATCATCCAAAACACCGTTTAACAGGGTCGGGCAGAAGCCCGAAAAGATGAATGAGCCTTTAAAATCCGAATACCCGAAGGAAGAATCGGCATATTATTATGACGACGCCTATGGCTACACAGAATATGACAAATTAAATGACAAAGCGGAAGACGAAGAAGAATAATCAAGCATTGCCGGGTTCGATTTTAACTACTATATTACGCCATTTTCCTTGTATAAACCTCAGATAACTCAATACACAACGCGAAAAGTGGCCGGCGAAAATCGCAAGCCAAATATGTATTGGCTTCAAAGTAGAAGTTTCGCGGATTATAAAGCAAATTGATAACGGAATAACTACCTGTGAAATGATTGAAATATAAAGCGGTCCTTTAGTGTCGCCGGTTCCCTGCAGACCGCCCGTAAAAGTAAGAGCCACCGAAACAAAGAGACCCGAAAAGCTAAGGACCCGCAGAAGCTGTGTCCCGATGGAAACTACGGCAGGGTCGCGCATTCCGAAAAAAGAAAGCAGAAGCTCCGGGAAAAAGAAGAAAAACAGCCCTACAAAGGCCGAACCGGCTACTCCAAACATTGCCGCTGTAGATACGGCCTTAATGGCACGATCAGGATTTCCGGCTCCAAGGTTCTGTCCGGCGGCAGCCGCCGCCGCTCCCATCAGCCCGACACTTGTCCAGGTAACCAGCGAGAACAATTGCGTATAAGAGACGGCAAATGCTGCCTGTGCCGCGGCGCTTTCGGCCAAAGAGCCTATGAAAGAGAGCATCAGCACGCCGCCGATATTCATTGCAATTCCCTGAAATCCGGCAGGCAAACCAAATCTAAAGAGTTCACGAATAATTCCCCAATCCGGCCATAAATTTCTGCCGCGTGGAAATTGGACTACCCAACCTCCATGAGTCAAACGCCAAATTGCATAAACTGCAACGATCCCGGATGCGATACTTGTTCCAAATGCGGCACCTTTTGTACCAAACGCCGGTATCGGGCCAAGGCCGCGTATCAGGATTATATTTAAAATCAGATTCAAAATAGTCATTACCACGCCCAGAATCATCGGCGTTCGCGCGTCTCCGGCCGACCGAAGCGCTCCGCTCAGCATAAAATAAACCAGCATGCCAAGGCTGAAAACAAACGTAATTCTGAGAAAAGGCAGAGCCTCCGCCTTGACCGTAGATTCGGCGTTGACAAGATCCAGCAGGTATGGCGCGGCAAAATAACCAATTGGTGCAAGAATAAAAAGGGAAATAAAGAATGCGGTAAGAAAAGACTGATAGACTGTGCGGTTGACCTTTTCTACCTCACCGGCACCGGCGAAGCGGGCAACCAAAACACTCATTCCTATGAAAATCGAAGAAATAAAAACAATAACTACCAGGAAAATTTGCCAACTTACGCCGATCGCAGCATTCCCGATGTAGCCAACCAGGTTGCCGACAAGAATATGGTCAACAATACCCTGCAGGCCGCCAACCATATTTGTCAAAACCGTCGGCCAGGCCAGTTTCCAAACGGCACGTTGTAGCGGACCTTCTACAATTGAACGGTCAAATTTTCTAACAACCGGTTTTGGTCCGGCCTCACCTGTTTGACTTTCCGTTTCGCTCATCTGAATAAAGAATAACAAAAGTCATGGAATTACGGGGGAGCAGCGCCTGGCATATTAAGAAAAATTGCCTTATGCGGGAGAGGTTTCATACCCTTCTTTCGGGCACCGCAAAGGCACTGAATAATAAAGTTTTCTGATTATGTTTACGGCTTTAGCAGCGGTGCAAACCGATCCCGATAGCAATAAGCTAAAAAAAGAAATGCCGCAACGAGAAAAATTGCGACCGGCAAACCACTTCTATCCAAAAGTAAGTGAACAAAAAAGATGTTTACAACTACCGGTGCGAGTATCACCATTGCAAGCGGGACAAAACGCCCGATTAACAGGGCAATGCCGCAAAGCAATTCTACCGTTTTCAAAAGCGGAAAAAAGTAGCCGGACGCAGCCAATCCTTCGCTGAATTGTTTGATCGGACCGGATAGTTCGGGCTGTTGGACTAAATTGAAAAACCATGCTACCGATGAAAAAATAAACAGAAGACCGGTAAGTGTCCTGACGATTATCTTTGCAATCTTCATTTAAAGTCTTGACCTCACTATAGATAATTTTTTACCTGATTGACGAAAGATTGAAGCCGTTCGAGGCATTGCGTCCAGCCGAATCTATGATTGTTACATTCATCAGACGTTTCAAACATTGCCTGATGCAGGGTGAACTTCGTTTTGTTTATACCCGATGGCTCAAAGCTTAGACGGACAATATTGCTGCACCATACAACACCATCATCCTGGAAACGCTGCCAGGTAAATTCAAGCCTCTCAGGCGGCTCGATAACAAGATATTCGCCCGCGACCCAGTAGTTAATGCCGTCAGGTGACAACATACAGATTTTGTACCGGCCGCCGACACGAAAGTCGATCGTACAATCCGGCACCTTGAAATCCGAAGGGCCAAACCATTGCGAAATGTGTTCACAATTGCTCCAAACGGAAAACACAACTTGCGGAGCCGCCTCGAAAATCCGCTCAATTGTCAGAATTCTGTCATCGTTTTGAAAAGCCGCCACCTGTTTCAATTAACCTCCCGCAGAAAAGATAACCTGATTCGAAAGCGACATTGTAGAGCGAAACACGCGCCGGCACATTCGGTTAAAGGGCAAATCAGTGAGACGGTGAGTAATCAACCATCCATTGAATACCGAATTTATCAGTAAGGGAACCCCAGTAAGAGCCCCAAAACATATTATCCATTGGCATATTTACTTTACCGTCGGCGGAAAGGGAAGCAAAAACCCTGTCCGCATCTTCCCGGGAAACCGCACTGTAAGCAACGCTAAAGTTATTGCCTGGGTTAAGCTGTCCGGCGAAATCGCCCGGCCAATCCGATCCCATCAGGAAGTTGCCATCGCCAATAGGAAGAGCGATGTGCATAATCCGCTTTTTATCTTCTTCCGTAAGCGATGGCATATCTCCGCAGCCTGGGTTATTTTCCCAACGCATGACAGAGGCAAATTCGCCACCAAAAACCGATTTATAAAAATTGAAAGCTTCCTCAGCATTGCCGGGAAAATTCAGATAAATGTTAAGACGTGACATCAGCTTCAAATCTCCTTTTTAGATGTAGTCAAAAAGTTAACCTTTGGCAGCCGCTTCGATGGAAGCAATGTCGATTTTGGTCATGCCAAACATTGCTTTGGCCGCGCGGGCAGCTATTTCACGATCAGCATCAGCAAGTAAGCGGGCCAAAATAGAAGGTATTACCTGCCAGGAAACACCAAAACGATCTCTTAGCCAGCCGCAAGGCTGCTGTTCGCCGCCCTCGGATAAAAGAATGTAAAAACGATCAATTTCCTCTTGCGTTTCGGCGGCTACGGACAATGAAATCGCCTCGGAAAAACGAAAATGCGGCCCTCCGTTATAACAATGAAACTGTTGTCCATCGAGTTCGAATGTTCCGCCTGCCGGTTTTCCGTCCGGTCCGGGCATTGTATCAATTATCCTGGAATTCGGAAATACGGAAACATAGAAATTCATGGCCTCGACGGCATTATTTTCAAACATCAGAAACGGCGTAATCTTTTTCATCGTTCCACTTCATGTCATTTTTGTCGTTTTTACAAAGACAGCCCGCATCGCATTCGCTTTATTGATTGCAAAAGTAGCGAAGCAGAATTAACTTGCCGAAACCCCGGCGGATTTTTCGCCCGCAAGCAAGGAATCCAGTTTTTCATAACCGTCATTGACACCGTGTTCCATACCGGATTGGATCATTCCGTCACGATCAGCAACAGAAAAGAAAACTGATTGGTGAACAAGCCGGCATCTGTTGTCCGGGAGCTCCTCGAAAACTGTTTTGCCAAGAATTACGTGTCCGCGTTCGGGCAGGCCACTGTATTCGAAGGTTCCGACGATTCTTTCCGGCTCCGAAATTTCATGGTTGACACCGAAGAAATCAAATTCCTTTCCACCACAGATATTACGGAAACGATATGAACCACCGTCGCGACAATCCCATTCGATAATCTGCGTCTCCATACCGTGCGGTCCTACCCATTTCGAATAAATATCCGGATCTGTATGTGCACGGAAAACCAATTCACGCGGATAATCAAACTCCCTGATAATAAAAAGTTCCTGTTTACCCGGCTCGGCAATGATTTCTGTTTTATTTTTCATTTTTCTTTCTCCTTTTTTTAGTGGCTCCGGTTTTTCGCAATTTTGTTTCGGGTTTTGATTTGGACTGTTCAGCCTCAGCCTGCATTTGTTTCAGATATTCGTCGAGGCGTTCAAAGCGGGCTTCCCAAAATCTGCGGTATTGTTCGACCCAGTTAGCCGCCTCTTTCAGAGGTTCCGCAACGAGGTAACACGGACGCCATTGTGCCTGCCGGCCTCGCCTGATGAGGCCGGCATTCTCCAGTACTTTCAGATGCTTTGTAACGGCCGGCATAGTGATCCTGAGCGGTTTAGCAAGATCCGAAACGCTGGCTTCACCTGAGGCCAGACGAGCAAGAATAGCCCTCCGCGTAGGGTCGGCCAATGCCGAAAATGTTTTACTTAGTCTAGCCGGTTGTTTTTGCATTGCAGAAAAATACCTATGGCGTCTTTTTGTTTGATCAAACCCGGAAAGTTACTGTCTATCCGGGTCGTTACTACTAAGCAGGCACAACGTATGACGTCAGTTTCGATATTTTGTCACCTGTAAATTCATAAACGTCGCAAAAAGAATATTTTTTGTCTTTGCCGTCGCCTGTGTCCATTGTCATATCGCCGTGGCAGGCTGCCGAAGTGCCTTCGACTATAATGCTGCAGTTTTGAACTATTGGCGGGCCGGGACATTTGTTTTCATTCAAGAAAGTCCTGATTTCTTCTTTGCCGTTTAAAGTAGTTTCTCCTACGATCTTCCAGCTCATATCATCTGAGCAGAAATCGAGAAACGATTCGCCTTCGTTGCGAGAAAATGCATCATTTGTTTCCCTGATTATGTGACGAATTACTTCCGACATGGTTCCTCCATTTTGTGATGTTTTATATTTAACTTATCGGTTAATTAACCTAATGGTAAAATACACACAAATGGATTTTCTGTCAAGAGCTAAAAAATGCGATCGGAAAATCCGGTCCGTATTTACTGAATTGAATCGAGAAGTTTCAGATCAGGCAAGTTACTTTTTCGGGCGTTCATTCGATTTCAATACCCGTTTACGCAGTCTTATGGATTTCGGCGTTACTTCGATCAATTCATCGTCCGCTATGAATTCGATCGCTCTTTCGAGGGAAAGTTCGCGCACCGGTACCAGACGCATCGCTTCATCCGCGGTGGAAGCTCTCATATTAGTCAGCTTTTTTTCTTTAACCGCGTTGACATCCAGATCTACGGCTCTTGCGTTTTCTCCGATAATCATTCCTTCATAAACCTTTGTGCCGGGTTTTATGAATAATGAGCCGCGTTCCTGTAGGTTGTAGAGTGCATAGGTCGTGGCCTCGCCCATGCGGTCAGCGACGAGCGTGCCTGTGGCGCGATGTTTCATCTCACCTTGCCATTTATCAAAACGCAGAAATATTGTGTTAAGAAGGCCCGTGCCTTTTGTCTCCGTCAGAAATTCACCGCGGAAACCAATCAATCCACGCGAAGGAACTTCGTATTCAAGTCTGACACGGCCGGAGCCATTATTTACCATTTTTGTCATTTGGCCTTTTCGGCGGCCAAGTGCTTCAGTTACTACGCCGATGAATTCCTCAGGAACATCAATTACAACTTGCTCGAACGGTTCCAGAGTTTCACCTGTTGTTTCATCGCGTTTTGTAATGACTTCCGGTTTTGAGACCTGCAGTTCATAGCCTTCGCGCCGCATCATTTCTATCAGAATAGCTAATTGCAGCTCGCCGCGGCCGGAAACCTTGAATTGTTCCGGTGTTTCAGTTTCATTTACCCGCAAGGCGACATTGCCGAGGAGTTCACGGTCCAGGCGTTCCTTTATTTGCCGCGAAGTAACGAATTTGCCTTCGATTCCGGAAAAAGGAGAGGTGTTTACTCCGAAAATCATTGAGATCGTGGGTTCATCTACTGCAATTGCCGGCAGCGGCTGCGGATTATCGGCTTGTGTAATGGTTTCGCCTATCTCGACGCCGTCAAAGCCGGCTAATGCGACAATCTCTCCTACGCCGGCCGACTCCGTAGCAACGCGATCAAGCCCTTCGAAGACGTAGAGTTCTTTAACACGGGTTTTTTGCAGGCTGCCGTCACGCTTCGCTATGGCCACTTCCTGGTTTTTCGCAATACTGCCTGAAAATATACGGCCTATCGCCAGCCTTCCTACAAACGGGTTGTAATCAATATTCGCGACAAGTAATTGCAGCGAATCATCACGAAGCGGCGCCGGTGCGGGAATTGTTTCAATAATTTTTTCGAAAAGAGGCTTTAGCGTACCGGAATCGTCAGAAAGATTTTCCTTGGCAATTCCTTCGCGTGAGATGGAATAAAGAATCGGAAACTCTATCTGATTTTCGTCGGCACCGAGATCTATGAATAAGTCATAAATTTCGTTGACGACTTCTTCGGGCCGGGCATCCTGACGATCTATTTTGTTTACCAGAGCGATTGCGGGCAGGTTTAATTCCAGTGCTTTGCGCAAGACAAACCTTGTCTGCGGAAGACAGCCCTCTGCGGCATCAACCAGAAGCACAATGCCGTCAACCATTTTCAGAACGCGCTCTACCTCACCGCCAAAATCGGCGTGTCCCGGTGTATCGACAATGTTGATTTTGTAATCGCCAAAGCGGACGGCGGTATTTTTTGCCATTATGGTAATGCCGCGCTCGCGTTCCAGATCCATTGAATCCATTACGCGTTCCTGTACGGCTTCATTATCACGGAAAGTACCGGATTGACGTAGCATCGCATCAACAAGCGTGGTCTTTCCGTGATCGACGTGAGCGATGATAGCTATATTTCTTATGTTTTTAGGATCAATCATTGATGCAAACCGAACCTTACAGGCAAACGAGTATGATGTGACATTTATGGGCTGAAGGCAAATCGGAAACCGATATTGTATTGGACTTTATACATGAAAATTATTCTGACGCAGTGCTTCGTAGAGAACAATTGCGACACTGTTTGCCAAATTGAGGCTGCGGACGTTTGGGTTCAACATCGGTATGCGATAACAATGCTCCAAATTTGCGTTCAGAATTTCTTCAGGCAAACCGCGTGTTTCAGGACCGAAGACAAGGAAATCGCCTTTTCCGTATCTTGCAGAGGTGTAGCATTTCGTTGCTTTGGTGGTGAAAAAGAAAAACCGGTTTTCAGGATAATTACTACGAAGACTTTCAAGGTCAATGTGTCTTTCAAGCGATACTTCTTTCCAATAATCCAGGCCTGCACGGCGAAGCGTGCGGTCATCCATACGAAAACCGGTTACGCCGATGATATGAAGCCGGGAATTGGTTGCAGCACACAGTCGGGCAATATTTCCGGTATTCGGCGGGATTTCGGGTTCATAAAGTGCAACATTCAGCATTTTTCAGTATTAAAACAGATAATTTCAGATAATTTTCCGTCCGATAGCCATTTAGGGCAAAACTTTAAGGCGTTGTCTGCATCTATTTCAAATCAGCGGCGGCTTTGCTGATTTTTTTATCTTATTAAGGCTTTTATCTATGCCGTTCGCTGACTGTCATGGCAGTTATATGTTACAATCCGACGATTAACTTTTTGTAATGTATTTTCAGATTTTCAGGAAAGTGTCACCGGTGAATTCATTTTTAAGGCTTTTAATATTGTTGTTATCGTTATTGATTGTTTTACCTTTGTTCATGTTTGCGCAACAGACCGAAACATCTTCAAAAACAAAGGATAAATCAAAAGATTCGGCTGCTAAAGACAATTCGAAGCCATCCGGCGAATTGAATGCCGAACAGATTGTTGAAAGCGTTATCCTCATCTATGGTTTTCCGGGCGGTCGCCAGACATTGGATCAGATTCGCAAGACTACGAACGAACGCGGTAAAACGAGAATTACCTATCCCGATGGCCGGTCTGATCTTGTTAATTATCAGCGCTTTATAATCCGCGGCGCCAATCTGGAAAAGGAAAAAATTCGGCTTGATCAGGAGTTTCCAAGTGTCCGTTATTCGCTTTTGCATGAAGACGGCAAGGTTTTCGGGCTTTACAACGACCAGATTTTCTCTCCAAGAGAGGATGCGGTTGCGGCTTTTATAGATCAGATTTACCGAAGTATTGAGGCCTTGCTTCGCTATAAAGAGGACGAATCTCAAATAACCCTTGCCGGACGGGAAAAAATGCTCGGAGTGGACTTTTATCTGATAGACCTTGCCGATAAAAATGGCCGTAAAACACGATTCTATGTTTCGGCAAAGCGCTTTCGTGTAATGATGCTGGAATACGAATCCGGCGATAAAAAATATCAAAGAAAATTTTACGATTATAACTATGCTCAGGGCACTCTTGTGCCGTTCAGGACAGTACTCTATGTTGACGGCAGAATAACGGAAGAAACAGATATAGGTACTATTACCTTCGGACAGAAGGTTGACGAATCACTATTCCCGAAACAGCCCTAGGTACTTGAATTTTCCGCAACCAAATCCGGCCGTCTGACGTGCAATATTGTGTGTCGGCGGCTTTTCGTTCAATTTCGGCCAACATAATGCCGGGACAAGATTCGCTAATGGCCAACGAAAAGACCCGAAACGATCAAAAGAGCGTTTTACAAGAAGATCTGCATCTGCTTTCCGATCATCAATTGATGGAATCGGTTGCAGGCGGTGATGAGTCGGCTTTTGGGGAGATTTTGCGAAGATACAGGGACCGGATTACAAATTTCATCTTCCGATTCCTGAATGACCGCGAGGAAGCCATTGAATTAGCTCAGGAGGCTTTTGTCAGGGTTTATTTTGCCGCCGGCCGCTATCACAGCGGTTACGCCTTTTCGACGTATTTGTACAGGATAGCGGCAAATCTGGCAATTAGTGAACTCCGTCGTCGAAACCGTCGGCGGTTAACATCGTTACAAGGGTTTTTTCGTGATGAAGAATCTGAGGAGAAAGATTACGACCCGGTAGATGGCGGCCAATTGCCTGACAGAAAGTTCGAATCCGATGAAAGAAGCAGGATAATTGGTCGCGCAATTGCATCGCTGCCGGAAAACTACCGGCTTCCGATAGTATTACGCGATGTGGAAGGACTTTCGTATGAAGAAGTTGCTGAGGTGCTAGGGTTGGGACTTGGGACGACAAAATCCAGAATCAGCCGCGGGAGAGCGATATTAAGGGATAAACTGGAAGCGTCAGGCATAAGGGAGAACTAAAACCAAATGAATCCGCAGGAAGACAAAATTTCTGAAATTTTGCAAAAATTACCTCGTATTGCCGCTCCGATGAATTTCGATGCCCTGGTAATGCAAAAGATAGAAGAGCGCCGAATTCGTCCCCAAAAGGCGGCAATTGCTCATCAATGGAAACTATGGCTTAAGTTTGCATTTCCGGCGGCTGTTCTGTCCGTACTGGCATTTTTTCTCTTTCTGCCGTCTTTACCTGATATTTCGCTCGTCCCGCCGGTTGAATCACCCGCGCAGTTGACAGTTGCCGAAGCAGATCGTGAATCCACAGGTGGAATCCAACCCCGATCCGATGTCGGCAACGCAGTAAGCACCCGCAATTCTTCATTGAATATTCCCGCAGGGCAAAAGACTCCCGGCGGTAACCTGCGTCCATTAGATAAAAGGAATTCGCTTAACGGTGGCGGCTCGCTGGATTCGGCAATATCCCCTGCTCAAACTCCTTCTATGCCGCCGGGTCTGCAAATCAGGCCGCTGGCATCAGATCATATAAATACTTCAAACACATCGCGCAGGGTTTCCTTCAGGGAGATTTTAACTATGCTTGGAATTTCGGCCGAATGCAATGCGGATTTTTGCGATGTCCTATCCGTAGCTAAGGGAAGTATTTCCGCCAGTGCGGGTTTAATGTCCGGTGACCGCATTACGGCAATAGATTCGCGGCCGGTACGGGAGAATTTGCCGGTCGGAGTTGTTACCGTAAAAACCCTGACCATTATTCGTGATGGAAAAACGCTTGTGCTACAGCTTAAAATGCCCTGATTGAATCAAGGTTTTGTTGCGGGCTGGAGGATTTCCGCATCGCGAACCTCCGTCTTAAACCTGCGGTAATTGTATGAACGCACGGTCTGGTTAATATTTATTCCCTTGAATAAAAGCACCCTAGCCGAAAGGTCGATTTCCATCAGCGAAGGCATCCAGATTTCATCGTTGACCCTTTCCTGTTCCAGTGTGAAACTTGCACCTTTTTTCAACTTTGCAACCAGTCCGCCTCCGATATTGTAACTATCAACAAGAAAAGCCTCGATACGAGCCACCTGCCTGTCAGTTTCGTCTATCCAGATAACCCCGGCGGTTTTCCCGAAAAACTTCAGAAAACTTTTTGCATTGCGGTAGTCAAAAGCGGGGTTGGGTTCGAAGTCGAAAACTATGACGTTTCTGCCGCGGAAACGCTCGCGGCGCGGATTTATAAGGTTAGATGCCCTGAGCAGTTCCGAGATTGAAATACGGTCTTCTTCGGGCGATTTTCCCTGCTTTCGTGCTGCTTCTTCTTTTGCCGCAGATTTTTCGATTTCTTCGATTCTTTTTGCTACCGCCCTGTCAACCTCAGCCTGTGCTTTCTCGTCAAGCGGCTTACCGTTTTTTTCGATTAAACGCGGAACTTCGATGCCCTTGTAATAAGTAATCTGGAGTGTTTCCGATTCGACCTCGCGGAGTTTGCCGTCTTTTCCCACTTCGCGGGCAATCACTTTTTGTTCAAAAGAGTAGTTTTCGAGTACTTTCTCGATATAGTCCTGGTTTTCGGCAACTTTTACCAACAGTTCACGAAGATCCGGGAGCGGCTCGGTGTCAATTTTAGGAAAATCGAAAGATATTCCTGTAATCGAAGGCTGATATTCGTCCAGAATTATCTTATACGATTCTTCACCTGTGTCTATTTTCAAAAGATAGGGTCGAAGCAGAGGGCCTGACGGCCGAAAATCTTCGTATTCATAACGTCTGGTTATGTTTCCGGATGTAAATTCTTCCGAGCGGATGTATCCCGTCTGCGGGTCTATGCAGAGTTTGATTGTAAATCCTTTTGGTGACGATATCGCAACAAGATTGCATACCGGATTGGTACCTGCTGCCAGGATTCTTAGTTTACGTTTGCCTGCGTCAAACCAGTAGTTCGTTTTGAAGTCCGCGATTGCCTGTAACACTTCGGCTTCCTCGCCGGTTACTGTCCTCAAACCGGAACGGGAATCGCGCGCCCATGCAGAGCGACCGTTGAATGCGAATTCGGTTTCGAAACCATCGATTTCGAACATCTCACGGTAACGGCCTTTCCCATCCGAAGATACCGTAAAACGACCTTGCCCGCCGCTGACATTATTTGTTATTGTTCCCGTCGCAGTCCAGACAGCCGATTTCAGCGATTTTCCGCCACCTAAGACCTTTTCAGCCTTTTTTAGTAATTTGGAAGGAGATTGCGCGGGCGAAACTACTGCAAAAAACGCGAAGATTAAAAATAATGACGATATCTTACGGGACGTCATATAAATGAATTTTGACGGATTTTGCAGTATCTATGCAAGCCGGATGGCTCTTTGCATTTCAAAGGAGCTTACGGCAGGTCTTTGGCAAATGGCCGCTGCGTCTGGAGTCGGGCATTGATGCCTGCTATAATTCGCCGATAATGAAAAGCGGTTTTATCAAGCTGATTTCTGCTGTTTTTACATCTTTTCTTTTCATGCAGATTATTGTCTCGGCGCAGACCTGGGCCGGTACTTACAACTTTGATGAAGATGGAGGGAAAACAGCCGGCGGGACACCAATCTTTGTTACACATAGCCTTGTTGTCCTCGAATCCGACGGCGGCTATTATGCAACCTTGAAAAGCAATGGATACCAGACTTCAAGAGATTTGATCTGTCAAGGAATGACCGAAGGTAACAAACTGAAAATTTACTTTGTTTCTTATGGCGAAGATAATATCTTCGAATTATACCGTCCCGGCGATTTACTGCTTACATTGGAAAGGAGACCGTCTCCGAAAGGCGAGCAAATTCTGACATTTTGGGGTAAATTTCTACCCATCGTACCAAAAAACGAAAAGACCGGACGAATTTATTTTGTCCGACAGGATGAGATCAATCTACAATGATAAAAAAAATCGCAATTGCATTAATTCTTTACTCTCTTTTTCCGGGCTTGTCAGCTGTAACTATTTCAGCACAGACCATTTACGCAGATCTTGTAGTTCTCAATGCCAATGTCCGGACAGGCGATAAGTCGCGCCCGGCGGCGGAAGCGATTGCAGTTTCCGGCAACCGCATTGTGGCAATTGGCAATACTGCCGAAATAAGAAAGCTTGCCGGGCCGGCGACGCGGCGCATCGATGCCGGCGGCAAGACGGTAATTGCCGGTTTCAATGACGCACACGTTCATTTTATGGAAACCGGCCAGCAGCTTTCCTCCGTTGATCTTCGGGATGCAAGGTCACCGGAGGAATTCGTCCGCCGCATACGGGATTTTGCTTCCAGATTGCCAAAAGGACGTTGGATACTCGGCGGGCAATGGGATCATGAAAATTGGACTCCAAATCGTTTGCCGACCGCAGAAATGATTGATGCCGTAACACCGGACAATCCTGTGTTCATCAATCGTCTTGACGGCCACATGGCATTGGCAAACAGCCTTGCGATGCGGCTTGCAAAGATTGATCGCACAACCAAAGATGTCGAAGGCGGCGAAATAGTCCGCGATGCGGAAGGCAATCCGACAGGTATTTTCAAGGATACTGCCATGGGCTACATCGAAAGGATAATTCCGGATCCTACGTTTGAAGAAAAACTCGAGTATGCCCAGGCGATGTCTGACTATGCCGCTTCTTTAGGCGTTACAAGCGTTCAGGATATGTCAGCAGGGACTGACGTTGGAGTTTATCAGGAACTGCTTCGCCGTGGAACGCTTAAAACCCGAATTTATGCCTGTTCGCCACTTGCAGATTACGAAAGATGGAAAAGAACCGGAATTCATTTTGCCTTTGGCGGAGCAATGCTCAGGGTCGGGTGTCTGAAAGGATTCACTGACGGCAGCCTGGGATCTACTACCGCCTGGTTTTTCAAGCCATATCTAGATGCACCGAATACCTCCGGCTTGCCGCGTGCCGATGTTACGACGACAATGGAGGGCAACATCATCGAAGCCGATAAGGCAAAACTTCAGGTAAACATCCACGCCATCGGCGACCGCGCAAATGCTACGATTCTGGATTTCTACGAAACTGTCGAAAAGATAAACGGTAAACGTGACAGGCGGTTCAGGATCGAACATGCACAGCATCTTCGTCAGGAAGACATTCCGCGCTTCGGGCGTCTTGGCGTTATTGCCTCCATGCAGCCATTTCACGTCATTGACGACGGCCGGTGGGCATGGAAACGACTCGATGCCGAGCGTTTGAAGGGAACTTATGCATTTCGTTCGCTGCTTGACTCCGGAGCAGTGATTGCTTTCGGTTCGGATTCGCCGGTTGCACCGCTCAATCCGCTTTTGGGCGTTTACGGAGCCGTTACCAGGCGTACACTGGACGATAAAAATCCCGACGGCTGGATTCCCGAACAGAAAATCACGGTCGGGGAAGCAGTCCGGGCATTTACCTGGGGCTCTGCCTACGCTGAATTTCAGGAAAAGATGAAAGGCACTCTTATTCCGGGCATGCTGGCAGATTTCGTTATACTTTCCGAAGATATTTTTACTATTGACCCTGTAAAAATCAAAGATGTGAAAGTCGTTACTACGGTTGTGGACGGCAAAGTCGTTTACGAGGCAAAGTGAAGCGAATTCAATGGCTTGCATTACTGCTTTTGTTTACCGGAACGGTTTTCGGGCAGGTAGATCTTGTCATTGTCAATGCGAACGTTGTAACGATGAACCGATCTCTGCCGAAAGCAGAGGCAATTGCAATCGCCGGTGACCGGATCATATCCGTAGGAAACAATTCGGAAATTACCGGCCTGGCGGCACCAAATGCCCGTCTGATTGATGCACGCGGGCGGCTTGTGCTTCCGGGTTTCAATGATGCTCACGTTCATCTTGTCTCGATTGGCAACTTGTTCTCCTCCGCCGATCTTTCACGGGCGAAGTCAGCCTCTGATGTAATTTTGCTGCTGAAAGAATTTGCCCGTTTTTTTCCGAAAGGGCGGTGGATTCTCGGTTCGGGTCTTTCAACACAGATAAGGATTGATTTGGCCGAACTTGACCGCACAACGCCCGGGAATCCGCTATTTATCTATCGTACCGATCCTGCAAAGGCAATTGCCAATTCACAGGCAGCAGCGATTGCCGGGCTCAAAACAGATTCAGCCGGTACTTTTAACGGCGAGATTTCGGGTAATGAACTGGCTGCCCTGCGTTCAAAAGTTCCACAAGATCATACAAGAGATTGGCCGGCGATTATTGAAACGGCATCAAACTATGCCGCGGCTTATGGCATTACAAGTGTTCAGGATACACACTCGGACGCAATCGCCGCCATCGCTTCTGATCTGAACGCAAAAGGCAGGCTTAAAGTCAGGCTTTATGATTGCGTTTCCCTCAGTGAATGGTCACGGCTTGCAGTTCGTGGAGTTCGCGCTGCTGAGGGCAGTTCAATGGTTCGCACGGGTTGTGTCAAAGGATTTTACGAAGAGGATGACGAAGGCTTCGAATCAATGGAAAAGAATATTTCCGGAGCCGATAAAGCAGGGCTGCAGGTTTTGATACATGCTATCGGGCCAAAGGCAATTTCCGTTACGCTGGATTTATTCGGAAAGGCAATCGCCGCAAATGGTGAACGCGATCGCCGGTTTCGACTTGAACATGCACATCTTGCCGCAAAAAATGATTTAAAGCGTTTAGCTTTTCCCGGACTGATACTCTCCATGCAGCCGAATCTTTTTTTCGAGCCGGGCCGCGGTGTAAATGACGAGCTGCGTTCTTTGCTTGACGGCGGTGCAAGGATCGCTTTCGGCTCGGATGCGGCAATATCGGATATCAACCCAATTTCAGGGATTTATGCCGCAGTCAATGCCGGTAAAGGACGCGGCATCAGCATAGAAGAGGCTGTCTATGCCTATACGCTCGGTGCTGCTTATGCCGAATTTCAGGAACGCGAAAAAGGAAGTATTGAGCCGGGCAAGTTGGCAGATCTGGTGATTTTATCGGATGATGTATTCAGGCTTGCACCGGACCGCATTCGTGATGCTACGGTCATTATGACGATAATGGGCGGCCGCATTACATAAATTGCCGGAACGGCTGCAACCGAATATTCAAAATTTGAGGTGGTTAAGCAGTGACATTAAAAAAAGGAATACTTGCGTTATTTACTTTGGTTATTTTTGCCGCAGCAGCGTTTTCACAAACCGAAATGAACAGTAAGGGCGAACCCGTTGCAAAAAATGCCGAAAACGCACCGGTGAATCTAAAAGCAGGAGAGAAGATATTCCGCGGTGCCCCGCTTTCGCGAAATGTAAAAAAGATAACGATTAAAAAAGTACTCGCTGAGCCTGAAAAATTTGCAGGACAAACCGTTGAAATTAATGGAGTTATCGTGCGATCCTGTAAAAAAGAGGGCTGCTGGATGGAATTGGCGGACAGCGAGGGCGGCCCATCGGTCAGGGTAACTTTTGGCGACCATGCCTTTTTTATTCCGCTCAATGCTGCGGGTCTCAATGCCCGTACACAAGGCGTTTTTAAGATAAATGTTTTGTCAAAGGAAAAGGTTGAACATCTTATCAAAGACGATGGTGCCAAATTTGACCGTATCAATCCGGACGGCACGGTTACGGAAGTATCTTTCAATGCTGTCGGGCTCGAGCTCTCGAAAGGGAAATAGATACATGCCAACAAGATAAGAATAAGTTTTACGTCATTCAGCAATAAAAAACGGGCCATTTCGGGCCCGTTTTTTATTTATCGTAATTCAGCCCCGCTAAGGCAGGAATCCCAGATTGGTTATTGAAAAGTTGTTGATATTCGGGAAAACTGCCGTCAGTGTGGATGAATCCTGCGGAAGTCCGAACCAACGCGCAAGGGTTGCCGCATATTGTTCTACGGAAGTAGTCGGGATCCAGCGTCCCCGTGCACCGGTTCCGCTATCGACATCGTCCGGGCCGCTTGTTCCGATCGTCAATGTCGGGTAAGGCGTTCCGTTTGAAGTATTTACACCGTAAAAGTCGCTTGCGACAACCGATCCGCCAATGACGAACATATGATTGCCCCAGGCATGATCCGTACCGACAGTTGAACCGGAACCTGCCGGATTGAATGTACGGCCGAAATCAGATAGCGTAAACAGCGTCACACTGTCTGAGACGCCCTGGGTTACCATTTCATCGTAAAAAGCCCTTACAGCCTGGCTAAATTGCGAAAGAAGGGTATTGTGGCTCGGTATCTGATTGTTATGTGTATCAAATCCGCCGAGCTGGCAGTAGAAGATCTGTCTTGTAATAGAAAGATCCGTGCGTTTTTTTATCAACCTTGCGACCTGTTTGAGCTGGCGGCCGATACTCGTATTCGGGAAAGTAACCGTAACTTCCTGTGAGGTTTGCAGTGCATTGTTGGCCTGCATGGCCAAATCTGTGATGTGGCTGGCGGCTGCGATGTAATTACTGCTCAGATCATAATTCCGCAATTGGTTGAAAGCGGTCAGCCGCGCTGCTCCGCCTGTATTGGTAAAGCCCTGCGGATTCAATACGTTAGCCAATGAAGTATTGGAATCCGCTATGGCAAGAGGCAAAGTCGTCTGGCCGGTTGTGAACAATTGCGAACCCGCAATCGAGGTAATCATCGGAATCAGCCCATTGGGATTACTTGACGATGAAATCCTGTCAGCTATACGGCCGCCCCAACCCGTAAACGCCTGTGTGTTTGAAATACTGGTTTGTGTCTGTGCTACCTGGTCGGAATGCGAAAAGAGTTGATATGGCTTGGTTACTGAATTGTTTTGGTACTGAGTCTTGGTCATTGGAGCGACCAAAGTGCCGACATTGGTGACAATGGCCATTTTACCTTGTCCCCAAAGTTCGTGAATGCCGTTATTTATGCCGCCCGTTACCGAACCAAAGGCCGGATGCAGGCCATAGCTCAATCCGCCCATACGCGGAACCGTAATAGGCAAAAGCGTGCTCTGATCAAGTGCCAGCCCTTGTACTGAACGTGCCGCGGCATAGGCCTGGTAATTACTGATTGAGGAGCTGTTATGGTTTGGAATAACAATGTTGTTACCGTCTATGCCGCCGGCCAGGTAAACAAGTACCAGAGCCTTGTAGCCCGGATCTCCCGCATCCTGCTTTTCGTCAATGGATTTTTGAGCAAAGGCGCTTACCATCCCGAGGTGACTCATTTGCGTTGCAAGAGCCGCCATGCCCAAAGCACAGCCGGATTTTTTAAGAAAGTTGCGTCTTGTTTCACTCATTTTCGTAATCACCTCTGTACCTGAAATTGTGATGAAGTTGCTACCAGATAAACGGCTTGCTTGGCTCGTTGCAACGGATTCGAGCTGGCAATTGAATTTACGGCCGTAAGAATGGAAGATCTCATTTCCGGTGACATCGTTCCGTGCATCATTCTTACATTCAAAGTGTCGAGCAGCATATTGCTCGAGGTATCGGCCGCAGCGATTGACTGAAGTTCGGAAAAATCAAGCGAAGTGCCGAAAGGTGTTGTCTCGCTTACGCCAATCTGACTGAAAACCATTGTGTTTACAAAATTTGCACGTGCTATGGCGGTACCGGTCGTCATTAAGGCGAATTCGGGCCCGAGCAGAGCGGTACCGGGTATGACGTTGTCTGGAGGAAAGTAGTTAAAGACCGTCGGCGAATTGAAAGCATTTTGTGACATACTGCTTGTCAATCCGTTGACGACACCGTCGCTCTGTCCCGTCAGATTAGCTCCTTTAACACCGATATGCCGGAAAAGATTGGTCAAAAGTTGAACAGGCTCACGAAGTTTACCATAACTCGGATCATTTTTTACGTCTCCGCGAGCTTCCGGATCAAGTAAAATTGCCCTGATGACAGCTTTCATGTCGCCGCGAACGCCGAAACCATTATTATTGAAAACGGCCGCGACACGCCCGACATATGCCGGAGTCGGGTCGCTGGTAACCAAATGCTGAATCAATAATTTGCTGACAAACGGTCCGACGTTGGGATGATAGAAAATATTGTCAAGGGTCTGGTCCAGCGAATTATTGGCATAGGTCGTAATTGCAGAACCGGTACAGCCGCTGCATGCCGGAATTACCGAATTTGGAGCACCCGGATAATTGAAAAGTGTTTTTGATGTCAGATCGTGGTTGTTGGTATTGGTAAGGAGCATCGGGTCTTTGTAGTTAACGATACCCGGTGCCGAATTCGGACAGCCGACATTACAAAAAGAAAATCCGGTAAATACCTTTGTGAAGTTATTGATCTTGTTTTGATCGTAAGTCGGTATCGGATTGCCGTTTGCGTCACGCTTGAGTGTGCCGTCCTGATTCAGTTCGAAAAGCCCGATGGTAAACAGCTGGAGAATCTCCCTCGGGTAATTTTCGTTAGGGTTATTCTTTGTGCTGCGTGCCATATCCAGATAATTACCCATTGCCGGATTCAAGGTCATCTCCTTCATCAGAGTCCGGTAATTACCGAAGGCATTATTGGCAAGCACTTTGTAATAGGCGAGCATCCAGCTGGACTGTTGAGTATCCACACCGGAGACTACCCAGATCTGTGATAGAGCCCAGGCTACACGGTGTCTCAACTGCGCGTCTCCATAAAAAGCTTCGCGGAAAAACCAGTTTTGCACCGGATACATCGAATAATGCGTCCGGATGCAGTTTCTATATTCGGGTGTATTGGTGGCAAACATTCCGCACCCGAGCGTTACATCATCGCTATTTGTTGATTTTAGAGGTATATCCGGATACGGATTTCCGGCAGATGGATACGGAGCTTCAAATTGTTCTGCAAGCCAGGTTCGAATGCCAATCCGGCGGATTCTCTGATCAAGAGCCACCGTCGGTCCGAAAGCTGCCTGTTCAAGGAACCTTATCCTGTCACCGGCAAATCTGTAGCCTATATAATCATTTTCAACCGGACCGGAAATAGCCGGAACCTCGGATTTTTGCTCGGATGTCAGCCCGCGAAGCCTCAAGGCGTCGCTGAGAGGCATTGGCTTTAAGGACTTTTCTATGGCGAAAGAGCCGCCGGCCGCGCCATAGCCAAACTTCAAGGGATTGCTGGCCAGTCCACGCCATGTAATAAACATAAGAAGGTCCGCATTGGGTTCCGGTTGCGGCCAATAACCAATCTCATCCCTAAGGCGGATTGTGAGAGCATAGACGCCCGTTTTGTCCGTGGATTGTAAATCCAATACCTGGAAGCGATATGTCCGGCCTTTCTGATCACGGGCATAAACGCGAAATGCCGACGCGTCTTCACCCTTCATGAGCTCGATATTGGCAACCAGAAGAACGGCCTTGGAATCCGGTGCAAAGGCGGTTTGCGGCGGTATTTCGACGGAATAACGTCTTGTTTTGTTTGGCCTGAAAGCCAGCGCACGCGCCTCACCCTCGATACTGACGAAAATCGGAACCGGAGAATTCGGATCCGGATCTTCCTGCGAAAAACTTTTGTCTGGCAAAAGAAAGATTGCCGCAAAAATAATTGTGAAAGCGACACTCTTCAAAAACGTCTGCACCCTATGCATTGATTTACCTCCCAAGGTAAATGGACTGAAATAGAAAATTACCGGAAATCGTATAATAGCTGTTGCGTCCTTTGCAGTATGATTGACGCTTGAGGATTAACAATGTTGTTATCCGTTCAAAACTACAAAAATTCCTAAAACACGGGACTGACCTGATTTTTTTGGGAGAATCAGCTGCTTTGATTTCAACCGCATCGGATGTTTAGACGTTTAGAGATCCGATTTGGTCGAAAACTTTGCAAAATAATATCCGCAAAAAAGGATGCTGACAAGTAAACCGGGCAAATTGACCGAAAAAATAATAATACCGCATGCTGAAAATGGCATGCGGCATAAACAACCAGGGATTTGAAGTTAATCCCGAACTTTGGGTTTTTGAGGCTTCAGCCGTTCGACCGGAAACATATTATCTACAAATTGCAGGTGCAGCCGCATACGTCCGTCGGGACCCTGATTTCTGTTACAGACAACCGCAAGTCCCGAATAATCGAATTTCTCACATATGAATTTCACTCTGTCTCCAACGTTAAGGTCCAATGTCGAAAATACAGCCGCGCCGCTCTTGGATATATTTTCGGTAGTTGTTCTTTCACCCGCAGGTTTGTCATCCTCATTGCCGACTGTTGCCAGATAAAGTTCAATGGTAACCCAGTAACGAATATGCCTTCGGGCTTTGAAAGGCGAGCGGCTTTCAGTTATTCGCCAGAGCCCGTCTTCACTCATTCCGCAGATTTTGTAGCTCTGTGACGGGTTTTCCTTGTAGCTTTCGGGCTGGTGTTTTCCGGTAAAGGCGACGCCGATATGGTAGCCGACAGCATCTTCACCGCTTACGGGCTGTGAATGCTGGACAAGGCCCCAGACACGATAGATTTCTTTGTCATGGTCGTAACTGCGGAGTTGAGGAGGCAGCGGAATCATCAGTGATAAAAGCGTGCCGACGGTACAGGGTCGCTGCAAATAGAAGCCGGCACCCGTAGCGGAAACGCTGGAAACTTTGGCCACTTCTTTCCATGCCGTGCCGTCTTCTTCACGTCCTTTGACTACGGCGTGCATTGTTGCTTCGGCGCTTGTTTCGATAGTTTGAACCGGGGTTTCAAGTGCTGTTGTCATTTTTACTCCAATTTGTGTCAGCTTAATTGCCTTAAGGGCTAAGTCCGGGCGGAAAAGGGGTTCAGGGCGTGTTTTCAGGCTTCTGTCTCAATCCCTTCCAGCGGATAAAGCCGGTCTATGAATTCGAGATGAAGCCTGACTATACCATCGGCTCCCAGATGGCGGCCGCGGACAATAGAAATTATCTCTATGTTATGCCTTTCGCTTTTTACGCGGAGAAATGCTCCGTTTCCCACATCGAATGAGGTAAAAACAGCCGCGCCGCCTACGCTGATATTCTCCGTTACGCTCACTTCGCTGGCGACGACATCACCATTTTCATCCAGCATCTCGATAATCAATGATTCAGGTATGGAAAATCTCGTATGACGGCGAAGATAAGCCGGCAGGTCGCTTTCATCCGGGTTCGGGTCTGCGTCCCGCAATTCCCAAAGGCCTCCGTCCTCACGATCTGCCAGATCGTAGAGTTTCGATGGATTATCCAGGAAACTTTGAGGAGGATTCTTGCCAATAAAGGCAACACCTACAGCATACATTTCGGCTGCAGGATTATCACCAAGCGGCACGCAACGCCGAACCAGTCCCCAGATACGATATTGTGGCTCAAGATAGTCATAACAACGCAGCTGACGCGGCATCGGTACGCTTATGTGGATCAGCCGCCCACGTTTTACGGGACGTTTAAGGTGCATGCCCGCGCCAAATGCAGAAACATCTTCCAGCCGGGTAATTTCATTCCAGGTAAACTTGCTGTCCACCTGAACCTCGACCCGGGCAGGTAATGACAATGCATATCTTTGTATTCTACGGTTGTCTTTTACGGAAACGTTTGACGACATTGTGTTTATTGGGGATTGGCCGTCCTTTGGATTTAATTTATTTAGTGTTGAAAGTACCCGGAAGGGGCGTTTTCGGAGGGTTTATAACCCAGGGCATGCAATTTGCGAAACAGGCTCACGGCCTGTAAAATAAGAATAGCATTAGTGCATAAAAATTTCCACTATTTTTTACGAATTACCTGAAGCCGACCGGTTCGGCCATCGGATCTTCCGGCCATAAAGACCCCTAAATTATTGCAATTAAAATGGATACACCAAACGAACGTAATCAGATCAATATCGAAGATGAAATGCGGCGGTCCTATCTGGACTATGCAATGAGCGTGATAATCGGCCGTGCTCTCCCGGACGTCCGCGACGGACTAAAGCCTGTCCACCGCCGCATCCTTTACGGCATGTATGAGGCGGGAAATACGGCTGATAAGCCATATAAAAAATCAGCCCGTGCGGTCGGTGACGTGATGGGTAAATACCACCCTCACGGCGACGCTCCCATATATGATTCCATTGTGCGAATGGCGCAGGATTTTTCGCTGCGATACCCGTTGATAGACGGGCAGGGCAATTTTGGTTCGATCGATGGCGATAATCCTGCGGCAATGCGTTATACGGAAGTCAGGCTCCAGAAAATTACCAACGAAGTACTGGCCGACATCGAAAAGGAAACCGTAGATACTCAGCCAAACTACGATGACTCTCTCTCAGAGCCAAAGGTACTGCCGACGCGCATTCCGCTGCTGCTTGTAAACGGTTCGGAAGGAATTGCCGTCGGAATGGCGACAAAAGTGCCTCCTCACAACCTGACGGAAATACTCGATGCCACCATAGCGCTAATCAAAAAACCGGATATAACCTTAGATGAACTCATCAAGATTGTTCCGGGGCCGGATTTCCCGACCGGTGGATTCATTTACGGCAGGGAAGAAATTCACAGGGCGTATAAAACCGGCCGGGGCGTAATCCAGGTTAGGGCAAAGGCCGCGATTGACCGCGTCGGGCGTGGTGACCGCGAGGTAAATGCGATTGTCGTTACTGAAATTCCTTATCAGGTCAATAAGGCAAAACTTATCGAGAAAATTGCCGAACTGGTGAATGAAAAACGTCTCGAAGGCATTTCGGAACTGCGGGACGAATCCAACCGTGAAGGCATGCGGATCGTCATCGAGCTCAAGCGCGAAGCCGTTCCACAGGTTATTCTCAACAAACTTTACAAGTTGACGCCGATGCAATCCTCGTTCGGCATTATCAATATAGCAATTGCCGCGGGACAGCCTAAGTTATTGAATCTGAAGGAGATGCTTGAGCATTTCGTCGAATTTAGGCGTGACGTCGTTCGCCGAAGGACGGAATTTGATCTCCGAAAGGCACGCGCCCGGGCACATGTTTTGGAAGGGCTGAACAAGGCGATCGATGCCCTGGACTACATAATTCCGCTGATACGAAATGCCCGCTCGGTGGATGAAGCCCGGCAATGGCTTACCGCCAACTTCGCAACACTCGATGAAGTGAAAAAATGGCGCGGCATCACCGGTACGAAGACAGAGGAAGCTTTCCTCAAGGATTTGCGCAAGGTGATCTCGGCGCTCGCATTTTCGGAAATTCAGGCTCAGGCGATTCTTGATCTGCAATTACGGCGGCTATCTGCTCTCGAACGTCAAAAAATTCTTGATGAATACGAAGCGATTATCAAACATATTGCCGAACTCGAGAATATTCTGGCTAACGAGAGCGTTTTGCGGCAGGTAATTACCGACGAACTCGCCGAAGTCAGGAAAAAATATGGAGACGCTCGCCGGACAACGATTGTTGATGCAGGCGTCGAATTCAAAATCGAAGATCTCATCAAAGATGAAGATGTTGCAATAACTGTTACAAACAAAGGCTTTATTAAACGCACACCGATCGCTAAATATTCGCGACAGGGACGCGGCGGTAAAGGCCGGCTCGGAGCATCGGCCAAAAACGAGGATTTTGTACAGCATCTTTTCGTTGCTTCCACGCACAGTTATCTGATGATCTTTACCGATGACGGTCAGGTTTTCAAAATACGCGTCCACGAAATTCCGGAGGCCGAACCCGCTTCACGTGGGAAAGGCGTTGCAAATTTAGTAGAAATCAATCAGGATCGCAAGATCGTGGCCGTCATGCCAATCCGCGATTTCGATGCCGACGTGTATCTGACGATGGTAACCAAGGCCGGCGTAGTAAAGAAAACTCCCCTTGTGGAATACAAAAACATCAGATCTAAAGGCATCAATGCGATAAACATTGATAAAGGAGACGAATTGCTGGATGTAATCATTACCGATGGCAACCAACGAATCTTTATTGCCACAAGGGACGGAATGGCAGTTCATTTCGATGAAACGGACGTCCGCCCTGTCGGCCGTGTGGCCCGCGGAGTTCGTGGTATCAGCCTCCGGCCCGGTGACGTAGTGGTTTCGGTCTGTTCTGTTTCAAAGGAAGGAACCGAAAAAATCCTGTCGGTTTCCGAAAAAGGATTTGGAAAACAGACTCAGGTGAGCGGCTATCGTGTTACAAAACGCGGCGGTGTCGGTGTGATAAATATGAAAACTACCGAAAAAACCGGAAAAGTCGTAGCCGCTTTCCCCGTAAAAGATGATTCTGAGGTTATGATTATTACTCAGCAGGCAAAACTGATTCGTATAGGAGCGGCTTCAATCCGCGAAACTGGTCGAAGCGCTCAGGGCGTAACATTGATTAAATGTGACCAGAACGATTGTGTTACCAGCGCGACTCTGCTGCCGGACGCTGAAGAAAGTGAATAACAAGCCGTGAAAATGAATTTCTAAAAACTCAAATTACTAATTTGCGGAAAATTGTGCGGAATCCTTTTTTAGCGATTCCGCTTTTTTATTCAAACAATGTAGGAGTGTTAGCCGCAGAGAATTTGATGCCCAAATGCTCATAGGCAAGCCGCGTTGCAACGCGGCCGCGTGGCGTACGGTTCAAAAAACCGATTTGAAGCAGATACGGTTCAATCATTTCTTCTATGGAATCTTTTTCTTCGTGCAGCGAGGCACAAATGGTCCCGAGTCCGACCGGCCCGCCATCGAATTTTTCAATGATGGTAAGCAGCAGTTTCCGATCGAGATCGTCCAGCCCGAATGTGTCAACCTCTATTCGGTTTAGGGCATCACGTGCGACTTCAGCCGTAATTACGCCGTCATTTTCCACTTCGGCATAATCACGAACGCGGCGCAAAAGACGATTGCAGATTCTCGGAGTGCCGCGCGAACGTTTTGCTATTTCGAGAGCTCCATCGGATTCGATCCGGACATCAAGAATTGCTGCAGAACGTTCAATGATGTCTTGAAGCTCAGGAATGCCGTAAAAATCGAGATGAAAAATGATCCCGAAGCGGCCGCGGAGCGGTGCGGTGAGAAGGCCGGGACGCGTAGTTGCGCCGACCAGAGTAAATTTCGGAAGTTCAAGTTTAATGGAGCGAGCCGCGGTACCCTGACCGATTACGATATCCAGGCTGTAATCTTCCATCGCAGGATACAAAATCTCCTCAATTGCAGGATTTAGCCGGTGAATCTCATCTATGAAAAGAACGTCTCCTTCTTCCAGGTTGGTCAGAATAGCTGCCAGGTCGCCTGCTTTTTCAATTACCGGCCCGGCCGTAGAACGAAGCGAAGCTCCCATCTCGTTTGCAACTATATTGGAAAGAGTGGTTTTGCCGACTCCGGGCGGTCCTGTCAAAAGAATATGATCCAAAGCCTCGCCACGCTTTAGCGCCGCTTTCATAAAAACACGCAAGTTGTCTTTGACTTTTTTCTGCCCGATATAATCGGCTAATCTGCCTGGCCGCAGAGTAGTTTCAAAACGGCGGTCATCTTCGGAAATAACTGCGGCGTTGATGGCAGAGGCAATTGGCATAATTCCGATACAGGCTAAAGCAAGCCCTTATTATACAGCGCGAGCAAATCCATGGAAAACGCGACGCCGCAATGCAAAGCGAGACCGATCCAGATGGTTCCATTCCGCAGGCTTATCCAGCCAAGGAAAATACCGGCCAGAATTGCAGCGAAAGTTTCCGCCGGAGGTTTCCCGAAATGAATCATACAGTAAGGCACCGTCATAACGAAAACAGAATAAAATCCGAACGATTTTTTAAGCGAATGTACTAAAAACCCGCGAAAAAAGAATTCAAGCCCGAAAAACTGTAAAAAATATAATAGTTCCCAGACTAGGAGTGTAGGTCCGAAATAAGGTTCGCCATTTGTGATTCTGAGGAAAGGATATTTTGCGGTAAAACCCTGAGTTCCGGAGAAAATCATCACAAGAGGAGCCATTACCAGAATACAACCGGAAAGCAAGGCGGCCGCATCTCGTTCGCTGCGAAACTTCAGTCCGAAATCAGAAAGATTTTTTCTCCACCAAACCTTTATGATGGCAGCCGGCAGTATGAGGTAGAAGACTGTCGCAATCATAACCCACCAGGCGAGCATCGGCAGATTATTGTTTGCAGAGCCTGTAATCCCGACTGCAATGTCATTGCGGCCCAAAAAGCTGAAAATAGCGAAAACCGCTTCGGGCTGTTTCAGATAATAGATTGCGGCAAGCCCGGCGGCTGCATAGCAAAGAGCAATGACGGATTGGCTGTCGCAAGGGGAAAAATCCGAGTAAAAATCGCTAAATAGCCGGCTCAGTAATCCTTTGCCATTCTGAGCAATCTGCTTCATAAATGCCTTATCGTGCGAGATTTTTGAGGGCCGCTCGCAGCAAGCGTTGAACGTTAGGTTCGGAAATTTCTTCTTGTGCCGCCATTAGTGCCTTTTCGGCTGCTGATTTCTGGTAGCCCAGATTAAGCAGTGCGGATAGTGCGTCGTCATAAACACGCTCGCTTTCAAAAGAGCCGGTTTTTCCGGCTGAGGAAGTATCCGGCGGACCAATCGAAGCAACTTTATCGCGTAATTCAATAACAAGGCGTTCGGCAGTTTTTCTTCCGACGCCCGGAATTGCGGTTAGTTTGGCAAGGTCATTGTTTCGCAGGGCAGAAATTATTTCATCCGCGCTCATACCGCTGAGCATTGATATTCCGGATTTGACGCCTATGCCCTGAACAGAGATGAGTTTGAGATAGAGTTCACGCTCACGGGCAGTAGAAAAACCGAAAAGCTGGATCGCATCTTCGCGTACGCTTGTGTAGATGCGGAGGCTGACTTCACTGCCGGTTTCACCAAGTTGATAAAAGGTAGTTAGAGGAATCCAAACCTCATAGCCGACTCCGCCGGCTTCGATTATGACGAATGCGGGGTTTTTTTCGATTAGGAGGCCGCGAAGGTTTGCAATCATTGTTTCACACGTGAAACGCTAATTTTAATCTAAAGATGTTTTAGCTGCAAATTAAGGCATAAAGATAAACCGAAAATACTTTTGTTTATGTAAAAAAAGATTTATTATTTTAATTGAGGGTTTTTCTCCCTTGAATAATCGGAAGATTAGTTGAATCCAAATCGGCCGGAATTTCGTATAAGTGATATAGAGACAGGATAGAAAAAGACAGAGGTGTTTTAATGTCGTATTCACAGTTTGCAAAACGTCTTGTTCCATTTGTGCTGGCTTTCGCCGCCGGTCTGTTTGTTGCAAGTTTCTTTGTTTCGATTTCTCCGCCGGCGATTCGAAGCTTTTTCAACAATTCTGATAATTGTGAGCGGATGCGGCGCGGGAAGATAAAAATTTCTATCAATGAATTGCAGCAACTGCGGGAAGAGAACGAGCGGCTGCGCAATGAAGTGCAAATGCTGCGTGAATTTCAGATCGACAGTCTTGGCCGCGACCAAATCAATGAATTACCGGTTCCGCCATTGCCGCCCTCCGGAGTCTCCAATCTTGCTCCGGCAGACAGACTGACAAACCGCGGGCCAAATCGTCCGGCAGCCGGCTACTGACGAAATAAACTTTGTCTCACATTAACTTTTCTCAAAGCTACGGATTAACGCTTTGCACTAAATGTGTTAATCTGTGGCTTCTTTAATTTCCGGTGGGAAAACTACATCTCAGGACCGGATATTTACGATGGAAGAAAAACAAGCCCGGAAACTGATTTGCGAAATAGGCCGCCTGCTTTACGAGCGAAGCTACGTTGTCTCATCGGACGGAAACATCAGCGTGCGGCTTGATGAAAATACCGTGTTGGCGACTCCGACGATGACGTGCAAAGGCAGGATGACTGAAGATTCCCTTGCTCTTACCGACATGGAGGGCAAACCGCTTTCCGATAAACGCGCTTCATCAGAGCTGGCCATGCACCTTCTGATCTATAGAGAGCGTCCGGATGTTCGAGCCGTTTGCCACGCCCATCCGCCTCATGGTACTGCTTTTGCCGTGGCCGGGCTTGCAATAGACAAACCCATTTTGTCCGAAGTCATACTTACGCTTGGCTGCGTTCCGCTTACAGATTACGGAACCCCTTCTACCGAAGAACTTACCGCGGCCATGCAGCCTTTCGTGAAACACCATAATGCGCTCTTAATGGCCAATCACGGCGCGGTTGCTTATGGCGAAAATCTCAGGCAGGCTTTTGACAGGCTCGAAACCCTTGAACACACTGCCAGAATCGCCATTCTTGCAAAAATACTAGGCGGTGCAAACAATCTTCCATCGGATGCTATCGAAAAACTGATAAATATCCGCGAAAGGGCCGGTTATCTTGGGAAAGAAGCACGCTGTCAAGCCTGCGGCTATCTGCACCAGACCGGACTTTCCTGTTCAGGCGGCGAAATTGCCGGCTCATCGGATGGAAAACGGATTTCATTTACCAGAGAAGAGCTGATCGAGCTTTTGAGCCAGGCGGCCCGTTTGAGTTAAACTTATTGAACTGAAGTTATTTCCCGTAAAGGAGTGAAACTAAATGCAGGAAGCATTGGGAATGGTCGAGACGAAAGGTCTCGTTGCGATGATTGAAGCCGCCGACGCCATGGTCAAAGCGGCCAATGTTCAACTTGTCGGCTATGAAAAAATCGGAGCCGGATTCGTTACGGCTATCGTCCGCGGTGATGTAGCGGCCGTAAAGGCGGCTACGGATGCCGGAGCGGCAGCTGCACGAAGAGTTGGCGAATTAGTCAGTGTCCACGTAATCCCGCGTCCACACTCCAGTGTAGATGAAACGCTGCCGGTTGTTTTGAAGTAAAAACCGGTAAAACGTCAATGCGTCGGATCACCGAAGCAAAACTATGATAATTGGACGCATTTTAGGCACTGTGGTCTCCACGCAAAAGGACCCGCGTCTTAACGGTAAAAAGCTGCTGATCGTTAAGCCTTTAAATCTCGACGGCACAGACCAGAGCGGTTATGTGGTTGCCGTGGACACTGTAGGCGCCGGTTTTCATGAGCGTGTAATCGTCGTCGGTGGTTCATCGGCCCGCATGGCTGAAGGAAATAAGGATTGTCCGGTCGATTCGGCGATCATCGGCGTAATCGATACGATTGACTTTACTGAAACAATATAAAACCGGCCTAAAGGAAATTTAGCGAATCCGAATCAATGCAGATTGCCCGTGTTATCGGAACGGTGGTATCAACCGTAAAAAATCAATCGCTCGAAGGGCGGAAATTTCTGATTGTTCAGACGCTTGATTCTGATTTAAAACCAAAGGGGAGTCCGCAGATTGCTCTCGATGCGGTGGGAGCCGGCATTGGCGAACTGGTTTTCTGGTGCCGTGGGAAAGAGGCAGCCTTTCCTTTCAAAAGGGATGAGACACCGACCGACTGTACAATCGTCGGTATTATTGATTCAGACAGCCACATCTATAAGAAAATCTGATAGTTGTTTATCCGATGCTCCTTGCCAGAGTAATAGGTAATGTAGTCTCCACCCAGAAAAATCAGCGCTACGAGGGCGCCCGAATAATGCTCTGTCGTCAGATATCTCCAACCGGAGAGGACATGGATTATACACTGCTTGCCTTGGATTCAGTAGATGCCGGCGAAGGCGACATCGTAGTAATCGCACAGGAAGGCTGGTCAGCCTCGACGGCTGCGACAGGACGACCAGGTGCAGCCATTGATTCAGCAATCGTTGGCGTAGTTGATTACATTGACCTCTTGAAATGAGTAAAAAAGAGATTACAATCAGGCAATTTTCTGCGGCACAGAAACCGCTTTCAGAACCCGACGCCTTTGATCTTATACTCGAAAAGCTGCAGTCAATTGAAC
>Ga0073934_10003274_pt1 | contig 30449 bp, 18 predicted proteins | sample LarsenN4metaG_FD_76834 | JGI IMG/M metagenome (GOLD analysis project Ga0073934, IMG submission 76834) | Hot spring sediment bacterial and archeal communities from British Columbia, Canada, to study Microbial Dark Matter (Phase II) - Larsen... ...
ACCACCAGTCGGGGTCTTCAGCCTCGATGGCCTCGATAATGCCATCCGGCGACTTCGCGCTGACCTTGAACTTCGGCGCGACGTTCTGGACAGCCTGGTGATGGTAGCTGTTCACGCGGATTTCCCCGCCGCCGTAAATGGCATCGATGCGCGTGTTGGGCTCGAGGAGCACGGCATGGCGGTGCGGGCCGCCGCTGGGATCGCGGTGCGGCAGGGCCCTGGGCATGTCTTCAGGCAGATGGAGAAACAGGCTGCCGCCGCACAACACGTTGAGTTCATGCATGCCCACCGCGACCGCCAGCAAAGGCATCTGCCGCTCGATGATCAGCTTGCAGAGCAGCCGATCGGAATCTTCCCGACGGGCAGGCATGGGCGTGACCGCCGCATGCGGGTTCAAGCCCATCCGCTTGGGGTCCATGTCCTGCTGACTGCCGATGAGGACCATGCCATCGAGCCGGTCCAGGAGATCGTCCAGTTCCTGTTCCTGCATGCCGGGGGGAATGATGACCGGCAAGCCGCCCGCCTCGTAGACTTTTTCCGCGTAGCCGGCATGAACGCGAAGCTGCGGTCCGGCGGTGCGGGTAGGCGGGGTGTAATCGCTGTTGATGCCGATGAATGGACGAACTCGCGGAGCGGCCATTACAGTTCCCTCCCTGGAACAGTGGTCGAATGGGTCGTTGGATCGTGTTCGTCCGAGCCTGCCCTGGCTCCGACGCGCCTATTGTCAGGCGAGAAGGAGTCTAGCGAGCGGCGCGAAGGAGAGCAAGAGCACTTTCCACAAGTCGTCGCAACTCAATGCGATGCAAAAGGAAGGGCGCGGCCAGACGGTCGCGCCCTTCGCCGAGATCCGAAGTATTCGACTGCGATGGAGCTACTGTCCAAGCTGGGCGAACGGGCCGCCGCCAAGAACGGCCGAGATAGCCCCGCCAGCTACCACGAGGATAAACATGATCGTGTACACAATCATCAGGTTCTTGATGTTCATACTCTGTGCCCGATTCCAGCCCCAGACGAGGGCAATGATGTGCCCAACGATGCAGAAGCAGGTGATGATGGTCACGACGCCCAGGACGGCGCTCCCGCTCTGAAACATCTTGACCGCGACGAGTATGCAGCAGATGAGGATGCCAAGACCGCTAATCACCTGAGCAACGACTAACAGAAAGTCCATGGCCTGTGTCCTTCTCAAAATGGTGCGAAAACTGTGCTGTCGCGCGAACATCGCGCTGCAAAGAGGCTATCAGTGCAGCACCAGAAGGGCAATAAGCAGAACTCAAGTTTCAAGAAATCTACAATGCCCTGAGTTGCTTCGCGTTGCAGTCGGCGTGCACATCTGAAATCCCGCGGGTTTTCCAGCGTTGGTCGTCGCCTAGGATAATGGCGAGCATAACTGGCAGCCACTGGACAACACCGATCCATCAGGCGGTGCTCTCATGACCCAGCAGCGACTTGTTGGCCGCAGCGTATTGATCACCGGCGGGGGCAGCGGCATTGGCAGGGCGGCCGCGAAGGCATGCCTTGAAGAGGGAGCCGCCGTCGTCATCGCCGGCCGTCGAGAAGCCAGGCTTCAAGAGACCGCAAGAGAACTCGGCAACCCCGACCGGCTGGCGTTCCGAGCTTGTGACGTCAGCGACCCCGAACAGGTTTCTCAGCTCGTAGCCTGGGCCAGTCAACGCATGGGGCGCATCGACATTCTGGTGAACAACGCCGGGATGAACATCAAGCGGCGGGCCGTTCGTGAACTCACCCCAGAGAGTTGGCGGCAGATCATGGAAGCCAATCTCGATGGGGCATTCTACTGCATTCAGGCCGTGCTGCCGCAAATGCTGGAGCGGCGCGATGGCTTGATCATCAACATCTCCTCCACGGCCGGCAAGCGGGCCAACCCTCTAGGCGGCGGAGCGTACTGCGCGGCGAAAGCAGGCATGGCCTTTCTCAGCCACACCCTGGGCATTGAGGAAAAGGACACGGGCATCCGCTGCACGGTCATCTTCCCAGGTGAAGTGGATACGCCTATTCTCGAGAACCGCCCGCAGCCGATCACGGAGGAGCATCGACGGCGCATCCTCCAGCCAGAGGACGTGGCGTCTGCGGTGCTCTTCGTGGCGACGCTGCCGGCGCGGGCCTCGGTGCCGGAGTTGATCATCAAGCCGACCACGCAGCCCTACGGCTAGTGGGAGTGCCAGCCAGGCTCAGGCGAGGATGGGATAGATGACCTCGCCATGGACGTCGGTCAAGCGCATGTCGCGCCCGCCGAAGCGGTAGGTCAAGCGCTTGTGGTCCATGCCAAGGAGGTGCAGCATCGTGGCATGCAGGTCGTGCATTTCGACCTTGTTTTCCACGGCAAAGTAGCCGTACTCGTCCGTGGCCCCGTAGGTCGTGCCGCCCTTGACGCCCCCGCCGGCAAGCCAAACCGTGAATCCGAACGGATTGTGGTCGCGGCCATCGGCCCCCTGGGCCATGGGAGTTCGGCCGAACTCGCCCGCCCAGAGAACGAGCGTCTGGTCGAGGAGGCCCCGCGCTTTGAGGTCCTTGAGCAAGGCTGCGACGGGTTGATCGGTGGCTCGGGCGTTGTTCTCGTGCCCTTTACGCAGCCCGTCGTGCTGGTCCCAGCGATCGACGCCAACGTTCGGGCAAGTCACTTCGACGAAGCGGACGCCGCGTTCCACCAGCCGGCGAGCCAGCAAGCATTGAGTGCCGTAGATGCGCGTCGGCTCGTAGTCCGAATCCAGTCCATAGAGTTGGCGCGTGGCTGCCGTTTCGCCCGTGAGCTCGAGCAGCTTGGGAACTGCCGCCTGCATGCGGAAGGCGAGCTCGTAGTTGGCGATGGCCGCTTCGAGCTGGTCATTCGGCCCCAGTCGCGCTGCCGTATCACGGTCCAGCTTGCGGAGCAGATCGAGCTTGCGTCGTTGCAACTCCTCGGTGGCTTCCATTCGCCGCAAGTTGGCAACCGGCGCGCCGCCATGCTTGAAGACCGACCCCTGAAACGCCGCGGGCAGGAAGCCGTTGTTGAAGTTGTCGAGCCCGCCGGGAGGGATCAACCCTCCATTGAGCACGATGAATCCAGGCAGGTCCTTGCACTCGCTGCCCAGACCGTAGGTCACCCAGGCGCCCATACTGGGCCGGCCCTGCTGCCCATGGCCGGTGTGAAGGAAATAATTGGCGTTGGTGTGCTCGGAGAAGTTTGAAGTCATCGAGCGCACGATGGCGAGATCATCCACGCAAGTCGCTATGTGCGGGAAGAGATCGCTAACGGGAATGCCGGACTGGCCGCGTTGCTTGAACGGCCAGGGACACTTCATCACCTTGCCGACGTTGTTGAACTGCGTGGCGGGAACCTTCATCTTGATCGGTTCGCCATGCTCGCGATCGAGTCGGGGTTTCGGGTCGAACGTATCGACCTGCGACGGTCCCCCATCCATGTAGAGGAAGATGACGCTCTTCGCCCTCGGCGCGTGATGCGTTCGACCTTGCGCTGGGTCCGCCCCGTAGGCTCGCTCCGCCAGCAACGCGCTCAGCGCGACCGCCCCGAATCCATTGGCGCAACGGCTCAGCATCTCGCGGCGGGTCAGGGGAGGAGGGAGTCGGCGGCGGCATGGCATTGGCATGTCTCGCAAGCTGATCGGGCAGGCTAGACTCAGTTTACGCTGGCCGGCGGTTCGTGTCACTCCTTTCGTGCGGCATCCCAGAACAGCTTCCCGCCTGCTGGGCTGGGCCGCACCTTCTCCATGTCGAGCCGCGGCCGCTTGCCGTATGGACGATAGAGTGGATCGCCTATCAGCACCGTCATCCAGCTATTCAGGTAGAGCGTCTTGTAGTAGCACTCGATAAGGGTGAATCGGCCGGTGAGCAATAGCCCGAAGAACTCCGCGGGCTTGGGGAAGCCGATGGTGTACGGCTCGGCCACGGGGCCCATGGTCGCGACCGCCCCCGCTTCCAGCAGGTTCTTGCACCAGTACTTGCACTTCGGATCGCGAACGGAGACGGCCTCGGAACTGGCGATGTGATAGGCCACAGCTCCAGGAGTGAACCGGCAGCAAGCGACGTAGTTGGCAAGGGAGTACCAGCCGCAGTACAGGGCGCAGTCGGCACAGGAATCGGGGGGAAACAGCGTCGGCTTGTCGTCGAGCGACGTGTCGATGTCCGTCTCCCGCTGGAGCAACCCAGCCAGCTCGCGGAGCGAAGCATCATAACCGCCGTAGCCGAAGCCAGGATCAGCCTTGGGATCGTAGGCAATTCCACGGGCATCGATGCACGCCTTGCCTTCCAGCCCCTTCGCTTCGACCTCGACAGCCTGATCGACAAGCCGTTTGGCCAGTTCGGGATTGGGACCATCCAGGCGAGCGACCATCACGATGGGCGGCTTGAGCTTACGGGCTGACTCCGGAACCTGAAAGTTCAGCAGATTGTCCTGCCAGCGGGACAGCGGATAGTCCTCCCACCACAGTAGTGACAGCTCACTGTCAACTGCAGCCTGACTCTCGGCGTGCGAGAGCGCCCTCTCCGCCTCCCGCAGGGTCTCCATCCGCTCGGCCAGGATCTTCAGGTTCTTGCGATGTTGTTCTAGCCGTGCAGCATCCTCGACTCCCTTCGATTCCTTGAGCTCGGCTTCGCATTTCTTGACCAGCTCCTGGGCTGAGCGCTGCTCTTCCATTGTCCTTGCGATCACGGGACGCAGTTGCTCGAGCTTCTGCTTTTCCTCCTCCGAGGGCTGCAGAGGGCCCACGCGCAGCGGCACGCCATGCACCGTGAGCAGCACCTTGATCTGATCGCGGTGGGGAGCAAGCGCGGCTCGCAGCGGTCCGCGCAACCGAGTGTTGAAATCGGCTCGCGAGATGTCCTCGCCCGTGGGCAGATCGAGCGTGACGATCTGTTCCGGCGGGACGTGACGCCTGGCGGCATAATGGCGAGCGACGTCGATTGAAGCCGGCATGCTCTTGTTGGCGAGGATGTAGACGTCCTTGCCTTCCAGGGCCTCCGCCTGGTTCAACGCCATGAGCGTGACCAGGACCACGAGAATGGCGAATTCGCGTTGCATGCGCTCTCCTCCGGTTTTGCGGGCAGTACCTGGCGCTCATGGCTTCCTGCCAGAATACCAGAAACGGCGAAGCGGAAGGAGGCTGCCGCCCTTGCACTCCCGCGCCAGGTCATTTACTCTGAAAGGCGGCGGGATCAAAGCACTCGTGGGCAGCGCGACTCGCAACATGCTTCCACGCATCCCGTGTCCGGACTGAGCGCACATGCCGACGTTGTTCGTGATTCGCGGGCCCGATGAGGGGAAACGGTTCGAAGTTACCGCCCCTGTGATCGCTATTGGCCGCGACGCGGGAAACGCCGTGCGGCTCCACGACACCGAAGTTTCACGCCGCCATGCTGAAGTTCGGCAATCCGAGGGCGGCTATCTGCTCATCGACCTCAATAGCAGCAATGGGACCTACCTGAACTCCGAAGGCGTCCGCCAGGTTCCGATCCGCTCGGGCGACCATATCCAGGTGGGCCAGACAGTGCTGGTCTTCAGCACGGCCGCCGGCGAGGCCGCCGCTGCCGGCGATCTCGCCGACCGCATCAACATGATCAGCCGGGGCGAACTGGAAGTGCCTTCCGCCATCGTCAAGGCCATTCGGGAAGAGGAAGGCAGTAGACTCCTCGCTCAGCCCGATCAAGCGGCCGGTCCCTGGCTCAAGAACGCCCTGGCCAACCTGAGCGTGATGTACCAGGCGACGCAAGCGGTCAGCCACATCCTGGATACCGAGCAGCTTCTGGAGAAGATCATGGACCTGATCTTCCAGTCGATCCAGGCTGATCGTGGTTGCATCATGCTTCGCAATCACGACTCCGGCGAATTCGAGCCGAAAGCGATCCGCATCCGGTCCGGCGTCGACCCGCAGGCCAAGATAGCTATCAGTCGAACAATCATGGACTACGTCCTCCGCGACGGCAAGGGCGTGCTCGTCTCGGACGCATCTCACGACGAACGCTTCGCTCCGGCCCAGAGCATTGTTCGGTTTGGCATCAGCGAGGCCCTGTGCGTCCCCATGAAGGGGCGTCATGAAACGCTGGGCGTCATTTACCTGGACACCCGCGTAACTGCTCAGGATCTCAAGGCCGATGACTCGCCGACCGCCAAGCTGACAGAGGACCATCTGTTGCTCGCCATCGCCATCGGCCACCAGGCGGCCCTGGCTCTCGAGGAGACACGCTACTACCAGGCAATGGTTCAAGCGGAGCGTCTCGCGGCAATTGGGCAGACCATCGCTGCCATTAGCCATCACGTCAAGAACATCCTCCAGGGGCTGCGCACCGGCAGCGACCTCCTGCGCATGGGCATTCAGGAGAAGCAAGAGAACCTGCTTCTGCAGGGCTGGCGGGTCGTGGAGAAGAATCAAGCCCGCATCTACGACCTCGTGATGGACATGCTCAGTTACTCGAAGGAACGCGAACCTGCGCTTGAACCCACCGACGTGAATCAGGTGGTTCACGAAGTGCTGGAACTCGTTCAAGGCCAGATCAGTGAGAAGGGGATTCGCATCAGGCTCAAGCTGGGGGAGCATCTCCCGCCTGTGCAGGCCGATCCCGAAGGGCTGCACCGAGCCTTGCTCAACATTCTAGGCAACGCAATCGACGCCCTCGAAGGCCGTGAACAGCCCGCCATCAACATCGCCACCTCCCTGGAAAGCGGAGAGCAATGGCTGCGGATCGCGGTCACGGATAACGGGTGCGGGATTGCGCCGGACAAGCTCGAGGAGGTCTTCAAACCCTTCGTCTCAACCAAGGGATCCCGCGGCACTGGTCTGGGATTGGCCGTCAGCCGGAAGATCCTTCGCGAACACGGCGGCGACATCACCGCGGAGAGCCTCCTTGGCAAGGGCAGCAGGTTTGTGATTCGCTTGCCCATGCAAGGTCCCGGTCTCGAGTCTGGATCATCCCTCAATCGCACGATCGTCCCTGATGATCGACCTTTCCAAGCACGAAATGGCGCCTGACGCCGGCGTGCCCGCGCGGCCTGCACTTCACTTCCCTCGGGGTGAAAGCTCATTCATTGGTAATGAGTTAGAAGCCCATTAGCCGCCAAGTCATGCGACAAGTTGAGGGTTTAGTTTTCTCGTCCACGGACGATTCTGTTTTCGGAATCGCGAGAAGACGAGGGAACGATGGATTGCACGCAGACTCAACCTGGATACTGGATTCAGCACATCAAACTCGCCGGGGTTGTCGGCGTCACATTGGCTTCCGGCTGGCTCCTCGGACGGTTCGATTTGCATCGAGCCACGTTTGCCCCGAGTAGTCCATTGGAGTGTCTCGAGCGCGAGTCAGTGCTGCTTCATCCCGACTTCTTTGCACGGCTGATCCGGGTCGGGCCTCCCGATTATCGGTTTAACTGTCATGGCTGGACGTTCCTGGATGGCAAGGACGACATGATCGCCTCGTCGGTCGACGCGCTCGTCGAGAGCGGCAGGCTCCAGCCCGTTAGCAAGCCACGGCTCGGCGATGTGATCCTCTATCGCGACCAGCATGGCCAGGTGATGCACAGCGGGCGGGTTCAGGCCGTGGGCTGCGATGGTTTGGTGCTGGTCGAGAGCAAGTGGGGTCCTTTCGGACGCTACCTCCATTTGCCAGACCTTCCGCGAAACGCTGCGAGCTGGCAATACTACCGTGACCTCGAAGACGTTGAGCTCGACACGGATGCCGTCGCCGCTTCCAGCGACGATACTGGCGAGAGAACCACCGCAGCCGATGTTGATGCCGACAGCGACACCGATTAGCTCGTCCCACTGCCCTATTTCCGCTCAACCTTTCGCTCGCGCAGCTCCATGGCGCCGCCGCAGCACTCGCAGACTCCCGTCTTCTCCAGGGTAAAGCGCTTGATGGCACAGACCTCGCACCAGTAATAGATTTCGAATCGCTGTTCATCCTTCAGGCCGAAGACTTCGAGGAGTTGCAGAAGACCCGTGTTGGGTACAACTCTCGCTCGGACTTCCAATGGGCGATCGAGCAGGCGTGCATCGCGATAGAACATCAAGCTAGCTGCATCCCGGACCAGCGGCAGCGCCTTGCCTTCAGTAGATTCAAATGCGAGTTGCAGCCCGGCATCCGGATCGAGCCTGATGCCTTGCCTGGCCAGGCGCTCGTTCAATGAGACGACCTTTCCGCGCAGGACTTCGATGCGCGGGCTAACCTGGCGAGCAGGCTCCTCGGCGTGGACGCAAGTGGCGGCGCACGTGAACCCTGCGAACATCAAGAACATGCCGCTGATTCTCATGCACTGATCCTCATTCACGGCTAGACGACACAGTAAACCGGCTCGAGCTGCCTCAGATGTCGCGCCAGACGTCGGGCTTCCGCGAAGCCTTCTTCCGCACCGACGGCCCAGCAACTTGCGGCTTCGTTCGCTTGGCCTCGACCTTCCGCCTTCGGGCGGGCGGAACGGGTTCATCCTCGTCCACACCGCTCGCCACGCCTTCGGCCTCGCCCTTGTGACGGAGGTACAGGTGAATGGGCACCTCGGCAAAGGGCAGGTGATCGCGGAACCATTTCAGCAGGAAGCGAATGTAAGGCTGGTCGAACAACTCTGGACCGTTGGTAAAAAGCACGATCGTCGGCGGGTTGGTGCCAACCTGGGTTGCGAAAAAGATGCGGGGGCTTCGATTCTGCCGCATCGGCGGGGCTTGCTGTGCGAGGGCTTCCCGCAAGACACGGTTCAGTCGGCTGGTGCTGACGCGGGCGCTGGCCTGCTTGTGCAAGTGCTGCGCGAGGTTGAGAACGCGGTACACGTTCTTGCCGTCCTTGGCCGTGATAAAGGCCATGGGTACGTAGTCAAGGCTCGGGAACATCTTGCGCAGGTACTCGCCCCATTCCCCAGTGGGCATGGGCTTCATGAGATCCCACTTGTTGACGACGAAGATGGCAGGCTTGTGGTTCTCGAGGATGTAATCTGCCAGTTGCTTGTCGACGCGGCTTACCTTTTGCGTGGGGTCGAAGAAAAGCAGAACGACATCTGCCCGCCGGATGGAGCGCTCGGCTCGGGCGATGCTGTAGAACTCGATCGAATTGGCCACGCTCGACTTCTTCCGCACCCCAGCCGTGTCGATCGCGAGGATCGTCTTGCCATCCCGCTCGAAGCGAACATCCACGCTGTCGCGGGTGGTGCCTGGTACTTCGCTTACAATGACCCGCTCCGCCTGGGCCAGGCTGTTGATGAAGGTGCTCTTTCCGGTGTTGCGCCGGCCGACGATAGCTAGTTTAAGGTCGGTGTCTGCTGGGGCGTCCTCGTCGGCGACTTCAGGCAAGTGGGATTCGATCCAATCGAGCAGCTCGGGCTTGTGGCGGTTTTGCTTTGCACTGACGCATAGCAGCTCCGGGTAGCCCAGCCTGTAAGCATCCTGGGCCGAGACGTCGAGCGCGGGCACGTCGGCCTTGTTGGCCACCAGCAAGATCGGCTTTGCGAAACGCCGCAGACGAGAAGCGACGTGCTCATCCAACGGCACCACGCCATCGCGGGCATCGAGCACGAAGAGAATGACATCGGCTTCACGAAGCCCCGCTTCGATTTGCTTTTCGACATCGGACGTGAGGTTATCTGCGTCCTCAATTCCCATGCCGCCGGTGTCGGTTAGCTCGAAATGGCGATCATTCCAGGTCACCAGCGTGTGCAGCCGATCCCGCGTGACGCCGGCGGTCGGCTCGACAATGGCAATTGTCCGGCCCGCAAGCCAGTTGAAGATGGACGATTTGCCGACGTTGGGTCGGCCAACAATGGCAACCTTGGGAATGGGCATGTTCGAGCTCCGCCTGGGCAGAAGTCTTGCGCCTGCGGAAGCCGCAGCCTGGTGATGGCTGATGGGCGCCGCCTGCCGAGATTATACGGGACCCACGAGAAAACTGGAGCGGCCTCGGGGCGTCTAACTCGGCAAGGGTCGCTTCAGGAGGGCCTGGACTACCTCGACCGTGCGCGTGATCGCAGCGGCCAGGAAGGCTCGGCCTTTTTCGGCGCTGGCCAGTTCAGGATAGCCAACAGCTCCGCGGTGGGTTCGCTGGGCCATGTCTTCCGCGATGTACAGGCCCCTCAGCGCTGGATCATCGGGCAAGCCGTCATTCCGGATCTCATCACGCCTTACAAGCTCTGGGCGGAGAGCCATCACCATGGAAGTCTCAAACTCGCACGCATGCCCCATCAGTTTACGTGGCCCCTCGGCAAGTTCCGCAAGCTCCTTCTCGGCTAACTCCCAGTAGGATGCGCCCGTTAGATGGCAGTGGCGATATCGGGGTTGCAGGCATCTCAAGGCAACGTGCAGCGTATCAATGTTCCCGCCGTGGCCATTCAGGAGCAGCACTCGCCGATACCCATCGTCGAGCAAGGGGGTAAGGAGTTCGCCGAGCAGTTTCGCGTGCAGGTCGGCTTCCACACTGAGCGTGGCCCCGAACGGCAGATGATGGTGGCTAGCTCCGAGCCAAAGGGTGGGGAGCAGCAGCACCTGCTCCGGCAAGCGTTGCTCAACTCCTTCTGCTACTCCCGTCACCAGAATGGTGTCCGTAAACGTCGGCAGGTGGCGGCTATGCTGCTCGCAGGCAGCAATGGGAGCAACGACCACCACCCGGTCGCGCGGAACCTGGCGAAGCAAAGGCCAGGTCATTTCGTGGAACTTCATCGCAGAATCAGCCCTTTCGATAAGGCTGGCGGGCGTTGCCGTGTATGGGTGAGCGCTGCGCGGGGAAAGGGACGGATCCCCTCTTGATAACAAACAAGGAGCAGCGCAGATCGTCAATAGTAGTCCTTCGCATTCAGAAGTGGATTGGGCTCGCTGTATCCCCACGCTCAGCAAGATGATAAACTATCGATTCGCTCTGACCAGACACGAACCCGCCGCGGAACCTGCCATGCGTCAGTCACTCACCTTCTCGCTTGCGCTGCTGCTCACCGCAACTCTCGAAGCAGGAAACTGGCCGGCTTACCGCGGCCCTGCCGGCAACGGCGTGGCGGAATGCAGAGAGGCTCCCATCGAGTGGAACGAGTCGACCAACATTCGCTGGAAGACGCCCATTCACGGCAAGGCCTGGTCTTCGCCGGTAGTGTGGGGCGGGCAGATCTGGATGACGTCGGCGACGGAGAACGGCAAGGAGCTTTTCGCCGTCTGCGTTGACCGAGACAGCGGCAAGCTCATCCACGACATCAAGGTCTTCGACGTCGAGAAGCCGGCCTTCTGCCATCAGTTCAACAGTTACGCCTCGTGCACTCCGGTCATTGAGGAAGGGCGTGTCTATGTGCATTTCGGCAGCGCTGGAACCGCATGTCTTGACACGTCAACCGGCAAGGTCCTCTGGGAACGCCGCGACTTGCCCTGCGATCACTTTCGTGGTCCAGGTTCGTCGCCGATCCTGTGCGGCAAGCATCTGATTCTGACATTCGACGGTTTCGACCATCAGTACCTGGCTGCCCTCGACAAGGAGACGGGCAGGACCATCTGGAAGCGCGATCGGGACATTCGCTACTCCACCTCTGATGGTGACTACAAGAAGGCATACTCGACGCCGGCGGTCATGACGGTCTCCGGCCAACTCCAGATCGTGTCCCCTTCGGCCGAGGCGACGATGGCTTACGATCCGACAACTGGCGAGGAGTTGTGGCGTTTCATCCACGGCGGCATGAACGCTGCCGCGCGGCCGGTGTTCGGCAACGGGCTGATCTATCTGACCAGCGGGCACACGGCTCAACTTCTCGCCCTGCGAGTCGGGGGACGCGGCGATGTCACTGAGAAAGCCCTGGAATGGAAGGCCACCCGCGGCGTACCCACGCGGTCCTCGCTTCTACTGGTTGGTGATCTGCTCTTCATGGTGAACGACGGCGGGATTGCTTCCTGCCTGGACTCTCGCACGGGCAAGACGCGTTGGCAGGAGCGCCTGGGCGGGGCTTTCTCCGCTTCGCCGATCTATTGCGGCGGGCATGTGTACTTCGCCGATGAGGAAGGCAAGACGCACGTCGTCAAGGCTGAGCCAGTCTTTCAGCGAGTTGCCACAAACCGGCTGAACAGCGGCTGCATGGCGTCGCCGGCAGTAGTGGATGGAGCGATCTTCCTGCGGACGAAGACGCATCTCTATCGGATCGAGGCGTCCGCTTCGAGCCGGGCTAATTCGGACAACAAACAGCCCAAATAGGCACGAAGGCCAGGGAACAATAAAACCCCCGTGGCCTTGCGACCACGGGGGTTTCTCTTCAACTTCGGTAAGCACCGATTAAGCAAAGCTTGGGTGCGGACATGATACGTCAGTGATCCGTAGTCTTTTGTTAGTTGTCCGTTGTGAGATACCACGGACAACGGACGACGGACTACTGACTTGGATGACATCCTTAGAAAGGAGGTGATCCAACCGCAGGTTCCCCTACGGTTACCTTGTTACGACTTAGTCCCAATCAGGAGTTTTGCCTTCGGCATCGACTTGGTGCGACGACTTCGGGCACCCCTCCCTTTCGTGGCTTGACGGGCGGTGTGTACAAGGCTCAGGAACACATTCACCGCGGTATTGCTGACCCGCGATTACTAGCGATTCCAGCTTCATGAAGGCGAGTTGCAGCCTTCAATCTGAACTGAGCGGCGTTTTTTGAGATTGGCTCCCGCTCGCGCGTTTGCGTCCCTCTGTACGCCGCATTGTAGCACGTGTGCAGCCCTGGACATAAAGGCCATGAGGACTTGACGTCATCCCCGCCTTCCTCCGGTTTAACACCGGCAGTCCTCCTAGAGTCCCCGGCATGACCCGCTGGCAACTAGGAGCAAGGGTTTCGCTCGTTATGGGACTTAACCCGACATCTCACGACACGAGCTGACGACAGCCATGCAGCACCTGTACTAGGTTCCGGATTGGATACCGTTCGCGTAACGTTTCCGCACGCTACTTCCTAGCGCTTTCGCACATGTCAAGTCCAGGATAAGGTTCTTCGCGTAGCCTCGAATTAAGCCACATGCTCCACCGCTTGTGTGAGCCCCCGTCAATTCCTTTGAGTTTCAGCCTTGCGACCATACTCCCCAGGCGGAGAACTTAGCACTTTTGCTTCGGCTGTGAACCCATGTCAAGTCCACAACCTAGTTCTCATCGTTTAAGGCTAGGACTACCGGGGTATCTAATCCCGTTTGCTCCCCTAGCTTTCGCGCCTCAGCGTCAGAAAAGGTCCAGCAGCGCGCTTTCGCCACCGGCGTTCCTGCCAATATCAACGCATTTCACCGCTCCACTGGCAGTTCCCGCTGCCCCTACCTCCCTCGAGCACGCCAGTATCCCAGGCAATTTTCCGGTTGAGCCGAAAGATTTCACCCCAGACTTGGCGTACCGCCTACGCGCCCTTTAAGCCCAGTGAATCCGAACAACGTTCGCACGGTTCGTCTTACCGCGGCTGCTGGCACGAACTTAGCCCGTGCTTCCTCCAGGGATAGATCAAGCTTGCGCCTTTCTCCCCCTCGACAGTGGTTTACAACCCGAAGGCCTTCATCCCACACGCGGCGTCGCTCGGTCAGGCTTGCGCCCATTGCCGAAGATCCTCGACTGCAGCCACCCGTAGGTGTCTGGCCAGTGTCTCAGTGCCAGTGGCGCGGGTCGTGCTCTCACACCCGCTAGCCATCTTAGCCTTGGTGAGCCGTTACCTCACCAACAAGCTAATAGCACGTGAGCCGCTCCCCGGGCGATAAATCTTTGGTAGCAAGAGGATGTCCTCTCGCTACATCGCTCCGTATTACCCAATCTTTCGACTGGCTATCCGGAACCCGGGGGTACGTTACCCACGCATTACTGCCCCTTACGCCACTCAGTCAGCCTCGATATTGCTACCAAGACTGCTTCGTTCGACTTGCATGCCTAATCCACGCCGCCAACGTTCGTTCTGAGCCAGGATCAAACCCTTCAAATTGTTCGCATGAACGGCACAAGGCACTCCCCCAACCTTGCGGAACGGGGCCCGCCTCCGCCGTTGAATAGCAAACGCGTCGGCCGCAGCCACAGCGGCTTCGCTTAACCGAAGTTGAACGCGCCGCCGAAGGCCGACAAAAGAGTTGATTCTGTGATCGCTCTCAAGCGTGACTCAAAATCATCGAGCAACCCAATGGACGGGCTTGCACCCGACCACTGCATTGCCGCGAGGTCTGTGTCACGCCGTAAAGCGTTACACACCCTCGCTTTGGCTTAATTTATGGTGCGTACCGAGTTGTCAAAGAGCAGACACAAACAGAGCCTCTCGGCTCTGTTTCAAGGTTCCCCACTTTTAGAGGGGCATCCTTGAGTCTAGGCAACTATCGACATCCTGTCAAGTACCCATCAGAAAATCCGATCCGGCTATCCGATGGGCTTGAAGTTAGATGTCCTGCCTCCCGAAAGGATTCAGGAATCTTCAAGGTAGTCCCAGAATCTTCATCGGCAAGAGTCCTACGGCATTTTCTTTCCCTGGGTTCGTCCGCGCAGCAAAAACATGTCTCCCATTCATCCGTTCCATGCGATGCAAACCCTTTATGGCAAATAGATTAAGCGCATTTGTTGCATCCAGAAGCGTTGGTGGTGCGCAACATATTTGCTTCCTCATCGGCCTGGCCAGGCTGCCCTGACCGAAAGCCCACAGCGCAACATTGAGAACTGCGAAAACAACCAGGTACTCCCAGCAAATCCAGGCCCTGCGGAACCCTCGCGCCCCCAGCCGCGCAACATTTTTCCCGGGTTCGAGCCGCCTCAGCTGCAACGAGGCAATTCCCTGGCTCCTCTAGCCGCATATTAACATAAGTACACTCAATCCTGCAAGAAAAATCCTTCGTGACCTCGAAAAGGTTCCTCCAGGAGGTTGCGGCTCTGCTGGGCAAGGCTCGGATTGACCTGCTGGGCGTCCCGTCTTATACGCCCTTGCATGAGAAACTCTCCACTGTTGCGCTGGATCTGGCTAGCCGTGTTGCTCCTGCCCGCCGCCGGCCTGGCCGTCGAGGACTCGCAGATTCAGGTCCTGATCCTGACCAACGATTCTGCTCTCGTCGGCAAGATCGAGGCCCGTGAGGGCTACTACGAGGTGCGCACCTCGTCGGGGTTCAGTCAGATTCCAGCATCCAGGGTTCGCAAGCACTGCCGATCGCTGCTGGAGGCCTACGAAGACATGAGCCAGCGGGTGAATCGCAAGGACCCGCTTGATCAGCTGCGCATTGCCCGCTGGTGCGCCAGGTACGGTCTGGAGGAGCAAGCCCGCGCCGAAGCGGAACGGGTCCTTGCAATTCAGCCCAGGAACCTTGAGGCCCTGCGACTGGCCGGCAAGGGGATGGAGGCTTCCAGCAGCAGCCCTGAGACCAGGCCGGTTAGTCGCAACGAGGCCCCATCACTGCAGCCTGTCGAGCACAATTACACCCCCGAAACCTTGCGGTCCTTTGTTCAGCGCGTCCAGCCGCTCCTGTTCAACAGCTGCGCCACCGGCGCGTGCCATGGCTCGGGCCGGGGGCTTGCCTTCGAGCTGCAGAAGCCTCCAAGCAGTGGGCTGCTCCAGCCAGCCCTGACCAGGCACAACCTGGCGCAAACTCTCAGGCTCGTTGATCGGGACGATCCGAGCAACAGTGAGTTGCTTCGCAAGGCCCTGGAAGCTCACGGCGGCAAGAACAAGCCGCCGCTCGCGGGCAAGGACGTGCCGGCCTATCAAACGCTGGAAGCCTGGGTGCTCAGCACGTCGCCGGCCAGGTCGAATCAGCCGTTGAGCGGAGAGATTGTCACCGTCGGGGGACGAGCCAGCCCGAACGCCGTCGGACCGGCCCTGGAGGAACCGACCGAACGCCCCAAGCTTCCTAGCGCCTTGGAGGACAAGTTCGCCACGCTGCCGAGCAGCGAACCCAAAACCACGTCCGGAACCGAGTCCGAGAGGAAGCCTGGCGAGCCCGCGCCAGGCCCTCAACCTCTGCCGGCCGCTGGGCCTGTCGCGCCTGCCAGGGCCCCATCCGATCCCTTCGATCCGGCCGCATTCAACGAGGTCTACCACCCGCGCAAGAAGTGAGCTTCATTCGGGATAAGCGTTAGGGTCTTCCACGATTTCCTCGCCGTAGTGCTGGGCCGGCCGTTCCTCCGGCTTCAAGGGGATCGGCGCACCGCCTTCGCGCAGGTACTCCTGGTAGAGCTGGTACAGGAGGTGGTGCTGGCAGTAAATGATCATCGCATTCGCGGGGTAGATGCCAACGAAGCAGAGGAGCGCCCCAGCCAGAAGGACAAAAGGCGCCGTGATCATCTCGAAGAGAAGCACAAGCAACGCCGTGACGCCGACCCGGCCGAAGAAATCCCAGAAGAATCTCCAGGAGAACCCCGCTCCAAACTCCTGCTGCAATCCACATTTCAAGTAGATGGGGAAGCGGACGATGCTGACGAGGACCAGCGTGGCCAGGGCCACCGCGGCTATGATGATGGTGAAGATGAGGGCAATCTCGGGCTCCAGTCTCTTCTGCTCGACGCCAAGCCACAGGAACACTACCACCATGTAGCCGCCTGCCAGGGGAGGCGCAAGGAGCATCCCCAGCAGGAAGTCGGCAAGGAATGGCCAGATGCCCCGGGTAAGATAGCTCACGAGCCGATTGAAATCGAAGTCGGGGTAATGGTCGTCCCTGCCGCGGCGGTGCATGTACTCGATCACATCGAACATGTAGCCGATCAGAACGATCTGGCCGACGACGGGAATGAAGAGGCAAACGACGACCAGCAACATGTTCGTCAACCAGTTCTTGCTTCTGAACATGAAGCCATACGCGCGGAAGTAGTGCATCCCGAACTCCTCTCGAAAGGCTCGATTGCCAGCGGCATGTCGTATGGGTCTGCCGGCCGTTCCTGGACAGATCTGGGCTGGCGAAGATTATACAACTGCTCTTTTCTGCTTCGTTCGCCGAGGGCGCCTATTTTTGCCAGCTCGCGACTGCTCTTGTCCTTTCCCCGCACATGGGCTATAGCCACGGCACGGTTGGAAGCCCGGGCGAGGATGAAGCATGGCTCTGTTGCAAGTCCAGGGGTTGATGAAGACTTACGGCCGGCGGCGGGTAGTCAACGGCGTCAGCTTCGAGGTCAACGCCGGCGAAGTCGTCGGCCTGCTCGGCCCGAATGGGGCCGGCAAGACGACCAGTTTCCGCATGACCACGGGCATGGTCACGCCGAACGCCGGAAAGGTGGTCTTCGCGGGACAGGAAGTCACTACCTGGCCGATGTATCGACGGGCGCGCCTGGGAATGGGCTACCTGTCGCAGGAGAGCAGCATCTTTCGCCGGCTGACCGTGGAGCAGAACATCCTCGCCATCCTCGAAGCGATGCCGGCCTCGCGCAGCCTGAAGCGTAGGCTCACCGCTCGGGAACGGCACGACCGCATGGAGAAGGCCCTGGAGGAATTCGGGCTGAATCGGGTCCGCAAGAGCATGGCCTCGCTGCTGTCGGGCGGCGAGAAGCGACGGCTCGAGATTGCCCGCTGCCTCGTGTGCGAGCCGCTGCTGATACTTCTGGACGAGCCTTTCACGGGGATCGATCCGATCACCATCAATGAAATCCAGGGAATCGTGCGGCGACTGCGCGCCAGCGGCATCGGCTTATTGCTCACGGACCACAACGTCCGCGAGGCGTTGAAGATCACTGATCGCAGCTACGTCATCACTGATGGCATGGTGGAAGCGCACGGCACTCCCGAGGAGATCGTGAAGAACCAGCTCGTAATCGATCGCTATCTTGGGCGGGAGTTCGCGGAGGAGACCCTGGCCCGCCGCGTGCCTTTCCAGGCTCCCGAAGCGCCGTCGATCCTGACGCCGCCTCCGAGCAGCCCGCCAGCACTGGTCCGGAACGTCCTGGAGCAGGAGCGCGTCCGCGAACTGGTGGAGCAGCTTCGCTCGCCGCAGCGGGATGCAGCGGCACGAGAGCTGGTGCAAGTCGGCGCTGCGGCCGTGCCCGCATTGCTGGAAGCGCTCGAGCGCCGCGATCTGGAGATGCGGCGCGTGGCGTACCACGTCCTGCAGCACGTCATGGACGGGGTCGGGCCGTTCGATCCCTATGCTCCCGAAGCCCAGCGCCGCCAACAAATCGATCGCTTGAAGGAATCGTGGCTGCGCAAGGCCGGCTGAGCCTCCCGCGTCCGGCGCCTACTCCGACACGCGGTCGATCCAGCTAGCGACTTCTTCGTTGAGCTTGGCCAGTTCCTCGCCGAGCTTGTTGATGGCCTCGATGCGTTCCTGGGCGTCCTCGCCATTGTTCGTGCCGAGCTGATCGCGCAGCGCGGTGAGCTTCTGGAGGTGCTCCTGGTTGGCCTTGAAGAGCTTGTAGCCGGTGAAGAAGTCATCCGAGCCTTGCAGCGACTTGAAGTGGTTCTTGATCGCGGGCAGGCCCTTTTCGAGGTCCTCGCCCTCCAGCGTGCCCCAGACTTCGAAGATGTACTTCCGCGCCTGAGCATGAGGCCCCGTCGGCCCGCCCTTGATCTGCCAGGCCCGACGAATCTTGTCGAGGCGATCTTTGACCTCGGGCTGGTTTTCGTCCAGCTTTAGCGACTCCTCGTAGCCGGCGATGGCGGCTGGCGCGTCGAAGGCGCGATCGGCAAGGCGGGCCTTCTTGAGGGCGATCTTGGCCGGAGTCGGGTTCTGGACTTCCTCGGCGAACTCACTGAATGCCTTCGTCTTGGCTTTCAGGGCAGTGATGGCCTTCTGTCCGCGGTTGATGGTGGCATCGAGCAGCTGAGGCGGGGCGCCGCGTCCGGAGTCGCGGACCTCCTCCAGCTCGCGGGCCAGCTGGTCGATGTCCCCCTGCAACCGGCTGGCGATTTCCTTGGCCTTGCCGGCGGCGGCCTGCTCGCCGCTCTTGGTGATGATGTCGCGAATGCTTGCTGCATCGCCGTCCATGCTCAGGTCCAGCTCGCGCACCTGGCGCAGCCACTGCCGATTGCGGTACTCCAACCGCGCGATGGCGTCCGCCTCCTGGCTGCCCGAGAGCGGATACTCAATCGGTCCGTCGCTCAGCAGGGGGAACGGCACTTCCGCCCGATCGACGCCAGCGATGCTCAATCTGACGAAGACGACGTTCTTGTAGGTGTCCTTCGTGCGCACCCGTCCCTGGGCGTTGGTGGTGAGTTCCTCGGCTTGCAAGGCATCGAAGCCGCTGGGGTAGACCTTGACGCCGCAGCCAGGCAAAGGCTCCCTGGTGACGGCATCGACGACCCGGAGTTGCAGCGGCGCACGTTGGGTGCCGAGTTTCAGCGCTCGATAGCCGAGCAACTGCCGATCGGGCTTCTGCTTGATGGGATCGCGGTAACGGCTGAAAAGGCGGGTGGTGCATTCGCCTTCGCGGACGTCGGAGACGACGAGGTAAGCGTCAGGGACGGGGATCCCCTGCGGCTTGCCGTCCGAGCCCTGGCGAATCTCGGCGAGGGCGAAGACCTCGCCAGTGCGCACGGCCACCGATTCGGGGTCCGCTGCGCCGCTGCCCTTGATGAGCAGTTGCACCGTGCGCAGATCCACCTTGCCGACCTGGGCCACCATGCCGAAGTCCTGAGCTGCCGTGAGGGCGCAGAGGCGCGAGACCCACTGGCGATCCGGCGTGTGGGCCTTGCGGAGCGGACTTACCAGCGCGGTCGAGCCGTCCACCTGCCTGCCCTGGATCGTGTACTGGCCATTCTCGTAGCCGACGCGGAGGAAGTGCAGCTTGGTGTCATCGATCGTGAACTTGCGATTGTCGAGCGTCGACCAGCCACGCTGGAGGATGTCCTGGAGCAACGGGTGGTCAGGCAGCACCTCGACCTTGCAAATGCGGCCCAGGTCGCGCTGCAGAGCGTCACGAACCTCGTCCCGCAGCCTGGCGACGAACACCGGCGTTAGCAAGGGATGCGGATCGACGTGAAGCACCAGCGTCAACTGATACGGTTCCTTGCGCCAGGCATCGACCGGCGCAACTGGCGGGGCAGACCCTGCCGTTGTGCCGGGCTGCGCGAAGAGAAGCGCAGGGACGACGAGGAGGCAGAAGACCGAAAGACAACAGCGCTTCATGGATACCTCTACTGGCGCAGGCGTTCGAGATCGGCAAAGAACTCCGGATAGGTCTTCCCCACGCATGCGGGGTCGATGATGACCATGCCCGGCGCTCGCAGACCCAGCAGCGCCAGGCTCATCGCCAGGCGATGGTCATTGTAAGTCTCGAAGACAGCCGGACGCAAGGGCGCGGGATGGATCGTCAGGCCGTCCGGCCGCTCTTCGACCGAGACGCCACAGCGGCGCAGTTCCGTCGCCAGCGCCGCCAGCCGATCCGTCTCCTTGTGGCGGATGTGGGCAACGTTGCGGATCGTCGTCGGCCCCTCGGCAAAGCAGGCGACGGCGGCGAGCGTCATGACCGTGTCGCTGATGGCGTTCATGTCGGCGTCGATGCCGCGAAGCTCCCCGCCGTGGACGGTGACGCCTTCAGGATGCCGTTCCACCTGGCAGCCCATGGCCTCCAGCAGGTCCACGAAGCCGACGTCCCCTTGCAAGCTCCTGGCAGGCAGGCCGGCAACCGTGACCGTCCCGCCGGTGATGGCTGCGGAGGCGAAGAAGTAACTCGCCGCCGACGCGTCCGGCTCGATGGCATAAGTCCGCGGCGGCTGGACCACCGGGCCCTGGAGCACGAACTTTTGCAAGCCGTGGACCTGGATGCGTTGTACCCCGAACTCCCGCAGCATGGTCAGGGTCATCGTGACATAGGGCTGGGAGACGAGCGGTCCTTCGACCTCGATCTCCACCGGTCCGGCGGCGAAAGGAGCGGCCATGAGCAGGCCGCTGAGGAACTGGCTGCTGACGTCCCCCTTGATGCGGACCGTGCCGCCAGGCAGCCGATTAGCGTCAACGACGACAGGCGGGCAACCGTTCCCTGCCTCCGACCGAGCGGCGACCCCGAGCTGGTTAAGGGCCGCGAGCAGGTCGTCGATGGGACGTTCACGCATCCGCGGGATGCCGTCCAGCCGGTAGCGACCCTGCCCGAGAGCGACGAGAGCGGTGAGAAAGCGCATCGTCGTGCCGGAATTGCCGACGAACAGCTCCGCCTGGGCGGCCGGAACAACCCTCTCGCCTGGGGAGGGACCGACGTCGATCGTCTCTGTGGCCCAGTTCGGGCGGAGGTCGTAGCCAAGACGAGCCAGGCCCTCGACCATGACCTCGGTGTCTTCGCTCCGCAGAGCGCCGGTGAGCAGACAACCTTGCTCGCGGCAGCAAAGCGCCGCCAGCACCAGGGCACGGTTCGTGATGCTCTTGGAGCCTGGCACGCGAACCACGGCTTGCGGCGGACTGGGCAAGGGCTGAATCGCAAGTCGTGCTGGAAACGTGGTTGGCACGTCGTCACTCTCGACCAGGAAGCTCAACTTCGATGCCAAACGTCCATGATAGCGATCAGTAGGTCACCCTCATCAGGAAAAGCCCTTGGGGCGGGGCGGTCGGGCCGGCCTGCTTGCGGTCTTCAGCTTTGAGGATGTCCGCCACTCGTGTTGCCGGCCAGTAGCCGCGGCCGACGTTCACCAGCGTTCCGGCGATGCTCCGGACCATGTTGTAGAGGAAGCCATCTGCCTCGACGTCGATCCAGATGAACTGCCCGCAGCGATTAACTGCCAGATGGTTGATCGTTCGGACGCTGGTCTTGCGGTTGGGCCATTCGGTCTCGAAGCTGTGAAAATCGTGCGTGCCGACGAGCGGTCGAGCTGCTTCGCGCATGCCCTGGTCATCGAGCGGCCCCCAGGGGACATGCCAGCTGTAGCGGCGCAGGAAGATGTCCGGCACGGGGCCGTCGTGCACCACGTAGCGGTAGAGCTTCCGCTTCGCCTGGCGGCAGGCGTCGAAGTCGAGCGACGCTTCCTCCGCGGCGCGAATGATGATGTCGGGTGGCAGGTTGGCGTTGACTGCCCGAAGGAAGGTGTTCGGCGAGTGGCCGCTGTCCGTCCGGAAGTTCACGACCTGGCCGACCGCATGAACGCCCGTGTCCGTCCGGCCGCTGGCGTTGGCGAAGACCTTCTCCCCAGTCAGTTTGGCGAGGGCCAGCTCGAGCGTTTCCTGTACCGTCCTGTGGCCGGGCTGCGTCTGCCAGCCACGGAAATCGGTGCCGTCGTAGCTGAGGATGAGCTTGAGGTTCCGCATCGGTCCGCGGCCGCGCTGGTCTGCTCGGGCGACGCTAGATTATGGGCCGCGGACTGCGCTTCCGACAAGAGACGGGGTTGACTTGCGCGCATAAAAACGGGCCGCAGGTTGTCGCCCATCAACCTGCGGCCCTATCGCCCATGTGTGCTACGTGAGTAGCACGTACATGAAATTAATTGGGCTTGGGGCCGATGTCAATGGTTTTCCGAAATTTTTTCCGGAATCATTCTTAAGAAGCTTTCTGGCAAGCGCTTATGGCTCCAGAATTTTCTCACAGCTTCCCTAGTACCGGAAAATCATGTCCGCAGTGATGCGGTAGCTCAGCAGGTCGTCCCGCGGACTGATCGGAAACTCGTAGACAATGCCTGCCTGGATCGACTCCGTGATCTTGAACCGCACGCCAGCTGCCATGGTGACTATGTCGTTTCCGGACACGTTGTTGCTGCCGAACATCATGATGTCCTGGCCTTCAAAGCTGGCGCCCGACGTGTTGCCGTTCGAGGTCCAGTGATACCAGTTGAACTCGATGAGCGGGTAGATGCGGTTAAAGATGCTGTAGTCGATGTGGGCGCTGAGGTACAGCGACTCGCTTCGCTCGGCATTGAAGGCAAACCGGTAGCCGAAAGTGCCCATCAGATGGAAGTCGCCGAGTTTTTGCCCAACGGAGATGAACGGCGTCACGCCGCCATTTCCGGTGTCCTGAAAGGCCTTCTGATCGCCAGCAGGGATGTCGAAGAACACGCCGAAAGCGGCAATCGTGTTCGTGCAGTCGTCGCGATAGAACGTAAACTTCGGTCCGAACTGAATTTCCGCGAAGCTGGTACCGCCGGAGAGTCCGATTGGCCCGGCTCCATCAGGATTGAACGAGATGCCGCCCAGTTCGTTCAGCACGATGGAAAAGCGGTCGTTCAATGCCAGGCGGGCCTGCAGGCCAAAGAACTGAATGTCCCCGCCGCTGAAAGCGCTAGTGGTCCCGTTGCCCAGGTTGGTGATCGTCTGATACTTGCCGGGGATTTTCTGGTACATGAAGATCGGCCGAAGCTCCGTCAGGGCCCGCGGATCCTCGAAGAACAGCGGATTGCTAACGGGTGTGGAGAAGCTGTCGAACGCGTGGTCGCTCTGGAACGGCCTCCATTCGGTGTACGATCGGAAATAGTCGCCACCTGGCATGGTCGGAACCCAGGACCCCAGGCCCGAAGCAGGGGCAGACCCAAAGAACCCGCCCGAAGGTGGGCCCTCGCTGACGACGCCGCAGTTGTACGCTTCTTCCGCCGCCGAATGGCCCTGGGCTCGGATCACCAGTGGCTTCGAAAGCCCTACCTGGCTAACGGGCTTGAGGCTGCTGCCCTGAGCACGTTCTGCCGGAACGGGCGCCTGCACAGACCGACCCACGGCAATGGCTGGCGTCTGCCGGACGGGGGTCGGCTTGCCCAGCTGCACCGACGCGACAGGAGCTGGGGTCGTCGCCGGACGCCATTCTTGTGCTTGGAGAGGTAACAGGGCAAGCCCGAGCCAGACGGCCAGGCAACCCGTCATCAGGAAACGCCTCATGATGGTCCTCGTCAGGAAAGGTCCACGCCGCCTACGGCGGCACAGCTGACTAACGAGCCATCCGTGGCCGTGCCCGGTAGGGAATCGGGCATTACTCGGTTTCGACCGGTCTTTAGCCCATCATGAGGAAATCTTCGCAAGGCCGCGTTCGGTCATGCGGTCCACGCCCACCGCAGACCGCACGACCGCGAGACTTCAAGGAACCGCTACAATCCGCCTCCATTTGACCTAGAAGTCGACCCCGAAGACCAGCTTGCCGCCGAACAGACCCAGGTTGGTGCCGTTGTTGGAGACTTCTGGATCAACGAGGATCGGAATCAGGTCGTTGTTTGCCGCATTGCCAGCGCCGTACCACACCATGCCGACGACCGCTGCTTGCATGTAGATCTTGCAGTGTCCAATTTGCTTGGAGCAGTCGATGCCGAACTCCAGTTCAGTGACGGGCATGACGTCGGAACGGGAGTTCGAGGCCACCGTGGCGGGGTTGCCGTTGATCACCTGGAAGGCGTCCTGCTTGCCCGTGCCGAAGAGCAAGGCCCCACGGGCACTGCCGTACAGACCCAGGCCCCAGACGCCGAGATTGCGCTTCAGTTCGACGGCAACCGTCGGCCCTGCCCCGCGGAACTGATGGCCGGAGCTGATGGTGTCCGCGCCGCCAAGCAGCGGGAACAGGACGCTGTTGTAACTCTGCGACATGTGGGCGTAGCGAGCGCCGCCGCTGAACTGCAAGCTCCACATTCCTAGGTCAAACGATTGCGTCGCTTCCAGATCGATGACGGAGATCTTCAGGTCGCTCTCGAAGCCCAGCTGGTCCCCCGCGGTGACTGAAGAGATCTGCAGGCCAAGCGGCGCGGCAGAGTTGATGGCGACCAGCCCATCGTTGGTAAGGAAGTCGCTGGTGCTCTGGTCGAACTTCCACGCCCGGGCCCGCACTCCCAGCCCGCAATCGAGGGAATAGCCGAGCCAGACGAGGGGCGTGAAGTCCGTGTGATAGCTGAAGTCTTGCTGGCGGATCTGGGTTACGGTCCCTGCGCTAACAACGCTATAGGCTGGGTTAGTCTCCCAGTATGGATAGAGGGCATAGACGCCCGCGCCGAAGGTGAGGCCCTTCAAGCAGATGGTCGTTCCAGGCCTGGCATCCATCAGGCCTCCCTCGCTGAACCAGCCCTCGAACCACCCGCCGCCCTGGGCAGGAGCTGGGCTGACGACTGGCCCCATCACAGGGCCTACGGGTCCGCTGGGCACCGGACCGCCAGGAAACGAGTACTCGGGCGACAGGGCTGTCGGGGGATGCAGAATCATGCCCTCATCGGCATTCTGGCCGCGTACCAGCGAGCGAGCCCGCGGAGCGCTCAGGCTCACTTGTTGCACGGGACTGGCTTTGGTAGGCACCGGCCGGCTCAGTCCGACGCTGGGCGAGCTGGCGGGTCGAGCCGCGGGCTGCGAGCGGATCGGCTGGCCAAGCTGAACAGCGGAGCTCGTCCCTGGCCGAGCAGCAGAGCTGGGCGATCCAGGCACTTGCACGGGACGCCAGTCGTCGGCGAAGACAGGTGAAACCGCAGTAGCCGCGAGGATTGACAGGGTTCCCAGCAGGCGGTGTCGCAACACGGGGCCTCCTCCTGATGCCGAAGCGTGGGTGCTGATGAATCGCGGTGGGACAGGCATCCTGACCCTGCTTACTAGGTTCGTCCGTTTTGCCTTGCTGGTGAAAACGAAGCGGGGGGCGTCGGGCAGATCGGCCTTCCGCGCGCCGGCGAGGCGGCTATAATCCTGCTCCCAGTCAAGAAGTGCATCCCCTGTTCTCTTGGCAGAGAGGCCATGCCAGGTGCATCCGGAAGAACGCGATCAATCAGCACAAATTGCTCTTGACCGCCAGCACGTCGCTCACTATAGGGCCCACCCTCTACGTGAACTATCGCCTTGATACGACCAGACGGGGATCGTCCGCGCCTGGCGCGGGCACGGAACAACAGGAGAGCCGACGCCGCCAGATCGGGGAGTACGGGGAACCGGGCGGCAACGGGGGAGTATCCGCATGGCTGGACGCGGAAAGGAGGCTGCGGTGGTTAGGGTGATCATGGTTGCCTGGATCGGCGCTCTCGGCTTGCTTGGCGGGCCGTTGAGTTCGGTTCATGCCCAGCCGACGCCGGCGGGAAGCGTGACCACGGCTGCAGCCGAGAATCGGCCGCTGCGCCCGCGCACCGCCTTGCAGCAAGGCATCGACCTTTACCTCAAAGGCGAGTATGAAGCCGCCGAGCCCATGCTGCGCACTGCCGACGCCGCGCGCGCCCAGCTCAGTGCTGCCGAGCACGCCAGGCTCGACGAGTACCTCAAGAAGAACGGCGAGGCCATGCAGGCCCGCTTCCAGGCCCTCGAGCAGCTTTCCAAGGCTGATGAAGCTATTCAGACCGGCCGCTACCAGGACGCCGATCCACTCCTCAAGGCGCTCAAGTCCAGCAAGTACTTGAACGCCAAGGAACGGCAGATGGTGAATAGCTTGAGCGAGACGTACAAGCAGAAGGCGCCAGGCCGATCGTCCTGGTTCACCGGCGGCGGATTCATGACGCGCCGTCCGGCCGCCAGCCCGACGCCCGCGCAACCGGCCCAGCCCAAGCCCGATCCGGACGCCCTCCTCGCCGAGGCCCGCAAGGCCTTCGAGCGCCAGGAGTTTGATGCCGCCGAGGCCCTGGCCCGCGAATCCGAAGCCGCCGGCTATCATGCCATCTTCCCCTGGAGCGACACGCCAGCCAAGCTCCTCAAGGAAGTCCAGACTGCCCGCGCCAAGAACCCGATGACCGTGCCGGCTGCGGCGCCCGTCATCGCCGAGAACAAGGGCGACCTGCTGCCTATGCCCAAGCTGGTCGAGAACGGCAAGCCGGTCGAGGGCAGACCTGTCCCAAGCGTTCCGACGATGGCCGAGACCGCTCCAGCGCGGCCCGCGCCTGTCGAGAATACCGACAAGAAGTCCGGAACCGCCCGCGAGTTGCTCCGACAGGCTCATCTGGCAGTCGAGGCGGGAGATCTCGCCAAGGCCCGCCAGCTCGTGAAGCAGGCCGAGGACACCAAGGCGCACATCCCCTGGTGGGAAGAGCACACGCCGGACAAGATCAAGAACGCCATTGCCAAGGCTGAACGGGCCGGCGCTGCTCCAGCCGTCGCGAAGGACGCCCCTGGGCAAAAGACCGTAACCGCGGCCGAAGCCAAGACGCTCGTCAAGGATGCCCGTAAGGCGCTGGAAGAGAACAGGCTGGACCAGGCCGAAGAGATGGCGAAGCGCGCCCGCCTGGCTTCCGGCGTCAAGTGGGGCCTTTTCGAGGACACGCCGGACAAGGTCCTCAGCGAAGTTGCCAAGGCCAAGGAAAGCAGCAACTCGGAGCGGGCTACCGCCATGCTCGCCGAGGCTCGCAAGCTGCTCGAAAAAGGGCAGTTCGACGAGGCCGAGCGCCTGACCTACCAGGCCGAGTCGTTGCGATCGAGCTATCCGCTCTGGTATCGCGGTGAGCGGCCCGACCGTCTCCGTGCGGAAATCACCACCAAGCGCAAGACGACCACCAAGCCGACGCTGCCGCCGCTGCTCGATCCGGTCGCGAAGAAGTCAGAGCCATTCAAAACCGCCACGCCGCCAGCCTCGATGGCTCGCACGGATTCGCCGTTGTACGGACCTCCGCCGCCAGCGGCCCAGGTCGATCCGCGCCGCCAGCAGGCCGTGCAGCTCATGGCCCAGGCGCGTAGCAATCTCGACAAGGGCGACCTTATCGGGGCGCTGAACCTGGCCGCCCAGGTCAAGGGCATGAACCTGACCTTCCAGGCCGGCGAGGACAGCCCCGAGGCGATCGTCGCCGCGGTGCGGGCCGTCCAGAGCGGCCAGGCCGCCCGGCAGAATCCCGAAGTCGCCGAGGCCGCTCGCAAGAAGGCTTTGCAACACCTGGCCGACGCTCGCTTGATGATGAAGGAGGACCGCCTGCTCGACGCCCTCCAGGCCGTCCAGCAGGCCCAGCAGTGCAACGCGGTGTTCCAGCCCGCCGACGATTTGCCCGAGAACGTCATGGCCGATCTGAAGAAGGCGGCCAAGGACCAGGTGGAAAAGTACTCCGCCGCCGCCCAGACGCTCGGCTCCTATCGCCGGCATCAAGATGCTGAGCGCTACTGGGGCTACGTCCATCAGGTCGCCAGTGCGTTCCAGATGGACGTTACCGGCATCAATGCCAAGCTCGCCGAGGCACGCCAGCTTGCTGGCGGCGGCACGGTCGAGACGCCGATGCCCTCCGCAGCACCGTCTGTCACCGCTGCTCGGGAAGACGACGCCAAGGGCCGAGAGCTTCTCGCCCAGGCTCAGGACGAGCTGAAGCGCGGTGAGATCGCCCAGGCTCGAAAGCTTGCCGAGTCGCTCTACACGGGTCCCTTCGCCATGAAGGAAGACGCCCGGAAGTTGCTCGCTCAGATCGACGACGCCGAGTACAAGCAGACCGTCAAGCGTAGCGAGCTGCTCTACGAACAAGCCGTGCGGGCGTTCATGCGGAAGGATTACCAGGTGGCCGCGAGCTACATCCAGTCGCTCGACCTGAAGATGCTGGACGAGCGGAAGCGCGCCCACATGCAGGAAATCCTCGCCAGCCGCGAGATGCAGCCGCAGAGCGTCGTTGCAACCAGCCACCAGGAAGACGGCGCGCCCATCGGCAAGCGGACGGTCACCGATCAGCCCGCTCCGACCTCGACCGCCAAGGACCCGACGCTTCTCGCCGAGGTCCAGAAGCGTCAGGAGATTGCCCTGCAGAAACTGCGTGATCAGCAGTTGCAGAGCGAACGCGACGCCGGCAAGCTCGCCAACCAGGGCGATTACGCCGGCGCGGTCAAACGGCTCGAAAGCGCCATGGCTGCCATCAAAGAATCCGAGCTTGATCCGGAAGTGACTGCCGCCATGCAGCGCCGCCTCGAGCAGCGCCGCAAGCAGTACAGCACGATGCAGGAACAAGTCGCTTTCGCCGAGCTCCAGAAGGACAAGATGAACGCTGCTGCCGAGATGGGCAAGCGGAAGTTCCTCTTCGAGGAGCACAAGCGCGAGCAGGTGGCGGAGTACATGAAGCAGTACAACGCCTTCTACAAGGAAGGCAAGTACAAGGACGCCGCCATGGTCGCCATGAAGGCGAAGGAAATCGATCCGGATAACCCGGCCGCCGAGATCGCCGTCTTCAAAGCCGACGTGATGCGCAACCTCTCCAGCGAGGAACGCATCAAGCAGGCCAAGGGCGACGGTTTCGCCGACGCCATGATCGACGTCGCCCGTTCCGCCGCTCCGCCGAGCGAGACCGATCTGCCGGTCAGCTACGGCAACAAGGAGCAGTGGTTCATCAACACCGAGAAGCGCAAGGGCAAGGCGGCTCTCCACGTCAAGCCGCTCTCGCCGGAAGACAAGGAGGTCGCTAACAAGCTTAACACCGTCGTCAGCGTGGACTTCAAGGACAAGCCTCTGCTCGACGTGCTCGGCGAACTTCGCGAGATGACGGGCGTCAACATCGTGCCCGATCGCCAGTACATCGACCAGGACGGCATCCAGCTCGACCAGCCGGTCACCATGCCCCTGGACCGCGTGCAGCTCAAGACCGCGCTGCGGCTGATCCTGCACAACGCTCGGCTAACGTATGTGATTCAGGACGGCGTCGTCCTCGTCACCACTCCGGCCGGCGAGAAGGGCAAGATGACGCGGAAGCTCTATCCGGTCGCCGATCTGGTCGTGCCCACCGACCAATACGGACCTGGCGATCCGATCAACCAGCTGGTCAGCAACAACTCGGCGCAGTCCAACGCCCTGTCGCAGAACCTGACCTGGAAGGTCCACGGCAGCCCAGGCGATGGCACGGCCGGCTACTCGATGGGCGGCATGGAACAGCAAGCCCCGGGGCGTCCAGGAACGCCTGGCAACCGGTCCATGGTCGAGGTTCTGATGCAGCTCATCCAGAACACCATCGAGCCAGGAAGCTGGGATGGCATGGGCGGCTCCGGCCATATCGACTTCTACCCCGTCGGCATGAGCCTGGTCGTCAGCCAGACGCCGGACATCCAGGAACAGGTGCAGTTGCTCCTGGACCGTCTCCGCGAGCTCCAGCAGCTCCAGGTGACAGTGGAAGTCCGCTTCATCACGCTCAGCGAGAACTTCTATGAGCGCATCGGCGTCGACTTCGACTTCCAGATCAACGACAACCAGACGAAGTTCGCCAAGCAGGTGCAGGCCAACGCTTTCGCGCCGCCCACCGTGCCGAACGAACCGAGCCACCTGGACAACGTGATCGTCGGCCTCACGCCGCAGGGCGTGTTTACCAACGATCTCGACATCCCAGTCAACGTGAGCAGCTTTGAGCGGGCCGCGCTGCCCTCTGGTTTCGCCGGCTTCCCCGGCCAGCCAGGCGGCAATGGCGGCATCGATCTCGGCGTGGCGTTCCTCAGCAGCATCGAGGTGTTCCTCTTCCTCGAGGCCGCCCAGGGCGACATCCGCAGCAACGTGCTGACGGCGCCGAAGATCACGCTGTTCAACGGCCAGACCGCCACGATCAGCTCCTCGCTGACGCAGTTCCTGGTGCTGCAGGTGATCCCGATCCGCGATCCGCTGACCGGCTTGATCACCTTCTTCCCAGTGAACACGCCTGTGCCGAGCACCACGACGCTGACGGTGACGGCCATCGTCTCGGCCGACCGCCGCTACGTCACGCTGAGCTTGCAGCCGACGATCACGCGAATCGTGAACTCGTCCCGTACCTTCAGCCCGGTGGCCGGCATCGTGCTCCAGCAGCCAGACATCGAATCGTTGTTCGTTCA
>Ga0073934_10003275_pt1 | contig 30436 bp, 29 predicted proteins | sample LarsenN4metaG_FD_76834 | JGI IMG/M metagenome (GOLD analysis project Ga0073934, IMG submission 76834) | Hot spring sediment bacterial and archeal communities from British Columbia, Canada, to study Microbial Dark Matter (Phase II) - Larsen... ...
ACGCTCTTCGGGCGCGCAAGTGGAGGAGCTGGGGGATTGCGCCGTGCTGGTCTGGCAAGGCGAAATCCGGCGCCCCGTCGCCTACCCTCAAAGCAGCTTGGGCAGGGCCGGAAAACGTGATCCACGGGACAAACAGCGTGGGCAAGCGAGCCGCCCCCATGGGGAAAAAGAGGAAGGGCGGCAACGAGCGCCGTCCCGGTGCTCTCATTCCGACTTCTGACTCTTGACTTCTGACTACTGCCCTTTCTTCTCGAGCAAGCTGCACATGGCGTGCGCGCCGCTGGGGTCGAGGGCGGCGGCATCCCTGTCGATGTGCCGGATGATGCCCTCCCTGTCCACCACGAAAGTGGTGCGGTTGGCGAAACCACGCTCGGCGTTCAGGATGCCGTAGTCTTGCGAAACCTTGCGGTGGAAATCGCTGAGCAGCGGGTAGGTGAGTCCGAGCTGCTTGGCAAATTCCTTGTTGGCCGGGGAACTGTCCACGCTGATGCCGAGGACCTGTGTGTTGGTGGCTTCGAACTTGGCGATATCAGCCTGATACGCCTTAAGTTCCTTCGTTCAACCCCCGGTGAAAGCCAAAACGTAAAACGCCAGCACAACGTTCTTCTTGCCACGAAAGTCGCTGAGCTTCACGACCTTCCCTTCTTGATCCGGCAGGGCAAAATCCGGTGCCCGGTCGCCCACGGCGAGTGACGCTGCCTCGATTATGGTTGGGAGTGTGAGAACACACCCCAGTACTCCGATGGCGGCTTTGTGAGTTGTGCGCACGTCCTCCTCCTCATAACCCCGAGATATCATGCCCTTGGCGAGCGACGAGATTATATAATGCTTTTACCCCTGGCGTGCCCAAAACCCCCCTTCCTGCCCTTCGGGAGGCCTTCGGGGGGATGGAACGACTTTCGGAGCGGGGGGTCAAAACTGGCCGCGTTGGCCGGCGCCATGACCCACAGCAAGTAAATTGTTTCTGTAACTCGTTGAAAACAGGCGTGAAATAATTCTTGACAACGAGAAACTAAGATTATATGCTGTGCATCTACTAAGGCAGAAAGACACGCTGAAGGAGGTAAGAAACCATGGCGATTGTTAGATGGGAACCATTCCGAGACCTGCTGGCCACCCAACGCGAGTTTGACCGCCTGTTTAAGGAGGCGTTCACCCCGTTCTTCGGTGAGGGAGAGCTTTCCACCCGCACCTGGGCGCCGCCAGTGGACATTTACGAAACCGAGAACGACATCGTGCTCAAGGCCGAGCTGCCGGGGATCGATCCCAAGGACGTGGAAGTGAAGGTCGAGGACAACACACTCTACCTGAAGGGGGAGCGCAAGTTCGAGAAGGAAGTGAAGAACGAGAGCTACCATCGGGTGGAGCGGGCCTATGGTGCGTTCGCGCGCAGCTTCTCCTTGCCCAACTCCATTAATCCCGACAAGGTGAAGGCGGAGTACAAGGACGGTCTGCTGAAGCTGACGCTGCCCAAGCGGGAAGAGGCTAAACCGCGAACCATCAAGATCGACGTCAGCAAGAGTTAAGGCGTCGCGCGAGGCGTGGGCCCACCGAAGTTGAATCTCACGGCCTAGGCCGAGCGAGGGGCGAGTGAGTTCGGGTGCCTTCGCCGAACGGCTCATATTCCAAGACCGCGCCGCGGTGACAGAGGCCGTCAAAGCGGCGCGGTTTTTTCTGCGACACGCAAGAGGGAATCTGCCTCGGCGGCGCAGAAAATTGAATCGGGCCCGCGCATCGAAGCAAGCGGTTATCCAATCTCAGTTGGCGGGTTTCTGATTTCGGGTGTCAACAAATGGCCACACGATTTGACAAATTCACGATCAAGGCGCAGGAAGCCTTGCAGGGGATGCAGGACATCGCCTCGCGCTTCGGCAACCAGCAACTGGAGCCGGTGCATCTGCTCTTGGCCCTCGTCGAACAGCGGGAGGGAATTGTCCCGGCGATCCTGGAGCGGCTGGGGATCCAGTCCGGCGTTGTCGCGCAGGAAGCCGAGAGGGCGATTGAGGGACTTCCCAAGGTGGGTGGGGCGGCGGATCATTATCTCTCCCCCACGCTCAAGGAAGTCTTCGACCAGGCTTTCAAGGAAACCGAACAGTTCAAGGACGAATTTGTTTCCACCGAGCATCTGCTGCTGGCGCTTGCGAGGAGGCCGGGCGATGCGGCGGGCCGGCTCCTGAAGCGTCTGGGCGTAACACATGACGCTATTTTGAAGGCGCTCGTTGCCGTGCGCGGCACGCAGCGGGTCACCGATCAAAACCCGGAGGCGAAGTACCAGGCGCTCGAGCGCTACGCGCGCGACCTGACAGACCTCGCCCGACGCGGCAAGCTCGACCCGGTGATCGGCCGTGATGACGAAGTGCGCCGTGTCATGCAGGTCCTCTCGCGCCGCACCAAGAACAATCCCGTGCTGATCGGCGAGCCGGGGGTGGGCAAGACCGCGATTGTCGAAGGCATCGCCCAGCGCATCGTGGCGGGGGATGTGCCGGAAGGCTTGAAGTCGAAGCGCATCGTCGCCCTCGACCTCGGGGCCATGGTGGCCGGATCCAAGTATCGGGGCGAGTTCGAGGATCGCTTGAAGGCCGTGCTCAAGGAGATTGAGGAGTCGAGCGGCCAGATCATTCTCTTCATCGACGAGCTGCACACGCTGGTCGGCGCCGGCGCGGCCGAGGGAGCCATTGATGCCTCGAACATGCTGAAGCCGGCCCTGGCGCGCGGCGAGCTGCGCTGCATCGGCGCGACCACGCTCAATGAGTACAAGAAGCACGTCGAAAAGGACGCGGCCCTCGAGCGGCGCTTCCAGCCCGTCCTGATTGGCCAGCCGAGCGTCGAGGACACCATCGCCATCCTGCGCGGCCTGAAAGAACGCTACGAAGTCCATCACGGCGTGCGCATCAAGGACTCCGGCATCGTCGCCGCGGCCGTGCTATCGAACCGTTACATCTCCGACCGCTTCCTGCCCGACAAGGCCATCGACTTGATTGACGAGGCAGCTTCCAGCCTGCGCATCGAAATCGATTCGATGCCTGCGGAGATCGACCAGATCGAGCGCCGCATCACCCAGCTCGAAATCGAGCGGCAGGCGCTGCGCAAGGAAGAAGATGCGCCGTCGAAGGAACGCCGGCAAGCACTGGAAAAGGACCTCGCCGAACTGCAGGAACGATCCTCGCAGCTTAAACTGCGCTGGAAGGCGGAGAAGGAGGCGATTGCCCGCATCCGCAGCCTCAAGGAGCAGATCGAGCAACTGAAGATCGACGAGCAGCGCGCCACGCGCGAGGGGGACCTGAACAAGGCGGCCGAGATCCGTTACGGGAAGCTGGTGGCGCTTGAAAAGCAATTGGCCGCAGCCAACGCGGAACTCGAGACGCAAGGAAAGGCCGGGCGGATGCTCAAAGAAGAGGTGGACGAGGAAGATGTCGCCAAAGTGGTCGCCAAGTGGACGGGCATCCCGGTCTCGAAGATGCTGGAAGGTGAGATGGCGAAGTTGGTCAAGATGGAAGACCGGTTGCGCCAACGCGTGGTGGGGCAGGACGAAGCGCTCCGCTTGGTTTCGAATGCGGTGCGTCGCAGCCGCGCCGGGCTCGCCGATCCCAAGCGGCCCATCGGCTCCTTCATCTTCCTCGGGCCGACCGGCGTGGGGAAGACGGAGCTCGCGCGGGCTCTGGCCGAATTCCTCTTCGACGATGAACGCGCCATGGTGCGGATGGACATGTCCGAGTACATGGAGAAGCACGCCGTGGCGCGGCTGATTGGCGCTCCGCCGGGGTACATCGGCTACGAAGAAGGCGGACAATTGACCGAGCAGGTGCGCCGGCGGCCGTATGCCGTGCTGCTCTTCGACGAAATCGAGAAGGCCCACCCGGATGTCTTCAATATCTTCCTGCAAATCCTCGATGACGGGCGGCTGACCGACGGCAAAGGACGCACCGTCGATTTCAAGAACACGGTCATCATCATGACCTCCAATATCGCGAGCCCGTTGATCCACGAAGCGATGAATGGGCGGCGGGGGGATGGCAGCGGCGATTTAACATGGCCACGGAGCACGGGCCTCCCCACCCGCGACCTTACACGCGGCCAGGATGGTACTGCTACCCCAGGCAGGGGCGACCTTCCGATCACCGCGCTCGCGGAAGACCTGAAGGAACGCATCCACGAGATTCTGCTCCAGTCCTTCCGCCCGGAATTTCTGAACCGCATCGATGAGATTGTGATCTTCAACCCGCTCGGCAAGCAGCAAATCGAGAAGATCATTGAGATCCAGCTCGAGCACCTCCGGGCGCTGCTCGCCGAGAAGAAGATTCAGATCGAGCTCACGGACCAGGCGCGCGAACTGCTCTTCCGTGAAGGCTACGATCCGCAGTTCGGGGCGCGGCCGCTCAAGCGCGCCATCCAACGCCTCATCCAGGATCCGCTGGCCATGAAGCTGCTCGACGGCGAAGTGCTGCCTGGCGAGTCTCTCATCGTAGACGCCGACATGAAGCGCGGCGAAATGACATTTGGCCGCGCCGCGGCGAAAGTCGCTCGCTGAGGGCGCCGACATTGAAGAACCCGGCTTGCGCCGCGCCTATCGGCCATGGGCAGTAAGCATGGCCCGTGGCGCAGCATCGCTGCGAAGCGACAAGACAATGGGGGAGAGACCGGTTTCCTTCCAGGCGGCGTGAAGGAACGCGGGCGATTGCACGTGCATCTAATGGAGCGAACGGGTATCATAGAGTTATCGAGGGAAAGGCACTATGTGGAATAACCTGAAGACGACGATGCTATTGGCCGGGCTGACCGGCGTGCTGCTGCTCATTGGCGACTACTGGGGCGGCGAGCGCGGCATGATGTTCGCGCTGGTCGTCGCCGCGGTGATGAACCTGGGGAGCTATTTCTTTTCCGACAAGATCGCGCTGGCGATGTCGGGTGCGCAGGCAGTGGCGCGCGTGCAGGCGCCGCGGCTCTATCAGGTGGTCGAGCGCTTGGCGGCCAAGGCCAACCTGCCCGCCCCCAGGATCTACCTTATTCCCTCGGATTCCCCCAACGCGTTTGCCACCGGGCGCAATCCGTCTCATGCGGCGGTGGCGGTCACGCGCGGCCTTCTCGAAATCTGCAGCGATGAGGAGATCGAGGGCGTGCTGGCGCACGAGCTCGCCCACGTCAAGAACCGCGACATCCTGATCAGCGCGGTGGCGGCCACGGTTGCCGGGGCCATTACGATGGTGGCGCGCATGGCCTACTACGCCGAGCTGTTTGGTTTTGGCGGCGGGCGCTCGGACGACCGGCGCGGCGGCGCGCTGTCGGCGCTGGCCATGATGATCGTCGCCCCCCTTGCCGCCATGTTGATCCAGTTGGCCATTTCCCGCTCGCGCGAGTACGAAGCCGACGCCTCCGCCGCCGCAATCACCGGGAATCCTTTCGGCCTCGCCCGGGCGCTCGACAAGATCGATAAGTGGTCGAAGCGGATTCCGCTTCCGGCCTCCCCGGCCATGTCGCATATGTTCATCATCCAGCCGCTCACCACCGGCGAATTCTTCTCCAGCCTTTTCTCCACCCACCCGCCCGTGCGCAAGCGCATCGAGCGGCTCATCGGCCGGGACTTTGTCTGATTTGTGAATTTGAGATTTGTGATTTGACTGGCCACAAGGAGAGGTCCAAAGCTGCTGCCGCGGAAGGTCCAGAAAGTCGTTCGCTTGCCCTCGGGAAGCATCTCTCAGAGCAGGCGCGCCAAGGCAGCGCAAATCCCGCCTCCGCACGGATCGTAAAGGGGTTGCATGTGTTCGATCCCCCTGCCGATTCCGCACGCCTTACCATCGCAAAAGTCCGCGACCTCGTTGCCGACCATCAATAATGGACGTCATGCCCCTATATTCGGCGCTACGGCACCAGCCGTCGGATGCTCAAGAACTTCAGTTTCTGTTCGGCTTCAGTCGAGGCCATGGGAGAGTAGTAGTAATAGAAGCTGGCATCGAGCTGGGTCTGCACGCCCGTGGGTACGGGGAAGGTGAACGTCTCAGTGCGTGACTCATTGGCGGCGAGGCGCGTATCGCTCAGGACGCGCGCGCCTTTCATGAAGGCGACGTGCTCGCGGTCGAGCTTGGCGCCGCTCGCGTCGGCGACGACGCGGCGGTAGATGCGCTCTTCGCGGAAGCGCTGGCCGTCATAGGTGTCGGCGCGCAGCTCAAGAATCAATTGTCGCAGGGGCGAGCCGGTGGGAACACTATGCCCCGCCCCGCGGTTGGCGACCTGGACGGATACCTGCAACTGCCCGCCCTCATGTTTGGACGAGAGTTGCGCCTTGATGGCCTTGTTCAACTGCTCGATCGAATGGCTGCCGGGAATCTCGTGCAGGTTGAGCTGCAGCCGGCTGGCCGTCTTCACGCGCGGATCCACCGCGTGCCCCTGCACGCGCGCCATGTGGCAGGATTGGCATCCTCCCGCCTCCTTCCCGTAGTTGCTCTGCTGCCACTCGGAGTAAGTGGTGAGCACGGCGAAGCCCAGCGCGTTCTTGTACTCATGGCAGGAGATGCAAGCGAGCGAGGAGGTGTGCACGGCGGAAAAGACCGTGCCGTGGGCGGCCGAAACCGCTTCCTGGGAAGGCCCGCTCTTGACGAGGGAGAATTCCACTCGCGCCTTTGGGTTCGCACCCGTTAGCGTCACCTCACGGATGGAGTGGCAGTAATCGCAGGTCACGCCTTCCCAGCTTACCTTCTTCACCAAAGCGAGATCGCCGGTCTGCACCGCAATGGGCGAATGGCAGCCAAGGCAGGTCCGGCGCGCCTGTAGCCCGAAATCCGCTTCCGCCATCTTGAGGGCGTCCTGGAACAGACGGCTCTCCATAGCGGTGGCGTGGGTGGAACGCTTCCAGCCCAAGTGGATGGCGCGATGGCAATCGCCACAAACCTCGGCGCTGGATGGGGGCTCCAGGTCGGTTGCGGAGGCGGAAGCCGCCATGACCAAGGTGCAGAAAGCAAGCGCCGACTTGAACACCAACCACCTCCCGGGGAGGACGCTGGGACTCCCGCACTGGACGCGCCAGTAAGCGGCACAAAGCCCGATCCGGCAAGGGACGCGGCAAGATTCTACACCAAGTGGGGTCAGGCGGTATGTGCTGATTGCGCGATTGAGTGAATTGCCGATTGAATGACTGCGGCGTCGTCGCGCATGTCATGTAACCGATTCAAAACACAAGGGATATCGGTGGACGCGGGATTCTCGGATTGACCTTGCGAGAGAGGCTCGGTAGAATTCGGGAGCTCGTGTCCGGACAACAAAGGGCACGAAACCGCGGATCGCCATAATTTCGGATGACGGGGGAGCTTGTTGAAGAAACACGGGCGGCTCTGCCCCATTGCATTCGTCCTAATCCTGGCCTCTTGCAGCGGTGGCAGCAGCCGCCGCGTCGCCCTACGCTTCCCAACCCCGGCAACCCCTCCGGCGGAATCGCCCCCTCCCGCAGTGGATCACGTCGTCCCGGCACCCCAGCCGGAACCACCCGACTCTATTGGCATTCTCATCGCGGAGGCCGAAGAGCACTACGCCGCTGGCCTCGCGCATTATCGAGCGGGCAACCTTGAGCAGGCGCGCGTGGAGTTTGACCGGGCGCTTGAGCTGCTGCTCGAGTCCGGCTTGGAGCTGCCAGAGCAGGAGCGGCTGAGGAACAAATTCGACCAGCTTGTCGATGCCATTCACAGTCTGGAGGTAGCCGCGGTCGAGCGCGGCGACGTCCTGAGCGAACAGCGTTACGAGCCCGCGCCCATCGAATCCTTCGCGGGGCTGACCTTTCCTGTTGATCCCAAGATCAGCCAGAAAGTCCAGGAAGAACTGAAAACGGTTCGTTCGGACCTGCCGCTGGTTTCGAATGATATAGTTAACGGAGTAATTGCCTACCTCCAGGGCCGAGGGTCGGGCTTCATCAAGGCCGCCCTGAAACGAATCGGAGAGTACCAGCCGCTTTACGCCGAGGTGCTGAGGAAGGAAGGCCTGCCGCAAGACCTCGTCTACCTCGCCGCGGCGGAGAGCGCCTTCAACCCGTTCGCGCGGTCGCGCGCGGGCGCCACCGGCATCTGGCAACTCATGCTGGGCCGAGGCATCGAATACGGGCTGAGGCGAGACCGCTGGGTCGATGAACGGCAAGACCCGGTGAAATCCACTGTGGCCGCTGCAGGCCACCTCAAGGACCTTTATCAGATGTTCGGCGATTGGTACTTGGCGATGGCCGCCTACAACTGCGGGCCGGTCGCCGTGCAGAAGGCGATCGAGAAGACCGGCTACGCCGACTTCTGGACTTTACACCGCCTGCGCGCGTTGCCGGTGGATACTGAGAACTACGTCCCCGTGATTATCGCTACCGCGCTCATCGCCAAGGACCCGAAGGCGTACGGATTCGAGATTGAGCCGGACCCACCGATGGCTACCGACCCAGTGGTGGTCAGTGTGCCAACCGACCTGCGGCTGATCGCCCAGCTCATTGACCGGCCTGTGGAGGAGCTGATCCGCCTGAACCCTGCTCTGTTACGGTGGACGACTCCTGCCAATGACCCCGCGTACGTGCTGCGCCTGCCGCAAGGCCTCGGGCCGGTGTTTGAGGAGGCGATTGCGAGGATTCCTCCGGACAAGCGCATCTGGTGGAGGGCCCACAAAGTGGAATCGGGAGACACGCTCGCCAGTTTGGCGCGCAAGTTTCGGGTGACGACCGCCGCCCTCGCCAGCGCCAATCACCTCGAGCCCCGCTCGCCCCTCCCGGAAGGCGCGCGGTTGGTGCTTCCCATGGCACCGGGCAGCGAAGCATCCCTCGCCCGCGTGCGCGAGCGCGGCCCGCGAAGACCGATCCGCTACAGGGTTAAGCCCGGCGATACCTTGGAGCGGATTGCCGACCGGTTCGATGTGACGCCTTACCAGATCCGTAAATGGAACAAGCTCGCGGGGTCGCCGGTTCGGGTGGGCAGAAACCTGAAGATCTATGTGGCGGCGGGCGGAAGCGCGGGGTTGGGAAAATCCCGCACGCGGCGCCCGGCGGCTTCCGCCTCGGCCCGTGGGCCAAGGAAACGAGCCGTCCCCGCGAAAACCCCCACCCGCGCCTCGACTCGCGCCCCGTCCCCATCCGCGCCCTCGGGTGCCGGCCCAACCAGCGCTCGCTGACCGCTCACCCGTTCGTTATCATTGCTCTTGACATGCGGAATTTCGTGGTATAAACCTGCCTCCCTAAAGCGGGGCGTGAGCTTGGCTACACGCGGCCGCGACTCAAAACACACTGAGAGTTACAGCTACGGAGAGAACCACTGGGGGAGGAATTCATGGCGTTTGACATCCAAGATAGGGAGCCAGGCGATGCGCTGGAGGACTTCGGCGATGAGCTTTCCTCCAACTATCGCGAGGAAGAGGAAGAGGTGACCGGCGAGGAGGGCGAAGAACTGGAGAGGGAAATCTCGTACGAAGGGGAGGAGGTGGCGGAGAAAGCCCCCGAGCCGGCCGCACCGGTTGAGGTCCCGCCCCCGCCCGCTCCGGCAAAAACGGCGGTCCGCCCGCGCAAGCCTGCAAAGAAAGCCGCCAAGCCCGCCAAGAAAGCGGCGAAGAAACCCGCGAAGAAGGCCAAGCCGGTTAAGAAGCCGAGCAAGGTAGCCAAAGCCAAGAAATCCCCGGCCAAGAAAGTGGGCGGGCGGCGGTAGGGTAAGCGGAAGGGAACGGGCCGTGGCAGCCGCAGGTGCCGCCTGGGACAACGCCTCCACGGAGTTTGGAAACTGTCGCACGTAGGCGGCGGGGCGTCTGCCCCGCCGTTTTATTTCTGGCGGACTCAGTTCATTCCCAGCCGATTTTATTCCGTCCTGAGCCCCGGATATCGGCGAACCGCGCGCGGGACTCAATGTTGATGTCGCCGAAGCACAAATCCCGCACCACTGTCAAAGCCTCGCCGCACGAAGGCGCCGGGGAAGCTCCCCGCCTGGCACCCCATGAATTCGATGCGGCGCCTGTCCGCGCGGTGGAATTCGTTTGTCGCATGCGGGGCGCGTCGCAGCCCTGCCTGATGCGGTGCGAGGACGGCGAGAATTACGTGGTCAAGTTTCGCAACAATCCGCAGCACGTGCGCGTGCTCGCCAACGAAATGCTTGCCAGCCGCCTGGCGCTGCTCATCGGATTGCCTGTTCCTGCTCCCGCCATCATTGATGTCCCTTCCGAGCTCATTATGAGCAGCGGCCAACTGGAACTTGAGGTGGGGCGGCGGCGCGAGCCGTGCCTGCCCGGACTGCATTTTGGGTCGCGTTTTCCCGGGTGGCCGGGCCAAACGCTCGTCGTCGATTTTCTTCCCGACCGACTCCTCCGCCGGGTGAGGAATGTCGATAGGGTTTTCATGGGGGCTCTCGTCTTCGATAAATGGACGTGCAACTGCGATGGACGCCAGGTAATCTTCTATCGCACGGCGGATCAGGAAGGCACGACGTACTCCGCGGCCCTCATTGACCACGGATTCTGTTTCAATGACGGCGACTGGAATTTTCCGGACAGCCCGATCCGCAGCCTCTACCCGCGACGTCTGGTCTACGAGAGTGTGCGTGGGCTGCAGTCCTTTGAACCGTTCCTTTCGCGGGTGGAGAACCTGGACGCGGTGGAACTCGAAGATTGCGTGCGGGGGATACCGACGGAGTGGTGTGGCGAGCAGCCGGAACAACTGACGCGCCTCGTGGAACGTCTCTACGAACGGCGGCGGCGCGTCCGGCAGGCGATCATCGACGCCAAGAACAGCACGCTGGCGCCCTTTCCGAATTGGAAGTGATATGGCTGTAGATGCCGTCTATGACTGCCGACCTGGTCTCGCGCCAAGGTCGGCCATCATAGATCGCGGCTAGAGCAAGCGAGAGTCATGACGGATGAGACCCGACTAAAACCTTGTTCGTTCTTCCTGGTCCGTTACGTTCCGGACATCGTCCGTGACGAAGGGCTGAACATCGGACTTTTCCTTTACAGTCCGCAGGAGGACTATCTCGACTGCCTGTTCACGGAAGACTTCCGGCGCGTGCGCAGCTTCCATCCGCAGGCGGATTTGGATTTGCTGCACGATCTCGCCCGGCACTTTGAAGACGAAATCCGCAAGCGAGAGGACCGGCTCGCCGACTACATTCGAGAAATGCAGGAAAGCTACTCGAATCTCATCCAGGTCACTTCGCCCCGGCCGTGCCTGGCCGCCGACCCGCAGGCCGAGATGCAGAGCCTCTTCAGACGATACGTCGGGACACGCGCCGCAACGGCTCTCGAGCCGGACACGCGCATGCGCATTAAGCAGCGGCTCACCGACGCCTTGAGGCGCCACGGCCTGCTGGACCATCCGGCCTTCGAGAAACGCATCCCGGCTGCACGGTGGACGACCCCGGGCGACCCTTTCACCTTCGACTACGGCTACCGGCCGTTGCAGGTGGCGGGCCAACCCAACGGGCATTTCCAGTTCATTCACGCCCTCTCCCTCCGGCGCGACAACGACCTCGCCCACGTGCTTGCCAACACCATGCGCTATGTCCGCGAAAAGACGCCCGTTGAACTGACGGCCGTCGTGGAAAGCGAGGCGCCCCCGGGCGACGCGACGGCCGTACATTCGCAGCGCATCCTCGAAGATGCGCGCATCGCCTTGCAACCTCTCGCCGGCCTCGACCTCTACGTGCAATCCATCCGCCAGCAACTGCTCCTCTAGGCACGCCGAGCTTCTATCCGGCTGCTGAAAAACCTGTTGTCATTGTCGTCCTGAGCCCAGCGAAGAATCCTGGTATTCGTAGGATCAGGTAAGTAGGGAGGTCCTTCGTCGCCTTCGGCTCCTCCGGATGACAGGATCGGGGATTTTTCAGCAACCTGCTATAGCGTGGAGCACTCCGCCGCGACTACAATGAGGCGCAGGCGACAACGCAAATGAAGCTGGCGATTGCCCACAACGCGGCGCCTTTGGAAGCGGGTGTAAACGGCGCAGTTTGCGTGGGCGAGACGCGGGTAACGCTCGACGCAGTCGTCACGGCTTTTGAAGAAGGAGCGATGATCGAGGAGATCGTGCATCCGTACCCCGCCCGCGGGCGGGCGGCAGCCTATGCCGCGAACGGCTATTACTTGCGCCAAGGCGCCGAGGTCAGAGCATCCCTCGCGCAGCGACACCCGCGTTCGAACGAAATCCGCCAGGAAAACGAAACCCGCTTTGAGGCGGCAGGTGTCCGTGCCCGCTTGTTGTCGCGCCGTTCGCATGGAAACGAGAATTCCAGGGTGCGTCTGGCACCGACGAGCTTGTTGCTGACCCATATTTTCTAAGCCATGGATCTTTGTTCTGGGCGCAGGGATCAGAACCGAAAATCCGCAGCGGGGCCGGCAACTTGAATCCAAAATCACAAATCCAAGATCTAGAATGTGCCGATGAGTCTGACCCTCCAAGTCGAATGCTATGCCGGATACAAGGCCGATGAGCGGCCGTTGCGCTTCCGGGCGCTGACCCTGCACGCGCGCACCTTGGAGGTGAAAGAGGTGCTGGATCGGTGGTACGGCGTGGGCTACGAGTGTTTCCGGGTGCGCGCGGACGACGGCAATCTGTACGTCTTGAAACACCACACCCAAGACGACGCCTGGACGCTCGAATCCTTCCGGAAGGAGACGAAGTGATTTCTGCCCGACCTTCCTCTGTTTACTCCTTCGTGCACTGACAATGGCCGAGAGAAGTGCTTAAATGGGTGTGCCGGGCCGGAGCTCCGAGCCGTTCTTGGAGGCTGCGGCTACTGGATCGGCATGCCCTGGAAGCCGCGGACTTCCCGCACAACGCGGCGCGGCCTGATCGGACTGACGATGCAAAAGGGTGAGAGCGCCATCTCGGTGGCCCTGGCGGCAGTGATTCTGCTGGTGTTCATCGCGGTCCACCAGCGCTGGCAACTGACGGGCTTCAAAAGAGTCGCCGCCTCGGCGGAGGAGTACGTTCTGGCGACGGTGGGAGTTCAGGGCCAGATCCCGGAGCTCCCGGGGTTCGAGAAGAGCAAGACGTTCCCTTTGGGCAGTTATCGGGCCGTGCTTTACCGGGCCAGTCCCGCGCCCCTCACCTTTGCTCCCGGGCGCTTCATCATCTATGACCGTGGCAACCGACCCGTCTTCAAGCTGGATACGCTCGAAGGCTCGCGCGAGTCCTGGACCGCCGTCTATGATTTCGCGGGGCGCAGCGGCCGAACGGTGCCGGGCAGCCGCCGCAAGCCCAGGTTCACCCAGGACCTGACCGGCGATGGAACTCTCGATGCCCTGATTGGCCAGTACTCCGGCGGCGACCACTGCTGCACGGTGGCGACGATTGTGGAGCTCGGCAAGGAGTCGGTGAAAGTGTTGGGGCGCCTTGGCGGGCTCAACGGCCTGCCGTTCGAAGGGGTGGAATTGCGTCGGATTGATCCCGGCCCTTCCTGGGAGATTATCGCCCATCAGCCCTATCGCACGCTCTGTGGTGGACACGAAGATGCCGCCGATGTGCTGGCCATCTATGGCTATGTGGCGGGCCAGTGGCGCGACCAGACCCGCCAACATACCGACTACCTGCGCGCGCTGCTGCGGCAGAACCTTCAAAAATGGGGACGCGAGAAAGACCGCTCGCTACAATTGCTCCAGACGATCGCCGCCACCCACGCCCTCCTCGGCGAACGCGAACTGGGTAAACGCCACTTTGCCATGAACTTGCCCGCTCTCCTCCCCAGGCTGCGGGAGAAGGACGTGGATGTGAACACCTGCCTGGAAGATGCCACCGGCCTCCTCGACCGGCTCTCCAGCGTGGTGAACTAAAGGAAGAGGTTGTCCCGCCTGCTTCGGACCGTTGTTCCTTATTTTGTTCCGCGTGGATGCCCCTGCAGTTCCCAAAGCCCTTCCGGCGTGTTTATAACGCCTGCGGGTGCTCGACCTTGGCTTTAGCTCGACGGTCTCGACAAATGCGGGTCTTACAAAGGAGATTTGCGGGCCGGTGCAGGCAAAAAGAGCATCGGGAAATGCAAGGCCGAGATGGGCCTCAAACCCTCACAGCACTGCCTCGTCCCAATTCTCAAGCACCGACTTGATTCGCGCCATGAACTGGTCGGCGACCGCGCCGTCGATGATGCGGTGGTCGAAGCTCAGAACCAGATAGACCATCGGGCGGATGGCGATGGCGTCGTGACGGACGACCGGCCGCTTCTCGATCGCGCCCACGCCAAGAATGGCGACTTGCGGTTGATGGATGATCGGTGTCCCGAGGAGGCTGCCAAAGACGCCCGGGTTTGTAATCGTGAATGTTCCGCCTTGCACTTCCTCCACACTCAGATGCTTGTTGCGCGCGCGCTCGGCAAGGTCCTTGACCGCCCTCGCCAACTCCAGAAAGCTCTTCTCCCCGGCATTCTTGATGACTGGCACGATCAGTCCCGTCTCCAGCGCCACGGCCACCCCGATATTGATGTCGCGCTTGTAAACGATGTTGGTCCCCTCGACCGAGGAGTTGAGGATGGGAAAATCCTTGATCGCCTTGACGCAAGCCCGGATGAAGAACGGCGTGTAGGTCAGCTTGAAAGCATGCCGCCGCTCGAATTCTTCGCCCTGCCGCGCCAGCAATTCCGCGATGCGCGTCATCTCCACCTCAAACACCGTGCTGACGTGCGCGGAGGTTCGTCGGCTGGCAATCATGTGTTCGGCCGTCTTCTGACGGATGGGCGTCATGGGAACGACAAGCGTGGGACCGGTGAAGGCAACGGGCGTCACCCCGGTGGGTGGCGGCCCAGGCGGAGGCGCGACCGGGGGCGCCGTCGGCCTCTTATCCCTTTCCGCGATGTAAGCAAGAATGTCCTTCTTGCTGATCCGTCCACCCTCTCCTGTTCCCCTTACTTTCGTCAAATCGACCTTGTGTTCGGCGGCGAGCTTCTGCACGACGGGCGAGGAGCGAATGGGGCCGCCCGCCGGGGCGACGACTTCCGGTGCCGCGGGGGTGGGCTCCGCTGCGAGTTCGGCCCTCGCCGCGGGAGGAGGCGGAGCCGCCAGCGGTTCGGCCTCTCCCGCACCCGCCGCCTCGCCGTCAATCAAGCCGAGCACGGCATTGACCTCGACCGTCTGATTCTCTTTCACCATAATCGCGGTGAGCACGCCCGAGGCGGGCGCGGGGATCTCCGCATCCACCTTGTCGGTCGAGATCTCGAGCAAGGGCTCGTCACGCTCGACCCGCTCGCCGATTTTCTTCAACCACTTCACCACCGTGCCTTCGGCAATGCTTTCCCCCATCTGGGGCATGATCACTTTTGTCGGCATGGGGCTCCTCACCTTGATTCATTGAGCCATTGGCCATCGGGCCATTGAGCCGCTGGGCCAGGGAGTAATTTGGCGATTAAGTGACGGAGTGAACTGAACACCTGAGCTAAGAATTCGCGCGATCCCATTCACTCAGTCACACATTTACGAAATCACTCAATAGGCGGCAAGCCGCCTCGCCGCGGCGATCACTTTCTCCTTGCTCGGCAGAAAATATTCTTCGAGCGGCGGCGAAAACGGCACCGGGGTGTCGGGCGCGGTCACGCGCACAATGGGACCGTCCAAATCCTCGAAGGCTTTCTCCGCAATCAGGGCTGCCAGTTCGCCCGCCATGCCGCCAGTGCGCGTGTCTTCATGCAACAGAATCACTTTACTGCATTTGCGCACGCTCGCGAGCACCGCGTCCTCATCGTAGGGCAACAGGGTGCGCAGGTCAACGACCTCCACGGAAAGCCCTTCCTTCTCCAGCTCCTGCGCAGCCTGCAGTGCGGTCCACACCATCGCGCCGTGGGTAATAATGGTCATGTCGCGCCCCTCGCGTCGCACCGCCGCTTGGCCCAGCGGCACGGTGTAATCGCCCTCCGGAACCTCCTCCTTGATGCGCCGGTAGAGGAATTTGTGCTCAAAAAAGATCACGGGATTGTCGTCGCGAATGGCGGCCTTGATGAGGCCCTTCGCATCGTAGGCCGTAGCGGGCATCACGACTTTCAAGCCCGGCGTGTGCACAAACCACATCTCATTCGACTGCGAATGAAACGGCCCGCCATGCACCCCCGCCCCCGACGGCCCGCGGATCACGATGGGCACGGCGGGCCCCCAGCGGTAGTGGATTTTGGCCGCCATGTTGACGATGGCGTCGAAGCCGCAGGAGATGAAGTCCATGAATTGCATCTCGGCCACCGGCCGCATACCCGCGAGCGCCGCCCCGACCGCCACGCCCACAATCGCCGCCTCGCATATCGGGGTGTCAATGACACGCGCTTCGCCAAACCTCTCCAGCATCCCCGCCGTCACCTTGAACGCGCCGCCATATACCCCGATATCCTCACCCAGGAGGAAGACGTTCGGATCGCGCTCCATCTCCTCCCAGATTCCCTGGCGTATCGCCTCGAGATAGGTCATGAGCGGCATCGTTTTCGCGCGCGATCAGAAGTCGGCAGCAGGCAGACGCCACCAGGCAGCAAGCAGCAGGCAGATTGCCCTTCCTTCCTTGCGCTCACACCCAGAGGGTAGACGAGGAATGCTTCCCACCCTTCGACCCCCTGCTCGCAAGGGCGCAGCCTCCTGCTGCCTACTGCCCTCTGCCGACTGCCGACTGGCTCCTGCCTGCCCACACCGACCGTGCTGCTTCCTCCGGTGCGGGGAAAGGACTCGCTTCGGCGAAGGCCACGTCTTCGCGGATTTCGCGCTCGATGCGGTCTTCGATCGCGGCCTTCTCGGCGGCAGTCATCAGCTTCCTGGCGGCAAGGTACTTCTCGAAGAGCAATATCGGGTCGCGCTTGCGCCACTTTTCGAGGACTGCCTTGGGGACGTAGCGCGCGTCGTCGTGCTCGGCGTGGCCCTTCATGCGCATCGTCTTGCACTCGATCATCTCCGGCCCGCCGCCCTGGCGCAGGCGGGCCACGGCGGCCCGCGTGGCGGCATAGACCGCGAGGACGTCGTTGCCCTCCACGGTCACGGCGGGAATGCCGTAGCCCTTGGCGCGCGTCGCCAAATCCCGCACGGCCATCTGTTTTTCAATCGGTGTTGAATAAGCCCAGCCATTGTTCTCGGCGACGATGAGCAGCGGCAACCGCTGCACGGCGGCGAAGTTCATGCCCTCGTGGCAGGGGCCGGTGCTCATCGCGCCGTCCCCCACGTAGGCTACAGCGACATGCTTGGCGTGGCGCATTTTCACTGCGAGGGCGATGCCCGCCATCACGGGGACGGTTTCGCCCAACATGCTGATGGGGGCAATCACGCCGCGGGCCAAATCTCCGAAATGCGTATTCGCGTCGCGACCCCCCGTCGGGCCGTCGCGCCGCGCCAGATATTGGAGAAACAAATCGCGCGGCCGGAAGCCGCGCATCATCATCGCGCCGATATTGCGAATCAGCGGGGCGATGAAATCTCCCGGCTCCAGCGCGTAGGCCGTGCCCACCGAAATCGCTTCCTGGCCGAGGCTGGAGAAAACCCCGCCGACCACTTTCCCCTGACGATAGAGGGCGACCAGTTGCTCATCCACCCGCCGGTTGAGGCGGAGGAAGTAGTAGAGGTCGTGAAGCTGGGCGCGGGTGAGTCTGGGTGGCATCAAGAATCCGGCCAAGAACCAATCATCGGGCAAAAAGCAGATGCCAAAAGGCAGAAGTAAAACAGCGTCGAGAGTGAACTGTCGGCATTCGCGAATCGAAGGTTAAGAGTCAACAACTGGAAGTTCTTACCCTCGATCCTGGATTCTCAACGCTCGACTTCTCGACCTGCATCGCTAATCCAAAGACCTTCCCAACATGCTCGATCACGCCATCCGCCACGCGTTCCATTTCCACCGGGTGGCCCAGGAGCTTCTGGAGCGACGTCACGCCCTTGTCGCGCAGGCCGCAGGGGATAATATAGTCGAAATACCGGAGGTCGGTGTTCACATTGAAAGCAAAACCATGGGATGTGACCCAGCGCGAGATGTGCACGCCCATGGCGGCAAGCTTCTCGCTGCCCACCCAGACGCCCGGCGCGCCGGCGACCCGGCCGGCGTCGATGCCGAATTCGCGCGCCACGCGGATGAAGACCTCTTCGAGCGAGCGCATGAACCAGGTGATGTCGCGCCGGTGTTGTGCCAAATCGAATATTGGATAGCCTACCAACTGGCCGGGGCCATGATAGGTGATGTCGCCCCCCCGGTCCGTCTCGAAGAGCGGGATCCCTAGAGCAGCCAACCGATCTTGGGCTATCAGCAGATTGTCGCGCCTGGCATTGCGTCCCAGGGTATAAACGTGCGGGTGCTCGAGGAGCAGGAGGGTATCGGGTATTGCGCCGGCTTTGCGCTTTCCGACCAGCTCTTGTTGCCGTTGCAGCCCCTCGCCGTAGTCAACCGTTCCGAGTTGTTCGACACGGCAGAGCATCGGAAAGACAACCGGCCGTCAACGCCCCATCTTACATTATGAGAAACGACGGGGCAAGCAACGGCCCCCGCGAGGAAGGCTATTTCAAGGAAGACAAGCCGACACGGAATTGGGCAGGGCACGCGGCGCCTCCGCAGGGGGCCGGACCAGGGTCACACCATAACGCGCAACTCCTCGACTTGGTGAGGCTGCGGCTTGGGCAGCGGGGTATAGCCGTCGGGCAGGTCGCCGTTGTCCGGGCGGAAGTACTGCCAGTAGTGAGGCTTGACGGAGGCGATCAGCTCCTTGCGCGTTTTGGTTTTGAGCGGCTTGCCGATATAGATTTTCCCGAGCCGCGCCATCCACTTTTCCGGCAAGACACTCGAAAACATCAAGAGGGGCCAGGTGAAGTTGGGCCCGTTGAGCTTGCGGAGTTTGTACAGCCACATCACGATCGCGCCCAGGCGCCAAGCCAGCGGTCCCCACCAACTGTACTGGCCGGGACGGAGGTTCATCTTCCAGCACTTCAAAATGAGCTGCCACTGCAAACCGGACAGCGCGCGGGTTTCGGTGACCCCTTTCTCCTTTTCCATGCGCGTGTCATGCAGCGGCGTGAAAACCGACGGCACGAGGAAGGCGAACAGCTTGCGGCGTTCCATCTCGTAGATCAAGTCGAGGGTGGCCATCACGTCTTCATCGGTCTCGCCGGGGCTGCCGACGATGAGGGTCATCATGGGGAACCAGTTGTTCTGGTTAGCCACCCGTAGGCCCTCGAGCACGATGCTCGGCCAGTCCTCGATGGAGAAGGGCACCCCTTTGCTCGGCATAATCTTCTTGGCCATCCGCACCGAACCGGTTTCGAGACCAATCAAGGGGGTAATGGATTTCCCCGCCGGGTGCGTGCTCAAGCGCGGCAGGTGGATGGGGCTCTTATCCAGCATGACGTCGGAGAGTTGCTTGATCAGCCCGGGATCGACGACGAACGGGGCAATGGTGGCGTGGCTCACCATGTGCTGTTCGACGCCCGGCGTATTGACGACCTCCGAGTAAAGAGCCACCAGCGCTTCACGGTTGGGGAAGAAGAACGGCGTGTCGGTCCGGACCTGCCCCCAGATGAACATGTCCTCGGTCGCCAGGGAAATCAGCTTGTTGCCTTCGCGCGCGTTGGCGCGGACCCCGGCCAGGATCTTCTCTTTGGGAAAGTCGATCTGAGGGTTGAGATCCGGCACGCAGAAGTGGCAGCGGCGGCCGCAGCCCGTGGTCATTTCCACCACGCCAAAGGTCGTACGGCGGTCTGGGACTATCAGGTCTTCGCGCCGGGTCGGATGGGTGACATTGACCTTCCGGGGAAGCTCGCCGCCCTGGAGGGCTCTTCGGAAAAGGGCCATGGTTTCGGCGGATTCGGCGCGGCCTTCCACCACACAATCGACCCCCAGTTCCTCGAAGTAATTGTTTTGCGTAATTTGCCATCCCCCCGACCCGCCGACAATAACCTTGAAATTCTTCCGGTAGGGGCTGGACTTGATCTTTTCGAACATCAGTCGCGCGTAGTGCGAGTTGATGGGCATCTTCGAAGACCCGAAGATGGAAGTGTAAACTCCCGCCGCAAAGGTAACGCCGAGCGGGTTATGGGTGGTCACGGCCACGACTCGCGTGTTGGGTCCGATGAACCTATCAAGATCATCGGGGTAACAGGCCACAACGTCCTCCGTGTTGTACTCACGGAGCAGGGCGGCTTCTACCAGGCGGGCGCCGGCTGGCATGAAGCGTGCGGAACCGTCCGGATTGCGCTCGACATTGCGCCAGTTGGGATACTTGCTGTTCATGACCGGCTCCATCCAGATCGGCATGGAGGCCATCCCCATCTGGATGAAATAGCCGGCGTGATCGATCGTCTCGGTGAGGGGCGCGGTCAGAACGATGCGCCTGCCACCGTCAGGGGGCGGACCAGCAACCTCCGCCGCGGCGGCCAAGCTCTTGTTGCGGGAGGGCAAGCCAGCACGAACTGAGCTCCCATTGCGTCCGAAAAGTCGTATCCCCATGCGGAATATCCCGAAAGAAGAGATGTCGGCTTCTAAAGCCCGTGACAACGGCGGCGTATGTTACTCTATCTTTCTCCCCAGTGCACGCAAAAACAGTTTTGCGTAAGCCGAGGGGTGGGCTCTTGCTCCCGGTTCCTCTTCCTGCCCGCTTCGACAAGGTTGAGGCCATCGGAAGGCTGTGCTAGCTTCATGGGCGGGGCTTGATCGTCCGCAAGACAACCAGGGATGCGGCATTGATCTCTCCGTCCTCGAAGGGGAGGCTACATGATTTGGTGGGAGGAACTGGCGAGGCTCATCACGGGAGAGGTGTTGACGGACGAGGGGTCGCGCGAGGCGGCATCCAGGGACTTTGGGAGGTTGATCGTGCGGAAGCCGGCGGCCGTGGTTCGTCCCTCCTCGGCCGAAGACGTGGCGCGCGTCGTCCGATTTGCCGCCCAGCATGCGCTCGGAGTTTCCACGCGCGGCGGGGGCCATTCGCAGTCGGGACAGTCACTCTCCGAGCACATCGTGCTCGACATGACGATACTGAACCAGGTGCAGCCCGTCGATGAGCCTTCCGCCACGGTCACCTGCCAGGGGGGACTGAAGTGGCGCTCGCTTGTCGAGCAGCTCGCCCCGCAGCAGCTTTCGCCGCCTGTCCTGACCAACAATCTCGATGTCACTATCGGCGGGACCCTCTCCACGGCCGGCCTGGGCGTGGCCTCGTGGCGCCACGGCACGCAGGCAGACAATTGCGTGGAGTTGCAGGTGGTCACCGGGACGGGCGATATTGTCCGCTGCTCGGCGGAGCAAGATCGTGAGTTGTTTGACGCGGTGCGGGCTGGGATGGGTCAGTTCGGCGTCATTACGGAGGCCAAGCTCAAATTGCGCCGCCACCAGCCCAAATTTCGCAGCTACTACCTGCTCTATGACGACCTGAACCTCTTGCTGGAAGACCTCGAGACACTGATGACGGATGAGCGGTTTGATTATCTCGAGTCCTGGTGCGCCCCCTGCGCGCAAGGTTTCCGTCGAGTCGGCCCGGGGCGCATGCCGTTTGCGGAATGGTTCTTCCCCCTGCACGCCACCGTCGAGACCGACGGGACGAACCTGCCGGAAACGGCGAAGAAACTCCTGGGTCTGCGGCCTTACAAACACGTTCACACTGAAGACGGGGAGATTGGCGAGTTCTATGCTCGCCTCGATCCGCTGTTCGCCCTGTGGAAGCGCGGGGGCGCCTGGGACTTTACGCATCCTTGGATGGAATGCGTCCTGCCCTGGAAATCGACCCCCATGTACATCTCTCGCGTGCTCGAAAACTTCCCCCCACAGGCGCTCGTCGGGGGTCACATCCTACTCTGGCCAAGCCGGGGCAACGCCTCCTCCGTTCCGCTCTTCATGCGGCCAGGGGGGAATTTCGTGATGGGCTTCGGGATTCTGCCCGCTTTCCCCAAGCATCTCGTTGATGAGCTCTTGATCAAGCTCGACCTTGCCAGTACGGGCGCCATGATGATGGGCGGTAAACGCTATCTCTCCGGGTGGATTAAGTTTGATCGCAACCAGTGGAAGGCCCATTACGGCGAGTTGTGGCCGAGGGTCGTAGAGTTGAAGAAGAAATACGACCCGCAGGGGGTACTCAATCCCGGCTTTGTTGGCTACGAGTGAGGTTACGGTACTAAGGTGTCCGCTCCCTAATGCATCCACTTAGGTCGGATGAGGTTTACCTTCACTGTGGTGGTAGAAGGAAAACTCGGTCCCAGCCGAATCGCGCTTTTCACACCCTCTAAGGTGACTTGCATGGCGCGCCCGTCCCACTTCCAATCAACTTGCCCGAGACGAGTGAGAATGCCTCGAACGCTCATCGGACGGCTGAGCCACTCGGCGGGAATGCCCGCGCCGATGACGATTGCAGGCTCGCTCGCGGATTCATCGACATACGCGAGCATGTCAATCTGGAGAAGCAGCATTTCTGCCCCTGTCCAGTACTGCGGGGTGACATGGGGAGGGTTGACCCAGCCGCGGACATTTTCCCAAAGGCCGAAGGTGTTCTCCTCGCCTCTGCCTTCCCACCAGGTGTAGAGTCCGGGCGCGGCCTGATTCTCCCAGAACCAGTGCAGCGTCTTCCAAGTGCGTTCGGGTTGACCGAGAAAGAGCCATTGGTGGGCGTCGGCGACTTCGAAGTAGGTCCAGAGCGGCGGCTGGCGAAACCGGCCATCGGAGGTGCGCAACCTGGACCAGCGAGCCTCCAACCCCTGCTGAAATAGTTCGCGTGTGCGGCTTGCCACCCCTGTGGGCCAGAGGCCGCTGATGTAGGTCCTATCGTTTTCCGACTCCGGCGGCTTGAAAGCCTTCACCCATGCGGCCTGAAGTTCTGCGGCGCGCCCGCGCCAGCGCTTGGCGTCCTGCCGATGTCCCTGCCGTTCCGCCAAGGCCGCGGCGCTGAGCAGCCCTCGATAGCTGACAGCGTTTACGAAAAGAAGTGGCCGATGCCAGTCCATCCGACCCACGATGAGCCCATCGTGCGCGGGCTCCGAGACCAGGGAAAGCTCCGGATGGTTCCAGTGGTCAGGCACAATCGGGCCTCGCACGAGCCTCCGGAGGGGCTGCTTGGCCTGAAGCATTTCGAGGATGAGCTCCGCTTTGCGGAAAACGTGCGGCCACAGCCACTCGTCGAATTCGTGATCTCTTTGCCGGATGGAGACTTCCTCCATCGCCCACAACGCCAGCCCCGGCCCGTCTGCCTCGGGACCAAAACCTCCGAAGAAATCGTTTTCCGCAAAGTAGGTCGATAGTTGGCGTGCCACGGCGCGTTGCCCCGCGCGCGCGAGGGCCACCACGGTATAGGCGCCATCGCGCAGCCAGGCGAGCGGATAGTTGGTGGGGTCGCCCGGGCGCGTCTCGCGACCCACGAGCCCCATCATCAGATGGGCGACTTGCGCATCGAGCGAATTGGCGAAGCGCGGCTCGGGGAGATTGAGTTCGAGAGCGGAACGCGTCGATTCGTACCACAAACCCGGCTCGGCCATGGGATAGGAATCGTAAATTTCGACGCGCGTTTCTGCGGAGGAATCGAGCGCCAACGCCGCGTAACCCCAACCGTCATCACCCTTCCAAGATTGCGCGCTTGCCGTGGGCAGGGGCATTGCGAACCACCCCGGCGAGCCCTCCTCACCCAATCGAACAGCGGTCGGCGGGGGAGAAAGTGCCATCGACCAGCGATCACTGAGCCGCAGCCGCTTTCCATCCCACTCGAGCGAGCGGACCGGAGCACCTGCCGGCCCCACACTGCGCAAAGCCAGGATGACCCTTGTTTCGCGATCCGCCGACGGCCCGAAATCAAGCTCCCAGCGCCCGAAGCGCGCAGGCCGATAGCGCGCGACGTAGTAAGGAGTTTTGGTTAGGACCTCTGGATGTCCAGACCGACTCCCCCAGCGAAACGACTGCTCGACCAGGTGCAATGGGAGCGCGTCACTTGTAGTCAAAAGGCGGCCCTGCGCATCGGCGACCCAAATCGAGAGGCCAAAGCTCCCGACCGTAGGGCTGAGGCTGCCGCCAGGTTCAACGTAGCTTTTCCACTCCCCACGACTTCCGGGAGGCGCCAGGATCACGTGCCCGCTGCCCCGCGGCCAAGGATCAGTGGGGCGCTGTTTCATGGCTTCGAGCACAGCGACGCGCGGGCTGACACGACTCGATGGAGATTGGTCCGGATTCTCTGCCGTGGCCCGAATCCCTGCCACGACTACAGCGGAAATTGTGGCTAGCAAGAGGAGAGTTGTGGAAATGATGCGCGGCATGTCAGAGGGCTTCCTTCAACTCATCTACTGTCAGGTGCGCTTGCCGGAGAATGGATCAAAGTGTTCCAGGGCCCATATCTCCTGTGTGCATGGGCACCGACATCAACAGGTTACCGCGCTTCAATCGGAGGCGACTTCCTTTTTGACGGACTGGGTAAAAACCGAGTCGCTTTAGAGCCGCCACGAGCCGTTTGGATGTGATGGTACCCAGTTTGTTCACAATTCGGTTATAGACGCATAAGATGTATTCTGTCGCGAGAATACTTGGTCAGGCCAAGGGACGCACTCTAAAGTCCACTTTGAGCGGGAAAATCTCCACAAAATTCTCGACCGGGTTCTTGCGGGGATCTTCCTCAGGCGGGACCGGACGCATGTAGGGAAGATTGTTCTCGAAGCAAGTCTCCAAGTAGAGCGTCACCGCTTCTGCCAGCATTTTCCGGGCTTGGCGCGGAGTCCGGCCTTGAGAGGCGACATCCAGATCGAGGCAAAGCGAGACGTACCACTTGCCTTCCTTGAGGAGAGCGCCACTGAACTCAAAATGGTTGGCGTCGATTTTCATATCGCTTTCGATTTGAAAGTAACACCCTGAAGGGGATGCCGTTAATGACGTCCTTTCATAATTTGCCCTGGACACAAATCCCCTTTTGCGCGTCCCTGCTGGGGGAAGTCCCGCATGCAAGGCAGCGCCTCGCAGGAGGAGCTCTCCCCTCCCAAAACCGTCGCAGCGGCAATCCCAGATCGATCAGACCTCTTCCGGCACCACGTAGGGTGCGCGGTAGCCGCGGTCGCCGTCGCGGAGCAAGAGGTTGGCCTCCTCATCGCCGATCACCTGCTCGGTGGCCGGATCAAACTTCAATGTCCGGCCCAGGCGATAGGCGGCGTTGCCGAGATGCAACAGCGTGCAGGAGACGTGACCTTCCTCGATGGGCGCGTTCAAGTTCTCCTTCTTGCGGCTGCGCACACAGTCGATGAAGTTGGCCCAGTTGTTGCCCCCGCTCGAATTGCTGGGGCCGGGTGCCTGCTCCTGCCCGAGCCAGGTGCGGTAGGCGTCGTAGCCGTTCATCGCCATGTAGCCGTTCGCGCCGTAGAAGATGTTTCCGATCGTATTCTTCGGTCCGGATGGTGCGGGCGCGCCGAGCGCCACGGGAATATCGCCGCCTCCGAAGCTGGGATCGCCGATCAGGGCTTCGTGATTGGAGATCCAGTGGCGCGTCTCAAAGACCATCATCTTTTTCTTCCCGTCGGGCATCACGAATTCGTAGGCGACGTTGAGGGTGTTCGGCGTCTCCTGATCGTCGTCGAACATAAAGTGGCCGCCGATGGCCGAAACCTTCGTCGGGAATTTGACCCCAAGCCCCCAGACGGCGAGATCCAATTCGTGAATCCCCTGATTGCCGAAGTCGCCGTTGCCGGTATCCCAGATCCAATGCCAGTTGTAGTGAAAGCGGTTTCTGGTGAACGGCTTCATGGGTGCGGGTCCCGTCCACAGATCGTAGTTGACGCCCGCGGGCACCGGTTCCTGCGGCGCCTTGCCGATCGACTTGCGCCACTTGAAGCAGAGGCCGCGCGCCATATAGATTTCGCCAATCAGACCCTCCCGCAGTTTCTTGACCCCTTCGATAATGGCCGCGCCCGAGCGGCTGTTGGTGCCGTGCTGGACGATGCGGTTGTATTTCTGCGCGGCGCGTACAAGTTGCCGGCCCTCGAACCAGTTGTGCGACATGGGCTTCTCAACGTAAACGTCCTTACCTGCCTGGCAACCCCAGATCCCCTGCAAGGAATGCCAGTGGTTGGGCGTGGCGAGGGAGATCACGTCAATCGTTTTGTCCTCGAGAGCCTTCCTGAGGTCGACGAACGTCTTCGGCTTAGGCAGGCCCTTCTTCTCCATTTCGCTCAGGCGCTGATTCGTGACGTTGTCATCGATCTCGCACAACGCCGCCACTTCGACGCCGGGCAGCCTGGAATACTCTTCAACATGCGCCCACCCCTGCCCGTGCAGCCCCACCACGCACACCCGCACGCGGTCGTTGGCGCCAAAGACCCTCTCGGGTTTGGTGAGAAAAGTTACACCTCCCAGAGCGGCCAGAGTCGCTGCGGTCGTACCGTTTTTCAGGAACTCTCGACGGTTCACTTCCTTCGGTTTGGGCATTGATAACTCCTTGAGATGATATGCGCACCAATTATACTACGACGGCGGGGGAAGTCCGCGACGGCAGTTTGACAGGATCACGTCAGGGGAAAAGGGAGGGGCAGGAGCGAGAACAACTTCACTCCGCCGAGGCAGGAAGAGACGAAGGGGGAAAGAATTCCGTAATGGCTTATTCGGGGGGATTAGGCTGCAGCGGGAGGGCCGCGCGGAGGAGACGGCGCCTACCGGCCGGCCGGTAGACACCCCACTTCCTGGCGCAGCCTTACCTCCCACGTCGAGTTTACCGTCCCGCTTGAATCGATTCTCCCCGCGCATTAGACTCCCGTTACCGACCGTTTTCCTGACGGGAGCGGGAATTGGCCGTTGTCCCTGAGAAGCCCATGTCGCACAACTCGTTCGAGGAGCGGCGGATTATCGAAAAAATGCAGTTGTGGGAAGCCGTGCAGCACTGGAAAGCGCGCGGAGAAAAGTTCCACATCTTCGAATGGTTGAACGACCTCTTCCACAAAATCAACGAAGATTTCGATGGCGAAATCTTCAAGCCCCACGTTCCCGAGAGCATCAAGATTGATTCCGAAGTGACTGGCCAAGATCATCGAGCGCCTCTATCCGCCCAAGAGCCCTTATCGCTTTGACGTGATCGGCGTCGAGCTGCTGGGCTCCATCTACGAGCGCTACCTCGGCAAAACCATCCGTCCCACGGCGAAGACCGTGCGCGTGGAAGAAAAGCCCGAGGTGCGCAAGGCAGGCGGGGTCTATTAGACGCCGAAATACATCGTTAACTACATCGTCAAAAACACCGTCGGCAAAGTCATCGAAGGCAAGACGCCCAAGCAGATTGCGAAGGTTCGCATCCTCGACCCCGCCTGCGGCTCCGGGTCGTTCCTGATCGGGGCGTTTCAGTACCTCATTGACTACCACGTTCGCTACCTCACCGCGCATCCCAAGGAGGCCCACATCCATCCGCTCTTCCCGGACTTGATTCCCGACGGCAACGGCGGCCACCGCCTCTCGGTGCGGCTAAAGGCGAAGATTCTCAGGAATAACCTCTTCGGCGTGGATATTGATCCCCAAGCCGTCGAAATCACCATGATGAGCCTGTACCTTAAGGCCCTCGAAGGCGAGCCCCTCTGTAGCGGCGCTCTATGAGCGCCGGCGCTTGGAAGAAGCAAAACCGGCGGTCACAGACCGCCGCTACAAAAGAAGAAAAACAGAGCTCGACCGCGAAATCGGCGCGACCGACGCGGAAATGGACAATCTGGTTTACGTGCTCTACGGTATCACGGACGAGGAGCGCAAAATTATCGAAGGCGGGCTGTAGCGGCGCTCTATGAGCGCCGGCCCTTGGAAGAAGAAAAACCGGCGGTCACAGACCGCCGCTACAGAGATCGAGAGCGAAATCGGCGCAACCAACCGCGAAATCGACGAGTTGGTTTACGAGCTGTACGACATCTCGGACCACGAGCGGAAGATTATCGAAGGCGGGCTGTAGCGGCGCTCTATGAGCGCCGGCCCTGACAAGAAGAAAAACCGGCGGTCATAGACCGCCGCTACAAAAGAAGAAAAACAGAGCTCGACCGCGCAATCGGCGCAACAGACGCGGAAATGGACAATCTGGTTTACGTGCTCTACGGTATCAAGGACGACGAGCGGAAGATTATCGAAGGCGGGCTGTAGCGGCGCTCTATGAGCGCCGGCCCTTGGAGGAAGAAAAACCGGCGGTCACAGACCGCCGCTACAGAAAGCAATATGTCTCCCTATCGTTTACGGCGACTGGATCGGATTTTCACCAGGCAGCCGATCTATTTCGTCACGGCTTGCACCGACCAGCGACGACCGCTTCTTGCACAAGAGGACGTTCTGCGATCGTTCCAAGAGTTTTCACGAAGGGCGGGCGCGCGCGGGGTATACGTTGGTCGGTATGTTCTAATGCCCGATCACCTCCACTTTTTCGTAGCCTTTGCGCCCGATGCGATCCCCTTGGCAGCTTGGATGAAGGCGCTCAAGAACACCATTTCAAAGGCTCTAAGACAGAAGGGAGCGGTGGCGCCTCACTGGCAAAAGGGCTTCTTCGACCATGTTCTGAGGTCAAAAGAATCGTATATCGAGAAGTGGGCGTACGTTCGGCTCAACCCAGTTCGGGCAGGGTTGGTCAGCAGCACCGAGGATTGGCCCTATCAGGGCGAGATCTGGCCGCTCGAGCTCTAACTACCGGCGGTCATAGACCGCCGCTACAGAAGAAGAAAAAACCGGCGGTCACAGACCGCCGCTACAGAAGAAGAAAAAACCGGCGGTCATAGACCGCCGCTACAGAGATCGAGAGCGAAATCGGCGCAACAGACGCCGAAATTGACAATCTGGTTTACGTGCTCTACGGCGTCACGGACGACGAGCGGAAAATTATCGAAGGCGGGCTGTAGCGGCGCTCTATGAGCGCCGGCCCTTGGAAGAAGAAAAACCGGCGGTCATAGACCGCCGCTACAGAGGTCGACGGGGAAATGGACGAGTTTGTTTACGAGCTTTACGGCATCACGGAGGAAGAGCGCAAAATCATGGAGGGCGCGCTGTGGCGTCGGTCTATGATTGCCGAGAGGTGGTCGAGCGCAGCTCGACGCTACGGAAGCGGGCTTTTCAGATAGACTCTTCAGGGGAGGAGCGCGCAGCCGTTCGATGGGGCTATCCCGCACGGCTTGTTCGCTGGCGGTGCCGTGGAAAACTGGCGCCTCGCTCTGGGACTGCTAGGGGTGGCTACGACGGTGGTCGGCCTCGCGGCGGCCTACGTCCGTCGGCCCAAGCCAGCCCGCTTTCCTGGCCGCGGCTGGGTCGGCATCGCGCTCATCCTTGCAGGAGAAATTCTCCTCTTCTCCGGCTTTCGCTGGGTGGCCATCTATTTCACGCCTCTGGCCTGGACGGGGTACCTGCTCCTGATCGACGCGGCGGTTTTCAGCTTGAAGGGAGAGTCGCCACTCGGCAACAGGCCGCGCGAGTTCTTCAAGCTGGCGTTTTGGTCGGTTCCACTGTGGCTCATCTTTGAAGCCTACAACCTGCGACTTCAAAACTGGACTTACGTCGGGTTGCCGATGAGTCCGGTGCTACAAGCCATCGGGTACGTCTGGTCGTTCGCCACGATCTGGCCGGCCATTCTGGGCACGGCAGATTTCCTGGAAGCGCTGGGTTGGTTCGCCTCGCCCTCCCGAGGCGCGCGAGGGATCAGCGTCTCCGGCCATTTCAGTCTGATCATGCTGGGGATGGTGTTCGTCCTCGCGCCGCTGTTGGTGCCCGTTCGTTTTGGCCAGTACCTCTTTGGCGCGGTGTGGGTGGGTTTTGTGCTGCTGCTCGATCCGCTGAATTTCTTCGGGGGCGGGCGCTCACTTCTCGGGGACCTCGAAGCGGGCCGCCGGACGACCCTCTACAGCCTCCTCGTCTCCGGACTCGTCTGCGGCATTCTCTGGGAATTTTGGAATTACTGGGCGGCCGCGAAGTGGGTCTACATCTTTCCCATCATGCAGGGGTGGAAAATCTTCCAAATGCCGCTCGCCGGATATCTGGGCTTTCCGCCCTTCGCCTTGGAGTGCTTTGTGATGTATGAGTTCCTCGGCACCGTGCGCCGGCAGTTGCGCGTTGCGTCGAACCGCGGGTAGTCCCGATGCCGGTCGTTACCGAGGAGCCCAGACCGAATGGGGAGTCATACGGGCTCGAGCCTGTGACCGCGGTAAGCTGGCCGCACGTTCCACCCAGCGTGGCGCGTGCGTCGTGCAGGGTTGGCGGCCCTTTGTAGGCCTACAACAATGGTCTTGCAATCGGCCCTGAGAAGGCGTATAGGGGTAGATGCAGACGGGAGGAGGTATGACTCCACCGGTCATGCATGTGACGTGAAAATAATCACACCGCTCTTGCGGTGCGTACCGCGGCAGTCCTGGTACAGATTGCCACGGCGTCTAAGAGGAAAAAGCGGGGAGCTCGCCGGTCGGCGGACTCCCCGTTTTTGTTTCTGGGGTCACGCGGCGACGCGGACTGGACCGCAACCCGCCAGGCTGGAGGCCGCGAATGCAGCCGCACGCAGTCTTCCCGGGGAAGCTGTGAAGAAATGCCAAGCCTCAGGCAGAGACGCGAAGGCGCAAAGGGTTGCCCCACGGAAGTCCTTTGCGTTCTTCGCGGGCACCG
>Ga0073934_10003276_pt1 | contig 30434 bp, 25 predicted proteins | sample LarsenN4metaG_FD_76834 | JGI IMG/M metagenome (GOLD analysis project Ga0073934, IMG submission 76834) | Hot spring sediment bacterial and archeal communities from British Columbia, Canada, to study Microbial Dark Matter (Phase II) - Larsen... ...
CAAGTCAAAAGCCTTGTCCGGTTTGCCTTCGACCGAGGCGGTTTTAAAAATTTCGCCGGTCTCGGTTTTGACCAAACGCGCGTCAATCCGCAAAATTTTTCCGAAGCGGCTGAAGCTGCCAAAAACAAAGGAATGCGCGCCGAGCATCTTGCCGGCTTGCGACGTCGCGGCTTTGTCGAAAATCGGCTGGCCGTTGATCTCACTGCGTTGAATCTTCAGCTCGTCGATGAGAAATTGCAGGCGCTCCCGCTCCACGATGCGCAGGCCGCTGAGCACGGAAAAATCCGTGATCAGAATCTTCGCCATTGCTTTGCCCAAATTTTGATACCGGTCGACGTCGTCAATCGAATTGTTGTCAAAATCAATGATCGCAATCGTCTTGATGCCCGGTGACGGCGCTTCGACTTGCAAAGACATCCCCAATTCCTTCAGGGTCTGAAAATAGCAATTCATCAGCGTTTGATGCGGCCACCATTGCTCGTTCAGCTTGTAGTTTCTGTCGGCTTTGATCAGCTCGGCAAAAATTTGCCTGGCGCGCTGGGTTTGATTCTGTGAAACATAGGCCAGGGCTAAATACTCGCCGGCTTCGCAATAGGCCTCTTTGGGCAACGTTTTGGTGACGATCAAACGCTCCAAAATCGTAATCGCTTTGTCAAAGTTGGCTTGGTTAAAATATTGCTTGGCCTCTTCCAGCTCGACATTGCGCTTGCTTTTTTCGGCGGTTGACGGCTTTTCTTGCGCCCACGTTGGTTCAAAAACTACACTGTTGTTTCCACCAAAGAAAACGGCAATAACTAGAACTATCATGACTCGTTTCATCTTGCGCTCCATCTTGGCTTTAAGATGTGACTGTATCACCTCAGTTATTGGTGGAAAACGTAGCGCCGACATCTTGTCTGCAATCAGGATGACTGCGCTACGTTTTTCCACCTGTCCGTGTTAGGGTTTGACGAATTTCAGCTTTAAAGTCGTGGTCTGCTCGCTTTGAATCGTGATGATTTTCTCCCCCCCTTCGAGATCATACCCAAACATCTTGGCATTGAGGCGATGGCTGCCGGCGCTGAGAGAAAAGGTGCCGGGAATTTGCCCCAGCGCTTGCCCATCCACAAAAAGCTCCGCGAACGCCAGCCTTTCACTGCCATTTTCCCAAATCACCGCGGAGACGGCCAAACTGCCCGGCCGCAACGGCTTCAAAACTGCCTCCACGCGCGCGGTTTGGTTGGCGGTGATAACCGCCGCATAATTTTCCTCCGAATAACCGGACAACGTCAAACGAATCTGATAGCTTCCGATTTCCAGTCCGGAAAATGTGTAGGGCGTCTTTTCCCGTGTGGCTCTTCCGTTGAGGTAAATCAGCGCGCCCTGCGGTGTGGAGTTTACGGTCAAATTTCCAATAAGGCGGATTTCGCCCGCCGCTTGATAAAGTAGCTTCGCCCGATTAAACGAATCGCGCGCCGCCTCAAAGTCGCCGGCCTGAAATTGATTGTTGGCAGTTGATTCAACCGCAAGCGCCTCGGTATAACGAGGATTTCTAAGCTTATCATTGGCGCTGCCGGAAACTTGTTGCTTGGTTGCGATCATCGCGCGCCTGGCCTCTTCCGACTCTTTTTTAAGCACAGCGAGGCGTTTGATTTTGGGATCGTCTTTTTCAGATGCCTTGACGCTATCTTTTGACGTGTTCACCGGTGCAGGGATTTCGTTTGGGGGAGCAGGCGAATTTTTTATAACCGGCCAAAAACGCACGGCGCCGGCAATCAGAATGACGACCACCACTGCCGTTCCCATCCATATCCCCAATTTGGGACGCGGCCTGGGAGGTTTGGTTAGCGTGTCCGCAGATAACGATATCGTGCGGGTTCGCTCGGAAGCAATGGTTTGCAATTCCTTTTCCGCTTCTTGTAAACCACGCAGGGCGTTTTTATTTGCCGGATCCAAATCAAGGATCTGTTTGTAAACGCCAATGACCTGCTCAAATTTTTTCTTCTTGGTGTAAAACTCGGCGTCGGCAAAAAGCTTGTCAATCGCTTCCAGGCGCTTGATGATCTCTTGAGCTTTGCTGATAAAATCCCTGGCTTCCCGATGATCGGGAGCGAGCGCGAGAACTTCTTGGAAAGTTTTCAAAGCCTGATGATACTCGCCCTTTTCCAAAAACCGTTTCCCGGTGCTCAAGACCTTGAGGACTTCCTGTTGTTCCTTTTGCTTGCGCTCCACTTCGGCAATTAAATCCCGTGCCTGACGATTGTCGGGATTAAGCTGCAACACCGCGCGAAATCTGGAGAGCGCCTCACCGTATTCGTTCTTTTCGAGATAATTTTTTCCCCGATCGAGCAGATTGAAAATGTCCGAGGCCGTGTCCGCGGCGGTGTGCTTGAAACTTTTGGAAAAATCCCGCTCAACGCGTTTGAGTTCGCCCAACATTGTCTGCATCGAGTCAAAGCGGTCTTCAGCGCGTTTCTGCAAAGCCTTGCGGATGATGCGCTCAAGCAACGCCGGAATTTGCGGGTTGATCTCCGCCGCCGGCGGCGGGTCTTGATAAACGATCGCGTAGAGAATGGCTTGTTCATATTCGCCGGAGAAAGGCGGCTGCCCGGCAAACATCTCGTAGAGCACCACGCCAAACGACCAGATATCGCTGCGGTGATCGACTTCACCGCCCTTGATTTGCTCCGGTGACATGTAAAGCGGGGTGCCCATCGTGGTGCCGGCTTTGGTCACTCGCGTCGTCCCGACTAGCTTGGCCAAACCGAAATCCACAATTTTCACCAAGCCGTCGTTGGTAATCATCACGTTTGCCGGTTTGATGTCGCGGTGGACAATGCCGTGCTTGTGAGCCTGCGCCAGACCCTGCGCGATTTGAACGGCGAATTTGATGCCTTCGGAAATCCCTAAATGCGAAATTTTCTTTTTCAGGGTCTCGCCCTCGTAATAGGCCATGGCGATAAACATTTGCCCATCCTCGGCTTCGTCAATTTCATAAATGGTGCAAATGTTCGGATGGTCAAGAGCCGAGGCGGCCTGCGCCTCGTGCATGAAACGGCGCTTCGCTTCTTGATCAAAGCTTAACTGCGGCGAAAGAAATTTGAGGGCAACCGGACGTTTGAGTTTGATATCCTCGGCCCGGTAAACAATCCCCATCCCACCGCCGCCGAGTTGCTCGAGAATCCGGTAGTGAGAAATCGTCTTGCCGATCATAGTATTCGCTCAAATTTTTGTGATTGCCGGCCGATGGGCTTTTTGTCGGGTATGAGTGAACTGCCACGATCCAATAGACACAAATTTGAGGTGGCATTCCCGATCCAAAAAAGGTAAGACACGACGCTATAAAACGGATTCGAAAATTGCCGTGGAAGCTGAAGCCAGACGGTCGAAGTTTTCAAGCTGGATAAATACGACGAAAAGGAGGGAAGTGAAATTCACTTTTGAAAGGCATTGTCTTTGATCGTACGAGCCATCGTGCCGCGTCAGCCCTCCCCGTAATCGCCGGAAATATCATCACCGTTTACGTTAGCAAAGACAACAATCAAAGTCAAGTCATAATTTAATGAGAGAATTTAATGAGAGAAAATGGCCTCCAATTGTTCTACGCCCGACTTCAACAGAAATCCCGCATTCCGGCCATAGCTTTTCATCCCCACTAAAAAAAAGTTCGGCTCACCGGTTTGCAAATCCTTCGGGTTGACTTCGATTTTTGCCAGGCAGTCAGTGACATTAGTCAGGGCGCGATAAAGTCCGGCCACGCCTTCGCTTACGCCGGAAAATTCTGCGGTCAGTTCCCGCAGCATGTCCAAATCCGGCCGATAGCCGGTCAGGGCAATCACCTCGTCGACTTCAAACTCTTCAAAATTTCGCCAGACTTTGAGTTTAACTTCGATAGGTTGAATTTTTGTGGTTGATGGTTGTTGCGGTGTTGCCACTAAGGCCTCGAGCGCGGCGCGGCGAAGCACGCGGAAATTTTCCGGCGGCGTTTGCGCCAAAGCATTCGCCGCCTCGGCAATTCTGGCGCGCTCCGGCAGTGGGTCATCCGGAATTTCAAGAATGGGTTTGGTGCGATCGGTGCGGACGGCCCACGTGATTCGCGTTGACGGTTCGCGCGTTAAAATATCGTTGAGGGCGATTGCCGCATGAGCAGCGGAGTGGCCGTGACCGATGAGCAAAACTTTTTTTCCGGCAAAACGTTCAAATTCAGCGCCGTCGAAATTGCCGAGATGGCGAACGATGCGGTTGCCGAGAGCGCGTTCGCCAGGCGCCGGCATGCCGGCAGTTCCGGCCCAATTCGGTTGGCCGTAGACGCCGCTGGCGTCGAAGACAAGATCGGCCTCAAAAATGTTTTCTCTCCCCTCAACATCCTCGGTTAAAATTCGGAACGGGCGCTCTTGGCGCAAAGGATGTCCAGGCAAACCCATTTTGCCGAGCACGGCGCGAGCGACCGAAACAACGCGCTGGCCGCAATGGATTTTTCCTTCCAATTCGGGCAAGCGCGATAACGGTTGCAAAACCACCTCGACAAATTCGCCGCCGGTTAGAATCGCGTCGTCGCAGGGAAGTTTTCCCGGCAATGCCTGGCGAACGCGCGGCGAGATATTCATGCCGAACGGCGAGAAAAAACGAACGTGTTGCCACTGGCGAATGTTCTCGCCCACTCGTCCTGCTTCGAGCATTGCAACCTCGAATCCACGATCGAGCGCGCGCAGCGCTGTTTCAAAACCCATCGGGCCCGCCCCGATGACTACCGCGCGTTTTCGGGTTGGTGTCGTTAACATGATTTTTCCTCTCCGTCATAAAAATGCTGGATTAATGGAGTGTTGGATTTTTGGATTAATGGTAAAACCAAATCTCCAATAATCCATTACTCCAGCAATCCACCAATCCAATTGCTTTATTCCTGCGCTTGCACATTCAACGACTGCACGTGATGCACCAGCGACGCGCCGGCGCGCAACGACGAGGCGACGTGAACCGCCTCCGCCATTTGCTCCGGCGTCGCGCCCTCTTTCATCGAGCCGGTCGTCCAGGCATCGATGCAATACGGGCATTGCAGCACGTGCGCCACCGCCAGCGCGATGAGCGCCTTGGTCTTTTTGTCCAACGCGCCGTCTTTATGGCTTTCGTTATACCAATCCAACCACATTTTGTAAAGCTTGGGCGAGGGATTGCCCACCTCGCCAAAACGGGCGAGGTCTTCGCTCAGGTAGTAACTTGGCATGTTTCCTCCGATTGATAGAAAAAATTTTATTTGCTCCTGCTCGTACTCTTTCTTCTACTCTTACTCGCTTTGAAAATTTTAAAAAGCGAGTAGGAGTACGAGCGCGAGTAACCAGCAACAAGCGACCAGCAACCAGCAACCAGCAACCAGATCAACAACATCCATCCGGCCCGCAGCACGAACCTTCGCTGATTTCAGTCACTTGATAATCCTGCCCCTTCGTTTCCTTCGGATGCCGGCGCGCATTCTTGCTGCAATTAAAAGATTTCGCTTCTTCCAAAGAAATCTCGTTATATGGCTCGACCGCGATGAGGTCTTGTGCATACGGCCCTTCCTGCCGTGTGTACAGGCGGTACGTTTTGTCGCAAACCGCCATGCGCTCGCCGCGAAAGAGCGTGTGGCCGTCGTCGTCGATCACCGCTTTCCACGGACCTTGGTAAATCACCGCTTGATTGCGCTCGTAACATGGGCCTTGCTTGCCTTTGTGTGCAATGATCGTGACGCTGCGAAATTCGATGCCCTCAACGGTCTGCCAGGGTTTGTTGTCGCGCTTGACGATTTCCATGCCGTAAAATCCGGCCTCTTCAAAAGCCTTCAAAAATCCTGCTTCGGTGAAGGCGCCGGAAATACAGCCGCTCCACAATTCAGGATCATTCTTTAGATGCTCCGGCACTTCTTCATCACTCACGATATCCGAGATGGCGGCGCGACCGCCGACTTTGAGCACGCGAAAAATTTCGGCAAAAAGCTGCCGGCGATCTTCTTCCTTCACGAGATTGAGCACGCAGTTGGAAACCACGACATCAACCGAATTGTCTTCGATCAGCGGCGTGTTGAGACGCAGCGCGTGCGAATATTCCTCGAGCAATTGCAGATCTGCCGAGGAGCGAATCGGATTTCGTTGCAAATACTCATCAATCTCGTCGAGATCGAGCCGCAAATCTTGAATTTTGCCTTTGCGAAACTCAACATTGCGGCCACCGATTTTTTTCGCCATCTCATCTTGATATTTGCGTGCCAGCGCCAGCATGTTGTCGTTCATATCGACGCCGATGACTTTGCCCCGCGGCCCGACGATTTGCGCGGCGATATAACAAATTTTCCCGCCGCCGCTGCCGAGGTCGAGCACGGTTTCGCCGGCGCGAACAAATTGGGAAGGATCGCCGCAGCCGTAATCGCGCTCCAAAATTTCTTGCGGCAAAATTTTGAGATATTCTTTGTTATATTCAACCGGACAACATAATGCGGCTTCGCGTTTTTGCGCCGCCTCGGCATAACGTTCTCGCACCGCGCGTTCTGCAACGAGAGCGCCAACATTTTCAGACATGAATTTTCTCCGTTAAATTTTCGTGAGTAGAAAACCGGCGATATAAGCAATGAGCGCCGCCATCGGCAACGTCACCAGCCACGCCAGCCAAATATCTCGCACCACCTGCCAGTTGGCGCGACCGCGACTGCGCACGCCGATTCCGATAATCGCGCTGGTCGTAACATGGGTTGTCGAGAGGGGAAGGCCCATGAAAGTCGCTGCCGTCACCAATGCCGACGCGCCAAAGTTGGCTGTGAACCCTTCAATGCCGTCCATCGCGGTAATTTTCTCGGAAAGCGTGTTAAGAACTTTGCGCCCGCCGAGCAAACTTCCGGCTGCCATCGCGATAGCGACAAATACGAAAAGTTTGGCTGAGCTCGCGCCGCCCAAAAGAGCAGCGCCGACCAACAGCGCCGCAATTTTCGGTGTGTCATTCATGCCGCGCGCAAAACTCGTCAAACCGCTCGTCAACAAATGCAGCGAATCAGCCACGCGCAACTTGACGCCGCTGCGCGAAACCGTTTGTTCGCAGTGTTCGGCTTTGTCGGCGACAAGTTGAAAGGAGGGAGGCGTTGTTATCGCGCCAATCGCGGCGCTGCTTTGCGCCATCATCGTGACGGGCACAAGCTGCGTTTGCTGCACTTCGAGACAGAGACAATAATTATTCACGCCCGCCAGCGCGCGGCGAATGAGGGGAAAGATCATCCACGCCAGAGTAAATGAGATGAGCGGGCTTAACGCGAGCGGCAGCGCGATTTTTTTTACCAATGCCTGCCACACGACTCCGGCGGCGCCAAGCTGCGCCAACGCCGTGCCGACGATGGCGCCGGTCAAAGCATGGGTTGTCGAAACCGGCAATCCGGTTCTCGTTGCGAAAAAAATCCAACCCATCGCGCCGATGGCGACGGCAATGGGGAAATTGATGGATTCGGCGGGATGCGATAAAATGCCGCTCGAAAAAGTTTTGAGCAAGCCGCCGGTAATCGCCACGCCGACCATCGCGCCGAGCGTGGTGGTGAGGGTGCCCCAAACGATCGCTTGTGATGGCCGAAGCGTTTTTCCGCCGACCAACGTGGCAATGCCTTTCGAAATGTCATTTGCGCCATTCAAATACGCGAGAACGAAAACTAAAACCACTAGAGAAAATTCAAGCAATTGCTGTTCTCCTTAAATTGTCATTTTGAATCGGCTTCAGCCGATTTCAGCTTTTCGCCTGCGAATTTATTCGCCGCTAAAATTTTCCGCGCGCTCTTTCTTTCCCCGGCAAAATTTCCAAACACGTCGTCCACCAGCCGGTGCGCACGGTCTCAACAAATTCTTTCGGCAATTTCTCCTCGGCCATTTCCTTTGCCAAACGCTGATGATCATATTCTAATGGTCGAAACTCGACGCGTAGCTCCGGCGTGAATTCGATGATCGTGTACCAAACATTCGCGTGGCCGTCATTTTCGGGGCGACCGATAACACCGACATTGACGAAAAGTTTATTCTCACGCAACCGTCGCTGCCATTTGATGCCGGTATGCGTCGCGCAAATTAAATCGGCTTCATGCTCTTGAAAAAATTTCTCGAGCAGATGCGTCGGCGTCGCGGTTTCCCACAAAAACTCATTCGTACGCCGCGGCGAGCCGTGACAGAGCAGAACGCGTTTGCCGAATGCTTCAAATTTGATAAACGCCGGCAGCGCTTTTTGATAATCTTTAAACTCACGCGAGGTGTTGGCTTTAGTGTAGTCGTAGCTGATCTGCGCAAAATAATTGTCGCGCGGATCGGTGTAGCCGCACTGGCAATCGTCGCGATCATTGCCGATGCTGTTATCGTAATTGCCCTGCACCACACTAACTTTGCCCTCGACCAGCAGGGGGTAAACGCGATTCGGATGCGGCCCGAACGCGCCAAGATCGCCGAGGCAGAAAATGTCATCAACATCGAGATTTTGCGCTTCGCGCAGCAAAGCACTCAAAGCAAGATAGTTGTTATAAACGCCGCCGAAAACGCAGATACGGCGGTAGTTTGTCTTTCCAATATCCATGAGCTTTTTTTTATGATGCTCACAGAATTGGAACTCTCACAGAAAATCGAAACTGTCATTCCGTAGGAATGTTCATGCCGCGCACGGCATCCGCGATGATGAAAATGGGTTTCGTAGTAGTGCCTTCAGGCACCGACCCTGAAGGGTCAACTACAAAAGTTATTTTCGTGGTAAACTTGTTGCAATTCAAGTTATCCGTTGACAACGAACAAGATTACCACGAAAATAGAACGGAGTGCAATGCTTTAGCATTGCAACGGTGAACCGTTGCACTCCAATTTCATTATTCGTGGGTGCCGCGCGCGGCATGGAAATTCTTCCAGAATGACAGTTAAATTTGAGTTTTTATTTCCGTGAGAGTTCCTTTTCCGTGTCCTAATTCAGATTTTTTTCGTTGCCGTTCCCTTTTCGTTGCAAGTTTTAAACTTTTACTGCTCGTCTCTCGCCGGCGCAAAGTTGCTGCAAATGGCGCCGGCGAGATAACACGAATAGCAGGCCTGCTGCCGTAACGCATACGGCACAAATGATTCTTCGAGCGTATCGCCGAGCTTGGCGTCGGGCTTCTCGATGAGAATCGGGCAAACATAAATGCCGCGATCGGTGACGGTTCGGCTGGTGGCGCAAAGCAGTTGGCGGTCGTCATAGCCTTCCATCATTTCTTTGGTTATAAACTCGCCCTCGGTGTAGCCGCGATAGCGCGTCTCTTCACGTCCGATGCGCAGCGGTGGAATGATTTTCAAACGCGGGCGCGTGTAGCCGATGCCCCGTAGCATGGCCTTGAAACCTTCCAAGACCATTTCATTTTCGTCGTCATCCCAGCTCTGCATGCAGGTGATGATAGGGAGAAAACCCTCTTCGACTAAATTTTTCACACCAACCAAAGCCTTGCAAAAACTGCCTTCACCGCGAATGGCATCGTTGGTAAATTCCGTGAAGCCGTCGAGGCTGATGCGTAATTCTAATGAGTAAATGCTATTGTCAGCAAGTTCACGCAATCGCTGCGCGACTTTGGGGGAAATGAGAATGCCATTGGAGAGCACGCTCGCGGGGCCCAATTCGAGCGTATCGGCGAGAATAGCGAGCATGTCCCGATTCATGAACGGCTCGCCGCCGGTGAAATAGTATTCTTTGACGCCGTATTGCACCGACTCATCGAGATACTTTCGCACTTGCGCACGCGGCATGAAATCGAAGGTATGATTTTTCGGACTGCAACTGATGAAGCAATGGGTACACCACAAATTACAAACCGTGCCGCCGACTTGAAACCACAGCGCATCCAGGCTGTGCAGCGGCACGAAGGGGGCTTGCGAACTTGTCCGACTGATTTGAACGAGAGACATTACGCTTTACGAATTACTTTTTACGGTTTATTTGTCGCGAGAAATCGGTGCTTCTATATATGTACGGCTGTGCATGTGAAACGGATTTAGAAGAGTGAAACGAGATGGTGGTAGGATTTATTCCCAAATGTCGGAGGGTTGGCAAATTTATTTTGGGGACACAAAAAAAGAACTCTCACTGAAAAATATCATCCTAAATTCTTCAGTGAGAGTTCCAGTTCCGTGAGCCACAATGCTTTTGTGATTGTGACTCGTTGGATTTGACCTCATTAAAACTACGCAAGCCTTTATTCTGCAGTACTATCGTCATCCACACCACGCATTCCCAGGCTTTTCATCTTATTTCGCAAGTGCGTCCGATCCAGCTCCGCCAACCTGGCCGCCTGGCTGATATTCCCGCCCGTTTGCTCGAGCAGTTGGGTGAAATAAGCTTTCTCGAAAATTCTCCTGGCCTCTCTGAATGTCAAGTTCCTATAATTCGGCTGAAAATCTGCCGCCGGTTGCACCAGCCGCATGCGAATCGTCTCCGGCTTGATCACCTCGCCGTCTTCCAAAAGAATCGCGCTGGCGATGATATTTTCCAGCTCGCGGACGTTGCCTGGGAAGTCACAATTTTCCAGCAGCTCCAACGCCGGCTTGGAAATGTCTTTGATCATTTTGGCATTGCGCCGGTTGTACTTCTTGATGAAATGGCTCACCAACAGAGGAATGTCGTCGCGATGCTCTCGCAGCGGCGGAACGTTGATCTGAACTCGGTTTAACCGATGAAAAAGATCTTGCCGAAATCGATTTTGGGCGATGGCTTCCGGCAGATTCTGATTGGTGGCGGCGATGATACGAACATCCACTTCAATTTGCTCGGTGCCGCCCAGCCGTTCAAAAGTTCTTTCTTGCAGAAAGCGCAGGAACTTGATCTGCAGCCGCGGCGAAAGCTCGCCAATTTCATCCAGCAAAAGTGTCGTCTGATGCGCTCGCTCAAATTTGCCGATTTTTCTTGAATCCGCACCTGTAAATGCGCCCTTCTCATGTCCGAACAGCTCGCTTTCTGCCAGATTCTCGGACAGGCCGGCGCAGTCCGCGATGATGAGCGGGTTCTGCCGGCGCAGGCTGTTGTAGTGAATGGCGCCAGCCACCAATTCCTTGCCGGTGCCGCTTTCTCCTTGAATAAGAATGGTTTCCTCAGTCTCAGCGACTTTCTGGATCAAATCGAACACGCGGCGCATCGCCTCGCTTTTGCCGACGATGTTTTCAAATTGAAATCGTCTTTTCGCTTCTTCGCGCTGGTAATTGATTTCCCGCTGGGCGCGAAATTGCTCGATCGCCGTATCGATGCGATGAATCAGGCTCTCGAAATGAATCGGCTTGGAGAAAAAATCAAAGGCGCCGGCTGCGCGCGCTTTGGCGGGGGAATCTTCCGTTCCAAACGCGGTGAGGATGATCACACAAATGTCCGGATATTCTTTATGCAATTTTTCCAGCAAGGCGAACCCATCCATGTCCGGCAGTTTCAAGTCGAGCAGGATAACATCGAAATTAGTTTTCCTAACCAGCGCCAACGCCTCTTTGGCATTGGCCGCCTGCTCGGTCTTGTAGCCTTCATGGCTCAACCATCTCCCCAGTTGTTCGCGCATACCTGGTTCATCGTCAACGATAAGAATCCTTGAAAACATCATGATCGCTCCTTTCCTCTGGCTTAGGCCGTGAGTTCGGCTGATAATTGCGGCTCGCCGAGCAGGCAGTTGTTGATCAGATCGAGAATTTTATTCCAAAATGATTGGTTGATTTCGAGAAAAAAATCACAGTACATGGCCGGAACGCCAAGCTGATCCAGCGAAGCCGAAGTAAGGATGATCGGTGTTGTCGAGGCGTTCTTTTTAAGCTCGGGGAAAAAATCAATCGCGGTTTGCGTGGCGCTGTGATCTTTCTTGAGATGATAGTCCAAAACAATAGCGTCAAATTTTTGCTTCTTACAAAGCTCGACCGCAATTTTGCCGGATTCGGTTCCGGTTACACTGTGGCCTTCGCTATCCAAAAATTGGCTGATTTTATTCAGCATGGTCGTATCATCATTCACCACCAGAATATTTCCACTCCGTAAATCCGCTTTATTCTCAGGATAAAATTCCGAATTTGAAGATTTATCCTGAGCCGGTATGTTATTCTGTTCAAGCGGGAGCCACGCTTCAACAGTAGTGCCCTGGCCCGGCTTGCTCTTGAGGGTAAGTTTGCCTCGGTGATCGATTTCGACAACGCGCTTGGTAATCGCCAGCCCCATTCCATAGCCTTGCGGTTTCGTGGTGAAAAAGGGGTCGAGCACTTTGCCAAGATATTCTTCCGGAATGCCTACCCCCGTATCGGAAAAAATGAGGCGGATATGCTGATCATCATGTTGAACGCTAATACTCAAAGTCCCGCCCTCTGGCATTGCATCAACTGCGTTGGCGATAATATTGAAAAACGCTCGCATCAACAGGCCGGAGTCGGCTTGCAACTGCACATCCAGCGCGCCATCATCCTTTTGAATCTTGACGCCGTGCCGCAAAGCTTTGGCGGCGATTAAGCGCACCGCCTCGTCGATGACCACGCGGAGCGTAAACCAAGCCGGCTGCGGCGGGAGGTGGTAAGCGCGGGCTTTCAAATTATTGGTGAAGTCTTCAATCTTTTGCACATACGAATTGATTTCCTTCATTGCTCTCTTGACTTCAGCCAAGTCAAGCTGATTCTCACGGTCGCGCTTTTCAAGCCACTGCGTTTCGCCGGCAATCAATGAAGAAAAATTCTTAATGTCGTGGGTAAGGCCGGCAACGGCTTCCTCAATTGCCGCGGCTTCCAATGCTTTCGACAGTGTGATTTGTGCCTTTTTCAAATCTTCGCTCAGGCGCGCATTGGCAATCGCCACAGCCGCATTTTGGGCGATCGCAATCAAAGACTCCTGATCCAACAGGCCGAAATCATCCGGCATGGTGCTTTGAATATCGATCACACCGATGGTTTCACTGCGAAAAATCAGCGGAACCGCGATTTCAGACCGGACGGCAGGATGCCTTTCGTTACATTCCGAATCCAGGTTGGCATCTTGAACGATGCGGGACCGGCCATGTCGGAGCGCCCAGACGGCTAAGCTGTTGCCCTGCATCGGAAATGACTTGTGAATATATTTCGGAAGATTGGCTTCACCGCACACCGCCTTGACCACGAGCTTGTCGTTTGCTTCATCCTTGAGTAGAATGAAAGCGACCTTGTTGGGATATCCGGCCACGTTGAGACATTCATACGCGACGAGATTCAGAATTTCTTGCAAGCTCGTTTCGTGGCTGATGGCTTCGCCAATGCCTTTCGCGGTGATCACTTGTTGCGTCTTTTTTTCCGCGATGCCATAAAGGCGATGATTTTTGATCGCGATGCAAGCGAGATCGGCCAGCGTCGAGATGACCCGCTGTTGCGCCTCTGCAAAGGCATTATCGACGCCGCACGCCATCACCAAACAACCGTTGATTTCGCCGTCAATCAGGAACGGAACGACATATTCGGAACGCACCTCTTCCCACAGCTTGAAATAATGCGCGTCGCTGCGGACGTCGGCGGCAAAGTAAGGATTGCCGCTGCTCAGAACATAACCGGCAATTCCTTCTCCTTTGTCGAGGTTCGGCGTTTTCAGATGGACATTATTCAAAGACGGCGGAAATTTGAATTGCCAGGAATCAGTGGTTTTCTCCTTGTAAACCAAATAAGCCTTGTCATATCCCGTGACGCGGGTGGCTGCCATGAGAATTTTTTCAAAAGTAATTTCCAAATCAGCGTAGTGGTTGAGAATTTGTGCCGTCTCCCGCACGACTTCAAGATATTCGTGCTGTTTCTCCACGCTGTTGTAAAGCCGGACATTCCGGAGAGCCATCGCAGCCTGCGCCGTCAGTACTTCCAGAATCTTTACTTCGTAGGGGGTAAATTCGTGCGGCTTGCTGAGACATAAGTTGATGACACCGAAAACCTTGCCGGAGCTTTGCAGGGGCAGGGAAATCATCGCGCCAAAGTTCATTTTAACCGCCAGCTCGCGATCCGCGAAATCCGGACATTCGATTTCATCGGTCACGTCCCGCACCACTCTGGTGCGGCCGGTTTGCGCCACCCAACCCGCAACGCCTTCGCCGGTTTTCAATTCAAATGAAGCCATGTCTTCCGGCTCAAGCCCGATGGCTTCGATGATTTTGAGCTTGCTGCGCTCCCGATCGAACAGCATGAGCGAACAGTTCTGCGCGCCGGCAACGACGTTCATGAAAGTTTGCAAAATAATCTTTGTGGCGTCGCCTTGTTTGAGGGTCGCGACGATGGTGTTGCTGTTCGCCAAGAGCGTCTCCAAAGCGTTCTTGGCGGCGATTTGCTGCGTCACCGCTTCGAAAAATAATTCTTTGGCGCGCTGATAGCGTTTTTGGGAAAAATAAAGATTCGCCAGACGCTCGGTGGTAAAATAATCCTGAAAAATCGTTTCGTAGATGCGATTGCGTACGCGATAGGCGCCGTTATGCTCAGCCAGCGCGCCGAGCGACACCAACGATTTGAGATGATGGTCAAACTTGTATGACTTGATCGCGCCGGCCCGCATCGTTCTTACCAGGCTCTCAACGAGTTGGTTGTCTCTTTCGACCTGCCGGATAATCATCTCGGCATTGGTCTCTCCTTCACGGATGATACTGCTGATGGCTTCGTCACAATCCTTGATCGTGAATTCAGGAGCTTTTTTGCGGATGAAAGCAGTCTCAAGAATTCTGTAACTAATTTTTTGAATCAGATAACTCGTGCCGCCGGTTGCTTCGTAGAGCAATCGCACAAAGCCGGTTTGGGAGGGGATATTGAGCTGTGCGCAGACGCGGTTGATCATCTGCTCGATGTCCTCATAGCGGAAATCCTCCAAGAAAACTTTCATGGCGTATTCGGAAAAGGTGCGGTCCTTTTTCATCTGCAAATCCGTCAACGTCAATGCGCCGGCCACGATGAATTGAAATTTCGCCAGCGACTTGAGTATGGCTTGCGAATGATAGATATTGATCAAACCCTGCAGAATTTCCTGGGCAAAGGCTCGCCCCGCCGTCTCAAAGCTGTCGAGCACAAAAATGATTTTGCTCTCGTGGTCTAATTTCTCAGCTAAACTGGTGAGTATTTGCTTTAATTCATAGGGGGGATCATCCGGAAGGGGAGGAGTAAATCCAGCCGGCAAGATCTCGTTGATCTTTTGCAAAAGCACCTTATTCAGTTTTTCCAGGCTGAACTTCGGCAAATCTTCCAGGTTGTTCATGACAAAATAATAATTCGGATGTCGCTTTCTGCACGTTTCAATCAAACGCAGCAAGAACGTCGTCTTGCCGGTTTTTTTGCCGCAGTAAAGCGAAAACCAATGGCCGAACTCGAGTCCGGTCACAGCCTTTTCCAGCAGCACACGCCGGTCGATCATGACTAGATCATCACGGCCTGGATAGAGCGGGCGCTTGTAGACAAAGGGATTGTTGTACATAATTTTTCACCAGCCAAGAATGGCAAAACCATTTGGGGCAAAACTATTAAAAAGCTTTAATGGTTTTGCCCTAAATTCTCCATGCCGCGCGTGGCATCCGATCATGATGAAAATGATGTTTTGTAGTAGTGCCTTCAGGCACTGTGCAGTAATGAACGCCCGGCTCCTAAAGGAGCTACTACAAAAGTTATTTTCAGAGGAATGGTCTTGCCATTAGCTTATTCGCGCATTTTTGAAGGTTTCTATGACTCTATTAAAATCGATTGGTTTTTTTAAATATTCCAGCACGCCCAGTTTTTTTATTTTTTCCTCAACCGGCTTATTCGCGACTGCCGTGAGCACGATCACTTTCAAATCAGGATCACAATTTTTAATTTTACCCATTCGGATTAATTCGAGCAGGAACAGGCCGGCCAGGCGCGGCTCCACTTCGCGCATGAATTTTTTGCCTGGAGAGAACATGATGTCGAGCGATAATAAGTCGAATTTTTCCGTCTGCAATTTGGTTATCGCCTCGTCACCGTCCTGCGCCAGAATGCATTGAAAATCATTTCTCTCCAAAGCCTTGAAATAGGCATTCACTCCGCGTGGCTCATCCTCGACAAAAAGAATTTTAGTCATAAATTTTCTCCTTGCGATATTTGGGAAGGGTTATTCTAAACGTGGTTCGATAGTCCTGAAATTCTTTGATCATTTGCTGATTATGCGACAACGGCACGCTGGTGACTTTGATCTCGCCGCCGTGCTTTTCGATGATCTCTTTGCATATTTTCAGCCCCAGGCCGGTTCCCGGAATGTAGCGTATTTTGTCCTTCGTGCCGCCGCGAATAAAACCGCGAAAAACCGTTTCGAGATCGTGCGGCGGAATGCCCAGCCCGCGATCGATCACTTCGACGTTGACTTGCGTGCCATCGTCAAATCCGTTGATCTCGATGTATTGATTCAAGTGCGAATACTTCACCGCATTGTCGATGAGATTGGTGATCGCCTGCTCCATTTTATCCTTGTCAAAGACGATTTTGGGCAAATGTTTGACGCCGTCTTTTACGATCATGCTCAAGCCTCTTTCCAGGGCGCGTAGTCGATAAGCATCAACGCAGTTCTTGATGACGTCCTGCAGATAGCCTTCCTTGAAATCGAATTCCATCGTTGCCTGGGTGCGCTCACTCAGCAGGAGGGAATTATCCACTTGCCGCTTGGCGCGATAAATTTCTTCCTCGATAACGTTGACAAATTGATCGATTGCCTTTTCGCTTTTTTCATGCTCCAAATAATCTCTGAGCCCGCCGAGCTGGGTCATGATGTTGTGCAGGGGGCTGCGGAACTCGTGCGCCGTTTCCGCAATGTTGGCCTCCAGGTGGTGAATCGTGAGCACGTCTTTGATGTTGCGGATCGCAATGGCCGACTGGCTGGCGAAGGTTTCCAGAACTTTCATGCGGCGTTGCAATTGCGTCTCATCCCCATGCACCAGCGCCGGCCAATCGGAGAGATCGATTTGCAGCGTCCCGACCGGTTTATCTTTTACGATGAGCGGAATGACATACTGCGATCTGATTTTGGCTTTGCTCACCAAGCGTTTGTCACAGCGCAGATCCTTCAGACAATTTTTCACCAGAATGTGCGATTTTAATCGCAGCGATTGCACCAGAATGTTGTTGCCGGTTAAATCATATTTTGACTCGGGAAGAATGCTCTGCCAATTTTCACCGAGCGCATATTGGCCCTCGATTTTCTTGGAGACCTCGTTAATCAAGGAGAGCATGCCTTTGGCATAGCCGATGCTTTCCAGGCTCCGGAAAATGTGGTTGATCGCCTCTTTTTCGGTCGTTGAGTTGAGTATCCGGATGCTGGCGTGATTCAAGGCATCAAGCTGTTTTTCCAATTCATTCGTTAACGCCAGCTCCTCTTTCAAACGGCGCAGCAGATAGGCCTGCTCGATGCCGATGCCGGCGAGATTGACGATGCGCTGCAGCGTTTCGATTTCGTCTTTTTCGATTTGATCCTTATCCGCCTTGTCGTAACCCGCTTCCAGCGTTCCCAAAACTTCGCCGCGCGCAAAAATCGGAATAATGGTACGCACCAATCGTTCGTGATTGAATTTCTCATAGATTCCCTTGTCGAGTCGCTCGTCCCAGCCGGTGAGATAGACGGCGTCTTTGTGACGAACCACCCAGGCTTGGATATCCTTGCTTTCGATTGAATGCCAGGCCAACTTCATGAATTCTTCCGACACATTTCTGCCTTTCGTCGTGCCGATCATTTGCCGTTCTTTGTCGACCTCCGAAATGGTGGCATAAGCAAAACCGAGAATGTCCACTACGGCGCTTAAGATGCCATCAAAGATTTGGTTGACATCCAGGTTTTTTCCGGTGGTCGTCTGCTGCACCCTCTCAAAGGCCTGCAACTGCGTGATGATTTTGTTTTTCGAGGCAATGAGGTTGGCATTTTGCAGGGCGACTGCAGCCTGGCTGCCCAGCGTTTCCAAAAAGTACTGGTCGTTCATGGAAAACGAATTCTGCTCTTCGCTATCGACGCTGATGACGCCGAGCTCTCTTTTGCTGCCGGTTTCCTTATCGAGATACGTGATCGGGACGACGATCTTGGATTTGACATTGGTGAAGAATGGGAAATAACGATCTTGAGGCTCGGCGAGCACGTCATTGGAAAGATAGGTTCTCTGGGTTTTAAAAACGTAGCCCGTCATGCCTTGATGTTTGGGCGTGGATTGATAAAGCAATTGCTCATCCTCCGGATTTTTTGAGATCAACGCCCGAAACACCAAACGATCGCTCTTTTCATCGTAAAGCTTGATGTAGGCGCGCTTGCAGTTGGGCAGACGCATGCTGCATTGAACAATCTGATGGAGAATCGCATCGATTTCCTGCGTCTGCAACAAAGATTGTCCGGTGGCCAGCAAAGCCTTGGTCTCCCGCAAGTCCTTGGCGATTCCGATGGTGCCGGCTTCTTTGCCATGTTCATCACGCAGAAGACTCACGGACAAACTGAGAGGAATGATTTCGCCGCTTTTGCTTTTGAAAGCTGTTTCGTAGTTCTTAAGTCGCTTATCTTTAGTGCGCATGACCTGTCTTTTGACTTCTCGGGCTTTTTCAAACCCTGTCGAGGTCTCATCCGAAGGAAAGTAATCGGCGACATGACACCCAGACAAATCTCCCAATAAATTTTTTGCGCCTGGGTTCATGTAAGCAATCCGGCCATCTCTTGAGGCGATCACCACCGGATCCGGCGTGCTTTCGACGATGAGCTCATAATCTCGAAGTTTCTTTAAAATCCTTGAATTCTTAATTGAAATGAGCAACTTGGTCGTGAGAACTTTCATTAATGGCTCATCGAGCTCTTTGGAGAAGCCGGAGTTTTGCAGTGGTGTTCCATCCTCGCCTTTTTTGTTATAAGCAAAGAACAGCCCGATAAGATTGCCTTCTTCGTCAAGCATTGGATACGCAAGCTCGGAATACGTCTCTTTGGGTTTTACAAAATATGCATCATGCGGAGGATTGGCTAGCGCCCGGAGCCTTTGCAATTCTTCACCATAAAGATTGAAAATCCTTTTTTGAAATGCCATATAACCGGTCATTCCATTTTGGGGGTCGTTGGTAATTGGAGAGCTTTTCGCTGGAGAATAAACTACTTTGCCGTCTTCAGTATAACTGGTCTCAAGAACAACATTTTCTTCTTTCGCTAACCAAAGCGAGCATAATTCCGCATCAAGGATTTCCGTGGCTTTTTCAACAATGAAATCAAATTTGTCTGTTAAAGATTTGTTATCAAATTCGGCGAGCAAAACATTATTCGCGGCTGATAGCAGCCCGAGCTTGTTGATCATCCTGTCGCTGTTCGCGAGTTTCTGAGATTCTTGCAGTACCAGCGCACACAACTCGACCACCGATTGAGCGATATCAATATCTTCTGCATGAAAATGGCCTCGTTGTTTGGATTCAAAAATTAGAAGTCCCAAAGGCTTACTATATTGTCGCTTCAGAGGTATTATCATCTGCGAACGGGAGTTGGTGGTATTAAAAAGAAATTCCCCATTTTGCGCGATATATCCGCCGGAGGCATGCTCGTTGAATAACTCTCTTAAGCGTGAAGGCGCATTTTGAAGAGTGACGACACATCCGGAGTTGCTTGCCGCCGCGAGAAAAGCACAGTTTTGACCATACCGGCACTGAAGCCGACCAAGTGTCTGATCGTAAATTAGCATGCATGCGCGTTCAGATTGTGTGATTTTGACTGCACTTGTGACAATTTCTCCAAGTAGAGATTCGTCCAAGTGAATGTGTTCGCGCTTCACAGGACACCTCATCCCTGATTGAAATTTTTTTCCGCAATCAAGCGGAATGCTGATAATTTAATAAAAAAAATTTATACAATAGTTGTCTCATGGATGTGACGGCTAGTTACCTGTCATGAATGACTTAAGTTGTCTCATGGATGCAAGGCTGATTATACGTCAAGGATCGCCGAGATGGGCATCCACAGCATCCATGTCGACAACAATGTTTAGTGGAAACGGTCATCATCATCATCATCAAGAACGTGTTGCAACCGGTGGCGGTACTTTTGATACGCTACATTTAGGACATCAAGAATATATTCGAACAGTTTTTGAATACGCCGATCAAGTCCTGCTTTATGTGTCTTCAGATGAATACGCAAAAGCTAAAAAGGTTTATGAAGTACGACCCTATCATTTGAGAGTTAGACGTTTAGAGAGCTTCATCATTAATAAGCTAGGAATCAACCGCGACCGTTATGAAATTCGGCAATTGAATACATTAGCTCAAGTTAAAAATGATCTTCTCAAAGAAGATATTCATATTGCACTGGTTGTTCCCGAGTATTATGCCTTGCTCCGTCGCATCAATCAGGAAAGGATGGATCACGGCAAGAAAGGCATTTTAATTTTAGTAAAACAAAGAACTCGCGATCATAATAACGGCGATTTGTCTTCTACGGCTATACATCGCCGTTTCATAAGATTGTGACCGACCGTATTTATCCATGCAATTGATCGGCCGTTTAATAAAATAATTGATAAGGACTGTCCCATTGAAGGGCAATACTATAAATTTTTCTCGTGACGAGATCCAAGAACGTATCGCAACGATCGGCGGAACTTTTGATACGCTGCATCAAGGACATAAAGACTACATTAACTTGGCTTTTGATTTTGCGCATTATGTCATCATCTACATAAAAACCGATGAGTATGTAAATGGAAAAAAGATTTATCAAGTTCGGCCCTATCAAGAAAGATATGAGAAGTTGGCAGAATTTGTTAGACGGATAGGGGTTAAAGATAAATGCGAAATTCGTCCGCATGGCAACGCCAATGATTTTGTTACAGATTATCTAAATGAGTTCACTCGGCATGATGTTCTTTATATGGCGATGGTAGCGCCGGAATATTATGAAAAGTTTCTTGCCATTAACCGCTTACGAGAATCTAAAGGCATGAACAGTATTCTCCTTGTCGTCAAGCCGAGATTTCGTGATGGAAATAATGATTTGTCTTCCAGTGCTGTTCGTTGTTTAGGATTAGAAGCTACGCCGTCGATGTCGAGTTTGAATTTAATTGAATAAGGCATATAAAACGTAACGCTATTCATATCCTAAAATGATGGCGTGTAGTGCCTCTTCAGCCAGCTACTCAAACCATCAAGTCCTGGGAATAATACTCGTTCAGTAATATTGGCTTTATCAAGCTTATCTCTAATTTCCCATTTTAACGAAGCCGGGATAATGATTTTACGATACAGAAATGGATGCTTTTTGAGCCAATCATCTAACAAAGCTCTCGGATTAGACATTACCGAAAAAAGCGCATGTTGATTTACAATTCTCTCATCCAAAGAAGGAGGTTCAAAAAACGCGACAAATTTAGACCGAGAAAGAGCATCAAATTCATCTAAAGATTTGGCGGCTTTATTCAGCATTTCGACAGTAAGAGCAAAACCGCCTTCTTTTTTTAACAGCGATTTAAGTTTAGTCGGCAGTAGTTCACGATTTGCGATGAAATCTACACACCAAATAGCGCCATTTACATTGAATTTTTCGACATCGCATGTCGCAAAATGAGCTGCTATAAGTGGAGAAAATGTCCAATCTAGCAATCGTGTGGGAAGACTGTGGTGTTCTGCTAGTGATAACCAATTCCAAATAGAATCTTGTGGAACTACATCACGATGGGCAAATTTTCTAAAGTTCCGAAGTAAATGTTTTTCCATTTCTGCATAATTCCCGCCAAGCCGCATCAGAGTCGTTTTTAATTGATAACTTTCATCAGAAAGCCCGCGAAAAACGTAATGTGATCGGAAACGCTTAATTTTCGGATCCCATGATTTGTCAAAGAGCTTTTCAACTAAATCGCTAAAGCTTGAAATTGTTATTTCATTCATTCAAGCCTTCTCCACTTGTTTTTATTCAAGCGATAAACATGCCAAATGTTTATGATAATTCGGTTTCTGCAATTGCCTGTTAAATATCACTTCGTTTAATAAATAAGTAGCGGCGAAGTTAAGAAACTGGAGACAATTCTCGCCACCTATGATGCGAAAAACCTCCAGCCGGAAAATTTGGCCCCGTCCCATCGAAGCATATCAAGGCATGTTGGGGTGAAAGCATGATAACAAAATTTCCTGCCGCTGTCAAGATGAATTTTGGGGTTTGCGGATTTTGAAGACAAAGCCATCGCCTTCCTTTTGCACTTCCACGATAACTTCGCCAGAGGGTGGTTTGGCTTCCGACATGTTCTTGAGCTTCGCGTTGATTTGCTCCAGCAGGCCGAGGCGTTCGCTCAGCGCGTCAAGCGCGAGCAGGGCAAGCAGGCCGATGATCACCTCATCGGCCACGCGCAATTGTATGAAGTCGATCGAAGATAGAAACTCAACGATGGAAGCAATGGCAGCACTCGCCAACGGAACCAATTGCCCGAGCTTTTTGAACATCGTGGATTCCCTCGATGGTGATGAGATAAAAAAAGCCAACGACTCGCCGGACTTCACCCCCTGAGGCCGGTGCCGTTGGCTGGTTAAACGTTGTCAATTGACCATTCAGCGCCGCGGAATTTTTAGGCGCTGGCCCACATAAACCAAATCGGGGTTACCAATTCCATTGTATTTCAGCAGTACGGATAAACCAAGACCATGACGTTCGGCAATCTCACTCAGCGTTTCTCCGGAGCGCACACGATAATCGCCCCATTCGACATTGCTTTGGAGCGCCCGATTGGAATTCCACGTGGCCGTGCCTTGCGTAGTTTCTTGCGGCAATGGGTTGACACGGATGATTTTAATCTCAAACCAGGGTTGTGAGATCCATAGTAGAATCAACAGCACCACGAGAATAAGAAGCACGACAAACGAAAATCGCAAGTGGCTGCCCAAGGCATAATTGAAATACGACTCATCACTGGTTAGAGGCGGCGGATAACCGTTGGTATACGGATTCATAGCTCAATCTCCCAAGTTTCGCCTGCGTTTATCGCAATGATGGTGCCAGTTTTAAAGAAAGCATTTTCTCGCCGTTAAGCCTTTGTAAATCATCAATGGCCAAGATTTCGTCAATACGCGATACCGGAGAATTGAAGAAAATTCCCTTCGGAGACTGGTGGGGAAGAACTTCAGATAAGCTTAAAACAACTTTGGTGATTTCTTTAAGGCGGAAGGGTGGTAATTTTGCGACGGATTCATTCGGCTGACGGTCTGAAGCAGCCGTGCTTGAATCATGCTCAAATTGTTAAAAGATCGCGCTGGCTTTTCTCCCATAAGAACCCCCACAACAATCAAAAACTGTCCGAGATAATACATCGGCCAAATAATGTAAGCGATTCCTGCGAACAGATGCACAAAGGTGTTGATGGCGATGAGAGAATCCGACAGCAGGTATGAAACTGCGCCGAGGCTGATCCAGGCGGTGCGATAATTGGCGAGGAAGGCGAAGATCGCCATGGTGCTGATGGCGATCACATAGAGCACGACTGGAGCAACGAGAGGCGTTTTCAAATGCGGCACGATCACAACGCCCATGATGATGGCGAAGATGATGACTGCACTCACTAACATTTTTCTGGTCGCTGACAAACCGTGATGTGAAGAAACATCGACTTTGAAGGTCAAAATGTAAAAAATGTGTCCGAGCGTAAATGCGCCGACAGCCGGTAAAAACAATCGCACGCGCGCGATTTCTAAAAAAACATCGCCGAGACAGTGAAAGAGCAACGCGATGAAAAGGGTGATCTCCTGCCGCGACTTTTTATGATTCCAGACAATCAGCGCCAAGGCAAGAACAGGAATGCCTTTGAGAATAAAGCGACCAGGAAAAGGACGTGATGCCCAAAATATTAACGCAGCAATGAGCGATGCCAACAACGTAATACGATTGATACCACGAAACTAGTTGAAAGGATTTTAGTTTTGTTTCGCTCGCAGTTTAGCTAATTCTTTGCGCAAACGGGCGTTTTCTGCTTCAGCTTTAGCCGCTTTGGCTTCAGCTTGCCGTCGCGCCTTCAATTCTTTTGCGGCTTTCTTTTCTGCAGCGCGGCGATCGGCCTCCGCCTCTTGCGGCGTGCGCAAACGCTCACCGGTCTTGGGATCGTACAAGCGCAAACGGCCTTTTTCGACAGTCAACTCCAACCCTAAAATTTCACTCCGCAATCTGCTTCCGGTCATTGGCGTGTATTCGCCACCTTTAAGCCGAAAGCCCCGCAACGCGGGGCGCATGGTTTCGCTATAGGGATCGAAAAGAAAATATTCTTGAACGCCGAGGTTCGCATAAATATAATGCTTCGTGACAATATCTTCCACTTTGGTGCTCGCGGAGGTCAACTCGATGACCACCTGTGGCGCTTGCCCCTCTTCATCGACTTTATAAATTCGCCGGTCTTTCTTTTCGACGCCAAATACGACCAGAATATCCGGCGACACAGACTGACGTTGTCCATTTTCGTCAAGATAGTAGACAAAAATATTGCCGCTGACATAAACTTTGGGTTTATCGCGGAAGCGTTCTTGCAGGGCATGCAGCAAAGACAACATCTGTTCGCGATGAACATCGGTTTCGGCCATGGGTTTCCCATCCGATTCTGGAAGATATTCTTCCTTATATGAGATTTGATGCGGCTGAATGGTTGGTGCAGTTGTCGTGGCCATGATTTACACTCTACAAATAAATTGACCTTATAGTTTATGCGAGAATATAAGCAGATTGCTGATGACATGCAAGCTGGAAAATTGCGGCTTTTTTCAAACCTCAGCTTCCACCAATTCTTCTCTCCGCCGCACTGGTGCGGTGCTCGCGTGTGGCCGGTGAAATTCTTTCGAGAAATACGAATAAATCGCCGGAATCACGAACAGCGTCAAGCCGCTGGCGAAAATCATTCCGCCCACGACGGCGATACCCATCGACACGCGGCTTTCGGCGCCGGTGCCCAAGCCCAAGGCGATGGGCAAAATGCCGAGGATCGTCGATAAGCTCGTCATCAGAATTGGCCGAAAACGCGCGGCCGCCGCGCTTTGCACGGCGTCCATCACGGAAAGTCCGGTGGCTTTGCGCTGATTGGCAAACTCCACAATCAAGATGCCGTTCTTCGTCACCAAGCCGATGAGCATGATCATGCCGATCTGGCTGAAGATGTTGACGGTTTGATTGAAATACCAAAGCGACAAGAGCGCGCCGGCAACGGCGAGCGGCACCGTGAACATGATGATGAACGGATCGCGAAAGCTTTCGAATTGCGCCGCCAAAATTAAATACGTGAGCGCCAAAGCTAAAATAAAAACGAAAATCAAGCTCGACGAGCTTTCGGCAAAATCGCGCGCCGCGCCGGAGAGCGTGGTGCTGAAAGATTCATCCAAAACTTTTGCGGCAATTTCATCCATGGCGTTGATGCCGTCGCCCAAAGTATAGCCGGGCGAGAGTCCGGCGGAAACCGTGGCCGCAATATAGCGATTGAAACGATAAAGCTGCGGCGGATTGGATTGCTCGGAAGTTTTGACGACGTTGTCGAGCTGAACCAATTCGCCGTTGCGATTGCGCACGAAGATCGAGGTGAGGTCCACCGGCTCGTCGCGGTTTTGCCGCGTAAGCTGGCCGATGACCTGATATTGCTTGCCGTCTTTGATGAAATAGCCGTAGCGCGATTCGCTCAACGTGAGCTGCAGCGTTTGCGCCACGTCGCGCACCGAAACGCCCAGCGAACGGGCGCGTTCGCGGTCGATCTCAATCACCAGTTCCGGTTTGTTGAATTTTAAATTCAAATCCGCCGCGCTGAAAACCGGATGATTGTTCGCTTCTTCCATAAATTTCGGCAGGGCTTCTTTGAGTTTCGCAAAATTCGGTGCTTGAATCACGTATTGCACCGGCAAGCCGAAGCGCGCCATGCCGCCGCCGACGCTGATGGTTTGCTCCTGATTGACGATGGTGCGCGCATCGTTCAAGCTTCTCACGGAGCGCGACATCGCCTCGGCAATTTCCTGCTGTGTGCGTTCGCGCTTATCCGGCGGCACCAATGTCACCGTGGTATTGCCGGCATTGGCGCCGCCGGCAAATCCGGAAGTGTTGGCGATCACCGCTTCGGCTTCCGGCACTTCTTTTCTCACCAGATCGATCACGCTGTCCATGTATTTGTCCATGCGCTCGAACGAGGTGCCTTCCGGCGCGGTGGAAATCAAGCGAAACCGGCTGCGGTCTTCCATCGGCGCCAGTTCTTGCGGCAGCATCGCGAGAAAAAGCCACATCAGTCCGGCGGAAAAAAGGATGGCGGCGAAACCGAGCCAGCGCACGCGCATGAACGAGGCAAGAGAGTTTTCGTAACCGTTGAGCAATTTCACAAAGAACGGCTCGGTCTTGCGGTAAAACCAGCTATGCTGCGCATGCGCTTTGATCATGCGGCTGCTCAACATCGGCGTGAGCGTGAGCGCGATAAACGCCGAGATCGCCACCGAGCCGCCGATCACGACGCCGAACTCTTTGAAGAGCCGGCCGGTGAGGCCCTGCAAAAAGACGATGGGCATGAACACGGCAATGAGCGCGACCGTGGTGGAGATGACGGCGAAATAAACTTCTTTCGAGCCTTTGAGTGCGGCCTCGATGGGATTCATGCCGTCTTCAATTTTTGCAAAAATATTTTCCAACACCACGATGGCGTCATCGACCACGATGCCGATGGCCAGCACCAATCCCAGCAGCGTCAGCACGTTGATGGTGAAGCCGGCGAGATACATGATGAAGAACGCGCCGATGAGCGAGATCGGAATGGCGAACACGGGAATGATCGTGGTGCGCCAATCGCGCAAGAAGAGAAAGATGATCAACACCACCAGGCCGAAGGCGGTAAAGATGGTTTCCCGCACTTCGGAGATGGATTTGCGAATGTATTGCGTGGTGTCCCATCCGATGCTCAGCACCACGTCGTCTCCCAAATCTTTTTCGATCTCATCGAGGCGGCGAAAAAACTCATCGGAGATCGCAATGTGATTGGAGCCGGGTTGCGGCACCACGGCGACGGCCACGCGCGGCCCAGCCAGGCCTTTTGAGACTTGCCGCAGATTCTCCGGCGCCAGCTCCGCATAGCCGATGTCGCTGAAGCGCACCAAACGGCCGTCCTGTTCGCGGATGATGAGATTGTTAAATTCCGCCGGTTTTTCCAGACGGCTCAACGTGCGCACGGTCAATTCGACGTCGTTGCCTTCGATGCGGCCGGAGGGCAATTCGAGGTTTTCGGCGTTGAGCGCGCTGCGCACGTCCAGCGCCGTGACTTGATATGCGGCGAGCTTGTTCGGATCCATCCACAAGCGCATCGAGTAACGCTTTTCACCGAAGATGCGCACTTCGGCCACGCCGGGAATGGTTTGCAAGCGCTCTTTAAATATTTTGTCGGCGAGATCGGTGAGTTGCAGCAAGTTGCGCGTGTTGCTGCTGACGTTGATCACGACGATGGGGAAGGCGTCGGCATCGGCTTTGGAAACTCGAGGTGGATCAGCATCCGGCGGCAAGCTGCCGGCGGCGCCGGCGACTTTGTCGCGCACGTCGTTGGCCGCGGTTTCCAAGTCCACCGCCAGATCAAATTCAATGGTGATGCTGCTGCGGCCTTCGCGGCTGGTGGAGTTGATGGTGCGAATGCCGGGCACGGCGCTGATGTCTTCTTCCAGAATCGCGGTGATTTGCGATTCGATAACATCGGCGTTCGCGCCGGGGTACGAAGTATCGACAGTGATGACGGCGGGATCGACGTTCGGATATTCCCGCACCCCGAGGTACGTAAATCCGATAACGCCGAACAGAATGATGATGATCGACAGCACCCAGGTCAACACCGGGCGCTGGATGCAGGTTGCGGAAAGGCTCATGGGATTGGCTCTAGGTTATAGACTCATTCAAGGGTTAGTTTAGAACGTCACGTCGGCTTTCGCGAAAATGACAATTGGTGTAAAATCCCGAACCACAAAGTGAATAACGCACTTTTAGAAGCTTTACGATCTTTCATTTGATTTTTTCTCTTTGCGATCATTGCGCTCATCATTACATTAAATGCATAAGACCCAATTACGACAGAGAGAAGTTCATTACCAGTAGTTATTCGCTGAAGAAATGAAGTACTTTGATCTTCGAGTTGTTTTTTCTGCTTGGCATTCAGTGCCTCATGCACACTTTTCTCATGTCGTTTTTTTAGCTTTCTTAGAACTTCTGCGGAGAATGTTATTGGCTGATCGTCAACCATCTTGGATTTGTGTTCCTCACCGATTTTTTTTTCTTGAATGAATGGCAGGAGGTCAATCATGTCTCTCCAACCGCAGACCATCGGGCGGGCGGCGCCATCATTCAGAAAAATGTAGTGTAAAAAATCCATCGCCTCTCGCTGTCTACGCTGCCATTTCCAACTTAAAGACGGGCACATCAACCATTTCGGTTGGTTGGAGTTTTCGAGTTTTCTCGAGATCTAAAAGCTGCTCAACTCGGTCAAGTGTTTTCTCCAACATGTATTCATGTCCACTCGCCGTGCAACGCAGCACAGGCACATCGCGGATAATGATCAGGTGCCCATTGTGCCAAGTAACATACTGGATTATGGTTTCTTCCAAATCGTTCTGGCAGCGAGGACATTGAGCCGGCTGATCGGCTATAAAAATTAACTTGGGATGTAGAAGATTCCGGTGAAGATCAACCTCAAATTCGACCTTTTCCATTTCCTCCCAATAAGCAGCCGAGCTTTGGGATTCCCAGAATTTAACTTCCTCGTCTAAAGTCTCGAAATCAAGTGTCTTTGCCATTTTTCAACCCTTTCGATATAAATCGCGTTCGTCATCGTCCATATCACGAGCACTCAAAATCAAGGCTCGATGATCAAGTTTGTAAATGAATGCGACAAATAGATACCGTCCCGCCTCTGTCTGACCATACGCCTTATAGACATCTTCGCCCTTGCGTTTTTTTGCCACGCGGGCCTCGTCGATAGAGCGTACCGGGTCCAAAAATTTCCTCAACCTCTTCAACAGTGACCCCATGCTTGCTTTCAATCTTATCAACGACTTCTGTGCGCCAGATGATAGATTTGATATATACGATATCATCCCTCACCAATACGTGATAAAATAAAAGCCACCAATTTTAATATTCACCCGACCTGCAACATCATTAAAATTAAATATAGAATAAAATCCGTCCGAGCGGTTTTTCTTGGCCCATTCTTTGAACTCATCAAGACGATCCACAATCGGCTTGGCGTCACGAAAGATCAGAATGCCTGTAATCTTGCCTTCCGAATCGAAGTAATAAGTAAGATTCGTTGACGCCGACCCGCGTTCAATATGGTCTTCGCTTTTTTCCTGCGACAAAATATTTGAAGAGCAAAGGAGTAGTATGGCAAACTGAAAGGGGCAGATAACTTTTCTTTTGAAATAATTCATTTTAGCTCCTGGCATGCCATCCGGTAATTGATTAAGCTTTCGGCGTTCGCCAAAACGCCAGCGCGAACAAAAGGCCAAAAACCAAATCGATCACAGCAGATCCCATGATAAGAGCAGCGACGCGCTGCCGAGAATACAAAAACAATACGGCAACGCCGTAGCTCAATTTTTCAACAATCGCCGGCAGCATCATCATGCGAAAGCGGCCGGGATTGCTGGCGATAACCAAAAAGGCGATTTGCCAAGCCAGCGTGACACCTGCGAAGCCGTAGAAGTATTCGGGATGGGTGATGGCCGGCGGATAGTCGCGGGCGATCTGGTCTTCGGAAAAATACATCGGCGCGACGGCGAGAACGCCGTAAATGCCGGCGATGAGGAAAACCCATTTGGCAAATTTCATCGTTGTCTCCACCAGTTTAGCCGCTTTTGCAAGGTCAGTTTTCAGGCTGCCCTTCCGCCGGCCGCACGGCCATGCCGGGCTGCAGTTGCAAAATGCCGGAAGTGATCAACGTGTCGCCGGCTTGCACGCCGTGGATGATTTCCACGAATTCGTCGTTGCGCGTGCCGATTTCCACGCTTTGCGACGCGGCTTTGCCGTTTTTATACAGGAAAACGCGATGGCCTTTCAACTCGGGAATGAGCGCAAACGCTGGCGCCATCAGCCTTTCCTGCTCTCTCAAAACGACTTCGACGTTGGCAAAAGCGCCGGGAATCAAAGCGCCGTCCGGGTTCGGGCTGAGCGCGCGGAGGTGCAGCGTACGCGTGGCGGGATCGATTTTCGCTTCAACGGCGTAAATGCTGCCGCTAAATTTTCGTGCAGCGCCTTCCACGGTAAACGTGATTTTGTCGCCCTTTTTCACTGCGCGCGCGTACTTTTCGGGAATGGTAAAATCGACTTTGACGGGGTTGAGGTCTTGCAGCGTGGTGATGCGCGTCGCCGGAGAAATGTAGCTGCCTTCGCTGACGTAACGCAAGCCGATGGCACCCTCGAACGGCGCGCGAATCTCGGTTTTGCCGATCTGCGCCTGGATCAGTTGCGCCTCGGCTTTGACGATATTCAATTGATTGATGGCAATGTCGTATTCTTCCTGGCTGGCCAGTTTCTTTTCGAACAATTGG
>Ga0073934_10003277_pt1 | contig 30428 bp, 28 predicted proteins | sample LarsenN4metaG_FD_76834 | JGI IMG/M metagenome (GOLD analysis project Ga0073934, IMG submission 76834) | Hot spring sediment bacterial and archeal communities from British Columbia, Canada, to study Microbial Dark Matter (Phase II) - Larsen... ...
CTCTCCGGCGAGCGACCGCGCCAGCTCCAGCGCATAGAGCGGGTTCCCACCGGAGACCTCATGGATCTTGCGGAGCAAGGGCCGCGGGATAGCAGGGATGGCGGCGCTGACGACCCTTCGAAGGTCCTCCAGTCCGAGCGACGCGAGATCGAGCGTCTCGGTTCGGCCCGGCGGGAGCGAGCTCGCGAGCCCCTCGGCGGCCTCCGAGCCACCGCGGACCGCGGCCAGCACGCCGATCGGCTCCACGTCCATCCGCCGCAGCGCGAACCGGAGCGCGTGCGCCGAGACGGAGTCGAGCCACTGCAGATCGTCGATCGCGACGATCGTGGGCGCGTCCCGCGTGAGCCCTCGCAGCGATGCCAGGACCGCGCGCCCCCTCGCGAGGGGGTCAGCACTCGGATCCAGAGCCGGGGCCTCGACCGGCACGTCATCGAAGAGGTCCATGAGGCCGACCAGGGGCAGCGGCATCTCGTCCTCAGCGGGCCGACTGACGAGCACCCTGCACTCCGTGCGCTGACACCGATCGATGACCGCCCGCCAGAGCGCCGTCTTGCCGAGCCCGGCGTCACCCGACACGATCAGCGCGGCTGCTCCGTCACGCACCCGGTTCACGAACGCGTCAGCTCGTGCCAACTCCCGGGTGCGGCCGACGACCTCCGGACCCGACATGCCCTTCACCCTCTCTCCCAGGTTCGCCATCTCCTCGGTCATCGGTGCCACGCGGCGAGCGAACCGTTGGGTGCGCATGATAGGACTGTCCCTCCCGGGGTCACCTCCCCTGAACGCCCTACCGCACGTGCGGCTGCCCGGGAGGATGCCCGCGGATCAGGTCACGCGATCGCGGCCACCGATGTCAGGGGCGATCGGTCAGTGGGTCCTCGACGCGGAGCCCCGGGAACCGCCAGAGGTCTCGGTCGGACGTGCAGAGCGTGGCTCCGTGCTCGATCGCGAGGGCCGCGAGGTGCGCGTCCATGAGCAATGGTCCGCGTGCCTTGCCGCCTCGAGCGAGCTCGGCGACCAGCTCGAAGTGCCGCTGCGTGGGCTGGACCAGACCTACGTTGGGTCGCGAGACCCACTCGGTCACGATCTCGGCCGCCTCGGCGACGCTCATCGGGGTGTCGAACAGCATGGGGTTGGTCATGATGCGGAGGAACGCGAGGATCGAAACGAGCGCGATCCCGACCTCGTCCTCCTGACCGAACGCATCCTCGACCCACGCGCGAGCAGCCCGGTGGGACGCTGACGTCTCGTCGTACGCGTAGATCAGGATGTTGGCGTCGACCAGGATCACCGGTGCAGCGGACCCTCGATCCGCTCGATCAGGCCTTCGATGTCGTCGAAGTCGACACCGGGCCTCGCGTTCATCGGGCGCGCCCTGACCTCGAACGGCGGCCGATCGGACGTCGTCCGACGATCCAGACCTGCCCTGAGGGTCGCGTTCACGACCGCCTTGAAGGACCTGCCGGTTCGCCGGGTCTCTTCCAGCAGCCGCTCGGCTACGTCGTCCTCGAGGGTCAGGGTGGTCCTGCGACTCACATCGTGAAGCCTAGCACTCGAGCATCATGATGTCTCCCGCCGCTGGCGGTCGCGCAGGAGACCCGCCGTGCTCCGCGGCGTCACGCGCCAGCGCGCCGCCCTCGTCCTGCTCGACATGTTCGGCGCCGGGACACCGGAAGGCCCAGCAACCTCTCGGCTGCTGGGCCTTCGGTCTTGCGGCCGGTCGGGCTCACCGACCCGAGCGGCACGATCTCGTGCGCTACCCCTCCTGCGAGCCGGCGAGCTCGACGGGCGGGGTCTCGGGCGGCATCGGAGCCTCGAACACGAGCTCGCCGTCGCGCGCGTCGACGAAGATCGTCTGGCCGGCGCGGAACTCCTTCCACAGGAGCTTCTCGGCGAGCGGGTCCTCGAGCATCCGCTGGATCGTCCGTCGGAGCGGCCGGGCTCCGAGGGCGATGTCGTAGCCCTTCTCGGCCAACAGCACCTTGGCGGCGTGCGTCAGCTCGATGTCGACGTCCTTGGCCTTCAGCTGCTCGCGCACCCGCTTCATCATCAGGTCCACGATCTCGACCACGTCGTCTTGCGTGAGCGAGTGGAAGACGATGACCTCGTCGATCCGGTTGAGGAACTCGGGCCGGAAGGAGTGCTTGAGCTCCTCCATGACCCGCTCCTTCATCTTCTCGTAGGTCACCTTCTCGTCGGCCTTGGCCGCGAACCCGATCGACGTCCCCTTCTGGATGTCGCGGGTGCCCAGGTTGGACGTCATGATGATGATCGTGTTCTTGAAGTCGACGGCGTGCCCCTGCGAGTCGGTCAGACGCCCGTCCTCGAGGATCTGCAGCAGCGTGTTGAACACGTCGGGGTGCGCCTTCTCGATCTCGTCGAACAGGATCACGCTGAACGGCTTGCGGCGCACGGCCTCGGTGAGCTGCCCGCCCTCCTCGTACCCGACGTAGCCGGGGGGCGAGCCGATCAGCCTGCTGACCGTGTGCTTCTCCATGTACTCGGACATGTCGAGCTGGATCAGCGCGTCCTCGTCGCCGAACAGGAACTCGGCCAGCGCCTTGGACAGTTCGGTCTTGCCCACGCCGGAGGGTCCGAGGAAGATGAACGACCCCGCGGGGCGCTTGGGGTCCTTCAGGCCCGAGCGCGTGCGACGCATCGCGCGCGACACCGCGGAGATGGCGTCGTCCTGGCTGATGATCCGCTTGTGCAGCTCCTCCTCCATCCGCAGGAGCTTCTCCGTCTCCTCCTCCGTGAGCTTGAAGACGGGGATACCGGTCCAGATGGAGAGGACCTCGGCGATCTCCTCCTCGTCGACCTCCGACAGGACGTCCATCTCGCCGGACTTCCACTCCTGCTCGCGGCGCTGGCGCTCCTCGATCAGCTGCCGCTCCTCGTCACGGAGGGCGGCCGCCTTCTCGAAGTCCTGTGAGTCGATCGCCGACTCCTTCTTCAGCCGCACGTCGGCGATCTTCTCGTCGACCTCGCGGACGTCCGGGGGGGCGGTCATGCGCCGGATCCGCATGCGGCTGCCGGCCTCGTCGATCAGGTCGATCGCCTTGTCCGGCAGGAAGCGGTCCGAGATGTAGCGGTCCGCGAGGTTGGCGGCCGCGACGAGCGCGTCGTCGGTGAAGGACACGCGGTGGTGCGCCTCGTAGCGGTCCCGCAGGCCCTTCAGGATCTCGATCGTGTGCGCGACCGTCGGCTCGTCGACGCTGATCGGCTGGAACCGCCGCTCGAGCGCCGCGTCCTTCTCCAGGTGCTTGCGGTACTCGTCCCTGGTGGTCGCGCCGATCGTCTGCAGCTCGCCGCGCGCCAGCATCGGCTTGAGGATGCTCGCGGCGTCGATCGCGCCCTCGGCCGCCCCGGCGCCGACGAGGGTGTGCAGCTCGTCGATGAACAGCACGATGTCACCGCGGGTGCGGATCTCCTTCAGCACCTTCTTCAGGCGCTCCTCGAAGTCGCCCCGGTACCTGGAGCCGGCCACCAGCGCGCCGAGGTCCAGCGTGTAGATCTGCTTGCCCTTGAGCGTCTCGGGGACCTCGCCCTTGACGATGTCCTGCGCGAGGCCCTCGACGATCGCCGTCTTGCCCACCCCGGGCTCCCCGATCAGGACCGGGTTGTTCTTCGTCCGGCGGGACAGGACCTGCATGACCCGCTCGATCTCCTTCTCGCGACCGATCACGGGGTCGAGCTTCTGCTCGCGCGCGAGCGAGGTCAGGTTGCGACCGAACTGGTCGAGCACCATCGAGCCCTGACCCTGCTGCCCGGTCTGCTCGGGCGAGACCGACTCCCCCTTGCCGGCTGTGTAGCCGGACAGGAGCTGGATCACGGTCTGCCGGACGCGGTTGAGGTCCGCGCCGAGCTTCTGGAGGACCTGGGCGGCGACGCCTTCGCCCTCGCGGATGAGCCCGAGCAGGATGTGCTCGGTGCCGATGTAGTTGTGCCCGAGCTGGAGCGCCTCGCGCAGCGAGAGCTCCAGGACCTTCTTGGCACGGGGCGTGAACGGGATGTGGCCGGTCGGGGCCGCCTGGCCCTGGCCGATGATCTCCTCCACCTGGCTGCGCACGGCCTCGAGCGAGATGTTCATCGACTCGAGCGCCTTGGCAGCGACCCCCTCACCCTCGTGGATCAGGCCGAGCAGGATGTGCTCGGTCCCGATGTAGTTGTGGTTGAGCATCCTCGCCTCTTCCTGGGCGAGGACCACGACCCGTCTGGCCCGGTCGGTGAATCTCTCGAACATCAGCGCTCCCCCGGGGCCGAGGCCCCTTCTGGTGCCGAATCGCCTCGAGGATCTGCGGACACACGTCCTACCCCCGAGGCGCGTCAGGCGCTCCGCGGTGCGCGACCGCGCGCCCGAAGCGCCCCACGAGCCAAAGTATACCCCGGGCCCCCGATGCGCCGGTTCCGGCTCGCGGGGGCGCGGGCCACCTCGACACGCCCTCTCGATAGGTGTTCGGAACGCGGGGCCTCCGGGATGAGGGGCCTAGACCGAAAGTCCACGGCCGTCGCCCGGATGGGCTACAGAAGTTCAGCCGGATGGGGCGTTGTCCGAGTGGCCGGGCACGGTCCAAGATGGCCGCAGCCTGACCGAGACCGTGCCTTCCCCCCGAGCACCTTCCCCGTGAGGAGAGGATGACGTTGCGGGTACTGGTCGTCGACGACCATGCGGCGTTCCGCCGCGCGCTGACGTCCGCGCTGAACATGGTGGACGACATCGAGGTGGCGGGCGAGGCCGGCGGAGGCCTCGACGCCACCGAGAAGGTGTCGATCATCGAGCCCGACCTGGTGATCATGGATCTGTCGATGCCGGACATCTCGGGCATCGACGCGATGCAGCGGATCCACCAGACCCAGCCGGACCTGCCGGTCGTCTTCCTCACGGCGCACGCGGACGAGGGCGTGGAGAAGGAGGCGCGCCAGGCCGGCGCCTCAGGGTTCCTGGCCAAGGGGACATCGCTCGACGACCTCGTGATCGTCCTGCACGAAGCCGCGGACGCGAACGGGGACGGGTAGCCTCAGCCGGCGCCTGGCCGGTGGTGGGGGAACAGGATCACGTCGCGGATGCTCGGCACGTCCGCGAGGATCACCAGGAGCCGATCGACCCCGAGCCCGAACCCACCCGCCGGCGGCATCCCGTGCTCGAGCGCGGTGAGGAAGTCCTCGTCCATCGGGTGCGTCTCCTCCTCGCCCTTGGCACGAGCCTCGGCCTGGATCTCGAAGCTCCGGCGCTGTTCGTCCGGATCCGAGAGCTCGGAGTAGGCGGGGATGATCTCCATGCCCGCGATCACGAGGTCGGCGTGCTCGACCACGCCCGGGCTCGAGCGGTGCGGGCGGGCGAGCGGTGAGACCTCGCGCGGCAGGTCCATCACCCACGTCGGCTGCCACAGGTGCTCCTCGACGAGCTTCTCGTAGAGCTCGAGCGCGATCTTGCCCGGGCCCCAGGTCGGGTGCACGTCGATCCCATGGCGGGTGGCGATCTCGCCCAGATCGTCCCGGTCCAGGGTGACCTCCTCCCCCACGGCCTCGGAGGCGAGCTCGAGCATCGTGACCCTGCGCCACCCGCCCTCCAGATCGAGCTCCCGCCCCTGGTGCTCGAACCGGAGCGTCCCGCGCACGGCGAGGGCGGCAGCGCGGATGAGGGCCTCGCTGAGCTCGATCATCGCGAGGTAGTCGCCGTAGGCCTGGTAGACCTCGAGCATCGTGAACTCCGGGTTGTGATCTCGGTCGATGCCCTCGTTGCGGAAGTTCCTGCCGATCTCGTACACGCGCTCGAGACCGCCGACCAACAGTCGCTTGAGGTACAGCTCGAGCGCGATCCGCAGGTACAGGTCGGTGTCCAGCGCCCGGTGGTGCGTGACGAACGGCCGCGCGATCGCCCCACCGGCCGAGGGCTGGAGCACCGGCGTCTCGACCTCGAGGAAGCCGCGCTCGTCGAGCACCCGTCGGAAGGCGGCGAGCGTCTGCGCCCGGGCCTCCACCACCCGCCGGTAGGACAGGTCCGTGGCCAGGTGGAGGTAGCGCTGCCGCTGCTGGAGGTCGGGGTCCCTCAGCCCGTGCCACTTCTCGGGCATCGGCCGCAGCGACTTGGAGAGCATCGTGAGCTCCTCGACCAGCACCGAGAGCTCCCCCTTGCGGGTCGTCATCACCGTCCCGCGGGCCCCCACGATGTCGCCGAGATCCACCTCCTCGAGCAGCGCCAGGGACGGCGCCGACAGGGCCTCCTCCGAGCAGAAGAGCTGGATGTCGCCCGTGCGGTCCCGCAGGGTGAAGAACACGAGCTTGCCGAACCGGCGCGCGAGGACCACCCGACCGGCGACGGCGACCCGGTCCTGCGTGCGGGAGTCCGGCTCCAGGTCCGCGTGGCGCTCCCGGAGCTCGGCCGCGTGCGCGTCGGGGTCGAACCCGAAGGCGAAGGGCTCGACGCCCCGTGCCCGCAGCCGCTCCAGGCTCTCCCGCCGTGCGCGCAGCACCTCGCGCTCGCGGCCGCCCGAGGCCTCAGGCATCCTCGGCCCCGACGTTGCGCTCGAACACGAGACGGAGCCCCTCGAGGGTCAGCCACTCGTCGTGGCGATCGATCGACCGGCAGTACGGCACCAGGAGCGGTGCCAGCCCTCCGGTCGCGACCGCCGTGGCACGGACGCCGAGCTCCTCGCGGATCCGCTCGACCATGCCGTCGGTCTCGGCCGCGGTCCCGTACACGAGCGCTGACTGGATCGACTCGACGGTGTTCTTCCCGATCGTCGAGCGCGGGGCCTGCACCTCGACCTGCGGCAGCCGGGCGGTCGAGGCGGAGAGCGCCGCGTTGGAGATCTGCACGCCGGGGGCGATCGCGCCCCCCAGGAACTCCCCCGCCTCCGAGACGACGTCGTAGGTGGTCGCCGTCCCGAAGTCCACGACGACCACGGGCCCCCCGTACCGCTCGAACGCCGCGACCGCGTTCACGATCCGATCGGCGCCGACCTCGCGCGGGTTGTCGGTGAGGATCGGGATGCCGGTGCGCGTGCCAGGCTCGACCACGACCGGCGGGAAGTTGAAGTACCGGTGGACCATGTCGCGGAGCGCCGTCGTCGCGGTCGGGACGACCGAGCTGATCGCGACGCCGGTGATCTGGTTGGTGAACGAGAGGTCGACCTCACGCAGGAGGGCTCCGAACACGACGGCCATCTCGTCCGCGGTTCGCCGTGGTGAGCTGGACAGGCGCCAGTGATGCACGAGCTCCGACCCGCGGAACACCCCGAGGGTCGTGTTCGTGTTCCCGACGTTCACGGCGAGCAGCACGGCGCCCATCGTGGCACACGGCGCAGCCGGCCGACACGCGGGCTCACGGCGTTGGGAGCAGCAGGTTGTCGATCAGCCGCACCTCGCCGAACCTCGCCGCGACGAGCGCGCGGGCCGGTCGCTCGATCGTCCGAACCTCGCGGAAGGTCTCCGCGTCCACGACGGCGGCGTAGCCGAGCCTGGCGTGCGCCGTCCCCCCGATCTCCCTCGCCATCACGGCCACGAGCCTGGCCGTATCGCGCTCCCCGCCCCTGGCCAGCTCGGCGGCCTCGGCGAGCGCGAGGAACAGGCACCCGGCGGCCCCCCGCTCCTCGGGCGTGAGACGCGCGTTCCTCGAGGACATCGCGAGCCCGTCGGGCTCGCGGACCGTCGGACAGGGGACGACCTCGACCGGGAAACAGAGATCGTGCGCCATCGCCCGCACGAGCGCGAGCTGTTGAGCGTCCTTCTCGCCGAAGTACGCCCGGCAGGCGCCGACCGCGTGGAACAGCTTGGCGACGACGGTGAGCACACCCCGGAAGTGACCCGGGCGGGCGGCGCCCTCGAGCAGATCCCCGAGCGGCCCCGGGTCGACCGTCACCCGCGGCTCGCCCTGCGGGTACATCTCCTCCGCCGCGGGCGCGAAGGCGACGTCCATTCCGAGGGCTTCGGCGTCGGCGAGGTCGCGGCCCTCGTCCCTGGGGTAGGCGGCCAGGTCCGCGGGGTCGTCGAACTGGGTCGGGTTCACGAAGATCGACACGACCGCGAGGTCGCACTCGGCGCGAGCCCGTCGCATCAGCGAGCGGTGCCCGTCGTGGAAGGCGCCCATCGTCGGCACGAGCCCGACCGTCCGGCCCTCGGCGCGGGCGGCGTCGCACGCGGCCAGGACCGCGGCGATGGTGCGGATCACCTCCACCGGTCGAGCACCTCCCGGACCGCGGCGGCCCCCTCGGGGGGCAGGCGCCCGGCGGACGCCGCCAGCCCGAGCGCCAGGTCCGCGAGCGCCACGTACGCGGGGATGGCCTCGGGCGCGTGGGTGCGCAGGGCCTCCAGGTTGAGCTGGACCGTCGCGGCGTCCCCCCGAACCGCCGGACCCGTGAGCGCGGCCGCGGGGCCGAACGACCACACGTTGTCCAGGGTCGCGCGTTGCAGCGGCTCGAGCGCGCCGGCCGGATCGGGCACCCCGGCGGCGCGATCCAGCTCCTCGGCGAGCGCCGAGATCGCGACGAGCGCGTTCGAGGCGAACACGGCGGCCGCGTGGTACAGGGGCTTCATCGCGTCGTCGAGCCGGAACGGACGCCCGCCGACGTCCGTCGCGATCCGCTCGCCCAGCCGGTACCCGGGCTCCGAGCGTGCGGTCACCGCGAACGCGCTGCCGGGGATCCGCTCGATCGCGGCCTCGACGTCGGGACACGTCTGCAGGGGGTGCACCGAGAGGACCTCGGCGCCGGCGATCGCCGCCGGGTCGAGCGCGCCCAGGCCCGTGGCGCCCGAGAGGTGGGCCACCGCCCCGCCGTCGCGGACGGCGCCGGCCCGCACGAGCTCGGAGCAGACGGCTCCGATCGCGTCGTCCGGCGTCGCGATCAGGATCACCTGGGCGCCTCGCGCCGCCTCGGCGTTGGGCAGGACGGGCACGTCCGGCAGGAACCTCGCCGCACGGTCGGGGGTGCGCTCGCTCCCGGCGACCGCCACGATCCGGTGGCCGGCCCGCCGGAGCAGGACGGCCATCGCCGTCCCGACGCGTCCCGCTCCCACCACCGCGACGTCCACGGGCCCGAGTATGCCGCGTCAGGACGGCCCGGCGACCGGCGCCATCACCCCACCCGGAGCGGCGGTGCCGCCACGCGCACGCCGAACACCGCGTCGGGTCCCAGGCGGAGCGAGGCCAGCCGTCGCCCGCCCGGCAGCGGAGGGTCGGCGGTGAGCTCGGTGAGCGGCGCCAGGACGAACCCGCGCTCATGCATCCGCGGATGCGGCACGAGCAGGTCCGGCTCGTCGATCGTCTCCTCGCCGTAGGTGAGCAGGTCGACGTCGATCGTCCGAGGACCCCAGCGCTCGGTGCGGACCCGACCGAGCTCCCCCTCCACCCCCAGGCACGCGCTCAGCAGACCCCTTGCCCCGAGGTCCGTCTCGACCTCGATCACGGCGTTGAGGTACGCGGGCTGGGCGGGCCCGCCGACGGGCTCGGTCTCGTACACGCGGCTCGAGCGGATCACGCGGACGCCGGGGGTGGCGGTCAGCAGGTCGACCGCGCGCTGGAGGTTGCCGAGCCGGTCGCCGAGGTTGGACCCGAGCCCGAGGAAGGCCGTGACCACCTACGGATGGGCCTCGACCGTCGATCCCGCGGCGACGCCCTGGACCTCGTTCGAGCGGGCCGCGGCGGGCTTGTGCACGATCGCGGTGGCGCGGACGACGCCGTCGTGGGCGGCGACGGCCTCGGCCACGGCGGCGGCGATCGACTCGAGCAGGTCGAACGAGGTGGTGGCCACCACCTCGCGGGCCGTGGCGATCAGGGCCCGGTAGTCGGCCGTGGCGTCCAGCGTGTCTGCCTCCACCTCCACCTCCACGTCCAGGTCGACGACGAACGCCTGGGCCTCGTCCTTCTCACCCGGCTTGGCGCCGTGCCGTCCGCTCGCCTCGATCCCGGTGAGGAACAGCCTCGTGCTCATCCCTCCTCCTTCCCCGGCGGTCGACGGCCGAGCTCCACCGCGACCGGTCCCGCCTCATGCGTGTGCGGCACCTCGAGGTATCGAGAGCGCAGGTACTCGAAGACCAGCGGTGCGATGGTCTGCGGCGCGTCCTCCGGCAGGAGGTGGGAGCACCCCGGCAGCAGGGCGACCGAGGCCGTGGGGATCGTCTCCCCGAGGCGCTCCGCCAGCTCGGCCGGCAGGTACGGGTCCTCCTCCCCCCACAGGATCAGCGTCGGGACCTCCAGGCGCTCGAGCTCTTGCTCCCGCCCGGCGAGCCCGCGGCCGTCGAGCGCGAGCAGGAACCGCGCGAACGCGCTCGCCCCATCCTGCCCCCGCCACGGCCGCAGGTACTCCTCGCGCGCCCCCGGCTCGAGGTGCTCCGGGTGGCCGAGGCTCGCCTCGAGGAAGCGGCCGACGTGCTCCTCGACCGCGGCGTGGTCCGGGCGCGACATCCGCGCCTGTGCGTCCCGGGCGGCCGCGCTCGGCCAGGCGTCGAACGCGACCGAGTCGATCAGGACGAGCGTCCGCACGCGACCCTCGAGCGCGAGGAGCTGCGCCACGCCTCCGCCGAGCCCGTGCCCGACGACAGCGAACGACGAGACCCCGAGCCCGTCCAGGAGCTCTCGGACGTAGCCGACCTGCGCGATCAGCCCGAGGTCGGCCTCGGCGGGCCGCTCGGAGTCGCCGCACCCGAGCAGGTCCGGCGCGATCACGCGCATCCACGGCGAGAGCAGGGGCGCGAACCGGCGCCACAGGAACGAGGAGGCCGGGAAGCCGTGGAGCAGGACGACGGCGGGATCTGCGGGATCGCCCAGCTCGACGAAGGCGAGCTCCCCGCCGGACGTGCGTGCCCGCCGCTTCTCGGTGCCGCTCACGCCTGGGCTCGCGCGATGGCGTCGACGACCCGCACGACGCGCACGATCTGCTTCACGTCGTGGACACGCACGACGTGCGCGCCGTGCGCCACGCACCAGGCGACGGCGCCGGCGGTGCCCTCGACACGCTCGTCCTCTGGGAGGTCCAAGATCGCACCGATGAACCGCTTGCGCGAGGGTCCGATCAGCACGGGCCGGCCGAGATCCGCGAGCGCCTCCAGGTGCTTCATCACGAGCAGGTTGTGCTCGAGGTCCTTCCCGAACCCGATCCCGGGATCGATGCACAGCGTTCCCGGCTCCAGACCGGCGGACGCCGCCGCCTCGATCCGCTCCCGCAGGAACCGCTTCACCTCCGCCACGACGTCGTCGTAGTGGGGCGCCTCCTGCATCGTCTTCGGCTCGCCCCGCATGTGCATCAGCACCATGCCCGCCCCGGCCTCGCGCGCCACGTCGAACATCCCCTCCCCGCGGCCGCCGGACACGTCGTTGACGATGCACGCGCCCGCGGCGAGCGCCGCCGCGGCGACCTCCGGCGTGCGGGTGTCGATCGAGATCGGCAGGCCCGGGTGCGCCGCCGCCATCCGCTCGATCACCGGGACCACGCGGCGGAGCTCCTCCGCGGTGCCGACCGGCTCCGATCCCGGACGGGTGGACTCCCCGCCCACGTCCACGATGTCGGCGCCGTCGGCGGCCAGCCGCATGCCGTGCGCGAGCGCCGCGTCCGGGTCCAGGTACCGGCCCCCGTCCGAGAAGGAGTCCGGTGTCACGTTCAGGACGCCCATCACGAGCGTGCGCTCGGAGCAGTCGAACACACGTCCCCCGGCGTGCCAGAGCAACGAGCCGCCCACGTGAGCCATGGTAGCCGTGAGGGTGACGGCCGGCGCGGCCGGGCTCGGAGGGAAGCCGGCGACACGGGTCCTCCGGACGCCCAGTTCACCCGGAGGGCGCCGCGGTCGCCGCAGCCGATGCCCGGCACGCGCAGCGGGAGCCCGCCGGCGTGCCGGACACGGACGAGCCGTGGCGGCTGGGGTGCCGGTCGATGCTCCTCTCGGCCACCTCGGATGCTACGACGGCGGTCAAGCCCCCGCTGGTGGCTGGCTACTTCCCGATCAGGCTGAGCGCTTCCTGGCGCGTCCGCTCGTCGGAGCGGAAGAGCCCGCGGACCGCGGAGGTGACGGTGAGCGAGCCCGGCTTCTTCACCCCTCGCATCGTCATGCACAGGTGCTCCGCCTCGATCAGCACGAACACGCCGCGGGGCTGGAGGGCCCGCTCGAGCGAGTCCGCGATCTCCGTCGTCAGCCGCTCCTGCACCTGGAGCCGCTTGGAGAACACGTCGACCACCCGGGCGATCTTCGACAGCCCCGTGATCCGGCCGTCCTTGTTGGGGATGTAGGCCACGTGCGCCCGGCCGATGAACGGCAGCATGTGGTGCTCGCACAGCGCCGCGAGCGGGATGTCCTTGATCATGATCAGCTCGTCGAAGTCGGCGCCGGGCACCGCGGTGACCAGCGGCTCGGCCTCCTCGCCGATGCCGGAGAGGACCTCCTCGTACATCTCGGCAACCCGGCGGGGCGTGTCCACGATCCCCTCGCGGTCCGGGTCCTCGCCGAGTCCCTCCAGGAGCAGGCGAACGGCCCGCTCCACCTTGTCGCGATCGACACGGGCCATCAGGCGCTCACCAGCCCATCGAGGGTGTCCGGGAGTCGGGCGAGATCGGGGAGCTCGGCCGCGCGCGGGAGCTCCGACGCCTCGCCGAGCCGGTTGATCCACACGGCGGTGAGCCCGAGCTCGCGGCACGGCGCGATGTCGTGGAAGAGCGACGCCGCGACGTGCACGTGCCGCGCGCGGTCGGCCGCCGTCCGCTCGAAGAAGCGCTCCCAGTGGCCGGGGGCGGGCTTGTAGGAACCCGCTTCCGCCGCCGTGATGCGCAGGTCCACCGGCACGCCGATCGCGTCCACCGAGGCCGCGAGCAGGTCGGGGTCCGTGTTCGACAGGATCGCGAGCCGCCACCCGCGCTCCCGGAGCTCGCGCAGCGCGCCGGGCACCTCGGGGAACGGCTGCCACGTGGGCAGCGAGTCGGCCAGCGCCTCGCGGTCGTCGGTCGCGAGCGTCAGCCCCTCACGTCGCGCGATCCGCTCGAGGGACTCGGCCAGGACCTGGCGGTACGGGACGCTGCGACCCTCCTGCACCTCGGGCTCGACCTCGTGGTACGCGGCGAGCAGGAGCTCGGCATCGTGCTCCGGCCACAGGTCCGCCAACGTGTCGCGGATGCCGTTCATCCAGTCGATGAGGGTGCCGTAACAGTCGAACGTCGCCCAGCGATCGGACATGGCTCGCAGCCTACCCGTTCGACCCGGTCGCCCGCCGCTCCCAGATCTATCTAGCCGCCGACGGGGTTGGGCGGGATCGTGCCGCCCGGGGCCGGCGCCTGCTGCGTGCGCACGGCCCGGCGAGACACGGCCAGGCCGGCCCCCCGGACCGCCTGGTCCCGCTGAGGCCGCTTGGGGATCGTCGCGAGGAACGCCTCGACGTCCTCGCGCTCCATCGTCTCGCGCTCGACGAGGATGTCGGCGAGCTCGTCCAGCTTGGCCCGGTGCTCCTGCAGGATCTCGAGGGCCTCGTCGTGTGCCTCGTCGATCAGCCGACGGACCTCCGTGTCGATCTCGAACGCCACCTGGTCCGAGTAGTCCGGTTGCGCGGTGTAGTCGCGGCCGAGGAAGATCTCGTGCTGCTTCTGGCCCAGCGTGAGCGGCCCGATGATGTCCGACATCCCGTACTCGGTGACCATCTGCTTTGCCACCTTGGTCGCCCGCTCGATGTCGTTCGCAGCGCCGGTCGTGATGTCGCCGACGATGAGCTCCTCGGCCACGCGGCCGCCGAGCAGCATCGCGAGCTCGTCGATCAGCTCCTCGCGCGTCATGAGGAACTTGTCCTCCTCGGGCAGGGTGAGGGTGTAGCCGAGCGCCCGGCCGCGCGGGATCACGCTGATCTTGTGGACGGGGTCGGTGTTGGGGAGGACGTGCGCGACGAGCGCGTGACCGCCCTCGTGGTAGGCGATCATGCGCTTCTCGCGTTCGCTCATCGCACGCGTCTTGCGCTCGGGCCCGGCCATGACCCGGTCGATCGCCTCCTCGATCTCCTTCATGCCGATCGACTTCCTGCTCCACCTGGCCGCGAGGAGGGCGGCCTCGTTGATCACGTTGGCCAGGTCCGCGCCCGTGAACCCGGGCGTCCGGCGCGCGATGACGTCGAGGTCGACGTTCTCGGCCCATGGCTTGCCCTTCGCGTGCACCTTCAGGATGGCCTTGCGCCCCTCGAGGTCGGGGCGGTCGACGGTGATGTGGCGGTCGAACCGGCCGGGGCGAAGGAGCGCCGGGTCCAAGATGTCGGGGCGGTTGGTCGCGGCCATGAGGATGACCGCCGTCCGCTGATCGAAGCCGTCCATCTCGACCAGGAGCTGGTTCAGGGTCTGCTCGCGCTCGTCGTGGCCGCCCCCGAGACCGGCGCCGCGATGGCGCCCGACGGCGTCGATCTCGTCGATGAACACGATCGCCGGGGCGTTCTGCTTGGCCTGCTCGAACAGGTCCCGGACGCGCGCGGCGCCCACGCCCACGAACATCTCCACGAAGTCCGAGCCGCTGATCGAGTAGAAGGGCACGCCGGCCTCGCCCGCGACGGCCCGGGCGAGCAGGGTCTTGCCCGACCCCGGGGGTCCGAACAGAAGCACGCCCCGCGGGATCTTCGCACCCATCGCCTGGAACTTGGCCGGGTTCTGCAGGTACTCCTTGACCTCCTGGAGCTCCTCGATCGCCTCGTCCACGCCGGCGACGTCGGCGAACGTCGTCTTGGGCTGGTCCTTGGTGACCACCTTGGCGCGCGACTTGCCGAACTGCATCACGCGACCGCCGCCGCCCTGCGACTGGTTCATGATCCAGATGAAGGCCCCGATGATCAGCAGGACGGGGATCAGCTGGAACAGGAAGCCGACCAGGGGTGAGCCCTTCTGCGGGTCGACCTCGACCTCGACGCCCTGAGCCTGCATCTCCTTGGTGATGGACTCCTGGGCGTCGACCGGATACGTGACGACGTACGCCTCACCGCTGCTCAGCTCACCGCGGATCTCCTGGTCGCCCTCGAAGATGGTGGCCGTCTCGACGTTGCCGCGCTCCAGCTCGGACTGGAACTGGCTGAACGTGAGCTCGGTCCCCGATCCCTCGCGGTTGGTGAGCATCAGGAAGAGCCAGATGCCGAACAGGACGATCAGCACGTACACCGCGGGTCCGCGCAGGACCCGGCGGACGGGGGACTCGGGAGGGGTCAGCGGTGCTCCTTTCGGGCCCTTCTAGCTGGGGAAACGCCTCGGGGCCCTGGGTGCGTCCGCACGCATCGGGCCCTCGGCGATGGTAGCACAGGGCCCGCGCAGGACCCGTTCCCGTCCGCCTGGCGCGGCGGCTCCGCTCAAGCGTCCCGGTACGCCTCGGGGCGCAGCGTGGCGATGTAGGGGAGGTTCCGGTACTTCTCCGCGAAGTCCAGGCCGTATCCGATCACGAACTCGGGCGGGATCTCGAAGCCGCAGTAGCGGACCTCGATGTCCACCCGCTGGATCCCGGTCTTCTTCAGGAGCGTGCAGACCTCGAGCGTGGCGGGTCGGCGGCCCCGCAGGTTCTTGAGCAGGTAGTTGAGGGTCAGGCCGGAGTCGATGATGTCCTCGACGAGCAGCACATCGCGCCCCTCGATGTCGTGATCGAGGTCCTTGAGGATCCGCACGACCCCCGAGGTCTTGGTCGACGCGCCGTAGGACGCCACCGCCATGAAGTCCATGTCGACCGGCAGCCTGATGTACCGGGACAGGTCGGCCATCATGACGAACGCGCCCTTGAGCACGCCGACGAGCAACAGATCGCGTCCCTCGTAGTCCTCGGAGATCCGACCGCCGAGATGGCGCAGCATGTCCTGGATCTCCTGCTCGGTGATCAAGATCCGATCGACGTCGCGCTCCAGCACCGATACCGACGGGTGGACCTCGAGGTGGTTCAGATCGGACAGCGCGACCCGGCCTTCCATCTCGCCCCCCTTCACTCCCGGCTCTCGGGGGAAGTGCGAGAGATGGAAACATACTCCCGCTCGCGCGTCGCCTTCAAACCGGCGGAGAGGTCTCGGCGCCGACCCGGCCGTCCGGCGGCGAGGTCCAGCGTCGAGCGCACGTCCTCGATCGTCGCGACGACGTTGCAGCGCAGCAGCGCGAGCCGGACGACCCGCCCCGCGATCGCCCGTGGCAGCAGCAGCAGACGGCCCGCGTCCAGGTCGACGCCGGTCGCGGTCTCCTCCACCACATCGTCCATCGCCTCGAGCGCACGACGGGCGAGCTCGTCCGCGTCCTCCCGCAGGAGCGAGGCCGTCCGGGCGAGCGGCTCGCGCACGGGCCGGCGGAGGGCACGCTCGATGGCAGGGATCCCCCGCAGCCGGAGCGCGTTGCGCAGGAACCTCGGATCCTCGTTCGTGGGATCGCGCCGCGGACGCAGGTGGAGCGCGCTGCAGAACGCCTCGATCTCCGCGCGATCGACCTCGAGCAGGGGGCGGACGAACGGGCCCGAGACGGGCTTCATCCCGCTGACGGCCTCGAGCCCGCGGCCGGAGAGCACGGCGAGCAGGACGGTCTCGGCCTGGTCGTCGCGGGTGTGGGCGAGCGCCACCCGGCGTGCCGACGTCGCTCGCCGCACCTCCGTGAAGGCGCGGTGCCGCTGACCCCGGGCCCAGGCCTCCACCGACGCTCCTCCCGTGGGGCGGCCCTCCGTGACCCACAGGTGGAACGGGAGGCCGAGCCGTCGGGCCACCTGCCTCACGTACCTCGCGTCGTCCGAAGAGCCCGCGCGCAGGCGGTGATCGACGTGCAGCACCTCCGGTCGGATCCGTAGGAGCCGACGGAGCGCGTGCAGCGCGTGGAGCAGGCACAGGGAGTCGGGCCCGCCCGAGGTCGCGACGAGCACGGTGTCGCCCGGCAGGAACATCCGGTGCTCGCGGGCGGACGCGGTGACCCGCTCGAGCACCCGCGCGACGGCCGGAGGGCGACGGGGCATCGTCGCTAGGACCCGACGACGCGGGCGACCCACCGCTCGGGAGCGCCGATCTCCTCGCTCGTGGGCAGGTTGGCCTCGTCCCGCCAGATCCGGTTGAACCCGTCGATGCCCGCGCGTCGCGTGACGCCCCGCACGAAGACCTCCCCGACGTCGTACTGCCGCACCTTCTGGTCGAACCCGATCGCGCGCTGGAGCGAGCGCTCGACCCCCGCGGCCTCGCGCCGCTGCTTCAGCGCGCGCTTCAGCCGGGGGAGATCGGGGATCTCGGTGGCGCCGACCTCGTTCATCACGAACGACGCGTGCCCCTCCAGGAGCGACATCAGGGCCTGCATCTTCTTGAAGAGCTCTCGCTGCTCAGGGGTGAGGAACATCATGATGCCGCCGACGCCCCTCGGCGTCCTGCCGGCACGTGCCTCCTCGAACGCGCGACGCACCTGCTCCAGCAGCTGCCGCGAGTCGACCTGCACCGTCGCGAGGTAGGCGTCGATCTGACGCTTGAGGTAGGAGCGCAGCCAGGGCGTCGAGCCGAACTGGATCCGATGGGTCGTCTCGTGCAGCGACACCCAGAGCCGGAAATCGCGCGGCGCGACCTGGAACCGTCGCTCGGTCTCGATCAGGTTCGGTCCGACGAAGTAGATCAGACCTTCGTCGTCGGGGGGCAGGAAGGCGTCGTACTGGCCGAGCACCTTCTTGGAAACGTACCCGAGGAGCCCGCCGATCTGCGCACCGAGCGCTCGGCGTCGCAGGCCGGACCTCGTGGAGCCCTCGGGGACCAACCGCTGAGCCAGCGGCTCGAGCAGGCGCTGGAGCCCGGCGAGGTTCTGCCCGATCCACTCGCTCCGAGACATCACCCACGGGCGCGAGCTGGACCCCCCGTGACCCAGGCGCGTGAACTCGCTCACGAGGGCTTCGGCGCGTGGTACGAGCGCGGCCAGATCCTCCCGGATCCGCGCGCGCTCGGCCGCCGGGGTGGGCGGACCCGCGCCGGCGATCCGGCGGCCGGTCTGGTGCGCAGCCTCCCAGTCCACGAGCACGGCGGCCCGAGACCCGAGGGTCCAGTCGAGCTCGGCGGGCGTCATCCCCGAGGGGGGGCTAGCCCCCCGCCTTCTTCCGCGCGGCGATCATGGCGGCCCGTCGAGCCTGCCCCTCGGCGACCCGACGGGTGGTGCCCTTCTCGAGCAGCTCGGCGAGCACCCGGTCGAAGGTCTCCTGGTCGAGCGCCACCTCCTTGCGCTCTGCCGGGGCCGCGGGCGCCTCGGCCGCGCCGGCTGGTGGTGCCTCGGCCGGGCCGGCTGCGGGAGCTTCGACGACGGCGGGCGCAGACGCAGGGGCTGGGACCGGGGCTGCGGCTGGGGCCGCGGCTGCGGCGGGGGCCTCGGCTGCGGCGGGGGCCTCGGCTGCGGTCGGAGCAGGGGCCGGGGCAGAGGCAGCAGCTGGAGCCGGGGCTGGGGGAGCTGCCGCGACGGCGGCGGGGGCGGGGACGACCACGGGGGCACCGGTGATGTTCACCGCACGACGCGGCGCCTCCTGGCCCGGCTGGATCCGTGGCGCCTTGGCCATCCTGCGGACCCCCTCCTCCTGCTGGAACCTCGGCGCGTACCGCATGTAGCCGAAGACGACGAGCAGAGCCACGAGCACCCCGAGCACAGCCAGGGCGATCGCGAGCCAGTACACCCACCCACCGTCGTTGCGCGTGGGCTCGGCGTTCGGGCTGACGATGACCTGGGCGGCGGCCACCGATGCGGTCGCCGTCAGGGCGGAGACGGCGAGCGTGAGCACGGCGATGAGCCTCGCGAGGGTGGGGAGCAGACGCACGGCGCGGATGATAGCAATCTCGAGCCGGAGAGGGGATTCGAACCCCTGACCTACCACTTACGAGGCGGTTGCTCTGCCAGGCTGAGCTACTCCGGCGGCGCCCCGGAGTGTACCGAACGGGTGCTGCCACCCCGCGCCGGCTGGTGGTCGCACGGTTGCCGCATGCCCTCACGTCACGCACACTGCGGTCCTGCATGGGCGAACCAGGACGCGATGGCAACGGTGTCGGCCGCGTGATGGTGGCCACCGACCGTTCCGAGACGGCCGAACGGGCCGTGCGCTGGGCCGCGGCGATGGCCGAGCGCTACGGGGCCGACCTGTACCTGGTCCAGGTGGTGATGCCGCGCAACCCCGCCGTCACCGAGGGCGGCCAGGCCGAGGCGACCCGCGCCGCCGCCGCGGCCAAGGATCTCAGCGAGCATGCACGCGCCCTCGCCGGAGCCCGCGGGCACGCGCGGGTCGTGATGGACGACGACCCCGCTCGGGCGATCGTCCGGGCGGCCGAGGAGGCGCGGGTCGACACACTCGTGGTCGGCAACGCAGGCATGAGCGGGCGCAAGGAGTTCCTGCTCGGCAACGTGCCCAACCGGATCAGCCACAACGCGCGGTGCAACGTGATCATCGTGAACACGACCGCGATCGAGGCCGCCGACCGGGCGAGCGCCGCCGCCCCGATGCCCACGGTCTCCAGCGGCCGGATCGGGACGGAGCCCGAAGAGGTCGAGCCGCGGCTCATGGGCCGGGCGACCCGCATCGCCGCCGTGATGGCCAAGCACGGCGTGCGCGAGCTCTTCACGCGCTCGGACCCCGACACCCACGTGAACCGCCGGCGGCAGGCGCAGGCGCTCCGCACCGCGCTCGAGGAGCTCGGGCCGACGTTCAGCAAGCTCGGACAGATCCTCTCGACGCGCCCGGACCTGCTGCCGACCGAGTTCATCGAGGAGCTCGCGACGCTCCAGGACAACGTGCCGCCCCTCACCGAGGCCGAGGTCGTCGCGGTGATGGAGCAGGAGCTGGGCGTCCCGTGGGAGGACGTCTTCGAGTCGATCGACCCCGTGCCGATGGCGGCGGGCACGATCGCGCAGGTCCATCGGGCGACGCTGGCGAACGGCGCTCGGGTCGTCGTCAAGGTGCAGCGGCCCACCGCGCGCGAGGACATCATGCAGGACCTCGGCCTGCTCGAGATCTTCGCCCAGAAGACGGAGAGCCGACCGGCCCTGCGGCAGGTGATCGACATGCCCGCCGTGTTCGAGCACCTGTCCGGGTCGCTCCAGCGCGAGCTCGACTTCCGGCAGGAGGCGAGCAACATCGAGCGGATGCGCGCGGTCCTCGCCTCCTACGACCGGCTCGACGTCCCCGGGGTCCACGGGGACCTGTCCAGCTCGCGGCTGCTCGTCATGGAAGAGATCCAGGGGATCCCGATCCGGGAGGCTCCCGAGGGGCGGGCCAGGAAGGAGGCCGCCCGTCAGCTCCTCGAGTCCTACTACCGGCAGATCCTGACCGAGGGCTTCTTCCACGCCGACCCCCACCCCGGCAACCTGATGTGGTGGAAGGACCGGATCTACTTCCTCGACTTCGGCATGACGGGAGAGCTCGGTCCGGAGATGCGCGAGAACCTCATGCTCCTGCTCCTCGCCTTCTGGCAGGAGGACGTGCCGTTCCTCGCCGATGTGACGCTCATGCTCGCCGGGGGGAGCGACCGGCCGGACCTGGACATGGATCGGTTCCGCGAGGAGCTGGGCGACCTCACCGCGAGGTACCGCAACGTCTCGCTGCGGGAGATCCAGCTCGGCCCGATCCTGCAGGAGATGACGGAGATCTCGATCCGGCACGACATCCCGCTGCCGGCCTCGCTCGCGCTCACGGGGAAGGCGCTCGCGCAGATGCAGCTCGCGACCGCGGAGCTGGACCCGGAGCTGGACCCCTTCGAGGTCGCCGGCTCGTTCCTGATGCGCGGGGTGGTGGGACGGGTCCGCGAGCGGCTGAGCCCCCAGCGGATGTTCTACGAGGGACAGAAGCTGCGCGTTCGCCTCACGAACCTCGTGGAGGCGTTCGAGCGGCTCGCGGGCGCGCGCCCCGGACCCAAGCTCCAGGTGAACTTCGCGGCCGAGCGTCTGGAGAACACGGTACGGCGAGCAGGGCGACGCTTGTCGCTCGGCGTCATCGCCGGCGCGGCGCTGCTCGGGACCGCGATCACCGCCAGCTCAGACATCGTCGCGAGGTGGGTGCCGGCGGTGCTGGGCGGGATCGGCGGGCTGTTCGTGATCGCGCTGGTCGTCGACCTGGTCCGCAGGCGCGCAGACTAGTCTGGCCCAGACTAGTCGGCGGACGCGTCTGGTGTCACCGAGACACCGTCGGCGGTGGTCGTCGCGGCGAGCCCCGAGACCGGCTCGGGCGCCGGCGGCCCGAGCTGACCCTTCTTGATGGCCCGGATCACCCGACGCTCGACCACGAAGGCCACCACGGCGAACGTCGCACCCAGGATGACGCGGGCGAGCCGGTTCGACAGGCGCTCCTTCGTCATCGCCCCTCCACGGCGAGCGGGATCCGACCGACCACCGTCGTGCCCTGCCCCGGTGCCGAGCGGAGCTCGAGGGTACCGTCGAGCGCCGCGAGACGGTCCACCATCCCCTGGAGTCCTGTCCCGTACGCGCGGGCCGACGTGTCGAACCCTGCACCGTCGTCGGCCACCTCGAACAGGAGTGCACCGTCGGATTCCCGCAGACCGACGCGCACCAGCGAGGCGGCCGCGTACTTGGCGACGTTCTGCAGAGCCTCCAGACAGGAGAAGTACACGGCAGCCTCGATCTGCTGAGGGTAGCGGCCGATGCCGTTCGGCGAGAACGCGACCGGGACAGGCGACTTCCGCCCCTGCGCCTCGAGGGCGACGGAGAGACCTCTGTCCGCCAGGAGCGGCGGGTAGATCCCTCGCGCGAGATCCCGCAGGTCCTCGAGTGCTGCCTGCGTCTCCTCCTGCAGCTGCTCCAGCATGGCGGCCGTGCGCTCACCGTCTCGCGTCGCGACCGCCTGCGCGAGGCGCATCCTCACCGCCAGCGCCACGAGCTGCTGCTGAGCCCCATCGTGGATGTTCCGCTCGATGCGGCGTCGCTCCTCGTCCGCGGCGGCGACGATGCGACGCTGGGACGCCTTCAACTCCTCGACGAGGCGGACGTTCCGGAGTGCGAGCCCGGCCTGGGAAGCGAGGTCGAGCACGAGCTTCTCCTTCGCTGGGGTCATCGGGTCGTTCGGCGGCATCGCGACGGAGAGGGCCCCGAGCAGCTCGCCGCGGTCCCGGACCTCGACCACCACCTCCCCCGGAACCTCGGGGATCGTGTCGCCCGACACGCGCATCGGTGCCGGCAGCGTCTCGGCCGCGGGCCAGGAGCTCGCCGGGCGCAGCTCACCGGCGACCAGGAGCCACACCCGCGCGCTGGACGCGCCGACGCCCTGGCCCAGGATCTGCGCCATCCGCCCGAGGACGTCCTCCGTCGCGTACGCCTCGCCGACCCGTCCCGAGAACTCCGTGAGCACCTCGTACGGCGTGGCGCGGCGCCCGTACACGATCCGGTCCGCCAGGCGTCGGGCGGACCGGGCGACCGGGCGGAACGCCAGGCCGAGAGCGAGCGCCACGACGAACACCCATCCGGAGCTCTCGCGCTCGGTCGTCATCCGCCCGAGCAGGTACACGACGGTTCCATACGCGAGGATGCCGAAGAGCGCCAGCGAGCCGGCGACGAGGGCCTTCTTGACCACGACGTCGAGGTCGTAGAGGCGGTATCGGAGGACGGCGACCCCGATCGAGGTGGGGAAGGCCAGGAACGCGGCGCCACCCACGAGGCTGTTCGCCACGGGATCCGTGATGACATTGCCGGCGAGGATGCCGAAGAGCGCCAACACCAAGCCGAAGACGACCCACTTGATCTGCTGCCTCACCACCCCAGACGAGCGGCGGAACCGCAGGAACAGCGACACGATCGACAGAGCGAAGAGCCCAGGGAACGCGACCGCGAGCACCGGGTCGAGGCCACCGAGCTCGCCCACCGCCTCGATGTACAGGGGGTTGGGGATCGAGAGCCGATCGCTCGACCCCGTGAGCGTGCTCTGGCCGAAGACGAAGCCGACGCTGACGAGCACCAACAGGGCGATGACGGCCCGGACGAACCAACGCCACCGGGGGGACGGCAGGCGCCCGTCGGGGAACAGGAGCGGCAGGAAGAAGATGAAGGGGAGGATCCCGAGGAGCCAGCCGAAGTTGTTCACGAACCCGGCGAGCACCACGTCGGCTCCGTCGTGGCCGGCGGCGACCCGCCAGGTGAAGTACTCGCCCGCTAGGAAGCTGCAGGCGGTGACCACCGAGGCCTCGAGCAGCAGCAGACCGATCACGTTGCCCCGGTCGCGGCTGGTGATCAGGGCTCCCACGACGCCGAACACGCTGAACGCCACCACGTAGGGGATCTGCACGGCGATCGACTCGCCGTTGGCGGAGACCAGGACGAGCGCGAGGAGGGCAACCGCCACGAAGATGCCGAGCAGCGCCCACGGCCAGCGGGCGGGACGCGGTCCGATCGCCGGCCCGCTCGCCGAGCTCACGACCGAGCTCCCTCGACGCGAACCCTGAAGATCTCCACCGGCTCCTCGCGCCCCTTCACGTGGCGGGGTCCGATGGGCTCGCACCCGATGCCGGGCGCCCTCGCCACGGTGGTCGCGCTCGCCACGATCTCGCCGCCCTCGGCCTCGGCCTGCAGGCGGCTCGCCACGTTCACCGCGTCGCCCACCACCGTGTACTCGAGCCGCCCGCCCCCGCCGACCGCGCCGGCGATCACGCAGCCGGTGTTGACGCCGATCCCGACCCGCAGGTCCTGCTCGAGATCGACCGTCCCCCACCCCTGCGCGTTGAGCTCGGCCTGGCGGGCCTGCATCGCGAGCGCACAGCGGAGCGCGCGCTCGGCGTGATCCGGCAGCGGGTCGGGCGCCCCGAACACCGCCATCACCGCGTCGCCCTGGAACTTGTCGATCGTGCCGCCGTGCTCGGTCACGACCTCCGCCATCGCGCTGAGGTGCCGGCCGACCACGTCGGCGATCTCCCGCGCCGACAGGCGCTCGGCGATCGTCGAGAACCCGCGGATGTCGCTGAACAGGACCGTGACCTCGAGCTCCTGCTGGTCCATCGCGCCGGCGACCAGCCGGTCCGCGACCTGCGAGGGCACGTAGGAGCGGAGCGAGGTCGCCGCGCTCTCCTTCTGCACCACCGAGGCGTGCAGCCGCTTCAACTCGTCCACCACGGCTGTCGATCCTCCTTCGGCGGCCATCCTGCGGAACAGCTCCGTGACCCGCCGGTCCACCGCCTCCTGCGTGGTGCCGAGGCGCTCGGCCATCGCCGCGTAGCCGAGACCCTCCGCCATCATGTCCAAGACCTCCCGGTCGCCGGCCTCGGCATCGCGTCGGCCCGAGAGCCGCTCGGCGATCACCTGGTCCACGGCGCTGCCACCCGAGGCGACCTCACGGATCGCCCGCACGAGCTCGTCGCCCTGCGCGATCCGGTCCTTGAGCAGGTACGCGAGCCCGCTCTGACCGCGTCCGAGCAGGGCGATCGCGTAGGCCTCGTCGTCGTGGGCCGACAGGACGACCACGCCCGTCCCGGGGTGCCGCTCGCGGATCGCGTGGGCGCAGTCGATCCCCTCGAGCTGGAAGTGCGGAGGCATCTTGATATCGGTCACGACGACCTGCGGCGAGTGCTCCTCCGCGGTGCTGAGCAACGTGGGCGCGTCCGCGGCCACACCGACGACCTCGATGTCCTCGTAGGAGTCCAGGAGCGCGCGGACGCCCTCGCGCACGAGGACGTTGTCCTCCCCCAGCACGACCCGGATCGTCACCGTGCGTCCCCCACCGGCTCCCTGTGTAGCATGCCGTCGTGGTTCGCGTCGTGTTCGCCGAGGACAACTACCTGGTCCGGGAGGGGACCTCCGCCCTCCTGCAGTCCACGAACGAGATCGATCTCGTCGGCACCGCGACCGACTTCGAGGAGCTCATGATCGCCGTGGACGAGATGCGCCCCGACGCCGTGCTGACCGACATCCGGATGCCGCCGACCAACACGACCGAGGGCATCGACGCCGCCAGGAAGATCCGAGGCGAGCATCCCGAGATCGGGGTCGTGGTGCTGTCGCAGTTCGCGGACGAGGCGTACGCGTACGAGCTCCTCAAGGATGGGGCTGCGGGGCTCGGGTACCTGCTCAAGGAGCGGGTCGCCGATGTCGACGAGCTCGTCCGCGCGCTGAACGAGGTCGCGAAGGGCGGGAGCGTCCTCGACCCGAAGGTGGTCGAGGCGCTGGTCTCTGCGAAGGAGCGGATGGCGCATTCGCCGCTCGCGCAGCTCACCGACCGCGAGCGTGAGGTGCTCGAGCAGATGGCGCAGGGCAAGAACAACGCGGCGATCGCGAAGTCGCTGTTCCTGACCGAACGCGCCGTCGAGAAGCACATCAACTCCCTGTTCCACAAGCTCGCGCTCTCCGAGGAGACCGAGGTCCACCGCCGCGTGAAGGCGGTCCTCGCGTTCCTTCAGGAGCGCGAGCACGCGTAGGCTCACTGCGCAGCCCGAGTGTCCACGATCAGGACCGAGCAGGGCGCGTGGCGCAGGACGAGGTTCGGCACGCTCTCGCGGACCCGCCACCTCGGGCCGTGCACCCCCCGGTTGCCGAGGACGATCGTGTCGACGCGCTCGGCCTCGGCGATCTCGACCAGTCGATCGGCGGGGTCGCCCGTCTCGCTCCAGCTCCGGACCTGGATCGCCGGGAACCGCAACCTCATCGACGCGAGGTACCGATCCGGGTCCGGGGTCTTCTTGGGGTCCGCGGCATCGTGAGCCGCGGAGGGGCCGCGGACGTGCAGCACCAGCAGCTCCGCGTCCCTGAGACCGGCGAGCTCGGCCGCCGTCTCCACTGCCATGTCCGCCGATGCCGTGGTGTCCGTCCCCACCAGGATCTTGTTCATCTCCGCCTCCTCGGGTCTTGCCTCGACCCTAGGCCGGACCGGACCCGGGCACGACCCGGCCGCCACCACAACCCCACAGGGGTGCCAGCACCCCGTCCCGGGTGAGGTTCCCCCACGCGGAGGTGCAGCCTGCCCCCTTGGACGCGGGGCGGGGGGGTGGGACCATGCCCCGCATGACAGAAGGCATCGCGGCTGAGGTCGCGGTCGCGGAGCGCGCTCGCGTGGACGCAGGGACGCTGCCGTGACCCAGCGCTCGCGTGCCCGGCTCCTCCTCGCGATCTGGGTCGTGCTGATGGCGGGCATGGTGATGGCGATCTCGATGTCCGTGCTCAACGGCACGTTCCAACGGGACTGGGCCTTCCTGTCCATCACGATGTTCATGATCGTCGGATACGGGACCGTCGGCGCGTTCGTCACCGCACGGACGTCGGGCAACCCGATCGGCTGGCTGATGATGACGGTCGCCGCCGCGTTCGTCCTCGCCGGCCTCTCCGACGAGTACGCCTCGTACGCCTACGTGACGGAGCCGGGGTCGCTGCCGGGCGCCTCGCTCGCCCTGTGGCTCTCCAACTGGGTGTTCATCGGGGTGGTGGCCCCGATCCCCTTCATCCTGCTGCTGTTCCCGAACGGGAGGCTCCCCTCGCGGCGGTGGCGGCCCCTCGCGTTCGCCTTGGCGGCCCTGTTCGCGGCGGGGGCGCTCGGGACGATCCTGCGGCCCGGGATCGTGGAGTTCGAGGACGTCTCGACGCTCACGAACCCCACGGGGGTCGAGGCCCTCGGGCCCGTCATCGACGTCCTCCTATGGGTCGTCGGGATCGGGGGCATCGCGCTCTCGCTCCTCTGCGTGGTGGCGCTCGTGCTGCGGTTCCGGAGCGCGAGCGGCGAGGAGCGTCAGCAGATCCGGTGGCTCGCGTACGTGGCCGCGCTCTGCGGCGTGGCCCTCGTGGTCGCGATCGTCACCGGGTTCGGGCTGGGACCGGACGAGACGAGCGCGCTCAACAACGCGGCCTTCTTCGTGTTCTTCGCGCTGCTCGGGATCGGCATGCCGGTGGCGATCGGAGTGGCGTTGCTCAAGTACCGACTGTGGGACCTGGACATCGTGGTGCGGAAGGCCGTGGTGTTCGCGGTCGTCGCCGCGGCCCTCACGATCGTGGCGGTCGTCGCGGTGATCCTGGTGCCCGTCGCCGTCCTCGGGACCGGCCTGAGCGGCTGGGAGCGCGGGCTGTTCGCCGTGGGGGTCGCGTTCGGCCTCATCGTCGGCCCGCTGCGCCGGTGGGCGCGCCGGATCGCCGACCGGGTCGTCTACGGTGGCCGGGCCACCCCCTACGAGGTCCTCACGGACTTCTCGGGCCGGATGGCCGAGGCGTACTCGACCGAGGACGTGCTCCCGAGGATGTCCGGCATCGTCGGCGCCGGGGTAGGTGCCGAGCGTGTCGGGATCTGGCTCCTCGTCGGGCAAGAGATGATCCCGGCGGCGGGATGGCCCACGGACCCCGGACCGGGCGAGCCACGCCCGATGGCCGAGCTTCCGGGATCCGACCCAGGCACGTTCGAGGTCCGCCACCAGGGCGAGCTCCTCGGGGCGATCACCGTGCGCATGCCGACGAACGACCCCATGAACCCGGCGAAGGCACGTCTCATCCGCGACCTCGCCTCGCAGGCCGGGCTCGTCCTTCGCAACGTCCGGTTGATCGAGGAGCTCCGGGCGTCGCGCCGACGGCTCGTCGCTGCGCAGGACGCAGAGCGCCGCCGCGTCGAGCGGGACATCCATGACGGCGCGCAGCAGCAGCTCGTCGCCCTCGCGGTGAAGCTCCGCCTGGCCGAGCAGGCGATCGAGCGCGATCCGGGGAAGGCCCGCGAGATCCTCGCGCAGCTCCAGACGCAGGCGGGAGAGACGCTGGAGGACCTGCGCGACCTCGCGCGCGGGATCTACCCCCCGCTGCTCGCCGACGAGGGGCTCGCCGCGGCCGTCCAGGCCCAGGCCCGCAAGATCCCCGTCCCCGTCGACGTCCAGCCCGACGGCGTCCACCGCTACGAGCAGGAGGTGGAGGCCGCGGTCTACTTCTGCGTCCTCGAGGCGCTCCAGAACGTCACCAAGTACGCGAACGCCTCGATGGTCCGCATCGCACTCGAGGACGATGGTGAGCGCCTCACCTTCACCGTCTCGGACGACGGCGTCGGCTTCGACCGCGCGGTCGCCACCCGCGGAACGGGCCTGCAGGGGATGGTCGACCGGATCGACGCCGTCGGGGGCTCGCTCGAGGTGATCTCGGCGCCGGGCGAGGGAACCACCGTGCTGGGGCGCATCCAGGTGCGCTGAGCCTCACGCGGACGTCGCGGCGGCCCACGCCTGCTCGAGGCGGTCGGGGCCGAACACGGCCTTGGGTACGTAGGCAGACGCCCCGCACTCGGCCGCCCGGGGCGCGTACTCCTCCTCCTCGTAGGTGGAGAGCAGGAGCACGACGACGGAGCCCCCGCCCTCGGCCAGGATCCGACGGGTGGCCTCGAGCCCGTTGATGCCGGGCAGGTTGACGTCCATCAGGACCAGGTCGGGGGTCAGCTCGCGGGCCTTCTCGACCGAGTCCTCTCCGGTCTCGGACTCGCCGACGACCTCGAAGCCGTCGGTGGCCTCCACGACCATCCTCGCCGCCATCCGGAACGGTTCCTGGTCGTCCACGATCAGCACGCGCACCGGCATCGTCACAACGCTCCACCCGACAGGGTGCCACGCGGGGCTCGGCACGGCAGTGATGCCAGCACCACTCTTGCCCGGGGCGACCGACGGCGCGTCAGGCGGGCGCCACGGACCCGGCCAGGTGCAGGAACGCCCGCTCCACGATCAGCCGCACGTTGAGGTTCAGGTCCTCGGCGAGGGCGGCGCGGGCCTCCTCGACCGCGGCCATCCCCGAGGCCGAGGCCCTCACGGGTCCTGCGGCAGGCGGGATGTCGGGGCTCATCAACAGATCCTCGCTGCCGCCCACCGCGACCACGACCCGATCACGCAGGAGCGCGGAGACGGCGAGCAGGACCCAGTCCACGTAGTCGCGCTCGGCCCGACGGACCCGTCGCTTGTGCCGCTCCTCGAGTCGACGGATGGCCCCGCGGTAGGCCTCCTCGGGACGACCTCGCTCGTCCAGGAACGGGGCCACCTCCTCCTTCAGGCGGTCGCCGAGGTCCTTGCGGTACCGCTCGGCCGCCGCGAGCACCAGGTCGGCCGCTCGGAGCGCGCCGGCGGGACCGCTCGACGCGGCCTCGATGGCCCGCCGAGCGACGTCGCGGAACCCGAGCCCGTCGGGGTCCACGGCCAGCCGTCGCGCCCGGCCGAGGTTGCCTCCCGCCAGGCGGGCGGCGAGCGCCGCGCGCTCGGGCTCGGCGCCCTCCTCGGTGAGGGTCCGGACGATGAACGCCTCGGACAGCGACTGGAAGGTCACGACGTGGCACCGGGAGAGCACCGTCTCCGGGAGCTCGTGCGGTCGGGCGGACAGCAGCAGGAACACCGCGTCGGCGGGTGGCTCCTCGAGCACCTTCAGGAGCGCGTCGGCTGCAGCCGGATTGAGCCGATCTGCCTCGCGCACCACGAACACCTTGCGCCCCGGCTCCGGCGCCGTGCGGTAGGCGTGGTGCCAGATCTCCTGCTTGACGGTCTCGATGTGGATGTCTCGACCCTCGGGCTCCACCAGGAACTCGTTGGGGTGCTTGTCCTCCAGCGCCAGGCGGCAGGTCCGGCACGTGCCGCACCCTCCGTCCGCGCACAGGACCGCCGCGGCGAACGCGCGAGCGGCGATCGACTTGCCGCCGCCCTCGGGTCCGGCCAGGAGGTACGCGTGGTGCGGGCGGGCGGCCGCCTGCCGCAGGAACGAGATCGCCCGCTCCTGGCCGGGCACGCGATCGAGCACGTCAGCCGGCGTGGCCGTTCTCCTCCCGTTCCCTGAGCACCCGCTTGAGCGCCTCGACCACCTGCTCGTGCACCCGCTCCGGCGTGTCGTCGGCATCGACGACGATGAACCGCTCGGGGTGCTCCTCGGCGATCTTCAGGTAGGCGTCGGCGACCTTGGCGTGGAACCCACCGCCCTCCATCTCGATCCGGTCGGGCTCCTCGAGCGACCGGAGCAACCCGGCCTCCGGCTCCAGGTGGAGGAGGATCGTGAGATCGGGGAACAGACCCTGCGTCGCCCAGACGTTGAGCGTGAGCACGTCCTGCTCGCCGAGCCCACGTGCCCACCCCTGGTAGGCGAGGGAGGAGTCGATGTACCGGTCGCAGATCACGACCTTGCCCTCGGCCAGGGCGGGACGGATCACGGTGGTCACGTGCTGAGCGCGGCTCGCGGCGAACAGCAGGGCCTCGGTGCGCGCGTCCAGGTTGCCCGTCGCGTGATCCAGGAGCACGTCGCGCAGCTTCTCCCCCACCTCCGTGCCGCCGGGCTCGCGCGTGACGAGCACGTCGACGCCCTGCGACTCCAGGAACTCCTTGGCCAACCGGATCTGCGTGCCCTTGCCCGCGCCCTCGACTCCCTCGAAGGCGATGAACAGGCCGGTGGCCGGTGGCCGCTTCAGCTTGGGCACGAGCGCGAGGGGCTGCGGCTTGCTGAGCCGGAACCGCGAGAGGCCCCGGCGCGTGAACAGGCTGGCCACGATGACCGCGGCGCCGGCCGTCCACAGGGCCACCCGGGTGCCGGACAGGTCGATCCGCTGATCGGACAGGTAGACCTCATGCGTGCCCA
>Ga0073934_10003278_pt1 | contig 30425 bp, 27 predicted proteins | sample LarsenN4metaG_FD_76834 | JGI IMG/M metagenome (GOLD analysis project Ga0073934, IMG submission 76834) | Hot spring sediment bacterial and archeal communities from British Columbia, Canada, to study Microbial Dark Matter (Phase II) - Larsen... ...
GAGGTCTGGGTCACGGTATAGGCCGAGCGGTTGCCGCGCACCACCGCGGTATCGACATTGCCGCCGCCGTTGATCGTGTCGTTGCCCGCACCACCGTTGAAACGATCGGCAAAGGCACCGCCGGTAAAGGCGTCGTTGCCGCCAAAGCCGAACACCGTGCCGCGGATCTCGCCCTGCGCGCCATTATAGACGTCGTCCGAATTGAGGAAAACCACATCGCCGACCAGCGTGCCGTTGTTGATCACCTGATTGGGCAGCCGGGTGCCGGCCTGATCCTCGAAGGTGATCGCGGTGCTGCCGACGATCAGACCATTGTTGGTGACGGTCGCAGGGTTGGCGGCGTTGTTGTAGAACGAATTGATATAGACCCCGACGGTTTCCAGCGACTGGTCCGCTTCATCGGACAGCACCGCGATGATGTCACCGTCATTGGTCAGCGAGCCCCACGCAAACACGCCGGAGGCAACGAAGCGCTCGGGCAGGTATTGGTCATACTCCACCGCGATCTGGCGGCCGAAGCCCCCCGCCTCGACATAGATCGTCCCGGAGTTGAAGAACATCTGCGAGAAGTCGACGACGTGGCTGCCGAAGGTGGCGTTTACCCCGATCGCGCGGTGATCTTCGGAGACCACAGCGATCAGCCCGGTGTTGTTCACCGCAAAGGGGGCGTTCAGCCCGATCGCCGATCCGGCAAGCGAATAGACGAAAATCTCGCCGGGGTTCTCCAGCGGGGCTTCGCCTTCGATACTGCCGCCGCCGCGCTGGATCCCGATGGTGACGTAGTAGAAGATGTTGTTCTCAAGATCCTGCGGCACTAGTTGCTGGACATCGACGAGACCATTGTTGATCACCGTCCCATTGCCCTCGAACCGGATCCCCATCCCGGCCGAAGCGGTGGTGGTGTAGCTTTCGATCAGGCCGTTATTGGTGAGGGTCGTGTCAGTGTTGGCATAGAACACGTCGCGACCGTCGGAGTAGAAGATTTCGTTCTGTTCGACGGTGAAGCCTTCGCCATGCACGACATAGCTCAGGAGGAGCGTCGCTGCGGAACTATAGCCGATCCCGGCTTCTGCGCCGAGCTGCTGCGCCGGCGTGCCCGCGGCAATCGCGTCGAGTCCGCCGAAATCCTGCCCGCTGGCCTGCTGGACCACCACATCGGGGGTGATCAGGACCTCGGCGGTGCCATTGACCCAGCGCTCATAATTGACCCCGTCGACCTCGACGAGGCCCGATTGGGTCCACGCCCCCTCCAGCAAGACGGTATCGGTATCGTAACCGATGACGCGCAGCGGCAGGCCCTTGCCGACGAAGTCGCGCGCGGTCGCCGCGTCGATCAGCAAGCGCTTGAAGGCGTTGAGGTGGATGATCTCGAACCCGCTCACCCGGCCCGAGGCGAGCACTTCGCCCAGATCGATATCGCGCGTGTCCGTCGCCAGCACCAGCGTGTCGGTGCCTTCGCCGCCATGGACGGCGCGGAAGGCGTAATCGCGCAGCTCGATCCGGTCATCGCCGTCGTTGCCCTCGACGTAATCGCCCTGGCGCGTGACGATCGTGTCGTTGCCCCACTCGCCGATCAGCGTATCGTTACCGAAGCCGCCGTCGAGCGCGTCGTTGCCGAACCCGCCGACCAGAATGTCGTTGCCGCCGTTGCTCCGCAGCACGTCGTCGCCGCGCCCGCCGATCACGCGGTCGTTCCACGCGCCGCCGGTGTAGCTGTCGTTGCCGAAGCCCATGTCGGTAACGCCCGAAATCCCGCCCGAGCCGCTGTAGACGTCGTTGCCATCGTCGAGGATGACATCGCCGTTGATGAAGCCGTCATTGGCCAACTCGTCATCGCCGATGCCGAGGTCGATATGGCCCTCGATCGCCCCGCCCGCGAGATTGCGCACGAATTCCCGCGTGTTGAGGAGGTTGGCGTTGGTGTTGGTGGCGAAGATCGCGATGTCGGCACGGATCGTGCCCGAATTGACGATGGTGTTGGGCACATAGCCGGGCTGCACGACATAAATGCCGATCGATACGCCGTCGGCCTCGGTCGCCCGCGCCTCGATCAGCCCGGCATTGTCGACAATCGGCGCACCGAGATCGTTCGCCGCGTTGGTGTAGACCCCGATCGCAAGATCGCTCCCTTCGACCAGCAACCGCGCGCCGGCGTGATTGGTGAAGGCAACCGTGTTGTCGATGTCGAGGCCGATGGCGACGCCGTCGGTTTCAAGGCCCGTGCCCGACGCTCCGCCCAGCGCCTGCACCGCGATCAGGCCATAATTATCGACATAGGCCCAGTAGTCCGGCGCATTGAACGCGGTCGCCTGTCCGGCCTCGGCGATGAAGAACATCGAACCGTTATTGACCAGTGAATTGGTCGAGTTGATCCCATTGGTCAGCTCCACCGGCCCATCGGCGGCGCGGATATGGATCAGACCGTTGTTGACGATATCATGCCGCCCCTCGTTCAAGAGGTAGCCTTGCACCGAATCGTTCTCGAGCCAGATCGTCCCGTTGTTCGTGAACGGGGCCCCCGAACCCCCGAACTGGACGATCAGCGCGAGGGGATAGTTGGGGTTGACGACATAGACGATCTCGCCCGCGGCAATCGCATACTGGTTCGAGATATCGTTGGGCAGCTCGCGCGGATCGCTTAGCGGGGTGACTGTGGGGGCGGGGCCGGGATCGGGAATGATCGAACCGGACAGCGCGACGTCCGACGCCTGCAATGCCGCCAGGCGCGCCGAAGACAAAGCCCCCGCATAAGGCGCGAGAGCCCCTAGTGCGACGATGCGATCGAGCAGGAATTCGCCCGCGTCGACGCTCTCGCGCCGGGCAAGGGCGGCCTCGCCCCCGGTGGGTGCGGTGAACCAGTCTCCCCAGCTTTCGGAACCGAAGCGGTTGGCGGTGCGGTGGTCGATCACCTCCTGCTGCGAATGGTAGTTGGCGATCTCGCCCTCCGAGATGAAGCTGCCGGCCACCTGGATCGGTGCGCCGTCGGCGCCGTGGAGGCGCAGGAAGGTGCCGGAGCCGATCTGGGAGCTGATCACGTCGCCGCCGCCGGCAAGGCCGGGCGCGTCTGGTCGGGCGCGCCCGCGAAGTCCAGCGGCAGCGCGACCGGATCCTGATCGAGAAAGCCGAACGCTAATTTCGAAACATAGGTGGCCATGATGCGCGCTACCCCTGCGGTCAGGCATGTTAACCCGGCCCGGAGCGCGGGAATCGATCCAGTTGTTCAATGACATGGACAAGGCCCGGAGGAAAGCCCGGATCGAATGTTCTGCCGCCCGGCACAAAAGACGTGCCCGCCTGCATGCAGGCTTGCTATGGCCCGGGCATGAACACCGCCGCTACGCTCCGCACCCCGCCTCGCATCCTTGCCATCGCCGGTTCGGACTCCTCCGGCGGCGCAGGCATCCAGGCCGATCTCAAGACCATCGCCATGCTCGGCGGCTACGGCATGACTGCGATCACCGCGGTGACGGCGCAGAATTCGGTCGGGGTGCAGGCAATCGCGCCCATGTCCGGAGACATGGTGGCCGAACAGATCGCCTCGTGCATCGCCGACATCGGGGTCGATGCGGTGAAGATCGGGATGCTGCACGATACCGACATCATCGGCCATGTCGCCCGCGCGCTGGGGCAGGTGAACGCGCCGGTGGTGCTCGATCCGGTGATGATCGCCACCTCGGGCGCGGCGCTGATCGATCCCGCTGCCATCGCCGCGCTGCGCGAGGTGCTGTTCCCGCGCGCCGCGCTGATCACCCCCAACCTGCCCGAGCTCGGCCACCTCGTGGGCCGCAGCCTCACTACCAGCGACGAGATGGCCGCGGCCGCCAAGGAACTGTCGCAGATGACCGGCGCAGCGGTGCTCGCCAAGGGCGGGCATACGGCGGACGCGCGGATCATCGACGTGCTTTACATGCCCGGTTCGGCGGCGGGAGAAGCGCGCGCGATAGCGTTCGACCACCGCCGGATCGAGACGCCGCACACCCACGGCACCGGCTGCACGCTATCCTCGGCGATCGCGACGCTGCTCGGCCACGGCCAGCCCTTGGAGCACGCCGTCAGGCTGGGGCGCAATTTCGTGATCCGCGCGATCGAGGCCGCCCCCGGCTTCGGGGCAGGCAACGGTCCGCTCGGCCATCACGCGGTCAGAAGGCTGGATTGATCGCCGCGCGCTCAGTCGCGCGGCAATTCGTAGAAATCGGCGATGCAGGCCCAGGCTTCCTCGGCGGTTTCCACCCAGGTGAACAGGTCGAGATCGGCCTTCGAGATCGTCCCTTCCTCGGCCAGCGCATCGAAATCGATGACCCGCGTCCAGAAATCCTTGCCGAACAGCAGGATCGGGATCGGCTTCATCTTGCCGGTCTGGATCAGGGTGAGCAGTTCGAAAAACTCGTCGAAGGTGCCGAAGCCGCCCGGGAACACCGCCACCGCCCGCGCACGCAGCAGGAAGTGCATCTTGCGCAATGCGAAATAGTGGAACTGGAAGGAGAGGTAGGGCGTCACAAAGGAATTGGGCGCCTGTTCGTGGGGAAGCACGATGTTGAGCCCGATCGATTCGCTGCCCGCGTCCGAAGCGCCGCGGTTGCCCGCTTCCATGATCGACGGCCCGCCTCCGGTGGTGATGATGAACTGGCGTTTGCCGTCCTCGATGATCGCCTTTTCCGAGACCAGCCGCGCAAGCCTGTAAGCCTCGTCATAGTATTTCGCCTTCTCGGCGAGGCGCGCGGCGACCTTCTGCTCATATTCGCTGGCGCCCTTGGCGGCCTCGATCCGCGCCTCGGCCTGAGCGGGCGAAGGAATGCGGGCCGAGCCGTACATCACCAGCGTCGAGCCGACCCGCGCCTCGTCGAGCAGCATTTCGGGCTTGAGCAGTTCGAGCTGGAAGCGCACCGGGCGCAATTCGTCGCGCAGGATGAAATCGGTGTCGCGGAACGCGAGCTTGTAGGCCGGATGCGCGGTCTGGGGCGTGCGTTCGGGCCCGCCCTCGGCAAACCGGGTCTCTTCGCCCGCGCGATAGAACTTGCGGTCGGTCAGGTCTTTTTCGGTCATGGCTAGACCCCTAGTAGGGGTCCCCCAGACCCGCAACAGCTTTGGTTTGGGTCATGTTTCGCATGGAACATCGCACGTTCGGGTGCGGCTGGATGCCCCGCAAGGATTCGAACCTTGATTGACGGAGTCAGAGTCCGCTCTCTTACCATTAGAGGACGGGGCATTAGCCTTGCGACGGGCGTGGCCCGGCGCCGTCAGCGAGCGCGCTCCCTAGTTTTGTGCGCGCGCAAGGTCAAGGCCGCTTTCGCACCCTGCATGGCCGCGCGCTTGCCCTCGACCGGTGGTTGGGTTAGCGTGCAAGCAGGTGCCGTGCGCGCAGGCGCGCGTAACGGTGATGAGAAAGTTCGAGAATTATGGCGGAACCCATGCCGCCGGACAGACATGCCAGGGCTGGCAAGAAACGGGGCTCAAGGTCCGGCAAGGTAGCCGATTTTCGCTACACGCGCCCCTCCCAGCCCGAATCCCGCAAGAACGGCCGTGACGGCCGGAGCAAAGGCGCAGCCATCGCCGAAGGCGGGCGCGGGCGCGCGCGGGCGGAACAGGATCTGGCCGCGATCGGGACGGCGCGGGCGGGCCACCAGGGCGAGGCCTATGCCGCGCTCGACCTTGGCACCAACAATTGCCGCCTGCTGATCGCGCGCCCTTCGGGCCGCGATTTCACCGTGATCGACGCCTTCAGCCGGGTGGTGAAGCTGGGAGAGGGCCTCGCCACCACCGGCCGCCTGTCGGACAAGGCGATGGACCGCACCCTCGCCGCGCTCGCGATCTGCGCCGAAAAGCTCCAGCGCCGCAACGTCCGCCTGGCCCGCTCGGTGGCGACCGAGGCCTGCCGCCGCGCCGCCAACGGCCCCGATTTCATCGAACGGGTGCGGCGCGAGACGGGGATCGCGCTCGACATCATCAGCGCCGAGGAGGAAGCGCGCCTGGCGGTGCTGGGCTGCCACATCCTGCTCGAAGCGGGTGACGGCCCGGCGATGATCTTCGACATCGGCGGCGGCTCGACCGAGCTGGTGCTGGTCGAATCGGGTGGCCTGTCGGCGAGCCGCGTGCCGCGCATCCTCGACTGGCAGAGCGTGCCTTGGGGCGTCGTCTCGCTCACCGACACGGTCGGCCGCAGCGAGGAAGGCGAGGCGGCACGAATCGCGCGCTATGCCGAGATGCGCCGGCTGGTGTCCGACAGCTTCGCCCCCTTCGCCGCCCGCGTCGCCAAGGCAGCGTCGCACGAGGATATCCGTCTGCTCGGCACCAGCGGCACGGTGACGACGCTCGCCAGCCTCTATCTCGAACTGCCGAGTTACGATCGCCGCGCGGTCGACGGGCTGATCGTCCCGGCCCCCGCGATGCGCCAGATCAGCGCCAGCCTGTCGGTGATGACCCCGTTCGAGCGCAGCAACCTGCCCTGCATCGGGCAGGACCGCGCCGATCTGGTGGTGGCGGGCTGCGCGATCCTCGAATCGATCCTCGACCTGTGGCCCGCGCGGCGGCTGGGGGTGGCCGATCGCGGCATCCGCGAGGGCATCCTCAGGAGCCTGATGGCCGCCGAGCGCCGCTCCGAGCGCAGCTTCCGCGCGCTCCAAAAGCAGCGTTCCGGGCGACCGGCGCAATGAGCCGCGCAGGCAAGACCCCGAGCAAGCGGGTCAAGACCGCCAAGGGCCGCACCGCGGCCCAGGTCCGCTGGCTCGAACGCCAGCTCAACGATCCCTATGTCCGCCAAGCCAAGGCCGAGGGCTATCGCAGCCGCGCGGCCTACAAGCTGATCGAGCTCGACGAACGCTTCGGCCTGCTCAAGGGCGCAAGCCGGGTGGTCGATCTCGGCATCGCTCCGGGCGGGTGGACGCAGGTGGTGCGCCAGAAGGCCCCGCGCGCGCAGGTGGTCGGGATCGATCTCCTGCCGGTCGATCCGATCGAGGGCGTGACCATCTTCCAGATGGATTTCATGGCCGATGATGCCCCGCAGGCGCTCGCCGAGGCGCTGGGGGGGGCGCCCGATCTGGTGCTCTCGGACATGGCCGCCAACACTGTCGGCCACAAGCAGACCGATCACCTGCGCACCATGGGCCTCGTCGAGGCGGCAGCGTGGTTCGCGGTCGAGAACCTCAGCGAAGGCGGGGCTTTCGTCGCCAAGGTGCTGGCGGGCGGCACCGATACCGAACTGCTGGCGCTGCTCAAGCAGCATTTCGCCATCGTCAAGCACGCCAAGCCCCCGGCGAGCCGCAAGGATTCGTCCGAATGGTACGTGGTGGCGCAGAAATTCAAGGGGCGAAGCTAAGGCCGCGCCCTCGACGAATGAGCGACAATGGGGACCTTGTACGGCCGGCTCAGGCCGCCGGAGCCGCTTCGCCTTCGGCCGGGGCCGGTGCCTCGGCGCCGGCAGCAGCAGGGGCCGCCGCGCCGTCGGCCGGGGCGGCCTCGCCCTCGGCCGGGGCCGCCGCCGCAGCGGTCGCCGCGGGGAGCGGCAGGTTCGAGCCGAGCGAGTTGAGGTAGGCGGCGATCGCCGCCCGATCCTCGACGTTGGACAGGCCCGCAAAGCTCATTTTGGTGCCTTCGACAAAGGTCTTGGGGCTCTTGAGCCAGGAATCCATCTTGTCCCAGTCCCACTGGCCGCCCAGCGCCTTGAGCTCGGCGCTGTAATCGAAGCCGGGCTTGGCCGCGATCGCGGCCCCCATGATGCCGTAGAGGTTGGGGCCAACCCCGTTGGCGCCGCCCTGCGTGACGGTGTGGCAGCTCTGGCACTTGGCGAAGGCCTTCTCGCCCGCGGCGATCAGTTCGGCCGCCGGCATCGCGTTCATCGCGTCGGCCATCGACATTTCCGCCGGCCCCGCACTTTCCTCGACCGCGCCCTGGATCACATAGCCGAGCTGCTCGGGACGCTGCGGATTGTCACCGTGGAAATACTTGCCCGACAGGATCGAGAGACCCAGGCCCAAACCCGCCGCGAACAGCACCCAGCCGGCGACGGTGTTGAACAGATCGCCGCCGCCATTCTGGCCGCCGGCTTGCGCTTGCGAAGAAGTGTCCTGTGTCATCCCGGCAGGCCCATAGTGTCGCCCGCCCGCTCGCGCAAGACCGATCGTGGCATGAATCATTGCACCTTTTGCAAGCAGGCTTGCCGCCTCGCGCGCGGGCCTCTAGCAGCCTTGTCATCATGCGATCCTTTCCCGGCCCCGCCCTTGACATCGTCGACCGGATGCGTGCCGCCGCGGCCGCCGATCCGGCGCGGGCGATTGCCTTCCAGGGCTCGCCCGGCGCCAATTCGCACCGCGCCGCCACCGAGGCCCGCCCCGATCTCGCGCCGCTGCCCTGCTTCAGCTTCGAGGACGCGCTCGATGCGGTAAAAGATGGCCGCGCGGGCGCCGCGATCATCCCGATCGAAAACTCGCAGCACGGCCGGGTCGCCGACATCCACTTCCTGCTGCCCGAAAGCGGGCTCCATATCGTCGGCGAGTATTTCATGCCGATCCATCATGCGCTGATGGCGCTGGGCGAGAACACCCCGGGCCGCAGCTTCGAGGCGGCCTATTCGCATCCGCAGGCGCTGGGCCAGTCGCGCCGCTTCCTGCGCGCGCGCGGGATCGTGCCGCTGAGCCATGCCGACACGGCGGGCGCGGCGGCCTATGTCGCCGAGCGCGGCGATCCCGCCATCGCCGCCATCGCCCCCGCGATCGCCGCCGAGCTCTACGGCCTCACCATCATCGAGCACAATGTCGAGGACAGCCCCGACAACATGACCCGCTTCGTCATCCTCGCGCGAGAGCCGCTCGCCGCCGGAAGCCTGGCAGGCAAGCCGGTGATGACCACCTTCGTGTTCGAGGTGAAGAACATCCCCGCCGCGCTTTACAAGGCGCTCGGCGGGTTCGCCACCAACGGGGTCAACATGACCAAGCTGGAAAGCTACCAGCAGGGCACCAGCTTTTCCGCGACGATGTTCTATGCCGACATCATCGGCGCGCCGGGCGAGCCTGCGGTCGATCGGGCGATGGAGGAATGCGCCTTCCATTCCAAGGAATTGCGCATTCTCGGCACCTACGAACAGGAACGCCCACGGGGTTAGCCATTCGGCCGGGCGCCGGCTTGCCGTTTCCCGGTTGCACCCGCGTGCGCGCCATGCCACCAAGCGCCAGGCATGACCGCAGCGGCGCAGACCCTTCCGGCCGAATCAGCAACAGCTTCAGGCGCATCCCTGGCCGCGGATGCGGCTGCGTGGAAATCCCTGCGCAATGACGGCGATCTGCAGTTCACGCCGGTCGAGATTCCCGAGATCAAACCGCCCGAGCCGAGCTGGTTCGAGAGGATGCTGGATGCGGTGTTCCGCTTTCTCGCCGAACTTTTCGCCCCGGTCGGCCAACTGCTGGGTGCCTCGTGGTGGTGGCTGCAATGGGTGCTGCTCGCCGCGGTCGCGATCTTCGTGATCGTCCTGCTGGTGCGCAGCTTCGGCCCGGTCGCCCGCCGCCGCGATGCCGAAGCCGAAGCCTTGGAGGAATGGCGCCCCGAAACCGCCGCCAGCATCGCCTTGCTCGAGGATGCCGACCGGCTCGCCGCCGAGGGCCGCTTCGACGAGGCCACCCGCCTGCTGCTTCAACGCAGCGTCGGCCAGATCGCCGCGGCACGGCCCGAACTCGTCGAACCCTCGAGCACCGCGCGCGAGCTCGCCGCCCTGCCCGCTCTGCCCGATGGCGCGCGCACCGCCTTTCGCGTCATCGCCGAACGGGTCGAGCGCAGCCTCTTCGCGCTGCGCGCGCTCGACCGGACGGACTGGGAAGCAGCGCGCGCGGCCTATGCCGATTTCGCCCTGGCGCGCCTCAACCGCCGGGAGTCTGCGGCATGAGCGGCACAGGCGCTGCCTTCTCGCGCGGGGGCGCCTTCGCGCTGATCGTCGGCGGCTTCGCCCTGTTCCTCGCGCTCATCTGGCTGATCGCGCGGGGAGAGGATTTCGGCGGCGGCAATAACGGCCAGGCCCACGCTGTGGCCAAGGGCCTCAACGGCTATGCCGGGCTGGTGCGCCTCGCCGAACTGGCCGAGTTCGACGTCACCCGGTCGCGCAGTCCCTCCGGGCTCCAGACCGAGGGCCTGCTGGTGCTCACCCCGCCGCCTGCGACCGATCCCGAAGAGCTGGCCGAAATTCTCAGAAACCGCGAGAACATCGGCCCGACGCTGGTGATCCTGCCCAAGTGGGAGGCAATGAACCCGCCCCCGATCCTGCCGCGCGAGGCCCGCGAAAAGTTCAAGCCGGGCTGGGTGCTGCTGGGCGAGGCCTATCCGCTCGAATGGACCGGGAAACTGCCTTCCCCCTATGGCTTCACCCACCAGATCGAGAAGCTGGAGAAGGACGAGGAGCCCGGCTGGGACGGGCTTGGCGAGGCCGGGCAACTGCCGACCCGGACGATTCTCTATTCGGACGAGGACGCGCTGCACGAGCCGCTGATCACCGATGCGGCCGGGCACTGGCTGGCATTCCGGGTGATCGGCAAGGAAGGCACCGCCTTCTATGACGATGCGCACTGGACCGTGTTCGTGGCCGAACCCGATCTGCTCAACAATTACGGTCTTGCCGACCAAAATCGCGCCGCCGCCGCCCTCGCCCTGCTGCGCACCGCGGCCTATGACGGCGACATAACGTCGATCACCTTCGATCTCACCCAGAACGGCTTCGGCGCCTCGGAGAACCTCCTCACGCTCGCCTTCCGCCCGCCCTTCCTCGCCGCGACGCTGTGCCTGCTGCTGGCGCTGCTGATCATCGGCTGGCGCGCCTTCAAGCGCTTCGGTCCGCCGCTTGCCGTCGGCGGCCCGGCGATCGCCTTCGGCAAGGAACGGCTGATCGCCAATGGCGCGGGGCTGATCCTGCGCGCGCGGCGCTTCCACCTGCTGGGCCCGCCCTATGCCGCGCTTTCGGCCCGCCGGATCGCCGAGCGGCTCGGCCTGACCCGGCACGAGCCGCTGGCGATCGACGAGGCGCTGGCCCGCCGCCTGCCGGCCGAAGAGCCCTTCAGCCGCCGCGCCGCCCGGCTCGAGGCCGCTGACCGGCCCGCCGACCTGCTCGCCGCCGCCCAGGCGCTCGACGATCTGACCACCAGGCTATCACAGGGAAGATGACCCGATGACCATGGAATCGCCTCCGATGAACCTCGCCGACGTGCGCCGGCTCGCCGATGCCATCCGGGCCGAAATCGCCAAGGCGATCGTCGGGCAGGACGGCATGGTCGACATGCTGCTGGTGGCGCTGCTGAGCGAAGGCCACGTGCTGATGGAAGGCCCCCCGGGGACCGCCAAGACCTTCCTCGCCAATGCCTTCTCGACCGCGCTGGGCCTCGATTTCGGGCGCATCCAGTTCACCCCCGATCTCTTGCCGGGGGACATCCTGGGATCGAACCTGTTCAATTTCCAGACCAGCCAGTTCACCCTGACGCGCGGGCCGATCTTCTGCGACCTGCTGCTCGCCGACGAGATCAACCGCACCCCGCCCAAGACGCAGGCGGCGCTGCTCGAGGCGATGCAGGAACGCCGCGTCACGCTCGACGGGGAAACCCACCATCTGCCCGATCGCTTCATGGTGGTCGCGACCCAGAACCCGATCGAGAACCAGGGCGTCTATCCGCTGCCCGAAGCCCAGCTTGATCGCTTTCTGTTCAAGCTGCTGGTGCCCTACCCGGCCGAGGCGGAGGAGACGCGGATCGTGGCGCGCTATGGCCAGCGTTCCGGCCCGCAGCGGCCCGCCGATCTCGGGGTGCAGGCGGTCACCGACGCGGCCGGCATCGGCGCGGCCAGCGCCGCGCTGGCGCAGGTCACCGTGGCCGACGAGATCACGAGCTATGTCGTGCGGCTGGTGCGCGCGACCCGCGATCATGCCGAACTGACTGTGGGCGCATCCCCGCGCGCCGCGGTGCTGCTCGCCGGGGCCGCGCGCGCCCGCGCCGCGCTGGAGGGGCGCGATTATGTGATCCCCGATGACGTCAAGGCGCTTGCGGTGCCGGTGCTGCGCCACCGGTTGACGCTCTCCCCCGCCGCCGAGATCGAAGGCCGCGACATGGAGGCGCTGGTCGCCGAACTGGTCGAGAGCACCGAGGCGCCGCGTTAGGGCGATGGCTACGCTCGCCGCCCTGCTTGCCCCGCTCTCGCGCCTGCTGGTCATCGCGCCGACCGAGCGTGCGGCCTGGGCGATCGCGGGCCTTGCGCCGGTGGCGCTGGTGATCGCTGCGACCGCGCCGGAGGCCTGGGTGGCGGCACCGGTTCTGGGCGGGGTCTTGCTGGGGCTGGTGGTGCTCGACGCGCTGCTGGCGGGGCGCAACACCGGGTGGGACATCCACGCCCCGTCCGATACCGAAGTCGGCCAGCCGGTGGCGCTGGCGGTGACCGCGCGCTTTGCCGGAGGGCGGCGCCAGGCGGTCACCGCGGCGCTCGCCTGCGATCCGCGGCTGGCGGCGGGCGGGCGGGTGATCGTCGCCCTCGCGCCTGCGCCTGATGCGCCCGGCTGGCGCGGCGAAACCAGCGTCACGCCGACGCGGCGCGGCACTGCCGCGGTAACGCAGGCGTGGCTGCGCTGGGAAGGGCCGCTCGGGCTCGGCGCGCGGCAGGTCGCCTACCCGCTCGAACAGGCGGTGCGGATCTGGCCCGATCTCTCGCCGGTGCGTTCCAAGGACCTGCAGACCTTCCTGCGCAACGCCCAGACCGGCCTCATCGCCCGGCGCATCCGCGGCGAGGGCACCCAGTTCGAGGCGCTCTCGGAATACGAACCCGGCATGGACCGCCGCCGCATCGACTGGAAGGCGAGCGCGCGCCACACCCGGCTCTACGCCCGCGAGAACGAGAGCGAGCGCAACAACCAGATCGTCTTCGCCTTCGATTGCGGCCAGGCGATGTGCGAGCCGGTCGACGGCCTTCCCCGCATCGACCGCGCGGTCTCGGCGGCGCTCACCTGCGCCTATGTCGCTCTGAAGGGCGGCGACAAGTGCGCGCTGTTCGGCTTTGCGAGGCGGCCGCAACTGCTCACCCCCTTCATCAATGATGCCCGCGCCTTCCACCGCTTGCAGAGCGCGGCAGCGGGCCTCGATTACGAGGCGGCGGAGCCCAATTTCACTCTCGCGCTGGCGACCCTGACGGCAAAGCTCCAGCGCCGCTCGCTGGTGGTGGTGTTCTCCGACTTCACCGATCCCACCAGCGCCGAGCTGATGGTCGAAAGCCTCGGGCGGCTGGCGAACAAGCATCTGGTGCTGTTCGTCACCATCGCCGATGCCGAGATCGAGCGGATCATCGCCGCCCCGCCGGGCGAGATCGCAACGCTCGCCCGCGCGGTCACCGCCGATACCCTTTCCCAGCAGCGCAAGCTGGTGCTCCAGCGCCTGCGGCGCATGGGTATCGACGTGATCGAGGCGCCGTGGGAGACGATCGGCCTGCAACTGATCGACCGCTATTTCCTGATCAAGAACAGCGAGGCGATCGGATGAAGGCGCCCGTCCTTTCCTCATGGTTCGGCCGCGGCGAGGTGGCCGCGCCCCCCGACATCGCCAGCGCGACGCTGCGCTCGGATCGCTTCCGGCTCGAACGCGAGGGCGAATGGCGCCGGCTCGAGGATATCGTCGCGCGGATGGAGCGCGGCGGGTTGAAGCGCATCGCCGACGAGGACCTGATGGCGCTGCCCACGCTCTATCGCACCGCCGCATCGAGCCTCGCGGTGGCGCGCGAGACCAGTCTCGATGCCGCCACGCTCGCCTATCTCGAGGCGCTGGTGCAGCGCGCGTGGTTCCAGGTCTATGGCCCGCCGCGCGGCTTCGGGGGATGGCTGCGCGACTTTCTCCTCGGCGGCTGGAGCCGGGCAGTGCGGTCGCTGTGGCTCGACATCTGCATCGCGCTGTTCGTGATGGTGGCAGGCACCGTGGTCGGCTGGCTGCTGGTGGCGCAGGATCAGGCCTGGTATTACCGCCTCGTGCCGGGCAGCCTTGCCGGCAACCGTGTGCCGGGGGCGAGCCGCGAGGAATTGCTGGCGACCCTCGCCACCGAGGAAAGCGCCGCGGGCCTTTCCACCTTCGCGGCCTATCTGTTCAGCAACAATTCGGCGGTGTGCATCTTCTCCTTCGCGCTCGGCTTTGCCTTCGGCATCCCCTCGCTGATGCTGCTGGTGCACAACATGGCGCTGCTCGGCGCGGTGCTGTGGCTGTTCGCCGATCAGGGGCTGACGGTGGAACTGGCCGCATGGATCAGCGTCCACGGCACCACCGAGTTCTTCGGCATCCTGCTGTCGGGCGCGGCAGGGCTGCATATCGGGCGCTCGATGGCCTTCCCGGGCACGCGCCCGGTGCTCGCCGCCGCCGCCGAGGCGGGACAGCGCGGCGCGGTGGTGATGGTCGGGGTGGTGATCATGATGATCATCGCCGCGCTGCTCGAGGCCTTCCCGCGCCAGCTGGTCGAGGGCACCGGCAGCCGCTTCCTGATCGGGGGCATGATGCTGGCCTTCTGGCTGGCCTATTTCTTCCTCTATCGCCCCGCCCATGCCGGCGAGGACAGCGCATGAACGCGGCGACGCTTGGCGGGCGGCCCGGCAGCGGGCGCCAGCGGGTGATGATCACCCCCGAGGGCCTCGCGCTCCCCATCGCGCTCGCCTCGCGCGGGAGCCGCGCGGGGGCGCTGATCCTCGATGTGATGATCATCGTCTTCGGCCTGATTGCCTTCCAGCTGCTGATCACCTGGATCGCGGGCGGGCTGCTCGAAGACACCGCGTTCGATCCCTCGACCGCGCCGCGCGGGGCGCAGGAATTTCTCCAGATCCTGCTGGTGATCGTCGTCTTCCTCGCCTGGTACGGCTATTTCCTGGCGCAGGAACTGGGGCCGCGCGGGGCGACGCTGGGCAAGCGGGTGGTCGGCATCCGCATTGCCGCGCGCAGCGGCGGGCGGCTCGCCCCCGAAGCGGTGATCGCGCGAAACCTGCTGCGCGACATCGAACTGTTCTACCCGCTGATCATCATCGTCGTGCTGCTGATCGCCAATGCCGGGGGCGAGGAGATCGGTCCGCTGCCGTGGGTGGCAGCCGGGTGGTTCGGGTTGTTCCTGCTGTTTCCCTTCTTCAACCGCGACGCGCTGCGCGCGGGCGACATCATTGCCGGGACCTGGGTGGTCGAAACCCCGCGCACCCGGCTTGCCGCCACGCTCTCGACCGAGGGCGCGGCAGCGCGCGGCGCGAGCGATGTCACCGGCGCGCGCTACGACTTCGGCGAGGCGGAGCTGGCGGTCTATGGCGAGAAGGAATTGCAGACGCTCGAGCGGATGCTGCGCGAATCCCCGCCCGAGGCGCTCGCCGCGGTGCAGGCGACGATCTGCCGCAAGATCGGCTGGGAGCCCGGCGCGGGCGACGAACGGGCTTTTCTCGAAGCCTTCTATGCGCAATTGCGGGCCAAGCTCGAAGGCGACATGCGCTTCGGCAAGCGCAAGGCGGACAAGTTCTCATGAGGATCGACCGGAGACATTTTCTCGGCGGCGCGCTGGCATTGGGCGCAGGCGCCTGCATTCCGCCCGACCAGAGCCCCGCCGGACGGCTGGCGGCGGAACTGCGGCTGATCGAGGCGGCCGGCAACGGCACGCTGGGCGCCGAACTGTTCGATACGGTGAGCGGGCTTTCGCTGGGCCTCAACCAGCACCGCCGCTTCGGCCATGCCTCCTCGTTCAAGCTCTCGCTCGCCGCGCTGCTGCTCCAGCGCCATGCGGCGGGTGCAATCGACGCCGACAGGCGGGTGACGTGGGGCAAGGCCGACATGATCGCGCATGCACCGTTCACCACGGAGCGCATGGCAAGCGGCGCGAGCTTGCGCGAGTTGGCGCGGGCGACGCAGATCACCTCGGACAATCCGGCGGCCAACATCCTGCTGCGTGAACTCGGCGGCCCGGCGGCGCTGACCGCGTTCTGGCGGAGCATCGGCGACGAGGTGAGCCGGCTCGACCGCTTTGAGCCGGAACTGAATCTTGTCCCCCCAGCCGAATTCCGCGACACCACCACACCGGCGGCGATGGCGCGCACCGTGGCGAAACTGGTCTATGGCGACGTGCTGCCTGAACGGGAGCGGGCGGAGTTGAGAGGCTGGATGATCGCCACCGAAACCGGCCTCAGGCGGGTGCGCGCGGGCTTGCCCGAAGGCTGGGTGGTGGGCGACAAGACCGGCAGCAGCGGGCTGGTCGGCAGCGAATACACCTTTGTCGACATCGGCTTTGCCGAAGGGCCGAAGGGGCAGAGCCCGATCACCTTCGCCTGCTATTTCCGCGCCCGCAAGGGAGAGGACGACCTGTGGGCGCGCGGCGAACTTACCCTGTCGCGGGTGGGCAGGGTGATCAAGGAATTCGCCGAGCCCGAGCGGGGCCTGCCGCTGGTGGGGAAGCTTTACTGAGCTTCTCCCCTCCCGCCTGCGGGGGGGGAGCAGGTTGATCAATGATCCGGCGTGGCCGACGCCGTCTCCTCGCCGCCGAAGATCGCCACTTCGTTGATGCCTGCACTGGTGGCGCGGCCGCGATACATGCCGGTGGTGTTGAAGCTGAAGATCGCATGGCCTTGCGGCGTGACAAGGATCACCCCGCCATCGCCGCCGAGTGCCTTGACGTCGGCCATGACCGCATCGGCGATGTATTGCGCGGCCTCGCTGCTCGTGCCGTCATCGGCCACAGCCGGATCGGCCATCAGCGCATAGACCACCTTCGTCGCCCGCAACCGCGCGCAAATCTCGTGCGCCACGCCGACGCGGATGAAATATTCGCCCCACCCCGTCGCCGAGACCGCACAGGCGCGGTTATCCGCATAGGTCCCCGCCCCGATCACCGGCGCATCGCCCACGCGGCCCCAGCGCTTGCCGGTCATCCCGCCGGTCGAGGTGCCAGCCGCCATGTTGCCGCTCTGGTCGAGCGCCACCGCGCCCACCGTGCCGAACTTGTGATCGACATCCAATGCCGAGAGCTTCTCCGCCTTCAGCCGCTCCAGCGCCTCGCGGCGGGCCGGCGTGGCGAAATATTCGGGCGGGGTGACTTCAAAGCCCTTCTCCACCGCAAAAGCCTCCGCGCCTGCGCCCATCAGGAACACGTGCTCGCTGTCGGTGCGGACCTTGTCGGCGAGCAAGATCGGATTTTTCACCGTCTTCACCCCGGCGACCGCGCCCGCCGAACGGTCGCGCCCGTCCATGATCGAGGCGTCAAGCTCGTTGGTGCCGTCCCAGGTGAACACCGCGCCCTTGCCGGCGTTGAACAGCGGCGAATCCTCCATCGGCATGATCGCCGCCTTGACCGCGTCCATCGCGCTGCCGCCTTCGCGCAGCACCCTCGCCCCGGCATCGAGCGCCTGCTGGAGCGCTACCTCGTATTCGGCGCGGCGTTCGGGCGTCATCTTGTCGGGATCGAGCGTGCCCGCCCCGCCGTGGATCGCGATCGACCACTTGGGCGCGTCTTCAGCGAAAGCGGGTTGGGCCAACAGGGTGAGCGCGACAGCGGCGATGAGGTTCTTCATGGCGGCAAGGTGTAACGCGGCCCTGCGCGTTTCGCCAGCTTGAGAGCGGCTTATCCCCGCGCTAGGGCGCCTTCCATGATCCTGCGCCCCGCCACTCTTGCCGATGCGCCCGCGCTTGCCAGCCTCGGCGCGGAGACCTTCATCGCCGCCTTCGGGCACCTCTACACGCCCGAAGACCTCGCCGCCTTTCTCGAACAGGTGCACTCCCCCGGCCCCGTCGCCGAGGAAATCGCCGGAGACGAGTGCACCCATTGCCTGGTCGAGGACGCCACTGGCAACGGGGGCGCGCTGGTCGCCTATTGCAAGCTGCGCTACCCCAGCCACTACGCCCATCTAACGGACGCGCGCGATCCGCTGGAGCTAGGCCAGCTCTATGCCTTGCCCGCCTACACCGGCAGGGGGATCGGCGCGCAATTGATGGACTGGGCGCTGGAACAAGCGCGGACCCGCGGTCACGATGCGGTCTTGCTTTCGGTCTATTCCGAAAACTTCGGCGCGCAGCGGTTCTATCAGCGCTATGGCTTCGGCAAGATCGCCGACATTACCTTTCAGGTGGGCGAACAGCTTGACGCGGAGTATCTCTACGAGCTGAAACTATAACGATACGTGGGGAGAGGGACATGAGCGAATTCGGTTGGGGCAGCACCACCGACGAAGTGCTGGCGGGCCAGGACCTCGCGGGCCGCACGGTGTTCGTCACCGGGGCCAATTCGGGGCTCGGGCAGGAAACCGCCCGCGCCATGGCGGCGCGCGGCGCCGAGGTGATCATGGCCGGTCGCGATCAGGCGAAGCTTGATGAAGCCGTCGCCGCGATCCACGCGCAGCATCCCGAGGCGCAGCTCAAGACCCTGACGGTCGACCTCACCGACCTCGAGAACATCCGCGCCGCCACCTCGCGCGCGCGCCAACGCTTCGGCAAGATCGATATCCTGATCAACAACGCCGGCGTGATGGCGACGCCGTTCCTGCACACCCATGACGGGTTCGAGATGCAGTTCGGGACCAACCACCTGGGCCACTTCGCGCTCACCGGCGAGCTTTTCCCGCTGATCGAGCGCGGGCACCTCAAGCGGATCGTCAACCTGTCGAGCCGCGGCCACCACATCGCGCCGGTCGGTTTCGACGACCCGCATTTCCAGCATCGCCCCTATGATCCCTGGGCCAGCTACGGCCAGTCCAAGACCGCCAACGTGCTGTTCACCGTCGGGCTGGAGCAGCACTTCGCGGTGCTCGGCATCCACGCCTACGCGGTGCATCCGGGCGGGATCCAGACCAATCTCGGCCGGCACATGACGCCCGAGATGATGGAGGCGCTGATGGCGCGCGTGACCAGCAGCGATACGGGCTTCCAGTGGAAGACCATCCCGCAGGGCGCGGCGACCCAGTGCTGGGCTGCGACCGCGCCCGAAATCGAGGGCAAGGGCGGGGTCTATTGCGAGGATTGCCACGTCGCCGAGGTGGACGACGAAAGCGCCACCTCCGGCGTGCGCTCCTACGCGCTCAACCCCAGCTTCGCCGAGCGGCTGTGGAAGCTCTCCGAGGAGGCGACCGGGGTGAAATATCCGAGCTAGGCTGCGATGAACTGAGCCAGCAACCCGAGCGCGTCCTTCGCCTCGCGGGTGGGGAGGACCGCCATGAAAACGTGGGGCGCGCCCTCGTATTCGTAAAGCTTCGCGTCCGCCCCGGCGGCGCGCAGCTTGCCCACGAAGCTGCGCGAATCGACGATGAACAGATCATGCCGCCCGGTCCAGATCCGGGTCGGGGGCAGCTGCGCCAGTGCTGCGGCGGGGGCATAAAGCGGGCTGACCGCGGGATCGTCCAGCGCCCGTCCCGCCGCGACCATCGCCCCGCAGGCGCGCAGCGTGCCGATCTTGAGCATCACGTCGTGCGGCTCGACCGCAGCGATGGCGGGATCGGCCAGCCCGAGATCGAGCCACGGTGCGAACAGCGCAAGCTTGCCCGGCTGCGGGCCTCCGGAAGCGATCAGCCGCAGCGCCAGCGCCAGCGCCATGTGCCCGCCGGCGCTGTCGCCATTGAGGATGATGCGCGCCGGGTCATGCTTGGCGGCGAGTTCGGCCCAGACCGTGTCCGCCAGCGCGTCCTGCGCGGTATAGGGCGCCTCGGGCACCACCGGGTAGAGCGGCACGGTGACGCTGATGCCGCAGCGCTTGACCATCTCGGCCACCAGCGGCCAGTGCACCTTGAACATCGGCCGCACGAACCCGCCGCCGTGGAAATAGAGCATGTGCCACCCGCCCGGCCCGCTCCGGGGGTGAAGCGTCACCACCTTGTGGCCGAGCACCGCGCGCTCCTCGACGGCGAACCGCTTGCGGAAGGCTTCGGGCATAGGCGCGTCCACGGGCGGTGCGCGGCCCGCCATCGCCTTGTGGAACCCTGCCTCGTCGAGCGGGAAAACCGGCTCCCGCCGGCCCACCAGCCATTTGACGGCGCGCATCACGAGGCTGGGACTGCCGCTGCGCAGCTCGGTCGACGAATGGGTCAGCATGGTCACTCCCTGTTTGCGGTGCAAACTGCCGTGCCCTGTGCCCAAGTCAAGCGCGCGGCAAGTCATTGCCCCGTCACGCCGGCGCGTCTATATGCGCCCCATGTCTTCCATCCGTCCGTGGCGCACGATCGAGCGGCGCAAATCGCGCCAGATCATGGTGGGGAATGTCCCCGTTGGCGGTGATGCCCCCATCACCGTGCAGACCATGACCAACACCCCCACCGAAGACGTCAAGGCGACGATCGACCAGATCCGCCGCTGCGAGGAGGTGGGGGCGGACATCATCCGCGTGTCCTGCCCGACCGAGGAATCCACACGCAATTTCAGGCAGATCACCCGCGCCGCGCGAATCCCGGTGGTGGCCGATATCCACTTCCACTACAAGCGCGCGCTCGAGGCTGCGGACGCCGGCGCGGCGTGCCTGCGCATCAACCCCGGCAATATCGGCTCGGCCGACCGCGTCGCCGAAGTGGTGCGCGCCGCCAAGGCCAATGGCTGCGCGATCCGCATCGGGGTCAACGCGGGGAGCCTCGAGAAGGACCTGCTCGAAAAATATGGCGAGCCCTGCCCCGAGGCGCTGATCGAAAGCGCGCTGGATCACATCAAGCTGCTGCAGGACCACGATTTCCACGAATACAAGGTGGCGGTGAAGGCCTCCGACGTGTTCCTTGCGGTGGCGGCCTATCACGGCCTTGCCGAAACGGTCGATTGTCCGCTGCATCTCGGCATCACCGAGGCGGGCGGGCTGATCGGCGGCACCGTCAAGTCGAGCATCGGCATCGGCTCGCTCTTGTGGGCGGGGATCGGCGACACCATCCGCGTCAGCCTCTCGGCGGAACCCGAGCAGGAGATCAAGGTCGGCTTCGAGATGCTCAAGGCGCTCGGCCTCAGAACCCGCGGCGTCCGGGTGGTGTCGTGCCCCTCGTGCTCGCGCCAGGGTTTCGATGTGATCCGCACGGTCGAAACGCTGGAAAAGCGGCTCGAACACATCAAGACCCCGATGAGCCTCTCGGTGCTGGGCTGCGTCGTCAACGGCCCGGGCGAGGCGCGCGAGACCGACATCGGCCTCACCGGCGGCGGCAATGGCAAGCACATGGTCTACCTGTCGGGCCTGAAAGCCCACGCCATCGATGACGAGGCGATGCTCGATCACATCGTCAAGCTGGTCGAGGAAAAGGCCGCCGCGATCGAGCGCGGCGAGGCGACCGCCTTCGATCCCCACGCGACGCCCGCCCAGCCGGCAGAAGCCGCCGAGTGATCCGCGCCCTGCTGGCATTAGGCCTCGCGCTGGCGCTGGGGGCCTGCGCGACGACGCCTGACGCTCCGCCCCACCCCGAAGCGCGCGCCTATTCCGCCGAAGCCGACGCGGCCGCCGATGTCGACGCCGCGCTCGCCCGTGCTGCCGCCAGCGGCAAGCGGGTGCTGCTGGTGCTGGGCGCGAACTGGTGCCACGACAGCCGTGCGCTGGCCGGGTGGCTGGAAACGCCGCGCTTTGCCGCGCTCACCGCCGCGCATTACGTGGTCGTCTTCGTCGATGTCGGCACGCCGCAGGCGGGCGAAGGCCGGAACCTCGAAATCGCCGCGCGCTTCGGCCTCGACGGCATGAAGAACACCCCTGCGCTGCTGGTGCTGACCGCGGCGGGCGAACCGGTGAACCTCGACAGTGCCGCTGGCTGGCGCAATGCGGCGAGCCGCAGCGAGGCGGCGATCTTCGCCGAACTGGCCGCGCTGGCCGAGGCCCCCGCGCCCACCACGCCATGATCGCGGCCCTGTTGCTTGCGCTCGCGCTGGCGATGGATGCCTTCGCCGTGGCGCTGACGCAGGGCGCGCGGTTCCGCCCGTCCGTGCACGGCGGGGCGGCGATCGCGGCGACCTTCGGGGTGTTTCAGGGGGTGATGCCGCTGATCGGCTGGGGGATCGGAGCGGTGGCCTTCGCATACATCGAAGCGGTCGATCACTGGATCGCTTTCGGGCTCCTCACCTTGCTCGGGGTGCGGATGCTTGGCGGTCATGTCGGCGACGAGGACGCTGCCCAAGCGCTCACCGGCCGGGCGCTGCTGCTGGCGGGCGTGGCGACCAGCGTCGATGCGCTGGCTGCGGGAATCACGCTGCCGACACTCGCGGTCGCGCCGTGGACCGCGGCGGCGCTGATCGGGGGCGTCACCTGCGTCATGAGCGGCGTGGGCGTGCTGCTCGGGCGCATTGCCGGCGACCGTTTCGGCGCATGGGCCGAGCGCGCGGGCGGCGTGATCCTGATCGCGCTCGGCTGCAAGATTCTTGCCGAGCATACCGGCTGGCTGTGAGGCTGTCCTACAGCGCGCGAAGCTGCCATGGTCCAGCGCATGAGCCCCTTGCCCGCCCTCTCCTGCGATACCGTCACCCGCTGCCCTGCGGCGGGGCCGGTTTTCGCTTTCAGGACAGTGTCTCATGTGTCTCATGGTTCAGGTTAGGGGCGGCTGAGCTGAATGCTGCACGTCGTCCACCACGCCGACTACGCCGCTCCGCGCCCCGAGCGGGGCAGCTTCCGGTTCGACAAGTACTGGCTGGTGATGGAGGAACTGCGCGCGCAAGCGGCTTCTGGCGGCGCGCCCATCACCGAGCACGCGCCCGAGCCCATGCCCCGCGAATGGCTCGAAGCCGTCCACTGCCCCGACTATGTCGATCAGGTGTTCCGGGCCGCGGTGCCCCGCGACAAGGAACGCCGGATCGGCTTTCCTGTCACCCCGGCGATCACCAGCCGTGTGCGCCATACCAACGGCGGGACATGGCTGGCAGCGCAGCTTGCCCGCCAACATGGCTATGCCGCCAACTCCGCCGCCGGGAGCCACCACGCGCTGCACGATACCGGCGCGGGCTATTGCGTGTTCAACGACCTCGCCGTCACCGCCAACCGGCTGATCGCCGAAGGCGATGCGCGGCGGGTGCTGATCGTCGATCTCGATGTGCATCAGGGCGACGGCACCGCCAGCCTCACTGCGGGCCGCGCGGACATCTTCACCCTTTCGCTCCATGCCGAGCGGAACTTCCCGGTCAGGAAGGCCCGTTCGAGCCTCGATGTGGGCCTGCCCGACGGGGTGGACGATAAGGGCTACATGGCCGCCCTCACCCGCCACCTGCCGCAGGTGATGGAGAGCTTCGCCCCCGATTTCGTGCTCTATCAGGCGGGCGTCGATCCGCATGTCGACGACAAGCTCGGCCGGCTCGCGCTGACCGATGCCGGGCTCGAGGCGCGCGACCGCTTCGTGGTGAGCGAGGCGCGCCGGCGAGGCCTTCCCGTCGCCTCGGCACTCGGCGGCGGCTACGGCGACGATGCCCGCGTGGTGGCAGCGCGCCACGCCGCCTCGATGCTGGCGATGGCCGACGAAAACGCCCGCTTCGCGCCGCCCGCACCCACGAAATGACGCAGAGTTGCGACGAATGGGGCATTTGCGTTATTGGGAACGCAAGGCTTGGCGAGTACGTTACGGCAACATGAAACGGCGCGACCTCCTCAAGGGCACTCTGGTTGCAGGAGCGGCACTGGCCATGCCCGCGCGCGCCTTCGCGTCGGTCGCCTATGGCACCCCGCGTGACCGGATCCTGTTCGACATCGCCAAGCGCGAATTGCTGCGCGCGGGCAACGCGATCTGGAAGCATGACATCGTCGGGATCGCCGATTTCGGCCTGCATTCGGCCAAGCCGCGCTTCCACTTCGTCAATCTCGAACGCGGCGAGGTGAAGTCCTACCATGTCAGCCACGGCACGGGCTCGGACCCGCAGCACGACGGCTGGCTCAAGCAGTTCTCCAACACCGAAGGCTCCAACGCCACCAGCCGCGGCGCCTATGTGACCTGGGAATGGTACAAGGGCCGCTACGGGACTTCGGTGCGGCTGGGCGGGCTGGACGAGACCAACGAGGCCGCGCTGCGCCGCTACATCGTGATGCACCGCGCCGATTACGCCGAACCGGCCCATCTCGAGCAATATGGGCGCCTCGGCCGTTCCAACGGCTGCTTCGCCATGGGCGAGGAACAGTTCCGCATCGCGCTGACGCACCTGTCGGGCGGGCGACTGCTCTATGCCGACAGCCTCGGGCTCGAGGAAGACGGCTCGATCCAGCCGCTCCCCGAACTGGCGATGATCGAGCGCCAGCCGCTCGACCTGATCGGACGCCCGGCGACCAGCGCCTATTGACGCTTGGCCTACAGCCCGAGTTTTGCCGGGTTCGAACGTGATGCCGGATCGGCGCTGGCGGTTGCGGCGGAGGCGGCGCTGGTGACAGGTGTCTTGCTCGGCAGTGCTTTCTGGAGCGCGCCGTTGTTCGGGGAGTACGGCCCGCTCGTCGCTCTGATGATCCTCGCCTGCGCACTGCCCACCGGCCTGTCTACCGCCGGGCAGTGCTGGCGGCGCGCAGGTTCAGCTGCTTCGCCGGGAGCACCGCCTAGCTGTCCTGCAGATCATCCTCGATCACGATAACCTCGTCGTCGACCACGTTGCTGCGATTCCTCACCCGCGGCTTGTCGAGGCTCGCCAGCACCGGCGCGTCGCGCCCGTAGATGTCGGCGAAGGTCGCCATCTGGCCGTTGATGTCGGAGGCCATGGTGAAATAGGTGATGTAGGCCGGCAGCTGCTTTTCCAGCATCACCTTGGTGTACTTGCCCGAATTCGAGATCTCCACCGCCTCTTCCTTGGTCGCGCCCTTGCCCAGGATCGCCATGGTGATCGCCAGTTCCAGCGCCCGCTCGGTGCGGATGCAGCCGTGGGAGAGCGCGCGATTATCGGCTGCGAACAGGTGGCGCGAGGGGGTATCGTGGAAGAAGATCGCGTGCGGATTGGGCATTTCGAGCTTCATCATGCCCAGCGAATTGCCCGGCCCGGGCTGCTGCACCACGCTGATGTAGCCATTGGCGCCGCGTGAGGCGACATAGCCGTTGCGCTTGGCCCAGGCGGGATTGGCGAGCGCGCGCGGGCCCAGACCTTCGCCCTTGACGATCGACTGCGGCACCGTCCAGGTCGGGTTGAACACCACGCCTTCGACCATCTCGGCAAGCTGCGGGGTGGCGGTGCGCCCCGGCTTGCCCACAATCGTGCGGTAGGTGCTGATGATCCTGTCCTTGACCGTCAGGCGCAACTGGAATTCCGGCACATTGGTGATGAGGTATTGCGGGCCGAGATCGCGTGCCAGCCAGCGCCAGCGATCCATGTTGGCACGGATCAACTTGCGCTTGGCGGCGGCGTTGGCCGGAGTCCGCGCCAGTTCCTCGCGCAGCTTCGCATAGTCGGGGTGGGTCGGGTGCAGCTTCGCCAGCGTGCCCGCGATGTCGCCGGTCTTGACCGCTTCGGCCAGCAGATCGCCGGTGCGCAAGGTATCGCGGTCGGGATCGACCACGAACCACTGTTCGCGCGCATCCATCGGCGTGCGCCCGTCGCGCAGATCCTCGACCAGCCACACGAAGCTTTGCGAGGCGAGCGCATCGAGCTCTGCCGAGGGTCCGGCGGAGAGCGCGACCTTGAGCGGGGCGAGATCATAGTCCTTGGGATCGAGCCCCTCGGCACCGATCCCCTCGATCACCGCGACCAGCTTGGTCGCATTGGCAATGGTCCAGGGCTGCACCAGCGGAGCGGGCTTTTCCATCCCGCCCTGCACCACCGGTTCGGAGACCGTCTGCGGGAAGGCGGCTTCGAAGGCGCCGTCACCAGTCGGGGTGGGCGAGGGCGTCGGCCCCGGGGCAGAAAGCTGCGCCGGCTGGGGGCCGCCCCGCTGCTCGCCGCCGGGGATCATGCCCTCGCGCGCGGTCTGCGACTGGGCCAGAGCAGAGCCTGTCAGCAGCGCGGCGATGGCGATGCCGCTTGCGAATTTGCCCGTGAAGCGCGTCATAGATTCCCGTTTCAAACCCGTCGGCCGCCCTGCGCGGCCCTGTACCGTCGGCGCGCATCATACCCGCGCCAAAGCCCGTCTATCAACTGCCTAGACTTGCACATAGGTGAATAAAACGGCGGCGTCCGGCGGCCGCCAACTGGGGCGTGACCTTGCCCTGCCTTGCGACTATGCGCAGGCTAGCCATGCCAACGCGCACCCATTCGTTCATGCCCTTTGCCGCCGCGCTGGCGGGGGTCGGATTCCTTTCGCTGATGGATGCCTTCATGAAGGAGGCCGCACTGCTGATCGGGGCCTATACCGCCACGGTCCTGCGCGCCTTCATCGGCGCAGGCCTGATCGCGCCGGTCTGGCTGTCGCGCGGACCGGCGATGCCGACCTGGGCGGTGTGGAAGCTGCATCTGGAACGCGGGGTGGTGTCGGCCTTCATGGCGCTGAGCTTCTTCTATTCGCTCACCCTGCTGCCCCTTGCAGAGGCGATCGCGCTGAGCTTCATCGCTCCGCTGATCGCGCTCTACCTCGCCCGCGTGCTGCTGGGCGAAGTGATCAGCCGCGCCGCGATCTCGGCAAGCCTGCTTGGCTTTGCCGGCACGCTGGTGATCGTCGGCGGGCGGATCGGGCAGGGCGAATTCGACGAAGGCGCGGCACTGGGCGTCGTCTCGCTGCTGATCTCGGCGCTGCTCTATGCCTACAATTTCATCGTCATCCGGCGGCAGGCGCAGGTCGCCGGCCCGCTCGAGATCGCAACCTTTCATTCCGGCATCGGCGGACTGGTGCTGCTCACCCTCGCCCCCTTCCTGTGGGAGACGCCACGCGGTGATGCGCTGCTGCCGTTGCTCGCGGCGGGCGCGCTGACGGTGGCGGGATCGCTATCGATCGCCTGGGCCTATGCCCGCACCGAGGCCAATGCGCTGGTGCCGACCGAATATTCCGGATTCGTCTGGGCGGCGCTGTTCGGCTGGCTGTTCTTCCGCGAGAACGTGACGCTGCCCACGCTTGCGGGCACGGCGCTGATCGTCGCCGGGTGCTGGCTTGCGACGCGCCGCACGCAGGAAGCGGAAATCCAGCCCGCCTAAGACCATTTCCCGAGGGTCTCCCCCTTGACCTCGCGCGCGCGAAAGCGCAGGTGCGCCCTCGAAAACCGCGCCTTTCTGGATCGGGGTGCGGGACAACCAAAAGGATGGAAACGCCCCCATGACCGACATCGGCAAGGATTCGCTCGGAACCCGTCAGACCCTCTCGGTGAACGGGAAGGACTATGCCTATTACTCGCTGGCCAAGGCCGCCGAGCAACTGGGCGACGTGTCGCGCTTGCCGATCTCGATGAAGGTGCTGCTCGAAAACCTGCTGCGCTTCGAGGACGAGGGCTTCACGGTCGGGCGCGAGCATATCCAGGCCATCGTCGACTGGCAGGCAAACCCCGTTACCGGCAGCGAGATCCAATACCGCCCGGCGCGCGTGCTGCTGCAGGACTTCACCGGCGTGCCCTGCGTGGTCGACTTGGCCGCAATGCGCGACGCGATCAAGAAGCTCGGCGGCGATACCGCCAAGATCAACCCGCTGGTCCCGGTCAACCTCGTGATCGACCACTCGGTGATGGTCGACGAATTCGGCCACCCCAAGGCAATGGAAGCCAACATGGCGCTCGAATACGAGCGCAATGCCGAGCGTTACGACTTCCTCAAGTGGGGCTCCAAGAGCTTCAAGAACTTCACCGCCGTGCCCCCGGGCACCGGGATCTGCCATCAGGTCAACCTTGAACATCTGGCGCAGGCCGTGTGGTCGTCCGAAGGGCCGGACGGCGTGACGGTCGCCTATCCCGACACCTGCGTCGGGACCGACAGCCACACCACCATGATCAACGGCCTCGGCGTGCTGGGCTGGGGCGTGGGCGGGATCGAGGCGGAAGCCGCGATGCTCGGCCAGCCGGTCTCGATGCTGATCCCCGAAGTGGTCGGCTTCTACCTTGAAGGCCGCATGTCCGAGGGCGTGACCGCGACCGACCTCGTGCTGACCTGCGTGCAGATGCTGCGCAATGTCGGCGTGGTGGGCCGCTTCGTCGAGTTCTACGGGCCGGGGGTTGCCAACCTCACCCTCGCCGACCGCGCCACCATCGCCAACATGGCCCCCGAATACGGCGCGACCTGCGGCTTCTTCGGGATCGACGACAAGACCATCGAATACCTGCGCCTCACCGGTCGCAGCGAGGAGAACATCGCACTGGTCGAAGCCTATGCCAAGGCGCAAGGGATGTGGTTCGATCCGGCCAATGAGCCGGTCTTCACCAAGACCCTGTCGCTCGACATGGCCGCGGTCGTCCCCAGCCTCGCCGGCCCCAAGCGCCCGCAGGACAAGGTGGTGCTGCAGGAGGTCGACGACCTGTTCAACGCCGACCTTACCAAGGTTTACGGCAAACCCGCCCCGGCGCGCGTGGGTGTCGAAGGCAAGGATCACGACATTGGCGACGGCGACGTGGTGATCGCCGCGATCACCTCGTGCACCAACACCTCCAAACCCGATGTGCTGATTGCCGCCGGCCTCGTCGCCAAGAAGGCCAACGAGAAGGGGTTGAAGCCCAAGCCGTGGGTCAAGACCAGCCTCGCGCCGGGATCGCAGGTGGTCACCGACTACCTCGTGAAGTCGGGCCTGCAGGAACACCTTGATGCGGTCGGCTTCGACCTCGTCGGCTATGGCTGCACCACCTGCATCGGCAACTCGGGCCCGCTCGCTGCGCCGATCTCGGCCGCGATCAATGGCAACGACATCGTCGCTGCCTCGGTGCTGTCGGGCAACCGCAACTTCGAGGGCCGCGTGTCGCCCGATGTGCGCGCCAACTTCCTCGCCTCGCCGCCGCTGGTGGTGGCCTATGCGCTGAAGGGCACCGTGACCGAGGATATCACCACCACCCCGATCGGCCACGACCAGAACGGCGATCCGGTGATGCTCGCCGATCTGTGGCCCTCGAACGCCGAAATCGCCGCGCACCGCGCCGCCAATATCGACCGCGAGATGTTCGTGAAGCGCTATGCCAACGTCTACAACGGCGATGAGCACTGGCAGGCGATCACGGTCGAACCGTCCGACACCTACCAGTGGCGTGCAGGGTCAACCTATGTCGCCAACCCGCCCTATTTCGAGGGCATGACCATGACCCCTGCGCCGGTGACCGACATCGTCGATGCGAAGCCCCTGGCGATCCTCGGCGACAGCGTGACCACCGACCACATCTCGCCCGCCGGCTCGATCAAGGAAGACAGCCCCGCGGGCAAGTTCCTGATGTCGAACCAGGTGACCAAGAAGGACTTCAACTCCTACGGCTCGCGCCGCGGCCACCACGAGGTGATGATGCGCGGCACCTTCGCCAATATCCGCATCAAGAACGAGATGGTGCCGGGCGTCGAAGGCGGGTTCTCGACCTACAAGGGCGAGACCATGCCGATCTACGACGCGGCGATGCGCCACAAGGAGGACGGCACGCCCCTCGTGGTGATCGGCGGCAAGGAATACGGCACCGGCTCGTCGCGCGACTGGGCGGCCAAGGGCACGATCCTGCTCGGCGTGCGGATGGTGATCGTCGAGAGCTTCGAGCGCATCCACCGCTCGAACCTCGTCGGCATGGGTGTGCTGCCGCTCCAGTTCAAGGACGGCGACACCCGCCAGACGCTGGGCCTCACCGCCACCGACAGCTTCTCGATCCGCGGCCTCGCCGATCTGACCCCCGGTCAGGACGTCACTGTCGAAGTCACCCGCGAAGACGGCACCCAGTTCACCTTCACCGCGCTGTGCCGGATCGATACCGCCAACGAGATGGAATACTACCGCCATGGCGGGATTCTCCATTACGTTCTGCGCAAGCTTGCGGCATAAGACGCGGGATGACACCACGCCGCCTCGCTCTCTGGTTCGCTCCCGCACTGCCGCTGGCGCCGGTGCTGCTTGCGCTTGCGGCCTGCGGGGACGGGCCGCATCCGGACGAGAAGCGGGAAGCCCCTTCGGCGCCGCTCGGCTTCGAACTGGCCTTTGCCGGGGCGGAGGCCGCCGGGGCCGCGGATGACGCGGTCGGCACCACCGCCGTGCCAGCCTCGCCGTTGATCGACCTCACGCCCGAGGAACTGGCCGCGCGGCTCGCGACGGGCAAGGTCCGCCTGATCGATGTGCGCACCGACGCGGAAGTGGCGGAAGGGGTGATCCCCGGTGCCGAGCATATCCCGCTCGACCGTTTCGATCCTGCCGCACTCGGCCCTGACGACGGACGGAGCGTGGTGCTCTACTGCCGCTCGGGCAGGCGTTCGGCGATGGCGGGGGAGAAGCTGGCAGAGACCACCGGCAAGCCGGCCGAACATCTCGCCGGCGGCATCCTCGCCTGGGAAGAGTCCGGTCAGCCGCTCGAGAAGCGCTGAGACAATCCAACCTGCGGTCGGATCACAAGGGGCGGCTCCCCCCGGAGGCCGCCCCTTGCTCTCGCCGCATCGGCGAGCCTTTCCGGCCGATCAAGCCTGCTTGGCAGGACCGCGCTTGCGCCGGCCGAGGATCGCGGCGGCGGCGAGGCCGAA
>Ga0073934_10003279_pt1 | contig 30421 bp, 26 predicted proteins | sample LarsenN4metaG_FD_76834 | JGI IMG/M metagenome (GOLD analysis project Ga0073934, IMG submission 76834) | Hot spring sediment bacterial and archeal communities from British Columbia, Canada, to study Microbial Dark Matter (Phase II) - Larsen... ...
CATTACGACCGGGGCGCAAGGAGCTTGCTTAAGTCGGATCGGCCACGTGTGCGCGGTCCGGGAAGCGCGGCCCGGGGTTGGTGGGGATCAGACCTGCGCTGGCGGGCCCCATCAGAACGCCGCGGTGGAGCGCCGCGAGGCGAGCGCGTCGATCGCAAGACGCGCCCGCGCCTCAACGTGCATGGGCTTGCGCACACTGCGCAGGCTTGTGTGCGCGGGCGTGGACTAAAGGCAGTGCGCCTCGCGGCGCTCCGCCACCCCTCACGCGTGTGGTGAGGGGGAATGAACTCAAAAACCGGGCGCGAAGGCGTCGCGGCAATCATGCACGCTGCCATCATGCGACTTGCGGCTTCGCGCGGGAAACATCGTTCAATCGGGCAGGCGAACGGACGTTGTGTTTCCGCCGGATGTAGTTTCGACGGTCGCGCCGGCGAGCGGCCGCGAGCCGAGATCGAACAATGTCTTGATGCCGATCACGATCAGCATCGGCGCCATGGAGCCGTATTTCTTGGCCAGCATGGCGCCGAAGATCACCGCCACCTGCATGATGACGATGCGGCCGAGCATGCCGCCGGCGGCGGCGCCGACGCCGTGCGTCGCTTCATCCAGCTTCGGCGCGTCTTCGACGACGCTGGTGCCGAGAAACCGCGCCCGCAAATCGCGCGCGAATTGCGGCCGCGTTGGAGACGTGAGCAAAGCGACGGCTCCCGCGAGCAGCGCGAACAGCAGCGGAATCCATGCGCCGGAAGAGATGACGAAGGCCTGCACGAAGCTGATGGGCCCGCGCACCGTCTTGGTCCAGTCGCCGGAGAACAGCAGCCAGAGGAACAGGAAATGCACCGAGATGAATGCGCCGGCCATTAGGCCGAACAGCTCGATCAGGTTGCGGTGGGTGGCCGGGCGGGTCACGCCGTTGATCTTGATCGTGCCGAGCAGTTCCGTCGGCACGGTTCCGATGCGGGCGAGCGCGAAACCGGCGACAATGACCGTCTCCATCCAGTAGAGCATCAGCAGCTGAAAGGGGTCCCAGTTCCAGTACAGGACGCCCGCCAGTGGAACCAGGTTCCCCGCGAGCGCGATCAGAGTAGAAAGATTCAAAGAAATCCCCGTAATTGCTGCATTTTTTTGTGTCGCTGCGGCGAAAAACGTTGAAAGGCGCTTTCCCTCGCGGTCGCACGACTGTAACCCTTCCTTAACCATAATCGGCGCTGGTTACGGTCTGAAAGGCCGGTACGCGCCCTAGTTTGGCCAAGTTTCATGGGGATTTCGTGGGTCGCCTGTGGTGGACGGCGAAGTCATCGTGAATTCCGGGTCGGGTCGGAGCGCCTCAAGAGGACGCCTCCGCGATTCCAATTGGTCCAGCAGGGTGCGGCGCACGGAATCGGACGAGCCGATCCGCAATGATGTGCCAGTTGAGATGCTTCCGATGAGGACAATTCCATGAATCCTGCCGACGTCGCGCAGTCGGCTTTGCCGGTCTCTGCAGATCTTTCCATCTTTGGCCTGTTCCTGCAGGCGCACTGGGTCGTCAAACTGGTGATGATCGGATTGCTGGTCTGCTCGGTGTGGGTCTGGGCGATCGCAATCGACAAGACGCTGCTGTTCAGCCGTACGCGGCGGGCGATGGACCGTTTCGAGCAGGCCTTCTGGTCCGGCCAGTCGCTGGAGGAACTCTATCGCTCGCTGTCCTCGCGTCCGACACACTCGATGGCCGCTTTGTTCGTCGCCGCGATGCGCGAATGGAAGCGCAGCTTCGAGGGGCAGGCGCGCTCCTTCGCGGGCCTGCAGATGCGCATCGACAAGGTGATGGACGTCACCATCGCGCGGGAGATCGAGCGTTTGGAACGGCGTCTGCTGGTGCTGGCGACGGTCGGCTCCGCCGGCCCGTTTATCGGCCTGTTCGGCACCGTCTGGGGCATCATGAACAGCTTCCAGGCGATTGCCGTGTCGAAGAACACTTCGTTAGCGGTTGTGGCGCCCGGCATCGCGGAAGCGCTGTTTGCGACGGCAATCGGCCTTGTTGCCGCCATTCCGGCGACGATTTTCTATAACAAGTTCGTGGCCGAGGTGAACAAGCAGTCGCAGCGGCTGGAAGGCTTTGCCGATGAATTCTCGGCCATTCTCTCGCGCCAGATCGACGAGCGGGGCTAGGGGGCTGCCATGGGCATGAGCAGTGGCAGTACGGGTGCGGGCGGCCGGCGGCGGCACCGCCGCAAGCCGGTCATGGCCGAAATCAACGTGACCCCGATGGTCGACGTGATGCTGGTGCTGCTGATCATCTTCATGGTCTCGGCGCCGCTCCTCACCGTCGGGGTGCCGATCGACCTGCCGCAGACCCAGGCCAAGAGCATGGATCAGGACAAGGAGCCGCTCGCGGTCTCGGTGAACGAGAAGGGCCAGGTCTTTCTGCAGGAGAGCGAGATTTCGGTCGACGACCTGGTCGCCAAGCTGAAGGCGGTGACCGAGGCGCGCGGGGGCCTGGACGAGCGGATCTACGTCCGCGGCGACCGCAAGGTTGACTATGGTACTGTAATGCGCGTGATGGGACGGCTTTCGGCGGCCGGCTTCCGGCGGGTCGCCCTGGTGACCGAGGTGGAGCAAGGATCCTGATCGGGGGAATGAGGACGGGGACGACAATATCTGCGGCCGCGCATGTCGGCGTGCTGCTGTGGGCGGTTCTGGTCTTCGACGTGAAGCCGCTGGAAAACGCGGGCGTCGAATCGATCCCGGTCGACTTCGTCTCGGCCACCGAATTTTCGAAAATGACCGAAGGCGTCAGGAACGCCCAGAAGAAGGAGGCACCCAAGCCTCTGGTCGAGAAGCAGGGCGAGAAAAAACCTGTCATGGAACAGGTCGAGAAGCTCACAGAGAAGCAGGAAATCGTCACCCCGAAAGAGGCGACCCCGCCTCCGCCGACGCCCGAGCCGAAGAAGGCCGAGCCGAAGGTCGAACCGGCGCCGAAGCCGGAAAAGGCCGAGCAGAAGAATCCGGAGCCGAAGGTCGATCCGATCGCCGAGGCGCTCAAGAAAGAAGAAAAGCAGAAGAAGCCGGAAGAAAAGCCGACCGAGGCAAAAACGGCGGAGGCCAAGCCGGTGCCGCTGCCCCAGAAAAAGCCGCCGCAGAAGCCGCAGCCGAAATTCGATCCGGCGCAGGTCGCCGCGCTCCTCGACAAGCGCGACCCGCAGCGCCATGCCGCCACCGGCGACGTCGTCAACCGCACCGCTTCGCTCGGCGCGCCGGGGGCGAACTCTCCGGAATTGTCGCAGAGCGAGCTCGACGCATTGCGGGCGCGGCTGATGCAGCTGTGGAACCCGCCGATCGGCATCCGTAATGCCGGCGATATGGTCATCCGCGTGCGCGTCCTGCTGCGGCCGGATGGCACACTTGCGGGGCCGCCATCGGTCTTGACCAGCGGGCGGGGTCCGATGTTCGAATCAGCCCGCGACAGCGCGGTGCGTGCGATTTTCCGCGGCCAGCCCTTCGACATGCTGAAGCCGCAAACCTATGAGACCTGGAAGGATATCGAGGTCACCTTCGATCCGCGCGATATGCTGTTCCGCGGATGAGGTGACAGATTGAAGCCGATGAGCGGTTGGGATTCCGACAGCATGTCCTTGAAGCTGACGCGCCGGCGCATGCTGGCGCTGGGTGCCGGCATGACCGCGGGCGCTTTCGCCGGCCTGCATGCGCACCATGCGTTCGCCGCGCTGAAGCTCGACGTCACGCAGGGCAATGTGCAGCCGATGCCGATTGCGCTGCCGGATTTCGTCGGCGGCAGCCCCGCCGACAGCGAAGTGTCCCGCAACGTCACCGGCGTGATCACCAACAATCTGCGCCGCTCCGGCCTATTCGCGCCGATCGATCCGCAGGCCTATATCGAGAAGGTCTCCAATCCCGACGCCGTGCCGCGTTTTCCCGACTGGCGTGCGATCAACGCGCAGGCTTTGGTCACCGGTCGCGTCACGCGCCAGCCGGACGGCCGCCTGAAAGCCGAATTCCGGTTGTGGGACGTGTTCGCCGGTCAGCAGCAGGCGGGCCAGCAATACTTCACAACACCGGACAACTGGCGTCGCATCGGCCACATCATCTCCGACGCGATCTATGAGCGGCTCACCGGCGAGAAGGGCTATTTCGACACCCGTGTCGTCTTCATCGACGAGTCCGGCCCGAAGGAGCGGCGCATCAAGCGCCTGACCATCATGGACCAGGACGGCGCCAATGTGCGCTATCTCACGCGTGGCGATGAGCTGGTGCTGACGCCGCGCTTCTCGCCCTCGACGCAGGAAATCACCTATATGGCCTTCGGCCAGGGCGATCCGCGCGTGCTCCTGCTCAACATCGAAACCGGCCAGCGCGAAGTGGTCGGCAATTTCCCCGGCATGACCTTCGCGCCGCGCTTCTCGCCGGACGGCCAGCGCGTGATCATGAGCCTGCAGCAGGGTTCGAACGCGAATCTGTTCGTGATGGATCTGCGCTCGAAAGCGGTGTCGCGCCTGACGCAGACGCCGGCCATCGACACCGCGCCGTCCTATTCGCCGGACGGCACGCGCATCTGTTTCGAGTCCGACCGCGGCGGTTCGCAGCAGATCTATGTGATGAGCGCGAGCGGCGGCAACGCGCAGCGCATCAGCTTCGGCGAAGGCACCTATTCGACGCCGGTCTGGTCGCCGCGCGGCGATACCATCGCCTTCACCAAGCAGGGTGGCGGGCGTTTCGGCATCGGCATCATGCGGACCGACGGGTCGGGCGAGCGGCTGCTGACCGACGGTTTCCACAACGAAGGTCCGACTTTCGCTCCGAACGGGCGGGTTCTGATGTTCTTCCGCGATCCGGGCGGCAATTCCGGCCCCTCGCTGTTCACGATCGACATCACCGGCCGCAACGAACAGCGGGTTCCGACCCCCTCATTCGCGTCGGATCCGGCCTGGTCGCCGCTTTTGTCGTGATTTTCTGCTGTCTCGCCCAAATTTCGGCGTTAAGACATAGGTAACCATTCTAAAAGCTTTCCCTGCGTCCGGTGTTTTTCCCTACGGTTTCAAGGCCTCGTCAAGGTTGATGGAACGTTCGTTTAACGAACGGGGATTAGACCGGATGAAAGGGTTCAGTAAGAGTTCGAGAATGGAGGCACCGGAATGACTCGTGCCAGTCGATTGCTCCGCGCGTTCGGTCTTGTGGCGATGCTGGCGGCGTCGCTCGCCGTCTCCGCCTGCGCGAACAAGACCGATCAGGTCGGCGCAGCCGGCGCCGCGACGCCGGGCAGCCAGCAGGATTTCGTCGTCAATGTCGGCGACCGCGTCTTCTTCGAAACGGATTCCTCGGAGCTGACGCCGCAGGCGCGCGCCACGCTGGATTCGCAGGTGCAGTGGCTGCAACGCTACAGCCAGTACACCTTTACGCTGGAAGGCCATGCCGACGAGCGCGGCACGCGCGAATACAACATTGCGCTTGGCGCCCGCCGCGCCCAGACAGTGCGCGAATATCTCGCTTCGCGCGGGATTTCACCGCAACGCATGCGCACTATCTCCTATGGCAAGGAACGTCCCGTCGCGGTGTGTGACAATATCTCGTGCTGGTCGCAGAATCGCCGCGTCGTCACCGTCCTGAACGCCAGTTCGTAAGCTTCACAGATCCGACATCTGATCGCGCCGCGGGATAAGCGGCGCGAAGTCTTTGTGGCGGCTGGCTTGCGGCCGGAATGGGCTGATGACACTTTTTGTCGGTCGGGTTCGACCCGCTTGCAAAAGTTCCATCCGCGAGGGATCGTGGTGGCATGAGAAACCGGCCACGATCGCGTCCCCTGACCGCTTTTTCGCTTCTTGCCGCCGCGGCCGCGCTGGCCGGCTGCGAGGAAAGCAACCGCTATGTCGCGCCGCCCCCGCCGCAAGTGGCGGTCGCGCACCCCGTGCAGCAAAAGGTCACCGGCTATCTCGAAGCCACCGGGAGCCTCGCGGCCGTGAACACGGTCGATCTGGTTGCGCGCGTCGCCGGCTTCGTCGAGGCGATCGATTACAAGGACGGCAGTGCGGTCAAGAAGGGCACGTCGCTCTTCGCCATCGAGCGTCAACCCTACAAACTGAAGCTTGACCAGTCCAAGGCCGCCGAGGAGGGCGCCAAGGCGGCGTTGGTCCAGTCGGAAGCCGAATTCAAGCGGCAGCAGGATCTGCAGTCGCGCGGCGTGTCGACGCAGGCCAATTACGACAAGGCGCTCGCCCAGCGCGACACCGACAAGTCGAATCTGGAGCAGGCCCAGGTCAATACGGCGACAGCCGCGATCAACTACGGCTATACCCTGGTGCAGGCACCCTTCGACGGCGTCGTTACCGCGCGGCAGGTCTCTGTCGGCGAATATGTCGGCGCCAGCAACTCGCCGACCAAGCTCGCAACAATCGTCCAGCTCGATCCGATCTGGGTGAATTTCAACGTCAGCGAACAGGACGTGCAGCGTGTGCGCGCGGACCTGCAACGCCGCGGCCTCAAGGTGTCGGATCTCAGGCAGATACCGGTCGAGGTGGGTTTGCAGACAGAGACCGGCTATCCGCACAAGGGCATGCTGGACTATGCGGCGCCGACCGTCGATCCTTCGACCGGGACGCTCGCTGCGCGCGGCGTCATTTCCAACCCGAACATCGAATTGCTGCCCGGCTATTTCGTGCGCGTGCGCGTGCCGCTGGAGGCGAAGGAGGCTCTGCTGGTGCCCGACGTGGCCATCGGCAGCGACCAGGCCGGCCGTTACGTGCTGGTCGTCAATGCCGACAATGTCGTCGAGCAGCGCAAGGTCGAGCCCGGCTTCGTGGTCGGCGACATGCGCGTCATTGAAAACGGACTGAAACCCGACGACCGTGTGGTGGTCGATGGCGTGCTGCGCGCCATTCCCGGCCAGAAGGTCGATCCGAAAATGCAGACGGCCCAGCCCAAAGCCGCCGCGAACTGAAGCGGGACTGCGATGATCTCCAAGTTCTTCATCGAACGGCCGGTCCTCGCGAACGTTCTGGCGATCCTGATGGTCGTGATCGGCGCGGTGTCGCTGCTCAACCTGCCGGTCGCGCAATATCCGAATGTGACGCCGCCGACCGTGCAGGTCACCACGCGCTATCCGGGCGCCAGCGCGCGCACGGTCGTGGACACGGTGGCGCTGCCGATCGAGCAGCAGGTCAACGGCGTCGAGGACATGCTCTATATGCAGTCCACGAGCGCTGCCGACGGCAGCTACAGCCTGACGGTGACCTTCAAGATCGGCGTCGATCTGAACTTCGCGCAGGTGCTGGTGCAGAACCGCGTGTCGAGCGCGCTGTCTTCGCTGCCGCAGGCCGTGCAGGCGCAGGGCGTCACGGTGCAGAAGAAATCGACCGCGATCCTGATGTTCGTGACGCTCAGCTCTCCGAAAGGCGAATACGACAGCCTGTACCTGGCGAATTACGCCAGCATCAGTCTGCGTGACGAACTCTCGCGCGTGTCCGGCGTCGGCAACGTGACGGTCTTCGGCGCAGGGCAATATTCCATGCGCGTCTGGCTCGACCCCGCCAAGCTGCAGGCGCGTTCGCTGACCCCCCAGGATGTGATCCAGGCGCTGCAGGGTCAGAGCCAGCAGGTCACCGCCGGCCAGATCGGCATGCCGCCGACGCCCGGTGGGCAGAATTTCCAGTACACCATCGATATCGCGGGCCGGCTCAGCGAAGTGCAGCAATTTGCCGATGTCATCGTCAAGACCGGCAGCGACGGCGAGATCACCCGGGTCAAGGATATCGGCCGTGTCGAACTCGGCGCGCAGACCTATGGCCAGACCTTCACGCTGAACGGCCAGCCCGCGGCGGCGCTGGGCATTTTCCAGACGCCCGGTGCGAATGCCTTGCAGGTCAAGGATCTGGTCGACGCGAAGATGAAGTCTCTGGCGGCGGCGTTCCCGCCCGGCCTTGTCTATGACATTCCCTTCGACACGACGAAATTCGTCAATGAATCGATCAAGGAAGTCTACCACACGCTGATCGAGGCGGCGATCCTCGTCCTCATTGTGATCCTGTTCTTCCTGCAGGACTGGCGCGCCATGCTGGTGCCGGCGACGACCGTGCCGGTCACGATCATCGGCGCTTTCGCGGCGATGGCGGCGCTCGGCTTCAGTGTCAACCTGTCGACTCTGTTCGCCATCGTGCTGGCGATCGGCATCGTGGTCGATGACGCCATCGTGGTGGTGGAGGGGGCCGCCCACAATATCGAGAAGGGCATGTCGGGTCACGACGCCGCCATCAAGGCGATGGATGAATTGTTCGGTCCGATCATCGGCATCACGCTGGTGTTGATGTCGGTGTTCATTCCGGCGGCATTCCTGCCTGGCCTCACCGGCCAGATGTATGCGCAATTCGCGCTGGTGATCGCGGCCACTGCGCTGCTCAGCGCCATCAACGCCGCGACCCTGAAGCCGACACAATGCGCGCTGTGGCTGCGCCGGCCGGTGCCGCCGGACCAGCGCAACATCGTCTATCGCGGCTTCAATGCCGTCTATAACCGCGTCGAGCACGCCTATGCCGGACTGATCGGCGGCATGGCGCGGCACAGCGGTGTTGTCTCGCTGCTCGCGCTGCTGATTATCGGCGGTGCAGGTTATGGTCTGTCGCGCATTCCCACCGGCTTCCTGCCGATCGAGGATCAGGGCTATCTGCTGGCGACTGTGCAGCTGCCCGACGGCGCTTCGCTCGAGCGCACCCACAACACGCTGCAGCAGGTCGCCGAGATCGCCCGCAAGACGCCCGGTGTCGACAAGGTGCTGTCGATCGCCGGCGTCTCCGCGCTCGACAACAACGCGTCGCTGGCGAATTCCGGTGTGGTCTATATCGTTCTGAAGGACTGGGGCGAGCGCGGCAGGGACGAGCAATTGCTGCCGTTATTCACCAGACTCAATCGCGAATTCGACCAGATCATGGGCGCGAAGATCAACGTGCTGCCGCCGCCGCCGATTCAGGGCATCGGCAACGCCGCCGGCTTCACCATGATGGTGCAGTTGCGCGACGGCTCCTTCGATTTCACCAAGCTGCAGGCGATCACCAACGCGGTGGTTTCCAATGCGCAGAGCCAGAGCGGGTTGCAGCGTGTCAGCACGTCGTTCCGTTCCGATGTGCCTCAGCTTGCCGTCGACGTAGACCGCACCAAGGCGCAGGCCCTGCAGGTGTCGGTCGATCAGGTATTCCAGACCATCGCCAGCTATCTCGGCTCGAGCTATGTCGCGCAGTTCAACAAGTTCGGCCGTACCTTCCAGGTCTATGTGCAGGCGGACGCGCAATTCCGGCTGCGTCCGGCCGACATCGAGCAATTGTCGGTGCGCAACCAGCAAGGGTCGATGATCCCGCTCGGCACGTTGGTCAAGATCACGCCGATCGTCGGCCCCTCGCTGATCACGCTGTACAATCTTTATCCCGCCTCGACTGTGATCGGTCTGCCGGCTGCGGGCTTCTCGTCGGGCGAGGCGATCAGCCTGATGGAGCAGGTGGCCGAGCGCACTCTGCCGCCCGGTGCGGCCTTCGAGTGGACGGCGATGTCGTATCAGGAAAAGGCGGTCGGCAATCAGCTGTATTACGTGTTCGCGCTGGCGATGCTGCTGGTCTACCTCGTGCTCGCAGGGCAATACGAAAGCTGGTACGCACCGGTTTCCATCATTCTCTCCGTCCCGCTTGCGCTGGTCGGACCCGTGGTGGCGTTCAGGAGCCTCGGCGTCGACAACAATCTCTATGTCCAGATCGGTCTCGTCCTGCTGATCGCGCTCGCCGCCAAGAACGCGATTCTCATCGTGGAGGTGGCGCGCGATCTGCGGCTGCGCCACAGTCTGACGCTTGTTGAATCGGCAGTGGGTGCTGCGCGCGCCCGTTTCCGCGCGATCCTGATGACCTCCTTCGCCTTCATCATCAGCATGATCCCGCTGGTGCTGGCGACCGGCGCCGGCGCCAGCGCGCGCAAGTCGATCGGCCTCACCGTGTTCAGCGGCATGCTCGCCTCGACCCTCCTGGCGGTGCTGTTCGTCCCGTCGATGTTCGTTGTCATCCAGCGCGTCGAGGAATGGCTGGCGGCCCGCAAAAAGGGTCCGGCGGGTGGGGCGGTGCCCGCCGAATAGCCGGCAGGGCCTTGAAAAGCAGTCACAATTTGGTCGCAGCCGGGCCTATGCTATAGGCCCCCTTGATCATCACCCTTTATCCGGCGAGGCCATGCGATCTCCGCTCTCTCTTGTTGTCCTGGTTCTGCTTGCCGCCGCTGCGCCGGCCCGCGCCCAGATGTCCGCCACCGACATGGCGATGCGGCTGGAGTCGATCGAGCATCAGATGCGCCAGCTCACCGGCCAGATCGAGCAACTGCAATACCGTAACCAGCAGCTCGAGCAGCAGCTGCGGGCGATGCAGGGCGGCGCGCAGCCGCCGCCCGCACGGCCGCAGCCGCAAAGCATGCCGCAGCCGCAATTCCAGCAACAGCCGCAATTCCAACAGCAGCAGGGCATGCCCGGACGCCGTTCGGAGATCGACCCCGCCGACAATCCCAACGTCGCAAGTCCGAATGTCGCGTCGCCGCAGCGGCAAGGGCCGATGAACCAGCGCGGCGATGTCTACGATCCGCGGCTCGACCCGAATGCGCCGGGCGCGCCGCGCGCGCTCGGCTCCTTGCCGGCCGGCCAGCCGTCGGCGCCGCCAGCAGACATCTATGCGGAGGAACAGGTCGGTGTCCGTGGCGGACGTGAAGCCGGCGCACCACTCGATATTTCGACCCTGGCCGGCAATGCCGCGCGCGACCAGGGATTGCCGCCGCCGCCCGGCCGCAATCCGAGTGCGACCGGCGCGCTTGCATCTGTCTCGCCTCCCGCGCAATCGCCGAAGGATTTTTACGATCTCGGCTACGGCCACATTCAACGCAAGGATTACGCCGCCGCGGAAGAAACCTTCCGCGATTTTCTGAAACGTTACCCGAGCGACCGTTTGACGCCGGACGTGCAATACTGGCTTGGCGAGAGCCTCTTTCAGCGCCAGCGCTATCGCGACGCCGCCGAGTCCTTCCTGCAGGTTTCGACCAAATATGAAACCTCGGCCAGGGCGCCGGATTCGCTCTTGCGGCTCGGACAATCGCTGGCAGCCCTGCGCGAGAAGGATGCCGCCTGCGCGACCTTCGGAGAGATCGGCCGCAAATATCCGCGTGCGTCGCTCGCCGTGAAGCAGGGCGTGGAGCGGGAACAGAAGCGTGTCGGCTGCTGACGCAACGCCGGTTTCTGCGACCGAAGCCAGGGCGCTGTTCGCCGATCTGTCATCCGAACCTGCACTCGTTCTCGCCATCTCCGGCGGTCCGGATTCCATGGCGTTGCTGGCGCTCGCGGCACGCTGGCGTGCGGCTCTCAAGCACGGCCCCGAACTGATCGCCGTCACCATTGATCACAAGCTGCGCCCGGAAGCGGCGAAGGAAGCGAACGCCGTCAAGCGGCATGCGCGCGAGCTTGGCGTCAAGCACCGGACGTTGCGCTGGACCGGCCCGAAACCGAAAGCGGGTCTGCAGGATGCGGCGCGCACCGCCCGTTACCGGCTGCTGGCGGGGGAAGCGGCGAAGGTGGGTGCCAGGTGTGTCCTGACAGCGCATACGTTCGACGATCAGGCTGAGACGGTGCTGATCCGCCTGGCGCGCGGCAGCGGATTGTCGGGCCTTGCCGCGATGGCACGCGAGAACGAGATGTTCGGAACCTGCATTGTGCGCCCGCTGCTGGACGTGCCCAAGGCGCGGTTGATCGCGACCCTGGCGAAACTTGGCGTTGTCTACGCCGACGACCCATCCAATCGCGATCCGCGTTTCACCCGCGCCCGGGTCCGCTCGCTGATGCCGCAGCTCGCGGTCGAAGGGTTGACCCCCGAGCGTCTTGTCCTCCTGGCGCAGCGGATCAGGCGTTCGGAAGCGGCGCTGCAGGCCGCAGTGTCGCAGGCGGCCGACCTTCTGGCCTGGTCGCCCGCGGCGGACGGGCGGCTGATCGAGTTCAGCGCCGGCGAATTCCGTCATTTGCCCGATGAAATTGCCCTGCGGCTCCTGGGCCGGGCGATCGCACAAGTCGGCGACGAGGGGCCGGTTGAACTGGGCAAGCTGGAGCGGCTGTTCTGCGAATTGCGGCCGGAGACGGCCCGTTCGGTGCCGATTCGCCGCACCCTGGCCGGCGCCCTCGTGACCCTGAAGGGCAATCGCGTGGTGGTGGAGCGGGCGCCCCCCCGGCGCCGGCAGACGGACCGTCGAATTTCGGCCTTAACCACGCGTAAAAGTGCGAGCCGGCCCGGCAGTTAGGATGAAAAACACCGAGTTTGCAGGGCTTCCCTTGGCAGCGGGCAGGGCCGGACCTACATTCGTATACCCTCGGGGAATTGACTTAAGGAAAGCGCCGCTTTTTCTGGTTACAACGTCCGCCCGAGACCCCGGCGGCAGAACAAGGACTTCGGATGAATACCAATCTCCGCAACTTCGCCCTCTGGGTGATCATCGTCCTGTTGCTGCTTGCTTTGTTCACGTTGTTCCAGAGCCCGAGCCAGCGCCAGTCGGCGCAGGACATCTCGTTCTCGCAGTTGCTCACCGAGGTTGATCAGGGCCGGGTGCGCGACGTGCTGATCCAGGGGCAGGAGATTCACGGCACCTTCACCGACGGTCGCCCCTTCAACACCTATGCCCCGAACGATCCCTCGCTGGTGCAGCGCCTCTACGGCAAGGGTGTGCAGATCACCGCGCGCTCGCCGCAGGAGCAGGTGCCCTGGTTCGTCTCGCTGCTCGTCTCATGGCTGCCCTTTATTGCGCTGATCGGCGTGTGGATTTTCCTTTCCCGCCAGATGCAGGGCGGCGCCGGCAAGGCGATGGGCTTCGGCAAGTCGCGCGCCAAGCTGCTCACCGAGGCGCATGGCCGCGTCACCTTTGAAGATGTCGCCGGCGTCGACGAAGCCAAGATGGACCTGCAGGAGATTGTCGAATTCCTGCGCGATCCCTCCAAGTTCCAGCGCCTCGGCGGACGCATTCCGCGCGGCGTGCTGCTCGTCGGCCCTCCCGGCACCGGCAAGACGCTGATCGCGCGTGCGGTCGCGGGCGAAGCCAATGTGCCGTTCTTCACCATTTCCGGTTCGGATTTCGTCGAGATGTTCGTCGGCGTCGGCGCCTCCCGTGTGCGCGACATGTTCGAGCAGGCGAAGAAGAATGCGCCCTGCATCATCTTCATCGACGAAATCGACGCGGTCGGCCGTCATCGCGGCGCCGGGCTTGGCGGCGGCAATGACGAGCGCGAGCAGACGCTGAACCAGTTGCTGGTCGAGATGGACGGCTTCGAGGCGAATGAAGGCATCATCCTCATCGCCGCGACCAACCGCCCCGACGTGCTCGATCCGGCCTTGCTGCGCCCCGGCCGTTTCGACCGCCAGGTGATCGTGCCGAACCCGGACGTTGTCGGCCGCGAGCAGATCCTGAAAGTTCACGTGCGCAAGGTGCCGCTGGCGCCGGACGTGAACCTGAAGACCATCGCTCGCGGCACCCCCGGCTTTTCCGGCGCCGATCTGATGAACCTCGTCAACGAGGCGGCGCTGATGGCGGCGCGGCGCAACAAGCGCATGGTCACGCAGGCCGAGTTCGAGGATGCCAAGGACAAGGTGATGATGGGCGCCGAGCGCAAGTCGCTGGTGATGACGGAGGAGGAGAAGCTGCTCACCGCCTATCACGAAGGCGGCCACGCCATCGTCGCGCTCAATGTCAAGGCTACCGACCCGGTGCACAAGGCCACCATCATCCCGCGCGGCCGCGCGCTCGGCATGGTCATGCAGTTGCCGGAGCGCGACAAGCTGTCGATGAGCTACGAGCAGATGACCTCGCGCCTCGCCATCATGATGGGCGGCCGCGTGGCGGAAGAGATGATCTTTGGCCATGACAAGGTCACCTCCGGCGCGCAGTCCGACATCGAGCAGGCGACGCGCCTCGCCCGCATGATGGTCACGCGGTGGGGTTTCTCGCCGGAGCTGGGCACTGTCGCCTATGGCGAGAACCAGGACGAGGTCTTCCTCGGCATGTCGGTCGCCCGTCAGCAGAACGTGTCGGAATCGACCGCCCAGAAGATCGACGCCGAGGTGCGGCGTCTGGTTGAGCAGGGGCTCTCGGAAGCGCGCCAGATCCTCACCGAGAAGCGTGCCGATCTGGAGGCCCTCGCCAAGGGTCTGCTCGAATACGAGACGCTGTCGGGCGACGAGATCAAGGATCTGCTCGACGGCAAGCCGCCTGTGCGCGAAGGCGTGAGCGAGCCTGCCACGCCGCGTGCCTCGGCGGTGCCGAGCGCCGGCAAGACGCGCCCGCGGCCGGAAACCGGCGGCATGGAACCGCAGCCGCAGGCCTGACCGGGGATCCATCCGCGTCTTGTTGAAATGAAACGCCCGCCCTCCGGCGGGCGTTCTTGCTTGTCCCGCCTGACAAAAATCAATGCCGGACCACCTCCGGCGCCGATGTTGGTCGCAACATCCAGGAGGTGAACGATGAGCATGCCCGACGCCCTGGCGCGCCGCCGCAATTATCGGGGTCCTGCGATTTTTTCGTATGGCTTCCGTCCGTTCTTCCTCGGCGGCGCCGCATGGGCGGCGTTGTCCATCGCCCTGTGGATTCCGCAATATCTCGGCGGCCTCGTGCTTCCCTCGGCGATCGGCGCGTTGGACTGGCATATTCATGAAATGCTGTACGGCTTCGTCCCGGCGGTGGTGGCAGGCTTTCTGCTTACCGCCATCCCAAACTGGACCGGGCGCTTGCCGGTCTGCGGTGCGCCGCTGGCGGCTCTGGCCGCGCTCTGGCTGGCGGGGCGGATCGCCATGCTGAGCACATCCAGCATCGGTCTCACAGCCGCCGCTGTCATCGATGTGTCCTTCCTTGTCGCTTTGGCGGCTGTCGCCCTGCGTGAGATCGTTGCGGGCAGCAACTGGCGCAATCTGCGGGTGCTGGTGATCGTCGGCGTCCTGATCGCCGGCAATATCCTTTTTCACATCGAGATAATCCGCACCGGCTCCGCCGATTACGGTATCCGGCTGGGGCTGGGCAGCGTCGTTATGTTGATCTCGCTGATCGGGGGGCGCGTCGTTCCCAGCTTCACCCACAACTGGCTGGTGCGCGAGAATCCCGGCCGCCTGCCGCGCTCCTTCGGTCGTTTCGACGCGCTGACGCTGGCCTCCTCTGTGGTGGCGCTTGCAGCCTGGGTCGCCGCGCCTGGGCATGCGCTGACCGGCACGGCGTTGCTGCTGGCCGGGCTTTTGCATGGTGCGCGGCTGTTCCGTTGGGCGGGCGACCGCACACTCTCCAACCCGCTCGTCTTTGTTCTGCATGTCGCCTATCTGTTCATTCCCCTCGGGTTCCTCATGGTCGGGATGTCCATTCTTCAGCCGGCGCTTGTCCCGGCGAGCGCCGGCATTCATGCCTGGACGGCCGGTGCCATCGGCATGATGACGCTGGCGGTCATGACGCGGGCCAGTCTCGGCCATACCGGCCAGCCGCTTGTGGCGTCGGCGATGACGCAGGTCATTTACCTCTGTGCCGGCCTGGCCGCCGTCGCACGCATTGCCGCCGTCTTCACAGGAGATATGGCCCTCATGCATATTTCCGCGCTAGCATGGGTTTCGGCGTTTGGCGGCTTCGCGGTGGTCTATGGTCCGCGGCTTGCGTTGCGTCCGCCAGCCTGGTCAGGGTGTTCATGACGATATTGCGCGTTGTCTTTGCGGCGGCCTGCTCGGTGGCGGCGTTGAGTGGAGTTCGGGCCAATGACTCCACCGCCCAGCTCGCCACCGGCGGCTTGATCTTCGTGCACAACGATCAGGTGGAACTGCGTCACGAGGACTTGTTCATTTCTGCGGCCGAGGTGAAGGTCCGTTATCGCTTCTTCAACAAGACCGACCGCGACGTGAAGGTGCTGGTCGCCTTCCCGATGCCCGACATCAAGGCCGAGCAGGAATTGGCGATCGCGCTGCCGAGCGACGATCCGGTCAATGCGCTCGATTTCTCCACATCGGTAAACGGCCAGAAGGTCAACACGCAGGTGGAGCAGCGGGTGGTTGCAGCAGGGATCGATCGCACGAGCTATCTTCAGGATCTGGGTCTGCCGCTGGCGCCGCATCTCGGCACCACCAACGATGCGCTCGATCGCCTGCCGCGCGAAAAATGGGACGAACTGATCAGGCTCGGGCTCGCCGAGATCGAGGAATACGACATCGGCAAGGGCATGCAGCAGCATCTGGCCGCGCGCTGGACCCTGCGCACGACCTTCTACTGGGAGCAGGTCTTTCCGGCAAAGACGGACACCGTCATCGAGCATCGCTACCGGCCGAGCGTCGGCGAAACCGCCGGCACCGGCTTCGGCAGCAAGGATGCCGAAAAGGAAGACTGGTTTGCCGAGTACAGCCGCAAATACTGCATCGACAAGGGGTTTCTCGCCGCAGTGGCGCGTGCGAAGAAAGACGCGAAAGGTGAATTCGGCGCCCCCTTCACCGAGGAGCGGATCGACTACATCCTCAAGACGGGCGCCAACTGGTCAGGCCCGATCGGCGAATTCCGCCTGGTGGTCGACAAGGGCCATCCCGACAATCTCATAAGCTTCTGCGGGCAGGGCGTGAAGAAGATCGCGCCCACGCAGTTCGAGGTGGTGAAGAAGGATTTTCGCCCCGAAGGCAATCTTTCGGTGTTGATCCTGAAGAAATTCGATCCGCAATAAGGCCGGTCAGAACCGGCAGGCCTCCGCCGGCTCGGTTTTCAATCGAAACACGCGGTCGTCTGTGCCGAGCCTTGTGTCGAACAGTCTTTGCAGCATGCCGTGCCGGTCGCGGAGCAGGACATCGTTGTCGGCCGCGCGCGTGAGATAGAAATCGCGCTGGACGTCCATCTCCTTGTTGATGGTGCAGGCGAAGGCATAATTGTCGGGCGCGCAGGTCGTCTGCTTCTCGAATGTTTTTCCATCGCGGGTCGCGATGCGGAAGGTCAGTGTGTAGACGACGGCGCCAGGTTCGGATTTCGACTCCTTCGACCGCAGCACCGCAAGTCGTTTAACGCGCTGCTTCGGATGCGCGGCGAGATGCGCGGCGTCATAGCTGCGGCTGAGGCATAGTGTCTCATTGTCCGCGAAGCGCGTGCGCAGCGGCGTGCCAAGCTTGGCCCAGACCGGCGCCATCGCCTCGCGCTCGGCCATACAGGCGGCGATCGGCTTGGGGTCGAGGCGGAACACCTTGTCGTCGGCGCCCGGCGAGACCACCGTCGTATTCTCGCGATCGTCTTCGCTGGCGTCACAGCCGCCGACAACCACAAATCCGCTGTTCTCGATCAGCAGGGATTGTCCGCTCGTCCGCAAATCGATGCGGCCGCCATCGCACTCGACCCCGCAGAAGACCGTACCCTCGTCATTCTTCCGGCAGGTCAGGCCGTTGGCATAAACGTGCGGCCGGTCGCGGAAACGGACATAGGCCGTGACCAGGACATTCCCGTAATCGCCGTCAATTAGCTTCATCTCCTCTTCCGGCGAGGGCTCATGCTCGGAATAGGGATCGGGCTTGAACTCGCGTGACAGATGGAAGCTCGTCACACGCTGCTTGGGGTGGCTGGCAAGATGCTTGGCATCATAGACGCGGCCGAAACAGGCTTCCGTCCGCAGCGGCATATGTGCGGGCAGGGGCGTTTCCTTCCTGTCTTGCTGCGCCGCGGCCGGCGTCGCCGCCATCGCGGCCAGCAGAACGGCAATCCGGGTGTATCGCATGCGCTGAAATCCCTCCGGCATCGGAGATTCTATCCTTCCTTCGTGCCCCGCTGCCAGATCAAAGCGACGATCAGCGCCATCAACGCCAGCATGCCGAGCACGGTGCAGACCACAGCGGCCCATCCGCCATATTCGAAGGCGAGACCCGGGAAGAACCCGCCGGCGCTGCCGCCGATATAGAAGGCCATGACATAGAGGCCGACGGCGGACGAAATGCCGGTCCTCGCATAGCTCGCGACGAAGCTCTGGGAGGAGGCCTGCACCAGCAGCCCGCACACGGCGGCCACGGCAAGGCCGGCAATGATTACGACAAGCGAGGGCGCAAGCGTCAGCGCGACGCCTGCGGCCCAGCCGAACAGAATGCCGATGACGAAAAGACGCCGGCCGAAACGGGCGACCCATCGCCCGGTCATCGGGGTGGCCATGGTGCCGAACAGGTAGACCAGAAAGATCGCCCCGAGTGCGGCCGGCGACAGGTTGTAGGGCGGCGCGGCGAGCAGGAAGTTGATGAACGTGAAAATAGCGATGAAGTTGAACAGCACGCCGAAGCCGACCGCGAAAGTCGCGAGCAATTGCGGCTTGCGCAGATGATCCAGCATCTGCCGCAGCGAGACACCGAGATTGGCGGCGCGCACGAACTTTTTCTCGCGCGGGAGCAGCAGGATCACACCGAGCGCGCAAATGGCCGTCAGGATGGCGACCGAGAAAAAAGCGCCGCGCCAGCCGATGGGGCCGGCGAGGAGGCCGGTCAGGAAGCGGCCGAGGAAGCCGCCGATGGCGGAACCTGAGATATAGATGCCGGTCATGCCGACCGCTTCGTCGGCCTGCCATTCGCCGCCGATATAGGCGACGGTCACCGCGAAGATCGGCGGCAGCAGCAGGCCCTGCACGAAGCGCCAGAACACGATCATGTCGAGGCTGGGCGCGAATGCGATTGCCGCTGTCGGAATGATCATGGCAATCATCGCCGCCGTGATCACCCGCTTGCGGCCGAGCACGTCGGCGATGGCGCCGGTGAAAGGTGCGGTGAGAGCGACCGCTAGCGTGGACGCGGTCATGATCGCGCTGATGTCGGCGGCGGTCGCGCCGAATTCCGTCGACAGGAGCGGCAGCAAGGCCTGCGGGGAATAGAGATTGAGAAAGGCGCCGCCGCCGGCGAGCGCGACCGCCAGGCGGCGTGTGTCGAATGTCATGCGGAACCGGAGACGTGGGTATGGGACGGATGCGTCGGCAACATTGCTCACCGGGCAGGCCTTTGCTAGGCCTGTGCACCCCCATCCCGACATGACAACCATGCAATCCGAAGCGGATGACCACGGCCCGCGGCCGTACTGGAGCCTTTCCGGCCTGCGCGACGGCGCACGCCGCGTGCTGCCGGTCGTCGCCGGCGCGGCGGTGTTCGGAACCGCCTTCGGCGCGGTGGCCGCGCAGAAAGGGCTGTCGCTCGGCGAAGCCGCGCTGATGAGCGCAATCGTGTTCGCGGGTGCCTCGCAGCTCGTGGCCATGGAAATCTGGTCGCACCACTTCACAGCGGGGACCATCCTCACACTGGCGCTGATCACCGCCGTCGTGAACATGCGCATGCTGCTGATGACCGCCTCGTTGCGCCCCTGGCTCGGGCCGCTGCCGGCCTGGCAGGTCTATCCGATGCTGACCATCGTGACCGACATCAGCTGGATCAACGCGGTGCGCTATCGCCGCGAGGGCGGGGCCGATGCCAGCGTGCTTCTGGGCAGCAGCCTCGCGGTGTGGACAGTCTGGGTTCCCGTCTCCGTCTTCGGCTACCTTGCCGGCGCCATGATCGCCGATCCGCGCCGCTTCGGGCTCGATCTGATCGTGCCAATCTATTTCATCGCCATGCTGGTGCCGATCTGGCCGGGCGCGCGGCGCGGCTTCCCCTGGGCGGTGGCGGGCGTCGTGGCGCTGATCGTGGAGCGGTTTGTGCCCGGCTGGTGGTTTGTCGTGTGCGGCGCATTGGCCGGCGCGCTCAGCGGAGGCTTTGTCGATGAGCGCAAGTGATGCGCTGCCCTACGCCTCGATCGTCGCCATTCTGGCGATGGCGGCGGCGACGCAGTTGATGCGGCTCGGCGGCTACTGGCTGATGGGGCACGTGCCCATCACCCCGCGCGTGCGCAGGATGCTGGAGGCGCTGCCGGGTTCGGTCATTATCGCGCTGACCTTGCCGGTCATCGTCAAGACGGGGCCGACCGCCTATCTCGCGGTCGGCGCGGTGATCGCCTTCATGCTGTGGCGGCGCAACGAATTTGTGGCGGTGGCCCTGGGCGTTGCCGTAGCGACGCTCTGCCGCGCGTATGGGCTTTAGCCGATCGCAGCTTTCGCCCGCGCCAGTGTCGCCTCCGGCGTGCCCGACGCATCGATCGTCGTCCAGTCGAGTGTGCCGAGTTGATACTGTTCCTGCCGCCGCGCCACCGCTTCATCGGCATCGGACGCATCGGCGATGCGTCCCCCAACGCGCTTGAGGCGCGTGGCGAGATCGGCGGTCAGATACAGTCCGTCGAAGCGGATTTTGCATGACTGCGTCAGATGCAGGAGCGCGTCGCGCTCCCGCCGGCGCGCGAAGACAGCATCGACAATCGCCGAATGCCCGGCGGCAAGCGTGCGTCGCGCCTTGTCGATCAGGAGGCCATAGAGCCGTTCCGTCACCTCCGGCGCATAGGCCTCCTGCGGCAGCTTCTCCGTCTCGGCGCGCTCGAACATCCGCTTGCGCAGGATGTCGGAGCGCAGCACCACGGCGCCCGGCGCCGGCGCAAGCACCGGCGCCAGCCCGCGCGCGAGCACAGACTTGCCGGTGCCCGACAACCCGCCGACCGCGATCAGGCGCGGTGGCGGCGGGGCGATGAGATGCAGGGCCAGCCGGAAATAGGCTTGCGCAGCGCTGCGGATGTCGCCGGCTTTCTCGTGCGCGGTGGTCGCAAGGCGCGCCGCCGTCACTTTGGCGCGGATTGCCGCCCGCAGCGACAGGAACAGCGGCAGCGCGGCCAAGGCATCGAGGTCCGACTCCCGCGCCGTTTCGTTCAGATAGCGGTTGAACAGCGCATTCGCGGCAGGTTGCAGGCTCCGCTCGATCAGATCCATCAGCACGAAAGCGAGATCGTAGAGCACGTCGCCCGAGGCCACGACCGGATCGAACTCGATGGCGTCGAACAGGACTGGCTTGCCATCGATCATCGCGATGTTGCCGAGATGCAGATCGCCATGCGCGCGGCGGATCAAGCCTTGGTCGCCGCGGCGGCGCAGCAGTGGCTGCAGCTTTGCATAAGCTTTGCGGCTTGCATCCGTCAGCGCCGCAGCATCGTGCTTCGCAAACAGATCGGGGAATTGGGCGAAGGCGTCCGCGTTCTGTTCGACGTATCGGCCAAGCGCCGCGATCCATGGTCCGGCCTCTGCGATGGGCGCGCCGCGATGCACTGCGGCGATCACGCGGCCGAGCGTGTCGGCCAGCGTCAGGTCGATCCTGCCGGCCACGGCGAGATGATCGAGCGTCGCGGTTTCGTCGAAGCGGCGCATCTCCAGCGCCCATTCGACGGGTTCGCCATCGCCGCCCAATGACAGCGCGCCGTCCGGCCGGCGGGTGATGGCGACGACTCGGCGGTAGATGTCGGATGCGAAGCGGCGGTTGACGGCGAGCTCCGCGGCGCAGGCCTCTCTGCGCCTCTCCAGCGTCGAATAATCGAGGAACGGAAAGCGTACCGCGCGCTTGATCTTGAGCGCGCGCTCGCCGGCGAGAAACACGGCCGCGGCATGGGTATCGATCCGCGTCACCGGCGCGCCGCCATGCGTGGCCGGATCGGCGAGAAAGGCGAGAACCTCGTCCTGCAGCGGGGTGGATGAAGTCATCTTGGAACGGACGTGGAATAAGCGTTGGAAAAGGCCGGAAAGTCGGAAAGAGCGTCTGGATCAGCCACAGGAGCATTGAAGTAAGTCAACGCTCCCAGGCCGCTCCCGTTTCAGACTAGAATAGTATTTCATCATGAGGAGATTGACGTGACGACATTGCCCCCTCAGTTCCGGCGTATCCGGCTTAATCTGGCCCGCTCCAGGGAATTTCCGAACGGCTCCGAACGCCATGGCTACGAGTTCGTGGCGCCCCTGGACGCCACTGGACACATCGATCCCGAGTTATGGCGGCAGAATCGAGAGCATTGCGGGGTCCGCCGGTTCTGGGAGGGCCAGGAGGACGAGATCGGAAAACTGGTCCACAAGCCGGGCGGCAAATCCGGCCGCTGGGTCTTCGACTATGACGACACGGCCGAGTTCGACGACGAGGCTGGCTACCGCTTCGGTGCGCATGTCTTCCGGCCCGGCGAATATGTCTCGATCCAGGACGAGGACGGGGAGATGCACACGTTCCAGGTGGCCACCGTCGAGCACATCTGACCTTCCGCAAATGCGCTTGACCGACCCGCCGAGGGACGCTGAATTGCGCCGCCCGCGGGCGTCGGGCCAACGCAAGGGGAGGGACACGTGCTCATCGACCATCGCACCTACACCATCAAGCCGGGCAAGATGCAGGCCCATCTCGATATCTACGAGAAATACGGCTACCAGGTGCAGATGCGGCATCTCGGCAAGCCGCTGGCGTACATGTATGCGGAGAGCGGCGACCTCAACACCATCGTCCATATCTGGGCGTACAAGGATGCCGCAGATCGCGCGGCGCGCCGTGCCGCCATGCAGGCCGATCCTGAGTGGAAGGAATATCTGAGAAAGAGCGGCGAGGCCGGCTATCTTGTCAGCCAGAAGACGTCGCTGATGGTCCCGGCGAATGTCGATCAGGTGGCGAAATCGGTTTGAACGGAGAACAGCGACATGCGCGCCAATGACGGCTCCCGCACCGGCGGTGAGATCCTTGTCGATCAGCTCATCGCGCATGGCGTGCAGCATGTCTTCTGTGTGCCCGGCGAAAGCTATCTTGCCGCGCTCGACGCGTTTCATGACCGCTCCGTCGTGGTGACCGTATGCCGGCAGGAAGGCGGCGCCGCCATGATGGCGGAAGCGCATGGCAAGGCGACCGGCCGCCCCGGCATCTGCTTTGTCACGCGCGGGCCGGGCGCCACCAATGCGTCCGCTGGCATCCACATTGCGATGCAGGATTCGACGCCCCTGATCGTGTTCGTCGGCCAGGTGGCGCGCGACATGCGCGAGCGCGAGGCGTTCCAGGAGCTGAATTACCGCGCCGTCTTCGGCACCATGGCGAAGTGGGTGACCGAGATCGACGATGCCGCGCGCATTCCTGAGCTTGTGTCGCGCGCTTTCTATGAGGCCACCAATGGCCGGCCAGGGCCGGTGGTCATCGCGCTGCCGGAAGACATGCTCACCGACCGCGCCATCGTTGGTGACGCGCCGTCCTTCGAGCCGGTGGAAACCTGGCCCGGCCTCACCGACATGTCGCGCCTGCAAAAGATGATCTGGGCGGCAAGGAAGCCCATCATGCTGCTTGGCGGCAGCCACTGGTCGGAAAAGGCCTGCGCCTCGGTAATGCGCTTCGCCGAGCGCTTCGCCATGCCGGTCGCGACGACGTTCCGACGCGCGCATCTGTTCGACGCGCTGCATCCCTGCTATGCGGGCGACCTCGGCATCGGTCCCAATCCGAAATTGCTGGCGCGTGTGAAGGCCGCAGACCTTGTCATTCTTGTCGGCGGGCGCATGGGCGAGATGCCCTCGCAAAGCTACACGCTGTTCGAAATCCCGGCGCCGAAGCAGACGTTCGTGCATGTCCATCCGGGCATCGAGGAATTGGGCCGTGTCTACCGCCCAACGCTTGCCATTCATGCCGCGCCGACGGCCTTCGCTGCCGCGCTCGAGGGCCTGCAGGCGCCGAACGATATATCCTGGCGCGAGGAGACGGAGACGGCGCATGCCGACTATCTCGCTTTCAGCGAAAAGGCGACCAACGTGCCGGGCGGCGTCAATGTCGGCGAGATCATGGTCTGGCTGCGCGACCAGCTCTCGCCCGACGACATCGTCTGCAACGGCGCAGGAAACTTCGCCGCCTGGATTCACCGCTTCTACCGCTTCCGCAAATTCGCCACCCAGATCGCGCCGACCTCCGGCTCGATGGGCTATGGCGTGCCGGCGGCGGTCGGCATGAAGCGTCTGTATCCGGAGCGCACCGTGTTCTGCCTGGCCGGCGACGGCGACTTCCTCATGCATGGGCAGGAACTTGCCACCGCCGTGCAATACGATCTGCCGGTGATCGTCGCCGTCGTGGACAATGGCATGTATGGCACCATCCGCATGCATCAGGAGCGGGAATATCCGGGGCGGGTCGTGGCCACCGCGCTGAGGAATCCGGATTTTGCGGCCTATGCCCGCGCCTTCGGAGGTTTCGGGGCGACGGTCGAGAAGACCGCCGATTTCGCCAGGGCCTTCGCCGAGGCCAAGGCCTCGGGCAAGCCGGCAGTCATCCATCTCAAGGTCGACAGCGAGGCGATTACACCTTCGACCACGCTCGAAGCGATCCGCGAAAAGGCCCTGTCAGGCCGATCCTGATTAAGGTCTCATTCATAACTTGCAGCGGAGGAGTGAATCATAGTTCACTCCTTATATGCCCTATCGCCGCACCGACAATGTCATCCGCCGTCAAGCAGCCCGTCAGGCCCGCATTGTCGCCGCCGCACGGCAGGCGGCCGCCGAGGGCGGCATGGCCGCGGTCCAGATCGCGCCGGTGGCCAGCCGCGCCGAGATCGCGACCGGCACCGTCTACAGGTATTTCCCGTCCAAGACCGAACTCGTGGCGGCCGTCGTGAAGGCCATTTCGGACGAAGAGATGGCCGCCATCCGCAACGCCGCGAGAGCAGCGCCGGGGCCGGTCTCCGCGCTCGCTGCCTCCATCGCCACTTTTGCCGCCCGCGCCTTGCGCAACCGGCGGCTCGCCTGGGCGGTCATTGCCGAGCCGGTCGACGCCGATATCGAGCGGGTGCGGCTGGCCTACCGCAAAGCGCTGGGTGACGAGCTGCGCTCGCGTATCGTCGCCGCACAGAAGGCCGGACATCTCCCGCAGCAGGATGTGGAATTGTCATCGTCCGCACTGGTCGGCGCCCTGCTGGAAGGCTTGCTCGGGCCGCTGGCGCCTGACGCCGGCGAAAATCCCACCCGCATGCGCGACGCCGTCCAGACCCTTACTCTTCTGTCGCTCCGCGCACTCGGCGTGAACGACGCACGCGCACGCGGCCTTGTGGTGCAGGTGGCCCTGCCGGCCATCGGCGAAGGGTGAGCGCAAGCTTTTGCGTGGAAGACGGCCTCGACAACTCGACGCCGCCGTCCCGGCGCGCGATGATTGTGGCGCAAGGGGTTGGGATGTCCAGTATGCGGGTGCGGTGGTTGCAAGGCGTCGCTGTTGTCATGGCACTGAGCCCGGCCATGGCCTTTGCACAGACGCTGCCCACCTCCGCGACGGCGGCCTCGAGCGGTGTCCATGTCTGGCTGGACGGCTCCTATCGCAGCATCAATCTTCCGGCCTTTTCTCTCGGTGCGCACACCACCGACGGGACATTCAGCGATCTAGGGCCGGTGCAGGGCTTCAAGCCGCGCGTGACCGGCGAGGGGATCAACGGCGGCATTGGATTTGTCGTGCCGGACGGAATTTTGCCGGCGGCGCTTGGATCGAATGTGCGTATCGGCTTGACCGGCGCTTATGTTCAGGCCGACGCGAAACAAACGGCCTTCGCCGTCAGCCCCGGGCCAGTATTGATGTGGCTGGATGGAACGCTGTTCTTCGGCTGTGGCTGCGAATTTTCATCCGAACTGGTGACCAAATATTCCGGCTGGCGCGTGGGCCTGAATGCTGCGAGCGATATCCACACTGCAACCGTCACCTGGACGCCGTCGATTGAGATTATTGGCGGCTCGGCGCGAACGCGACAGACGCTGACGCAATTCGATTCCTCGCAAATCTACGTCTCGCAGACGAGGCTGAGCTGGACTGATCTCGGACTCAAGTTCGGTCTTGGCGCAACCATGCCGATCACGTCCATGCTGGAATTTGGAGTGACCGGCACGATTGCAATCGTGCATCGCCGCGCGCATTTGCGCGGCAACGATTTTCTCGATGATTTCGGCGGAGCCGATCTCGGCACCTCGATTGACACATCGGCCCGTACTTGGGCTGTCGTGCCGGGAGGACAGGTTCAATTGGTTTTCAGCCCTGCGCCGCAGCTGCAGATTAGAGCTTTCGGTGGTCTGGAATGGGACAGTCGGGTGCCGGGCATCGTCAGCCCGCATTTCACGCCGGCCCAGTTTTTTACCTTCGCCGGCGATCCCGCCGGCATCGGCTTCTCCGGCCAGGCGAGCTATTTCGCCGGCGGCGGGTTCAGCTACACCTTTCATCGCTGACGTCGCTCATTGCAACGTCGCCTTGGCGATCCAGTCGATCGCAGCACGCAGGCCCGGCACCGGATTCTCCTCGTGCGGCTTGAAGATTGCGAGCTGGCGGTCGGCCGAGGTGCCGTTGGACACGATGGTCAGGCAGCGCAGCACTTCATCGAGACACCCCAGCTCCTTCGCATCCGGAGTGACGTCGGAAATCACTCGATCGAGCATGTGCGCGACGGTGATAGGGCCGCCGCCTTCGATCTTCACGAAGGTGCCGTACACGCCATAGCGCTGCGCCCGCCATTTGTTCTCGACGATGATGGCCCGCGTCACCGCATTCATGTCCCAGTTGCGTTCGGGCCGGCGCACCAGAAAGCGGGCCAGCGAACGGTAGAGCGCGGCAATGGCGATTGTATCCTCGACATCGGTACAGCAATCCGGCGCGCGCAATTCCAGTGTCGGATGCTTGAGCGAAGGCCGGATCGCCCACCAGATATAGCTCGAATCCGGCATCACGCCGGCCTTCACCAGCGCGTCGATATAGGCGTCGAACTCGGACTGGGTGCGGAACAGTTCGGGAATGCCGGTGCGCGGCAACTCGTCATAAGCGGCAAGGCGATAGCCTTTCAGCCCGGTCGGCTGCGAGCGCCAGAACGGAGAGGACGTCGACAACGCGATGAACAGGGGCAGGTAGGGCAGCATACGCATCATCACATCGATGCGCTGGGCCGGATCCGGCAATTCGACATGTACATGCAGGCCGCACAGCATGTTGCGGCGGCCAATCATCTGCAGGTCGTCCATGACCGTGTCGTAGCGCGCGCCGGCGGACTGCTGTGAGCGCTCCCAGACCGCGGTGGGATGCGTGCCCGACGCCATGATGGCGAGCTTGTGTTCGCTCGCGATGGCGGCAAGCCTCTTGCGTAGATCGCGCAGCTCCGCACGCGCCTCCGCGATGTCGGTTTGCGGCGCAGTGACCACCTCGATCTGCGATTGCAGGAATTCGCCGGTCACCTTGCCATCCAGCGCCGCCTTTGCCGTCTTGAGAAATCCGTCCGGCATCGCGCGCATCACGAATTTCGATTCCGCGTCGACAAGGAAGTACTCTTCCTCGATCCCGAACGAATAGGGAGCGGCCATGGATACCTCTGTACGAATGCTGGCGTCGTCGGTCCGCGCGTGCGGACGATCCCCCGAAATGACGGCGCAAGACAATGCCGCAGACAAAAAAAAGTTCCCGGCCGACCAGGCCGGGAACGAGAGACGTTATTTGCCGAAGGAATTAGTGCGACATCAGGACGGGGACGGTCATCGAGGCGAGGATGCCCCGTGTTGCGCCGCCCAGGATGTATTCGCGCAGGCGCGAGTGGCCATAACCGCCCATGACCACGAATTCCGCGCCGGTATCGGCTGCATATGAAAGCACGACATTGGCCACGTCGACATCGGATGCCGGAATGCGTTTGACCTCCACCTTCAGCCCGTGTCGGGCAAGATGCGCGCCCATGTCCGCGCCGGTCAGCTCCTTCTCGTTCATCTTGCCCTTGCCAACAATGACGAGGTCGACCGACTTGGCCTTCTGCAGGAAGGGCATGGCATCGCCGATGGCGCGCGCCGCCGTGCGGCTGCCGTCCCAGCAGCAGATCACACGGTCGAGCTTCAGCGGTGTCTTCTGGATGTAAGGCACGACGATCATGGGGCGGCCGCTTTCGAACAGGGCGGCCTCCATCAGCAATTCGTCGGGCGCGATCGTGTCGGGGGTCACCTGTGGTACGACGGCGAGGTCGAAGCGGCGCGCGAGGCTCGCGAACATGTCGGCTGCGCCGGCGATGGTCGCGGTGAGCATGTGCGATTCAGCCGAAAGGCCGGCGCGTTTGCCGGCGGTCTCGAACATCTGAATCGCAGCCTTGGCAGCCTTTTCGTTTTCCTGGCGCTGGACGTCGAATACGTCGGCCGAAATACCGCCCATGACGCTCGCCGGGAGGACCGGATCGTAGGCGAACGCGATGCCCGCAATATGGGCGTTGAAGGCCTCGGCGATCGACACTGCGTAATCTCCGGCGAGATCGCGGGTCGCGCCCGGTGACAAATTGACGATGATATCCTTGATCATTCCCAAACTCCCATCTGCAAATTACGCGCTTGTTTTTACAGGGATCGGCCGCAGTGCATCTTGATTTGGGTCAATCGATCCGGCGATCAGGGCCGGCGACATGCCGTTGTCCCGATCATTACTTCCTTTTCCCGTCCGCGCCAAACTGCAATAGGCAGACCCGGAGGTCGCCACGTCCCTGGCCCGGCGCCTGGCCGTCAACGCGGCTACGCAGCGCAGCCGACACTCCCAATATCCTCATTCCGGGATATGACGGGCGTGAGCCGGCAAGTCACGTCGCTGCGGCATTTCCAATTCAGCGGACCTTCGCCTATTCTCCGCGGCCAGGAGGCGTCCATGTCGGTCAGAATGCCTGAAGCCGATCAGGGTGTGCTGTCGCGCCGCGAGGAGATCGTGCACGCGCTGCGCGCCATTGTGCCGGGCGAGGGTGTCATCGCCGCCGAGAACGAGATGCGGCCCTACGAGTCCGATGGGCTGACGGCCTACCGCCAATTGCCCATGGTGGTGGTTCTGCCCTCGACCACGCGGCAGGTCGCGGACGTGCTGCGCTATTGCCACGAGAACAGGATCAAGGTGGTGCCGCGCGGAGCGGGCACTTCGTTGTCGGGCGGCGCACTGCCGCTGGAGGATGGCGTGCTGCTTGGGATGGCGAAGTTCAACCGCATTCGCGAAATCGATTATGACAACCGCGTTGTGGTGGCCGAGCCCGGGGTAACCAATCTTGGTGTCAGCAAGGCGGTCGAGGATCGCGGGTTTTATTACGCGCCGGACCCATCATCGCAGATCGCCTGCACCATCGGCGGCAATATCGCGGAGAATTCCGGCGGCGTGCATTGCCTGAAATACGGCATGACCACGAACAACGTGCTGGGTTGCGAAATCGTGCTGATGACGGGTGAGATACTCCGCATCGGCGGCCGGCATCTGGATGCCGGCGGCTACGATCTGCTCGGCATCATCACCGGCTCGGAAGGTTTGCTGGGCGTGGTCACGGAGATCACCGTCCGCATCCTGAAGAAGCCGGAGACCGCGCGCGCCTTGCTTGTCGGATTCAATACCTCGGAAGATGCCGGCGAATGCGTCGGCCGTATCATCGGCGCCGGCATCATCCCGGGCGGCATGGAGATGATGGACCGCCCGGCCATCCACGCCGTGGAGCAGTTTGTCCGTGCCGGCTACCCGCTCGATGTCGAGGCCTTGTTGATCGTCGAGCTCGATGGCGGACAGGCGGAGGTCGATCATCTGATCGCGCGGGTCGAGGCGATCGCGGGCGAATGCCGGGCCACCATGTGCCGGGCGTCGCGCAACGAGGATGAGCGGCTGCTGTTCTGGGCCGGGCGCAAGGCGGCCTTTCCTGCCGTGGGCCGCATCTCGCCCGATTATTATTGCATGGACGGCACCATTCCGCGCGCACAGCTGCCGCTGGTGCTCGCCCGCATGCGCGAGATGGGCGAAAAATACGGTCTGCAGGTCGCCAACGTGTTCCATGCCGGCGATGGCAACCTGCATCCGCTCATCCTTTACGATGCGAATGTGCCAGGCGAACTCGATCGCGCTGAAGCCTTTGGCAGTGACATCCTGAAGCTCTGCGTCGAGGTCGGCGGCGTGCTCACCGGCGAGCACGGCGTCGGCGTGGAGAAGCGCGATCTGATGACGGCGATGTTTTCGGAAATCGACCTCAACCAGCAACAGCGCCTGAAATGCGCCTTCGATTCCGAGGGCCTGCTCAATCCCGGCAAGGTGTTTCCGCAATTGCACCGCTGCGCCGAGCTTGGCCGCATGCATGTGCGCGCGGGCAAGGTGGCATTCCCGGATATTCCTCGCTTTTGATTTTATTACAGATGTCGCCTGCCGATTATCAGATTGAGAATATCGTTAAGTTCTTAGGCTATGGGCGGCCGTCTGCGCCAACTTGGTTCGTCGGACTAGAAGAGGGTTTGGGCGGTCAAACCGTCGAGGATTCAAGAAAGAATCTGGCAGCGCGTGGTGAATTTGCGCAAATCATGGATATGCGCGAGGCTCATCTGACGCTTTGGGCCGGAAATAAATGTATTGATATCACGCGCCTTAAGAAAATTACGCCAGTATGGATTTGGATGGGCCGTTTCCTGCGTGCAAGGGACGGCGCCAATAATTGGGAGGACACTGATGCAGCTAAGGAATATGTCAGATGCCATTTAGGTCGGAAGGATGGTCCCGCCTTCCTGACTGAATTATCGCCCATTCCTCGTGCTAGGCAA